>Ga0209208_10000238_pt1 | contig 65848 bp, 56 predicted proteins | sample S1TSphfallax_3_FD_187694 | JGI IMG/M metagenome (GOLD analysis project Ga0209208, IMG submission 187694) | Host-associated microbial communities from peat moss isolated from Minnesota, USA - S1T2_Fd - Sphagnum fallax MG (SPAdes) (version 2) | ecosystem: Host-associated > Plants > Peat moss >... | reverse complement strand
CAGAGTAAGTCCGCAGCGATGAAGATATTTTCTACAGATGCAAACAAAATTTCGAGATTTTCCTTGATGGTGACAATCCATTTATATTGCTCAGTATTATCCGCCATCGGTTCACCATCACTACTGGGGTAGAGTATGTCTTCTTCTATTTGTTTGGCTGTAACCATTTTTCAGTTACCTCTGTCAATTTTAGATTTTGGATTTTAGATTGGCCAATTTTAGATTAGTGGGTAGAAGGGGAAACAGTGGTGGGAAAGAACCGAACAAATCCCTCTTCTAATCCAAAATCTAAAATTGGCACATCTAAAATTCTTTTTTCCTGGTGTATATCTCTACTCATCTTGAGTATAAAACCATCAGCACAGCCACCGAACTGTAGCAGCCACTGACTGCTCCTCAATTTTTGAATTTGGAATTGCTGGACACTGGCTGGAGTTTTTTCCCAATCCGAGTTAGGGATTTCTATCCCGTAAATGAGGGACTTTTATCTATGGGGGTAAGGCGCGGGAGAATTTATTCGCCGTCCATGTGTTATGGTTTTTAATAGCAACATTTGTTGCATTAAGTTTCGACCGAGACTGTTGGCTGAAAGTGCTGCAAAATCGGTTAAATTTTCTACTCAACATGAGTAGAAAATGTTCCAAGTGATTTAAATCAAGCAGCTAGAAACCTAGCTGAGAGTGGAGCAATCCTGACGGAAGGCTTGATTTAATCGGAGCATTCATGAATCTGCAAGAACAGCGACTAGTTCAATGTCCCATTGAAAGTGCAATTACATTGGTACACCAAACCGAACAACTCCAAGGCGGTAATGGTAAACGAAAAAGATTCACTGCGACTAAAGTCGCCACGTCGTTTCCCTCTCACCGGCTTTAGCCACTGAGTTTCCCACTTACCGAGTTTTTTTATGACTCAAACAACTGCGAGAATTTGTATACTAGGTGGGGGCTTTGGTGGACTTTACACCGCCCTGCGCCTGAGCGAGTTACCTTGGGAATCTACGCCAAAACCAGAAATTGTGCTAGTAGACCAAAGCGATCGCTTTTTATTTTCTCCCCTACTCTACGAATTACTCACCGGCGAACTGCAAACCTGGGAAATTGCCCCACCCTTTGAAGAAATCCTCCAAGCCACAGGTGTACGTTTTTATCAAGCTACCGTATCGGGAATTGATCTCCAGCAGCGACAGGTACACCTCCAGGATGGACCAGAGATTGCCTACGACCGCCTAGTACTAGCCCTGGGTGGCGAAACACCCCTAGATTTAGTACCTGGTGCAGTATCCTACGCCTACCCTTTTCGTACAATTGCTGATGCCTATCGCCTGGAAGAGCGTCTGCGGATATTAGAAGAATCAACTGCCGAAAAAATTCGGGTAGCAATTATTGGCGCGGGTTACTCGGGGGTAGAATTAGCCTGCAAGCTAGCAGATAGAATTGGCGAAAGGGGACGCTTCCGACTAATTGAAATTGGCGATCAGATTTTGCGAACCTCACCGGAATTTAATCGCCAGGCCGCCAATCAAGCCTTAGAAAAGCGCGGTGTATTCATTGACTTAGAAACCAAAGTTGTTTCCATAGAACCAGATACCATCTCCCTAGAATATAAAAATCAAGTAGACACAATACCTGTAGATTTGGTGATTTGGACTGTAGGCACACGGGTTGCCCCCGTGGTTAAAACCCTACCCCTCAAGCAAAACCAACGCGGTCAAATTACTATAACCCCATTCCTCCAAGTCCTCGACCATGAAGAAATCTTTGCCTTGGGAGACTTAGTGGACTGTCGCGATGCCGAAGGCCAACAAGTCCCAGCCACTGCCCAAGCTGCTTTCCAACAGGCTGATTACACTGCCTGGAATCTCTGGGCTTCTTTAACTAATCGTCCTTTGCTCCCCTTCCGCTACCAGCAATTAGGGGAGATGATATCCTTAGGGACTGACAACGCCACTCTCACAGGCTTAGGGATTAAACTGGACGGACCCCTAGCTTATGTGGCCCGGCGCCTAGTCTACCTCTATCGATTACCAACTTTAGAACATCAACTTAAAGTTGGCTTTAACTGGCTATTCCAGCCAATTATCGAAAACCTGACGCAGTAAAAGATATGCCTAATTACAGGAAGCGCAAGGGTAAAACAATCACACCCTTTGGTTTTAAAATTTACCCCATCGAAGGTACTTACTCCCTTGCCACCATCAGAAGGTAACTCTTAACAGGGGGTAAGGAACCGGAACAAAAGCGGTATAATAGGACGCTTTTCTCCTGGGAAGGGAGTAACTGGAGTTTGGACTAAAAGCTCAGACAGAGAAAAAAAGCACTTAGAGAATTAGAGATAAAAAACAGACTATAATACTGAATTGAAGACTAAAGAGTGAAAGAAAAGCAGCCAGTAGTGACACTGACTGCTTTTCATTTAATGAATGTAATAAATCATTGACGTAATGATCCTGACCTTCAAATAAAAGTATAAGGAGTGTAGTATTTTTATCTCTTACCCCTTAAAAATGAAGTACATTGGCTTTTAATTAGGACGCCCGTTTAGTCTAAACTCCAGTGAGTAATCAACCGCACTTGAAATGAGAGGCAACATGGAGCAACCGCAGGTGATTTTTCTCGATGCCGTCGGTACAATCATCGGTATTAAGGGCAGCGTGGGCGAAATTTACAGCCAAATTGCCCAAGACTTTGGGGTGAGAGTTTCCCCCAAATTACTAGATATAAAATTTAGTCAAAGTTTTAAAGCTGCACCACCACCCATATTTACCGACACCGAAGACCAAGATATCCCCCAGCGGGAATTTGACTGGTGGCGGATAGTTGCTGGTAATACCTTTGAAAGTGCCGGGGTGATGGAGCAATTTACTGACTTTTCTAGCTTTTTCAGTGAACTCTATATCCACTTTGGCACTGCTGAACCTTGGTTTGTCTACCCTGATGTGATACCTGCACTACGCAAATGGCAACAGATGGGAATTGAACTAGGGGTAGTGTCTAATTTTGACTCCCGGATTTATTCAGTGTTACAAGGCTTAGAAATTAGGGAGTATTTTGACTCTATTACCATTTCGACCCAAGTAGGGGTAGCTAAACCCAACCCAATGATTTTCCAAATTGCCCTGGAAAAACATAACTGTTCACCAGAGGCAGCATGGCACATTGGGGACAGCCTCAAAGAGGATTATCAAGGTGCAAAAGCAGCTGGACTGAGGGGAATTTGGATCAATCGCCCTTAAGGAGATATTTTTGGAATAAACCAATGATAATTTCTGGTGTTTCCAAATGGGGGAGGATGCCAGTGTTGGCGATCGCTTGGAAGTCCCCAATTGCCCCTGGATTCAATTTTGCCAACCGTCTTCCTAACTCAATGCTTGTAAATTGTGCCTCTTTTCCCCAAAAAAATACTGTAGGAATGTTCAGTCTCTGAATATATAAACTCAGGTCAAAATAAAGATCGCCTCGCAAAAATGCTAAGGCAGCAAATTTAGCGTTGGACTGTTTTGCTGAGGTTAAATAAGCCTCCACCATTTCCTCTGAAACTCGTTCTGGTTTGGCAAACAGAAAGCTTTGCAGAAAGTTGCGAACGGCCAACTCATTTTCCGCACCTAAAACATAAATTAAATTTTCTAATATGGGCAGATTAACAAGGGGTAAAGGTAGTCTCCTCCCCGCACTCTGACCAAAGTCATCAAACCCAGAAGGTGAAACTAAAAATAGCCTATGGAATAATTCCGGTTGGTTAATGGCCAGACGAATAGTCAAAGCACCTGTAAAAGAAGAGGCTACCACCGTCACTGGCTGATTACAAGTTTGGGTAATGAACTCGGCTATTGTACTTAAATAATCCTGAATTTGGTAATCTCGCACTGGATGGGCTGACTCCCCCCAACCAATTAAATCAGGGGCCAAAATTCGGTGGCTGTGGGCAAATGCTGGGTAAACCTTCGACCATTCATAGGCTGAGGCACCACCACCAAAGTTATGTAGAAACAGCAACGGAGGTAATTCTTCCTCAACACCAGTCTCCCAGGGTGCATGGGTTTGGGTGTAGTAAACTATCCTACCCAAGGATGTATTGATGATTTTATGACCAAAACCAGGAGGTTGGAACTGAAGCAAATAATGGGTTGTCATCTGGCGTTATCTCCAGTGATGTGAACGAGTTCATTGAGGTTACTGCCAAGAATATGGTAAGCTTCCCCAAAACCAATCACAAAACGACCCTGACTAGGAGTTAACTGGAACAGCCGAAAGTCAGATAAGCCCCGCAAAACTTCTATAATTTGCCCAAACCGTTGTGCAAATTCGTCCAGGATTTGGTCCCACTTTGGGGTTTCCCGTTCGATCAAAGTTGCCGTACAATCAAAACTCAACCGCTTTCGGGCAAAAATTTGGTTAGTCTTGCCTTCATCCTCAATCAGTAGGGTACTTACATAAGGATGAGCAGAGATATTCTGGGTATGGGGAGATAAACCGCTGACGTAGATGTAGATATTTTGGTAATCATCCATGACAAAGGGAGCATAACTGGCATTAGGGGTACCATTTTCATTGACAGTGCCGATGATTATACTAGTGAACTCTCCTAGAAACTTTTTATACTCCGCTTGAGCTTTTTCTATTTGACTCATTTAAATCACTACAGTTGTGAGCATACTTATTTTATCTGTAGGAATCCGATTCGATGACTGAAAATATGGTTCTTCCAGTAATTTTATGGTAGAGCCACTTACATTATTATCCAATAATGCATTGAAAACGATGAAAGCCTTGTTCTATAAGGGTTTAAAGCTATCAATCAACAAGCCTTTGGTATTCGGTTTCATAAAAGAGACGGAAGAGCCGAAAATATTTGTGTGGGATCTTAACTCTTAACAGGTAGAAAGGCGATGTTCACGGGGGCATAGAAGGCTCCCAAAAAGTATACCAAGGAGTCACTTTGTAACTACTTATTTACCAACATGGTAAAGTATTCTCTAATATCAACTTTTTCTGGAATATAACAAATTTATTTACCAAAGTGGTAATAGGCTGTTCTTAAAGAAATGTAAAAAAGGAAAAACAGGGACAAGAGCGAGTAAGGAGAATAGAGAAGGCAGGAGGCAGTCCCAATGAAAAAATTTTCATCGCCAAGGATGAAAGAGGTTCCTTTCCTATAACCCAATACAGTTCAGTTAAGGTCAGTAATTGACACTTTCGCAGTAAGCATTACTTTTTAATCTTAACCTCTTCTTCCCTTTTCTCTCAATAATATATCCATCCATTCTTTATCTTTTTCTAATAGATCTGGTACAGGTTTTTGATTATAATTCAATGTTAAATCAAATCTAGCTCGCTGATAAATACCTAGTAGTAAATTCTGCAAATTTACCTCTATTTCTGCCTCACCTTTTTGTAAAGGAATAGGAAAATCAGGGATAGAGTCTCTGACAGTAAATGCAAATAATTGAGCCGATGGTAAGCAATGTGACCTGATAATTAAAATTCGATAATCTGTATTAGGAATATTAGCAATAATAGGCATTATTTCACCACTTCTAATTAAGTCAATTTCCACTAAATTAGTATCGCTTCCTAATAATTGTTCTCGCTTTTTTAAATATGAACTTCTCCCATCTTTTGTTAGTTTATTAATTGGAGAAAGTACCTCAATTGCTGTAATGACTCTACCTGTATAAACTTCTCTAATTTCTAAATACCCTTCTTTAATTTCTAACGGTAATGGTACTGTCACCGTTACAGATTTATTTTCGGATAAAGTGATTGTTGCTGTATTACCAGCAGATAAATCTGATTTTTGAATTTGTGGTTTTGCTGCTAAAATGGCTACATCAGGAATACCAATTAATAGTGAATCTTCACTATCAAGTCTGTAGGTACGCTTTTCAATTGCTACTCGATATTTTTCACTAAGATGAGATGATATATCATCAGCAATTGCTGTAATTAATCTATGGTGTACTTCTGACCATAAATCAGGATTTTCTAAATAGGGATTCATCCCTGGAAATGGCGAACTCATAGGCATTACTCCCATTCATTTATGATTTTACTATATATTAATCTTCGCTATGCCAGTGTCGTAGGCGATGGTGTACTCAGATCTTGCACCTCTCCGTACCAACCCAGGCATCCTAAAAAGATGCGCGATCAGGCTACCTTATTTTTATAAGTTTTTCTCGCTAAATCAAGGGTTGGTGATTCATACTGTGTGATTAAATTACATCAAATTTTATTGGTGCAAGATGTGAGTGTACCCTTTGGTCCCACCTTCCCTACAGAACGCTATGCGTTAGCGGAGCTTATGTCATATCTCGCGGTTCGGCCTTTTTTTTGGAGTTAGGAAAAATAAATATACTAAAAGGAACATTGACAATTTCTTCCCCCATAGTCCGATACAAAACCTGTATGAAGCCTTGTGCGGTAGCTCAGCAGATGCAATCTCTAAATAATGCCGTAATCTACGGCATGGCTCTGTAGGCGGGAATCTTGCCATCTGGGACGGGAATTTTCACGCTCCCCGCAATTAATCCTTTAGTATCTGTGGTGATGACATTGGCAGTTACAGGTTGTGCTGCTAGAGCAAAACCTGTGGCAAGGGAGGTAGTGGCGATAAATTGGCGCCGGGTGATTTTTCTGCTCATAAGAAAACTCGGTAAGTGGGAAACGAGCGTGGCTTCAGAACAGAGAAGGGAAACGACTCGCTGACTTTCATCGGCGTCGTGTTTCACCAAGTAACTCCTTTTGGGTAATGTTAGCTATGTGCAAGGCACACGCTTCGCGAACGACTGTTGTTTTGGGTCGGTACTTTGCAAACGACATTTCCTTAACCCCAAAAAGCATGTTTAATCGTCTGGTTCTAGAGCAAGGAACTAACTACCCATTCCTTGGTAGGTCTTTAACTCTACCCCTGTTAAGGTGAACATTTGTACTAACGAATTCATAAGGGATTCAGCCTTGCACCCATAAAAATCTCAAAGCCCAAAATAATATTTGCGCTCAATTTTTAGGTTTGAGGGTTGTGGACACAACGTAAAATTAGGCTTGCGGTTAGTACATTGTTGGTACACCTTAACAGGGGTAGTCTTTAACTCTTGCCCATAAATTAGTACGCGAGGTACTGTGAGTTGGGTCAGATTCGAGCTTTTTCAGAGACCCACGGCTTTTAGCCGTGGGTCTCTGACTGTTAATATTTGGTACTAAGCTTTAAGTTAACAAAAAAAAGGTTTTTTTTGCTACGAGTAAATCTCTAAGTTTCGTTAGACTGGGGGAAACCCTGTCAAATAGGCCCTATGCACTGGTTATTATCTGGTCCTCTAACCACAGAAAGATTAACGGTAAGAATTAGGGATTTACCACCATCATTACAAGGCAAAAAGCTGGTGCAACTGTCAGATTTTCACTACGACGGGTTGCGGCTTTCTGAGGCAATGCTACAAAGGGCTATCGCCATTACTAACGAAGTTCAACCAGACTTAATTCTCCTTACTGGTGACTACGTTACCGACGAACCTGCACCCATTCATCAATTAGTTATCCGACTTAAAGGTCTGCAAAGTCGCTGTGGTGTCTATGCTGTATTAGGCAACCATGACTTTCCGTGTAAAGCAGAAGTTACAGATGCCCTAACTGGTATTGGTGTACGCGTACTTCGGAATGAAATTGTCTATCCACTAGGAAAAGGATTGCCACTGGTAGGACTTGGTGATTATCGACCACGGGAATTTAAACCTGCGGTCATTAACGAATTAGACCCTGCTACACCGCGCCTTGTTTTATCCCACAACCCAGATACTGCCGAAGTACTACAAGCATGGCGCGTAGATTTACAACTATCCGGTCATACCCATGGGGGACAAATCGTGATTCCCGGAATTGGTCCCCTAATATACTACTACACTAAAATAATGCAAAAGATTCCTCGGAAATTACGCCGTCGCCTACCCTTTTTGCACAAAGAGAAGTCTTTGCCCCACCATTGGGAGTGGTCGCAGGGTTTACACCGGATAGGTAAAAATCAGTTATATATCAATCGTGGACTGGGAACTTACTGTCCAGGACGGCTATTTTGCCCTCCAGAAGTGACTATCATTACCCTCGAACGTGAATAGTGAGGAAATTAACTTTTTCCTCTAAGAATTAATATCTTTCTCAAGAATCCTTTAATTTAGATTTGTTGACAAAAACTGGGTGTAATACTTCAGATACATTTTAATTTTTGATAAGCTGTAAACGCTATCAAGAGGAGTGTATGTTGACCTATGCACTGGTTGTTTACAGGAAGTTTAAAAGTAGATAAACTAACGGTTAAGATTGCCAACCTACCTGCATCCTTACAGGGAATTAAACTGGTGCAACTGTCAGATTTTCACTACGATGGGTTGCGGCTTTCGGAGGCAATGCTAGAAAATGCGATCGCCATTACCAACGAAATTGAACCAGACTTAATTCTCCTTACTGGTGACTACGTCACCGACGATCCGACACCCATTCATCAACTAGCACTGCGACTCAAGCGGATGCAAAGTTGCTGGGGTGTCTATGCTGTGCTTGGCAACCATGATATTCATTACAGCCACTCTCAAGCAGAAGTTACGGCTGCTTTAACTAGTGTTGGTGTACGTGTGCTCTGGAATGAAATTGCTTATCCCCTAGGAAAAGAATTGCCATTGGTAGGGCTGGCTGATTATTGGTCACAGGAATTTAACCCAGCACTGGTCATGAACCAACTAGACTCTGCTACACCGCGCATTGTTTTATCTCACAACCCGGATACTGCCAAGATTTTGCAAAAATGGCGCGTAGATTTGCAACTGTCTGGTCATACCCACGGAGGTCATATCGTTATTCCTGGACTGGGTCCTGTAGTCTACCATTATAAAAAGCTGTTGAAACAATTACCTAAAAAACTCCGCAGTTGGATGTCTCTTTTTTTAGGAGACTGTTCTAAAGTAGTGCGGCATTGGGAATGGGCCCAGGGGTTTCATAAAATTTCCCAAAACCAACTATATGTCAATCGCGGCTTAGGAACTTACCGTCCAGGACGACTATTTTGTCCACCAGAAGTCACTGTGATTACTTTAAGTAGATAATGTGTATAACAGTTGAAACCGCTACAGGCGGCGATCGCTAAATATCAACGACCTGTAGCGGTTTCTTTGAGTAAGGCAATTGGTTTAATAAAATCTGAGATTCACTAGCTAGGGCTTGCTGAATAATGCTAGAACCTATTCTAAATAAGGGTTTTAATCGTTTTTATTCTAGACAGGTGCAAGACTATGGTAAATAGATGTTCAAAATTCCTGCACTTTGGTAGAAAATTATGAGGTGAATTTGAAAAACCAACCCCCGAAGTCTCCATTTTAGGCACTGTGTGTCACCTAGATTCGATTTGTGGAGTTTTTCAGCAGACCCTAATTAAAAGCAAAAACTACGAATTAACCTTACTCTCAACAGAAAGTCTTACTCTGAGATACCCCACGGATAAATCCGCTTGGTTCCAACTTACTACGTAAGTTTCGTATACCCTTTGTGGTTCCGACTCCTCACGCGCTATTGGATTACAGAAGATCCACTCTGTCCCACTCCGAGGAATATCAGTATATTTTATGCTAAATTGACGAGTTGAGGAGAGGGGACAATTAATTTAGCATAACAAGTACGGTAGAGCCATAGTTTCACCCATTAAATCTGAGTCTATGCTTAGTATCGTTGAAAACTTGCTTAATTCAAAACAAACGCCCCATGCTGGTTACCACTGGGACGGTAGTCACCGTCGTTTCTTTGAAGGCTGGTATTATCGTGTCACTTTGCCCGAAATTAGACAAACCTTTGCCTTCATGTACTCCATTGAAGACCCAATTGGTGGTAAACCCTACAGTGGGGGTGCAGCCCAAATACTTGGACCTGATGATGAGTATCTGTGTCGGACTTTTGGTGATGTGAGAAAATTTTGGGCTAGCCGAGATACCCTGGGTTTAGGTCACTGGGGTAAAACTAGTTTAGACATTCCACCTTTATATCTTCTCCCCCAGGAATTCAATCGCCAGATCCTAGAAGGGTATCAAGCCACAGCTACCTTAAATCAGGGTGTAATTCGTGATCCCGCCACTGGTAGTTACTGCCGTTGGCAATATCAGATTCAACCAGTATACGCTTGGGGTGATCAAAACAGTATTCAGCAATCAACTGCTGGATCGCTATCTTTTTTCCAGATTTTTGAGCCTGGATGGCAAATTTTAATGGCTCACGGTTTAGCAAGTGGCTGGATTGACTGGAATGGTAGGATTTACGAGTTCACCAACGCCCCAGCCTACGGTGAGAAAAATTGGGGGGGTGCCTTCCCGCAAAAATGGTTTTGGCTCAATTGTAATTCCTTCACCAACGAACCTGACCTAGCATTAACAGCAGGAGGTGGTAAACGGGGTGTGCTTTGGTGGATGGAATCTGTAGCCCTCATCGGCTTGCACCACCAAGGCAAGTTCTATGAATTCGCTCCCTGGAACTCACAAATATCCTGGCAAATCCAGCCTTGGGGAAGTTGGCAAATACAAGCTAAAAACCTCAATTATGAGGTTAAGTTGACGGGGACTACCCATTTACCAGGTACACCGTTACGAGCACCTACCATCGATGGTTTAGTCTTCTGTTGCCGGGATACCATGGGGGGAGAACTAGATTTAGAGTTGAGAGAACTAAATGGCAGCAAATCTAAAATTATCCTGAATGCACGCAGTCATCTTTGTGGTTTAGAAATAGGTGGCAGTCCCTGGGATACAACCTGGCAGTTCCCCTAAAACTACTGCTATTATTATATTTGCTTCGTAGTTGGGGCTGTAGCTCAGTTGGATAGAGCGGACGCCTCCTAAGCGTCAGGTCGTGCGTTCAAGTCGCACCAGTCCCGTTAAAATCTGGAGTTACTCCAGCAATCTCAACAGAATTTAATAAAATAGGTGGTCAGACATCCTTTATCAATCCTCCAATCAGGGTTAGGATAGTGCATCGTTTACGTCTAGCAAAAAAATAGCCTTGATACGCCACTTCAAAAACCGGGTGAAGTATACACTTAATCACAGAAAGCTCAAGGGTGGGAGGATTACAACCTTGAGTTTATGTTCCAGTGATTTAGTAAAAGCAGGTAAATCCTATCGAGGATGGATTGTTAGTTATACCCAGACGTTTCAGTGTATGACTACAGCACCAAAAGAATCGGACAATTTGTCCCATGGAAAGTGCGGTTAATCAAAAGGAATACAAGGTTATGTGTAGCACCCTAAAAAACTGGAAATTGGTGCGATGCTCTCCTCCCTCCCAAAACTGTGCTTTGGCATGGTCACAGGACGCACACCAGGTCCCCGCAATTCCTCTTGGCACTGCATCGTAGATTACGGTGTAGTTCCAGTGGAAATCGAGTCAGTAACCGAACAGAAATATTTACAAACTAATATCTAGATAAAGGATTCTAGCCCAGAGTTTGTGTAATTAATTCTGCTCAAGTACTTAATTTTCGTCTCCGCTTCTGGTTTAGAGAAAACCCTAGTTTTTAAAGAACAACTATCGAGCCTTGAATAAGCAACTCTCTACAGGTAAAACTTGGCGATTTATGGCCTTTTCCCTACCGCTTTTAATGTGGTGGGGATATAAAGATGTACAAAAACAGTTTGTTCAGCCCCAAGCAGTGTTGGTTTTGGGGGGTTCAACTAGACATTTAGAACGAGAGAAGTTTACAGCGAAATTCGCCAGTCAGCATCCAAATATACCAATCTGGATTAGTGGTGGAAGCCCACCAAAATTAACCCAACAGGTGTTTGCTAAAGCTGGAGTTGATCTCAGGCGATTACATCTGAACTATGAGGCTGTAGATACAGTTACAAACTTTACTACATTAGTCAACGATTTGCAAGCACGGGGTATTAAAAGCGTTTATTTAATTACATCCAACTTTCATATGCGTCGTGCCTGCGTTATTGGTGAGATTGTTTTGGGGAGCAGGGGTATTGAGTTCACCGCGGTACCAGTTCCTTCTGATACAAGATCAGAACCAATGGAGAAATCTATCCGCGATGGAGCTAGAGCTATTCTATGGGTAGCCACTGGTTATACTGGTGCCCGTGAAGGGAAGAAATGATTAGGGACTCTTAATTTTAGATTTTGATTAATCAGGGTGCCAAATACCTCATACTCATCAGTAGTCATGCAAAATAAATTGCACATCTAATTTGTCTATGTTCCTTGTCCAGCAAAGGATACAGATTTTTAAATAGGCAATTAATTTTGCACAGGTACTTATAGGAATCCGGTTTGATTATTAAATTTATCTGCGTGGGTAGGGAACAGGGGAACTGAGCTACCCCACGGATAAATCCGCTTGGTTCCAACTTACTACGTAAGTTTCGTATACCCTATCTCTTCTCTTCGAGACGCTACGCGAACGAGACGCTACGCGAACGTGGTTCCGACTCCTCACGCGCTATTGGATTATCGAATTTTAGATTTTAGATTAGAAAGAGATCTCAAGAAAACCTAACACTGGGTCCAACTAGCTAGTTGGTATCGAGGGTTGGTTTTCTTCATATCTCTTCACAATCTAAAATCCAAAATCCAAAATTGATTGTCCGATTTTGTAGCACTTTCAGCCAACAGTCTCGGTCGAAACTCAATGCAACAAATGTTGCCTGTTAAAAATCATAACACATGGACGGCGATAAAGAAAGCCCCCGCCTTACCCCCATAGATAAATCTAGGGGCTACCTCGGCGCGGATAATTTGGTGTACGAAGGTTTGTTCAAAAATCAAGTAGGAATCCTATATTTGATTACTGACACTATTTTACAGCTTATGTGAGTTTGAGGCTGAAACAACGCAGTCTCGTTCATAGGGCTAGAGTTTACGATTAACGCTAAGGCTGAAACCTTTGATATTGCCTGAGAATTTTTAATTCATATAAGGCGTATTTTTGTAAGTAGACCAATTCTCAAGCGTTCATTTTGTCCCGCTTTACGCTGCTACCCGAGAAGAAACAGGGGTAAACTTCTCCCACTATGTTTTTCCGCTGCCTTTTTCAACCCGTCAGTATTGGCGTAATCCTCATGAATAATGCGATCGCTTGTCTGAAACAGTTGATTTAAGCTGCATAGCTTCGTTTCGGCAGGAGGTGCTAAAGCAGTTTTCCTCCTGCCTTCTGCCTTCCTCAATAATGGGAAAAGTCAGATCCCCCTCCTCCCTCTGCCCCCAATCAAGCCCACAATTTGATACCCTAGCTTAAACAGATTTGAGAAAAATTGAAGCGTGGAAATTGAACTTGGGTGCAAAAGGAAAGCTCGCAGAGCATACGGAATTGACGAAATTGCTCTGGTCCCCGGAAACAGAACACTTGATCCGAGTTTGGCGGAAACTAAGTTGCGTGTTGGCAATATTGAGCGAGAAATCCCGATCATTGCTAGTGCTATGGATAGTGTAGTAGATGTACGTATGGCAGTACATTTGTCCCAATTAGGGGCGTTAGGTGTCCTCAACTTAGAAGGCATCCAAACTCGCTATCATGACCCAGAGCCAATCTTAGATCGGATTGCCTCTGTAGGCAAAGATGGATTCGTTTCCTTGATGCAAGAACTTTATGCCGAACCAATAAAGCCAGAATTGATTGAACAACGTATTCAGGAAATTAAACACCAAGGTGGGATTGCAGCAGTCAGTGCGACCCCCGCAGGTGCAAGTAAATATGGTGGTGTAGTCGCACAAGCTGGGGCCGATTTATTTTTTATCCAGGCAACGGTGGTGTCTACAGCACACTTATCCCCAGAATCCTTAGTAACTCTTGATTTAGCGGAATTTTGCCGATCTATACCTATCCCTGTGGTTTTGGGGAATTGTGTGACATACGAAGTTACTTTGAATTTGATGAAAGCCGGAGCAGCGGCGGTATTGGTGGGAATTGGACCTGGTGCTGCTTGTACTTCCCGTGGGGTATTGGGTGTCGGTATACCCCAGGCCACAGCCATAGCGGATTGTGCGGCAGCGCGAGATGATTACTACCAAGAAACCAATAACTACATTCCTGTGATTGCAGATGGTGGTTTAATCACTGGTGGTGATATTTGTAAATGCATTGCCTGTGGTGCTGATGGGGTGATGATTGGTTCTCCCTTTGCCAGGGCTGCTGAAGCCCCAGGGCGAGGTTATCACTGGGGAATGGCAACTCCCAGTCCAATCCTGCCCCGTGGCACCCGGATTCGCGTTGGTAGCACTGGCAGCTTACAGCAAATCCTCACTGGACCTGCTGGACTAGATGACGGCACCCATAATCTTTTAGGAGCTTTAAAGACTAGCATGGGTACATTAGGAGCTAAAAACATTAGGGAGATGCAGCAAGTAGATATTGTGATTGCCCCCTCCCTCCTAACTGAAGGCAAAGTCTACCAAAAAGCTCAACAATTAGGCATGGGGAAATAAAGGTACAGGTGTGGGGAAAACCCCTCCTGCCTGGAAGAAATTTTTCTCACACCTTAAAGCCTCTCTGGAAAAATCCTATATGTCGCCTACAATAGAAATAGCGGAGACGATATGTTTCCGTTCACTCCTCACACCACACTCCGCCCGGACTAACGTTCGGGCGGTTCCTTATGATTAAGAAGAAATTCCGTGGGATTCTTAGCAAATGTACACTCTTGCACTTCCAAGCATAGGTTTTTGCTATGGTAGAATTTTCACGAAAGTCAGAAATTAAAATAGGCAAAGGTTTTTAGGCATGTCAGCAGCCGCAAGTGTTACAGATTCAAGTTTTAAGCAAGAAGTACTCGAGAGCAATATTCCTGTGTTAGTTGACTTTTGGGCTCCCTGGTGTGGCCCCTGCCGGATGGTAGCTCCTGTTGTAGAGGAAATCGCTCAACAGTATGAAGGTCAACTCAAAGTTGTCAAAGTAAATACTGATGAGAATCCGCAGATTGCTGGTCAATACGGTATCCGGAGTATTCCGACACTGATGATCTTCAAGGACGGAGTCAAAGTAGATATGGTTGTTGGTGCTGTACCTAAAACTACACTAGCTAACACTTTGGAAAAGTATCTCTGACACTCATTGGTTACAATTTAAGTTAAGTTTTGTAAACGAGTTTGAGAGGCGCGAACTTCGCGTCTCTACAAAACTTTTTACAGACCAAACTAGGATGGTTATACTCTTTACTTTTAAAATCGCGATTGAGGTTACAGGCAAAGTTTTTTTGCCCAGGCAAAAGTCCAGAAATCAGCCGTTTTTAGGATAATATCCTTCAAGTGAACAGTTTTTTCAGGTATGCTCTCATTCCAGAGAAAAGATAATTGGGTTCTTGTCCAATTTTGGTGATCAACACAGAAACGCGTTTTCAGGCTCCAGGGTAGGAGGCAGCTATGCTGAAGTTTGATAATCCTTGTGCCATAAGAGTTTCGGAACTTTTTCTTCTTTCCCCTTCTACCCTACCCCCAACACAGATCACCAAAAGTTGCCAAGAACTGATAATTGAATAAACATAAATAGCATACCAAACTTAACTAAAATATAATGCCATCGTTGTGGCAGTGCTCATGATCTCATCTGCGTCGTTTGACACATTAGAGTCTCTCCAAGCGGATATTGCTGAATTGATTGATCATTTACCGACGTTAAAACATCGACAATTCATTCAGCAATCCCTTGCCACCATAGTCCGTCTGGCTGATAGTGAAATTGATCGTCTTGATTGGAAAATACTATCTGCTGCTCTAGCAGATATGGAGCGGGGCTTCCAGCTCTTTTACGCCTACAAACACGTCCGCAAAGTCACTATTTTTGGTTCAGCACGTCTAGCACCGGAAACCTCAGAATATAACATGGCGCTTCAGTTTGCTCGCGCTGTGACTAAATTGGGATTTATGGTCATGACTGGCGGTGGTGGTGGCATTATGCAGGCAGGCCATGAAGGTGCTGGACGAGAAAATTCCTTCGGATTAAACATTCAGTTACCCTTTGAGCAACAGGCAAACCCGTTTATTGATGGTGATCCCAAACTTATAAACTTCAAATATTTCTTTACCCGCAAGCTGTTTCTCCTGAAAGAAAGCGATGCTGTTGCCTTGTTTCCTGGTGGTTTTGGCACCCAAGATGAAGCTTTTGAGTGTATGACATTAAGCCAGACAGGTAAATTCGGCCCTGTACCTTTAGTTTTAATAGATTCTCCCGGTGGTGATTACTGGTGGTCTTGGAGTAAATATATCGACCAGCAACTAGTGCAAAAAGGTCTTGTAAGTCCTGAAGACCCAAGCCTTTACACAGTGACAGATAGCCTTGAGGTAGCTTGTAACGTTATTACTCGCTTTTATCAAGTCTATCACTCTAGCCGTTATGTAGGGGATCAGTTAGTGATCCGACTGACAAAAGATTTATCAGATCAAGAGGTTGATGAGCTCAACGCTAACTTCAATGACATCTTGGTCAAGGGACGGATTGAGAAAAGTCAGGCGCTACCCCAAGAAGGACAAGATGAAACAGTTGAACTACCCCGTCTTATTTTTTACTTTAATCAACGGGACTTGGGACGTTTGTATCAAATGATTGCCCAGATCAACCAAATGGGTGCTTCTGACCCAGAAGGAACAGCACATCCTGACAGAAAATAAACTTGCCTGAATCTGATTATACCGAGTATTGGTATCAGGTGCCATACCCTACTTTTCAAGGGTAAAAACACCCGTTATGATTACTCAATGCTGATGGATAAGAAAAGGCTTGTATATTAGCAGAGGATTAAAACAGATAGAAGGAATAAAATATGCTGGAATTATTGGGTTCAGGACTCATTTCTCTCTGGCTGAAAATGGCTGGAGTGCAGATCAATCCTTTAAATGCAATAGATGCACTAGCTTGGCAAAGTAGCCCTAGCCTAGTTCTAGCTCCCGACCCAAATCCAGCTGGAACAACGACAGTACAGGAATACCTCAAGGAGCTGGTCTCGTCGAAGTTAGTAGCGCAGAATTTATTGCCAAGTCAGGGAATTTGGATGCAGTCAGGACCAATGCTGATGGCCAATCATCAAGGTACAACACCACTGCCTGCCGCATCTTTAACTAAAATTGCTACCACACTAGTTGCTTTTAAGACATGGGGACCAGATCATCAGTTTGAGACCTTAGTTAGTGCTACAGGACCAATAACTAATGGGGTACTACAAGGGAATCTAGTCATTGCTGGTGGCTGCGATCCCATGTTTGTTTGGCAGGATGCGATCGCCCTGGGAAATACTCTCCATCAGTTAGGTATCAAGCAGGTAAAAGGAGACTTGGTGATCACGGGAAATTTCGCGATGAATTTCCAGCGTAATCCACTAATAGCAGGTCAACTACTCAAACAAGCACTAAATTATAGTACTTGGAATCGTCCTACTAAGTATGAATACTCAATTATGCCTAAAGGGACACCTAAGCCCCAGATTATAATTACAGGTAGAGTCAAAGTACAAGATCAAACTAGCTTCCAGCAAACTTTACTGATACGTCATCGCTCCTTACCCTTAAAACGATTAATTAAGGAGATGAATATTTTCAGTAACAATGATATGGCAGAAATGCTAGCTTTGTCAGTAGGAGGAGCACCTGTGGTGCAATCTACAGCGGCTGATCTAGCGGGAGTTCCGTCCTCAGAAATTCATCTCATCAACGGTTCAGGACTAGGTCCAGAAAATCGGATTTCCCCTAGAGCTATCTGTGCGATGTTAATAGCACTACAACTGGAAGCAGCAGCCCATGACCTGGCTCTCTCCGATTTGTTTCTCATGTCTGGGTTAGACCATCGGGGGACAATTCATAGCAGACATATCCCCAGTGAAACTGTAGTTAAAACTGGCACGCTGCGAGATGTGAGTAGTTTAGCGGGAGTCATGCCCACACGCGATCACGGTTTGGTCTGGTTTGCTATCCTCAATCGTGGCTCAAACCTCATCGGTTTGCGTTCTGAGCAAGATAAACTATTGCAACATCTGGCACAGTATTTGCCCACACCTTCCAGTGTTCCAGAAGACCTAACTCCCCATTTAGCCATCCGCCAAATACTTGGATCAGATGTAGCTAGTCGCAATGAAGTTATTAATCATTAGGGAGTGGGAATTTTAGATTTTGGATGAGGGGAGAACAGATCTATCGTCCCTCCCCCCTACTTTCCTTTAACATCTTGGGGGATCACCACTGTTACCACCCGATCGCCTGCACCACCGCTTTTGACAACAATATGTTCTGTTTCTAGATTCCCCGTGGCTGTTTCACCCGTAAAATTTAATTGGGGGTCTATTTGTTTGTAAAATACATTCCCCTTAGCTTGTAGCAATTTCTTGTCCAAATACCATGTCAGAGTATTGGACTTCAAAAATTGATGGCGTTGTCCGACGGCATTAACGTTACCTACAAAATAAGCTGTTTTTAGCAGGATTTGGATTTCTCCCTGATTCGCAGTGACGGTGATGTTTTCAGCACGGTGAAATGCACGTACAGGGGAGTTAGAGGTAGCAATTTCTGTATTTACATTCCAGTTTATGGAGTTACTAGCTATTTGCATTGGTGGATCTAGTAATTCTATTTGGGCATTTTGTTTAATGGTGCAAATTTTGGTTTTCAAATTGACTTGAGCCGTTTTTCCACTACCGTAATCAATAACTTGAGTATTTTTGTAATGGTAAATTTGGACTGGGGAATTACTAATTAATAGATTTTTTTTAATTTGCCAGATTAAATGTTCGGTGTGAATTTGGACTGGGGGATCAGTGGAGTTTGCTACTACTTTTCCCGAAAATTCCATGATTTGGTCACGGGTTTTAACTCGCGCTTCTTGGGCTATTGCCTGTAGTTGTTTGTGAACACCATTTATGTGGTTACGAACAATCAATAAATCTTCTTTAGGTCGCCATTCTAGTTCATTACCCTGCAAAACGATCCCATTGTGGGGATCTGTGGCCAGGATCTTCCCTTTGAGAAATAGTTCCTTCCCATCCTGTTTGATATCTGCTTTTTCGGCTTTGATTTGGTAGACTACTTTGCCATCTTGATATAGTTCACCGTAGGGACTTTCCGCCTGAGCAATTTCTTTTTCTTTAGCATATTTTGCCTGTTTAGCTCTCACTGTCCATAGAGGTCTTCCCACTTCGTCAAACTGTTGTAGTACAACACCAAAGAACGTTGAATGACTACCCGTATCTTGGCTAGATGACTGAGAATTATTTAGTTGTGAATTTGTCCCACAGGAGACTAGTCCTAGAACTAGAAATAAGGTTAAAGGTAGGTAAGTATTAGCCATAAGCCTAGAAATGTCTTCATTGTCAAAAGAATGGTGTAGAGGGAATTTTGGTGATTTTCCCTCTCCAATTCTTAAGTACTTGGACAGAATTAATTACACAACATCTGGACTGGAACCTTGATCCAGTGTAGATATTAGTCTGTAAATATTTCTGTTCGGTTAGGGACTTCCAACTAAAAAAATATCGAATTCCTAGGGGAGCAAAGGGAGTAACAGTCGTGTTGAGTCCATAAAATAGGATAATTTAATTTCTGGAAGTCCCTTAATCCATCATTGAATTTCTAGTTGGCCATCACTATCCCTGGGGTCTTCTAAAAAGCCGATCCCGGATAAAGGTCGATATGGATAGCTTTGACGTGGAGTTTTTTGGATATCTTCTTTGATGGCTTCTAGGTCAATGTAGCGATCGCTCACATTGATTAAGCTATCGCTGGTCATGGAACGTAGACTCACTACCTCTACCCGCACCCCGCGATAGCTGACTGAGTTTACGGCATAGGCCAAATCCCCGTCCCCACTCACTAAAACTGCGGTATCATAAGAGTCTACTAAAGCCATCATATCTACTGCTATTTCCACATCTAGGTTGGCTTTTTTCGATCCATCTGGCAGCTGCACCAAATCCTTGGCAATGACTCGATAGCCGTTGCGTCGCATCCACAACAAAAATCCTTGTTGCTTTTCGTTGGTTCGGTCTACCCCTGTGTAAAAGAATGCTCTTAACAGCCTAGATCCACAGGTTAAGCGACACAACAGTTTCGTGTAGTCGATTTCGATCCCCAGTTGCAGTGCTGCATAGAATAGATTTGAGCCGTCAATAAATATGGCTACACGACCTCGATTTTCCAAAACTTGTTCTGGTGTGAATATTGAGTCGTTTTCTAAATGATTTAACATTGTTGTCATACCTCAAATATTATCCTCATTATTTTTGATACCAACTTACCAAAATTTACATACGTATTAGATCTGCTTATGATAAGCTTCCGGGGCTAATAGGTTCAGCCCCGAATAAATTTTTTGAGAGAATCAAAAATTGAAAGAACTAATCGTTTTTTCGGGGTTCTATACGCTTAAAAATTGGTTGGGGTGTCCCCAACTGTTGTTTACAGGATAGTACTCCCCACGCTGCATGAGTAGTAAAAGGTGCGGCAATGGCACTTTGGGTTTGATCGTTAAAGTTGATTCCAAAACCTAGCTGCTGATAAATCTCGCTACTAATATTTGGAATAATTGGGGAGAGGAGGTAAGCTGCTAGTCTTACTGATTCTAGGACCCCATACAACACTGCTTCTACTTCCTGCTGCTGCCCCTGTTTATACAATGACCAAGGAGCTTGTTCATCAATAAACTTGTTGCTGGCTTGTACCAACACTAGGACAGACTCGCAGGCTTGGTGGAAGGCTAACGCTTCATAGGCAAGTTTTACTTGTTCCCCTAAATTTAGACCAATCGCTTTTAAAGGATTCGCAGATGGAATAGCCTCAAGAACGATTAGCGGTACCTGACCAGCACAGTATTTTTTCACCATGTTTAAAGTACGATTGAGCAAATTTCCGAGGTCATTTGCTAAATCTGCATTCAGAACATTAATGAACCTAACTTCATTAAAATCTCCATCTTTGCCAAATTCGATTTCCTTAAGGAAGTAATAACGAACGGCATCACTACCATAATTTTTAACTAAAGCTATGGGATCTAGGGTATTGCCGGAACTTTTCCCCATTTTTTGCCCGTCCTTGGTAAGGAACCCGTGCCCAAATACTTTGTCAGGGAGGTTGAGACCAGCTGACATCAGCATTGCTGGCCAGTACACAGCATGGAATCGGAGGATATCCTTACCAATAAGGTGTAGGTTAATCGGCCACCATGTTCCTAAGGCGTTAGCTAAGGTTGGCTCTGCGTCTGGTTCTAGCAAGGCAGTGATATAGCCTAGCAGGGCATCAAACCAAACGTAAAGGGTATGCTGGGGGTCAACTGGCACGGGAAATCCCCAATCTAAATTCACCCGTGAAATCGAAAAGTCTTGTAAACCTTGATTTACAAAGCTGATAACTTCATTTCGCCGACTCGCTGGCTGGATAAACTCCGGTCTAGATTGGTAGAATTCTTCCAGTTTAGTTTGATACTTGGATAGGCGAAAGAAATAGTTTTGCTCGTCTCGCCACTCAACTTGTTTGGTGGTGTGTATGGGGCAGCGGTTTCCTTCTAAGAGTTCCCTTTCTTCTTTAAATTCTTCGCAGGATACGCAGTACCAGCCTGTTTGTTGTCCTTGGTAAATGTCACCAGTTTCCCATACTCGCTCAAAGAACTCCCGAACAATCGCTTGGTGGCGCACAGCAGTGGTTCTACTAAAGCGATCATACTGAATATTTAGTAACTCCCATAAGCTCACAAAGCTCGGTACTATCTGATCGCAAAACTCCTGTGGTGACTTCCCTTGTCCCTGGGCTGAACGCTGAATCTTCTGTCCATGTTCATCTGTACCTGTTATCAGCAGCGCTTGATGTCCTAAAAGCCGCTGAAATCGTGCTACCACATCCGCTGCGATTGTTGTGTAAGCACTACCAATGTGGGGGACATCATTGACATAATAGAGCGGTGTCGTCAGGGCAAATCTCTTTAATGAACTCATGCAAAATAGGAAACAATTTGTTAAAACGCTTTATATCTTAACTTAATTTGCCAAAACCAGGTAATTATATTACATAATGAGTCTTTTTTCAAACAGCACCTCAATATTAGCAAATTTGTCGGCTTAGAAGTTATTTTTCTGCTCCCAATTTCCTGAATGCTGGTTCTTAGAGCTAGCTATAGTCAAGAAATTGGGATTATCTCTGAAATCTCTGCCAAATATTAAATAAAGATAAACTGAGCTATATTGGGAAAAATATCAATCTGTACCCCCCTCCCCTTTGACCGTAGTTATGCAATAGACATTTGCTCCTCATGTAGCAAATCAGTTCCTTAGCTAGAAGCAACAGGAGCTAGGGGGAGAACAACTATATTATTTAAGTTAATCAAGCTAAAAATTGACTTACACTGCATTTTTGATGGGACTCAATAGATAAATCTTCATTTTTGAGCCTCAAAATTTTCTGACTCTGATTACCATCAATCCTTAAATGCTCCGGGATGAGCGTTATACTTAGACTATCAATGATCAATAATTTAAGACTTTTCCCCTGAAAAACTTATTTCAATATCAGGAGTGAAATGTGAACAGTAATAACATTACTTTACCCTGCCAAGTTGACCTGAGCAACTGTGATCTCGAACCAATTCATATTCCTGGCTATATTCAGCCACACGGTATCCTTTTAGCTCTACAGGAACCAGAATTGACCATCTTGCAAATTAGCAATAATACTTTCAATTTTTGGGGTCTACATCCTGACCAATTACAAGGTAGAAATTTGAGTTGCTTGTTGGATTCGGTGCAAATTAATTTATTAAAACAGTTTTTAGCTCAAGAGCATATATCCATTGTTAATCCTATTAAATTTTATATCAAACTAGGTGAGCAATCACTATACTTTGACGGTATTATTCATCGCTCCCAAGAAATTTTAATTCTGGAGCTAGAACCGGAATTGTCCACAGCAGACCAGGGAGCTTTTAGATTCTACCACTTACTTAAACAATCCATGTTAAGGTTACAGTGTACATCAAATATCAGTAAAATTACTCAGATAATTGTGGAAGAAGTGAGAAAAATCACTGGTTTTGACCGAGTTATGGTGTATCGATTTAATGAGAATTGGCATGGTCAGGTGATTGCCGAAGACAAGCAAGAATACCTTACCTCCTATTTAGGTGTATACTACCCTGCCTCTGATATTCCTGCCCAAGCGAGAAAACTCTACACTCAAAATTGGCTGCGTCTAGTACCAGATGCTAATTATCAACCAGTGGCAATTGTACCTAGCAATAATCCTTTAACTCAAGAGCCACTAGATTTAAGTGAGTCTGTACTGCGGAGTCTCTCCCCCCTTCACATTGAGTATATGCACAATATGGGTGTGAAAGCATCTATGTCAATTTCCCTGATCAAAAATAAAAAGTTGTGGGGACTAATTGCCTGCCATCACCAATCACCCAAGTATATTCCCTATGAAATTCGCCATGCTTGTGAGTTTTTAGGTCAAATTATATCTTTAGAACTGGGGTCAACTGAAGAAAGTAAAGATGCGGAATACAAACTCCAGTTAAAATCTTGCCACTCCAAATTAGTGGAGTATATGTCGGTGGAAAAAAACTTCATTGATGGGTTAATTAAATATCAACCTAACCTCCTGAACCTTGTCAATTCCGAAGGAGCAGTAGTCTGTTTTCAGGGGGAGTACTTTACCATTGGTAATACTCCAGAAAAAGAAGATATTGAAAGTTTGCTAGCATGGGTTAGTCATAACTTACAAGGAGAGATATTCTCGACAGATTCACTCTCACAAGTTTATCCAGAAGCAGAGAGAATACGGGATATAGCTAGTGGGTTGATGGTGCTTTCAATTGCCCAAACCCAGCAAAATTATGTGTTATGGTTTCGTCCAGAGGTAATCCAAACTGTAGATTGGGGAGGTAATCCTCATAAACCTATAGAGGTGAAAGGTAATGGGGATTTGCACCTATCACCCCGCAAGTCCTTTAAGATCTGGAAAGAAACGGTGCAGTTAAAATCAACTCCCTGGAAACCCTGTGAAATTGACGCAGCACTAGAGTTAAGAAGTGCAATTATTAGTGTGGTGCTGCGAAAGGCCGATGAATTAGCTCAAATAAATATCGAATTAGAACGTAGTAACAACGAATTAGATGCTTTTGCCTACATAGCTTCCCATGATTTAAAAGAGCCACTGCGGGGGATTCACAATTATTCTAATTTTCTCATCGAAGACTACGGTAACATTTTAGATGACGAAGGTAAAGCTAAATTAAACACCCTCATTCGTCTCACCCAACGGATGGAACATTTAATTGATTCTCTGTTGCATTTCTCCCGCTTGGGAAGGGTAGATATATTGAGGAAACCAACGGATCTCAATCTTATTCTCCAGCAGATTTTAGACTTGTTGATTCCCCGCATTGAAGAACTCTCAATTGAGATTCGGATTCCCCAAAGTTTACCTAAAGTGTACTGTGATCCTATCCAAGTTGGGGAGGTCTTCAACAATCTAATTACCAACACCATTAAGTACAACGACAAAACCATAAAATGGATTGAAATTGGCTATATCCAGCCTCCATCTGAACCAATCATATTCTACGTCAAAGATAATGGCATTGGAATCCAACAAAAACACTTTCAGACTATTTTCCGCATCTTCAAACGACTACACAAGGCCAATAAATATGGCGGTGGCATAGGAGCGGGACTGACAATTGCTAAGAAGATTGTAGAAAGGCATGGGGGGAAAATATGGGTAGATTCAACTTACGGGGAAGGAAGTACTTTTTATTTCACCTTAGGAGGCGACCATGATTGGCAATAATTCCCAACTATTGCTAATAGTTGAAGACAGCGACGAAGACTTTGAGGCTCTGAATCGAGTCATGCAGCAAAATATTGTCGTCAATCCCATTTTTCGCTGTATTGATGGGGACGAGGCTTTAGACTTCCTCCACCACTGTGGAAACTATAGCAATAGCGAAACCTTCCCCTGTCCCTCCATAATTTTACTTGACCTGAATTTACCAGGTACCGATGGACGAGAAGTCATAGCCCAAATCAAACAGCATGAACACTTAAGAAAAATTCCCATAGTTGTATTTACTAGTTCTGCCAATCCGAAGGATGTGGAAATGTGTTACCAGCATTCTGTTGCTAGTTATATTTTGAAACCAATTGATATCGAAAAATTAATCAAAACAATTCACAGTTTAATTACTTATTGGTTAGATATCGTCATTCTTCCTGACCCCATTCACAGTTAGTTATGGTGCAACCGCTAAATATTTTAATCATTGATGATTGTCCTGAAGACCGTCAGGTTTATCGTCGCTATTTATTACAAGACCAGGAATACAGCTATAACATCCTCGAAGCAGAAACTGGAGCCGAAGCGTTAACTTTGTGCCAGCAGGTTCAGCCTGATGGCACCCTATTAGACTTTTTACTCCCCGACATGGATGGGTTGGAATTTCTGGACGCATTACAACAGCAGCTACCCGATATCACTCCCTTTGTGATCATGTTAACTGCCTATGGCGATGAAAGAGTAGCTGTGGAAGCCATGAAAAATGGTGTCCAAGATTATTTAATCAAAGAGCAAACCACCCCAGAACGACTGCGCTCCACCCTGCACTCAGCCATAGCCAATGCACAGCTAAACCGGGAATTACAAGTATCTGGGCGGTTGCTCCAACGCATTGCAGACACAACACCAGGGATTTTATATGTTTACGACTTAGTAAAACAAGAGAATGTCTATATTAATAGTCAAGTTTATAACCTACTTGGTTATACAGCCACGGAAATTCAAGCACTGGGAATTAGGAGTATTACCCAGTGGATGCATCCCCATGACCTAGCCCATTTTGCTAATATCTGCCAACAATTCGACTTAGCACAAGACGGTGATGTGATTGAACACGAGTATCGGATGCCCCATGCTAATGGCACCTGGCGGTGGTTTTATAGTCGCAGTACCGTATTTACCAGGAATGCCAACGGTTCACCGCAGCAAATCGTCGGTACAGCTTTTGATATCACAGAACGCAAACAAATAGAAGAACAACTGCGCCTGAGCAACGAACGGTTTCAACTGGCAACGGCAGCAGTTAACAGTTTAATATATGACTACAACGTAGAGACAAATACTGTCAACCGAACTGAGGGGTTGACCCGGATTTTAGGCTACACTTTGGCGGAAGCAGAACCAACCTTTGAATGGTGGCAAGACCTCATCCATCCAGAAGATCGGGAGCAGTTAGTTAAGCAATTCCAAGCTTTACCTGTAACCGCAAATCGTTATACCTTTGAGTATAGAGTACGTCATAAAGATCATCAATATCACTATGTACTAGATCAGGGAATAATTATCCGCAATCAGACAGGGCAAACTGTAAGAATTGTCGGTAGTACAACGGATATTAGCGATCGCAAACGAGACGAAACCGCACTGCGCCAAAGCGAGGAACGCTACCGCTACCTCTGTGAAGCTGTACCACAAATTGTTTGGATTTGCAGTGCCCAGGGGGGATGTGAGTATGTCAATCAACGTTGGTGTGAATTTACTGGACAACGTGGTGAAGCAGCCAGGCAGTTTGGCTGGACAAAGTTTTTGCATCCCGATGACCTCCAACCAGCCATTGAGAAATGGAGAAAGGTCCTCCATACAGGGGAAACTTACGAACACGAGATCCGTTATCAAAAACATGATGGCAGTTATAGTTGGCATTTAGCCAGAGCAGTACCCATCAAGGATGAGCAAGGCCGCATTAGTAAATGGTTTGGTACAAGTACAGACATAGATGAGCGCAAGCAGTTAGAAGCCGAACGTAACCGACTGTTACAACTAGAGCAAAATGCTCGCGTGCAAGCCGAAGCAGCGAACCAGAGCAAAGATAAGTTTATTGCCATGGTGTCCCATGATTTGCGATCCCCCCTGAATGCCATCCTCGGCTGGGCACAACTCCTTCTCACCCGACAAATGGATATAGCTACCATCACCCGTGGTCTAGAAACTATCGAACGTAGTGCCCAGTCCCAGTCCAAACTTTTAGAAGACCTGCTGAATAGATCCCGTATCCTTCAGGGGAAGCTACAGCTAGAACTAGGCCCTGTGAATTTGGTGGGCATTATCGACGTAGCGATGGAAACCGCCTACCCCTGTGCCAATGCCAAAAACATCCGACTGGAATCTGTAATCGATGAGTCAGTGCCCATGATTCAAGGGGATGCTAACCGCCTCCTCCAAGTTCTGGGAAACTTACTTTCCAATGCCATTAAATTCACACCCTCAGGAGGAAGGGTAGAAGTACAACTCTCAACCCGTGGGGACTTGGTAGTTATAGAAGTGAGTGATACGGGAATTGGGATCAACCCAGAGTTTTTACCCCACGTATTTGAGCCCTATTATCAGGGCGATCGTCCTGATAAACAAACTGGTTTGGGTTTGGGCCTAGCTATTGCTCATCATCTAGTTGAACTGCACGGTGGGAAGATTCAAGTTACTAGTCCAGGGGAGGGGCAAGGTACCACCTTTACGATTCATTTACCTAAAAGGATTTATGGGTAGTCAGGGGACAGGGAGCCAGCAGATTGATTATGTTGTCCAGTTGACAGATGATAAGTAGCCCTACTTTAGATACATGAACAGTACAGCTACACTACCCCAGTCTCAAGACTAATTAATTTTTGTCCAACTGTACCAAATAAAGACTAAACTTAAAATTCTTGTGCGGCAAAACTTGTAGCTTTAAAAAATGAAGTAATCATGTCTAAGGTTCTCGTATCCGATCCCATCGACCAGGCTGGCATTGACATTCTTTCCCAAGTAGCCACCGTTGATGTCAAAACCAGTTTAAAACCAGGAGAACTAGCAGAAATCATTGGTGAGTACGATGCACTAATGATTCGTTCCGGTACCCGCGTTACCCAAGAAATCATTGAAGCAGGGACGCAACTCAAAATCATCGGTCGTGCTGGCGTAGGGGTGGATAATGTTGATGTTACCGCTGCGACACGCCAAGGAATTGTGGTAGTTAATTCCCCTGAGGGTAACACCATCGCAGCGGCAGAACATGCCCTAGCAATGATGCTGGCTCTATCAAGGCACATTCCCGATGCAAACACTTCAGTCAAACGGGGAGCATGGGATCGCAGTAGTTTTATCGGCGCAGAAGTTTACAAAAAAAACCTCGGCATTATTGGGTTAGGTAAAATTGGCTCCCATGTTGCCGCAGTGGCAAAAACAATGGGCATGAAACTGCTAGCTTACGATCCTTATCTCTCCGTAGAAAGAGCCGAACAGATTGGCTGTCAATTAGTAGAACTAGATTTGCTCTTCCAGCAAGCAGACTATATCACCCTCCACATCCCTAAAACCCCAGAAACTACCCACTTAATTAACGCTACCACCATAGCGAAAATGAAACCCAACGTGCGGATTATCAATTGTGCTCGTGGTGGTATCATTGAGGAAGCAGCCCTAGCCGCAGCACTCAAAGCAGGGAGAATCGCAGGTGCAGCCCTAGATGTGTTCGAGACAGAACCACTAGGGGAATCAGAACTGCGATCGCTAGGTAAAGAAATCATTCTTACCCCCCATTTAGGCGCCTCCACCACCGAAGCCCAGGTGAACGTCGCCATAGACGTTGCGGAACAAATTCGGGATGTACTTTTAGGATTACCAGCCCGTTCAGCTGTAAATATTCCTGGACTAGGCCCCGATGTCTTAGAGGAACTTAAACCCTATATGCAGCTAGCGGAAACCTTGGGTAACCTAGTAGGGCAACTAGCTGGGGGAAGAGTAGATTTACTAAATGTGCGAATGCAGGGAGAACTAGCAACCAACAAAAGTCAACCCCTAGTAGTAGCGGCGCTCAAAGGTCTACTTTACCAAGCCCTGCGTGAACGGGTAAACTATGTTAACGCCAGCATAGAAGCTAAAGAACGGGGAATTCGTGTCATCGAAACACGGGATGCTTCCTCTCGTGATTATGCAGGTTCACTACACTTAGAAGCCACAGGTACCTTGGGTACTCATTCTGTCACCGGGGCTTTACTAGGTGAAAAAGAAATCCACCTCACTAACGTTGATGGATTCCCCATCAATGTCCCCCCCAGTAAATATATGCTGTTCACCCTCCATCGGGATATGCCCGGGATCATCGGTAAACTCGGCTCCCTACTTGGCAGTTTCAATGTCAACATTGCTAGTATGCAGGTGGGTCGGAAAATCGTTCGTGGTGATGCGGTAATGGCTCTCAGCATAGATGATCCCTTACCTGATGGTATTTTAGAAGAAATCACTAAGGTGCCAGGAATTAGGGATGCGTATACAGTGACACTCTAATTTTGGATTTTGGTAAGGCAGTCTACCCCAGGGGACTCTGACTTTTCCCGTTAAGTCTGAAAACCTCAGCAGTTCTTACTGGAGGAAGAAGTTTGATCATCCTTGTGGGAGTTCCGGAAAAGTTTCTTCTTCCCCCTCCTGCCTCAAAACTTCCACGATGAAAAGATAACGGGAAAAGTCAGTACTATATTCCGGTGGGGATTTTGTTTCTGGATCATGAGCGTAGGCACTTTCATGACCTTCAGAATATTTAGTTCATTTGAACTACCAGATTTATATTCTCAATAAGATGATTTAATTGCGAATGGGACTGTGTGGGCTCGTGCCTTGCGCGGGAATTTCGCCATGGCAGTAAGCTTGATTGCTTCGTTGCAAAACATAAGCAAGGATGATTTGGTTTTTCAAGACTGAAAGTTGAATACCAAACCACCCTGCTTATCAACAGCGTTTTTAATTCAAACGTCAAATAAATACAACTAGTTCGTACTTTTTCCAACAAAGCGGCTTTACCCAGTCGCGGGGAGTTGTGATTCTAAATTATAGCACCCTATTATAACTATCAAGTAGCTAACTAATAAATATACAAGGCTTATATCTAGGCATTCTACGCACTGTGCAATAAAAAGAATACGTAGAGATTAAAAACCTGAAACCCTTACTATCTAAGGTTTAGACAATATATTTATTGAGAGCATCTACTCAGGTTAATCAATTATGAGCTATTGTAGAAGTTGTTGAGCAACGACACTGCCCAAGAATAATTGGCTAGAACATCTAAAACTCAAGATGGTAACAGAACTAGTAACTTATGACTCATCGATACATAGATATTGATTATGAAAATCTCCAAGCAGCTATAGACAAGGTTGTACTGGAAGGAGAACGGATTATCCTTCAAAAAGAAGGGAAATCTTTAGTGGCTCTAGTCCCCATTGAGGAACTAGAGATGCTGCAAGAATTAGAAGACTTAGAAGATGAGTTTGACATAAAAGCAGCCGAGAAAGCAATGAAAGAACCGGGGATAGTTAGTTGGGAAGAGGTTAAATTACAATTTGGGCTTTAATGGTTATTCTGTCTGAGAAAGCGTTTGAACAGTTGAAAGGAACTACAGCCGCCTAAATTGGTTAGGGGGAGAGATCTGTTCGCTCCTACGGGGAATTGAACCATGACAGGTTATTTAATTTGCGAGTCTTTACTTTCGGCTTAGGCAGGGTCATTGACCCCTTTACATCCAGACAGGGAGAAGAAAGGCGTTGCATATTTGCAAGATGAATTGAGAGCTAGAACAATTGAAGCTTGGTGTCACACAGTGCAAAATCATTCTATGATTCAGCAACGCTCAGACAGTTCAGCAAAAATAAATTCAGGACGATTTTACGCCATTTCAACCATCGCCCGGATTATTAAGAATTGTTAATTCCTTTTGGTGTAAGGGTTTCAGAACCATTCAATTTTGAATTGAGAATTGTTTGATAAACAGTTACTACCCCTTGCCAAATATTTTTTTGGTGTTATAGTTGAGATCAAATAAGCACAATCAAAAACCATGAAAAAATCAACACTACTTTGGAGCGCTCCAAAGCCAAAGCTATGTGAGGAAGCCCCTCGAATTCAGACGTCTAATAATTACACACAAATTGAACAAGAAACTATGACATACAAAGTTGATCTCAAGCCTTCTGGGGAAAGAGATCTAAAAAAGCTTCCACTATCTGTCCAAAAAGCTGTTTCTCTTGTGATAGACTCCTTGAAACAGAATCCCCGTCCTGTAGGAGTTCAAAAGCTTTCTGGCTATAACTTATATAGACTTAGAGTCGAAAAGCACTACCGCTTCATCTATGAAATTGATGACAAAGCCAAAACAGTGCTAGTTCTAATAATCGGTCCTCGATGGGACGTGTATAAAAATCTTAGAAACTTTTAATATCAGGCGTTGCTAAATCAAAGGATGATTTGGCTTCATTTGAAACAAGTCCCCACTGTTCCAGCCATAAATTTATCCTGTGAGTATGCAACGCCTAATTTTGTATCACAACTTAGGCAGAGATTATTCAACCTTTAATCGATATCAGAATTGATGTCCATCACCATCTACACAGCTATCTCTTTTGCACCAGGGGAAGAGTTTATTGAAAAAACTTGGAATTTGCAAGATTTGCACGGTAGTTCCCTTATCCTTTCCTACCTAGCTCGTGCAGTGTGCGAATCTGCCAAAAAACAAGGTTTTCATGTTGTGTTCCCCGCAATAATTAATACTGTCCAGGGTATTCCCAACCAAATAATTATACGCGGAGCATTTCAGGAAAAAGATGCTATCGCTGCATTTAATAAAGCTTGGAAAATTCCTACTCGTAGCTGTCAGCAGTGGATTGAAAAACACCTTAAAGGGAAACCGCAGTGGCATAAAGAGTGGGAGTTATGGACAAATCATTCTTGGGAGATATTTTGGACGCAAGGGGAGAGTATTAGCACCGTCCGGCGAAAACTCAATAATATCAAACGCCAGCGCCAATGGATTGGTATCAACTGGCAGGGTGAAAGTTCTATGTTGTCAGGTGCAGATGCTATTGCTTACTTTGGTATGGGAAGTCACCAGAACCCTACTCAACGCAATATCACTATCGAGGCTGAAGAAATTCGCTCATTTTATAAACAGTTGAATCAGTTAACACCAGCAGAAAATGCATTTGTAGATGAAGATGAACAGTTGAGTATACCGGAGTTAATTAAGCGGCTAGTTACTTATGATGTTATAGCCACGCAACTCAAAACTGATGAATTTCTAAATGTAGACTTTGACTTAAATAACTTGCATCGACAAAGCTGGACGGGGTGGTTTCATGGAAACAGCGACAAAATTACTACACTTTTCACAAAATTTTCCGAGTATGCAAATGAAGAAGAGCTTATTACCCAGTATAGTGAAAGGATGATTACATGGGGTAATAATTGCCTAAAACCTTCCGTAGGAAAATGTCTTGGTCAAATTATTTATGCAAATAGTGAAGATTTTTTGGGAGTATTTTGTCACGATGCAAGAGGGAGATTAACAGCCCAAAAGTGTCTAAGTTGGTTCTATGAGTTTCCCAGAGTTTGGCGTACACATGAATACGCAGCAGATATTACAGCCAGCGTCGGGTTTGTTTGGGCAGCACCTAAATCAGCACAGGTGGACATCCTGCAACATTGTCGGGAAGCGGAGAAGTCAGCAAAGGATAGGGGACGCGATCGCCTAGCACTGCGAATATTGTTTAACAGTGGTAATTGGCTCGAATGGGTTTGTCCTTGGTGGTTTTTGCAGGATGTATTAGAAAATTATTGTGACAGGAACTATGGGCAAAAGTGGACACATATATACAATGATGTCGCAATGCTAGAGTCCCGTCATGCTTTTGATGGTAATCAATCAGAAGTAGCTCTGGCAATCTTTGAAGTTTACTTTGGTAGTGATAATCGAACCACCTTGGAGAAACATCTGTGGGATGTTCGTGGTAAGACAGGAATTCTAGGAAATCGTCAGGAAAAATGTAAAAACATACATCAAAGTATCAACGAGTGGATTATCAATTTAGCGAAAGTTGGGTTTCATTTAGCTAATAGTTGATGTCCATAAGACTGATATTGGACTGCTGACAGTCCCCAGTTAATTATGATTTTTTTACGGAGTTGCCTATGTTTCAGTTCTTAATCATTATTGACCCCTTGGGATTTCTGTATGGCAGTTCGGGGAGGTTCCTAGAAGCAGAAAGTCTAGTTGTGCGCTCAGGTACTAGGTTTCCTCCCAGTACGGCAACAGTGTCGGGGTTATATGCTGCTACGATAGACGCTGAATTAATAGCCTCACTCCAAATTGCTGGTCCTTTTTGGGCGTACAGCAACGAACCACAAAACTTCTATCTACCATTGCCATTTAATTATTTGGTTCTAGAGGGGGAAATCAAACACTCCCTGCATTGGGACTCTGAAGTACAGGAATGGCAAACAGAAATTGGCAATTTACCAGTGGGTAATTTTGATAAAGGTGACCACTGGATTGCTGTTCAATGCTGGTATCAACCACAACTGGTGTATCTCAACCCTTGGAAACACTTACCACACTTACATTATCATCGGGTACCGGAAAAGCAAAGAGTTGGTACTCAGAGCAATCAAAGGGATTTATTTTTGGAAAACGCTGTGCAAATGCATCCTGATACCTGCTTAATCTACCTTAGCAATATACCTTTAAATGATGGCTGGTACCGTTTTGGCGGTGAAGGGCATATGGTAGATGTGCATTGTGTAGAAATTGCTCAATCAACTCAAAAGTTATTTAATCAACCCGTTGGGAAAATATTTGCGTTACTTACCCCTGCTGTTTGGGGATCCACTCGCTTATCTTACCGCGAACCAATGATTTACAGTGATAACAACTGGAAACCAGCTTGGGATACAGAAGCTATCCTCACAGAACACCCTAAACCTTTTCGGTACCGTCTCGGTGGCAGTGGTAAAACTAAACGTCTATCTCGCGGACGTTACGCTGTTCAACCGGGCAGTGTGTACGTTCTTAAAGAACCACTGAAACAACCTTGGCATAAGTGGTCAGAGCTATGGTTTCCTACAGAGGCTTATAACTTCAAACGTTGGGGATGTGGACTGGCACTTCCTTTAAGAGATTAAACATCTCCAGAAATGAGCCTGCAACTCTGATGCGGTTAGGGTCAGATATTGATGTTTATTAAGAAAAATCAAGTTTGCCTCATCTTGTAATAAACAATGAGTATAAAATGATTTTTACTTTTAAGAACGTGGGTTCTCAGGACATTTTCAATGGCATAGATTCTAAAGCTGCTCGAAAAACTTGTCCACCATATCTTTGGCTGCGTGCAATTCGCAAGCTAGATCAGCTAGACTCAGCTATAGCTCTGGAAGATTTGAAGATTCCCCCAGGCAACCGCTTAGAAACTTTAAAAGGAGATCGAGAAGATCAGTATAGTATTCGCATCAATGATCAATACCGGATTTGCTTTGTCTGGGAGCAACTGGGAGCAGATGAAGTTGAAATTGTAGACTATCACTAAGCCAAGAAATCTCCGCGAATGAGACTGAAACCCTAACTGGGTCAGAGTCAAATATTAATTATCGGAGATGTCTATTGTTCTATTGTAATTATTCCTATTGTAATTATTCAGTCTCCCCCCTCTAAAATCATCGAAACCCTTGATTTATCCTTGAGAGGTAGGGGAGATGTCAACGGTTACAATTGTCATCCTGATCGGAACACAGTGAAGCAAACAATCTCCAGGTTGGTGATGAATTAGGATACCTCACTACCCTAATGCTCCGTTCAGCATGATAGGATAGTTGTTCATATGGAGTTCTCTAAGACATAGACACCGATGAAAATCCCAACCCATCGTCCTCCTACTCATCCTGGAGAAATGTTAGCTGAGGAATTCTTAATCCCCATGGGCATAACACATCAAAAAATAGCTGTCGCTATTGGTGTAACAGAGCAACAGATTATAGAATTAATTGCTGGAAAACAAAATCTAACAGCAAGATTAGCTCTTCGTCTTGCCAGGTTTTTTGGGATGTCAGCTGACTTCTGGATGAACTTACAATTACGCTGGGATATCTATTATGCACAGAAAGAAGAGGCGGAATTTCTTGACCAAATCCATCCATATTTAACTTAGTTTCCTCTGAATATTAATTCCTTGCGGTGTAAGGCTTTGGGAGCCATCAAATTTTGAATTGAGAATTGCTGCTATCTGGGAAGGGGACTTGCCCATTATAATTTAGGAGATAAGCAGGAAGCTACTGCCTCTGTATGTGTTGGAGGGCAGGAGGTTTGCTCTTGCAGTTTAGGCTTCAGACCGACACTGATTGCAGGACACCAAATCAGAGATTTTGGCGTGGGGCTTCAACCCTTACTCCCTTTGGTCGTGGCTCTAGGGCAGGAATCATAATTCCCTTCTGCCTCCTGCCTCCTGCCTCCTGCAAGAACTGCCTCTGATGGAGTGTAGGGGTTTTCGGACTTAACGGGAAAAGTCAGATTAAGGTCTATCTCTTTAACATTGTGGCATGATGTTAGAAGGAGTCTGGGCAAAACCGCTCAAATTAGATAGGTTCTTCCCAACTTATTAGTGAAGCCAAGTGACAGGATAATTGCTGTATAGAGTGAACTCCTCGCTTAGGCAGAAGAACTCTATGGATGCAATCACCTCCGGTAGGTGTTTCGCCATAGGTGAACGCACAATATTTAAACTCACCACTCATTCCTCCTTTGAAACCTCACTACCAATACTGTTGTGATACCTCATATTGATTCAAATTTAAAGATTATTACGAATTGACATTACGAACCCTAATACTTCTACTATTTATTTGCTTGATGTTTAGAGAAAACTCTGGACAATCTATCCTCTACTTATTTTGACTATTACTGCTCAAACCCTTGTCAATTCTTAAATTGAGAATTGCTGAATGAGTTGCAGTAGCGATGAACGATCGCTCTCTGGCTTTCTAGTTTTCTCCCTCAACCCTGGTCAATCAATTTTAGATTTTAGATTTTGGATTGTCAGAGAAATTGATTTGTACTCCCTTGTTCTCCCTCCCTCTTTATTAATCTCCCCTAATCTAAAATCCAAAATTGCTTGAATTGGCGTTTGCAATCCACACAGATGTGATTTTGTTTACCTGCTTTTATGCCATTTTTACGGATATGTGCTGAGCCACATTGAGGACATTGCATCGGAATTTCCCCTAACTACATACTGCCATTATGCAACGCCGAATTTGTTAGCGTTCCTCAGCTGGCAAAGATCATCGTCAAAAAGGTGATCGCCCACCATAAAGCAGCTAAGGTAAAATGACTGATAATATCAAACGTTCCAAAGGTAAATTCGATTATTTAGGGTCTGCTGAAAAACTCTCCCATTGGAATCTAGGTGCCACACAGACCTAAAAATGATGGCTTCGGAGGAAATTTGCTCCGATTCAACCCCAGATTTTCCACCTAAGTGCAGGCATTTTGGGACTCTGAATGCCATAATCTTGCACTTGTTTGGTCTAAAAACGGTTGAAACCCTTACCCTAAGAGGTTTTATCCTTATTCAGCAAGCCCTATTTAACAGAAACCAGAGATTGGTCATCAGCTGCCACAGAAGACCGATGCCGAAGAATAGCTAGAAATAAAGGTAAGCGATTAGTTGAAATTATCGATACTGAGGACGAACCATTACCTATAATTTGTATCTTTGAGGATTACCCAGATGAGTGAAACAGCAGTTCAAGTACCAGTAACTACAGTTATTTCCATGTTGGTTGCCATAGCAGAACGTAATTGGCAACAGTTCAAGAATTTAGAGTTTAGCTTTGTTGACCAATATGGTATTGATGTGTGGGAAGAAGTTTTTAATTTCAGACTTAAGCCAGCCTTAGACAAAGACTCTGATAAATGGTTGTTAATTCAAAAATGTAGTACGGGTATCAAATCAGTCAAACAAGTAGCATAGGAATACTACATTCTAGAGAGAGCGATCGCTCCCCAACCAAAGCCACAACAACCCTGAGAACTACCAACGCTATTAGAAGCGTCGCATTTCCAATGATGACTGTCCCCCAAAGACACCAGTGAAATATCTCCATGGGGAAAATGGGTATTCCTGAACTACCCCACGGATTTATCCGTGGGGTAGTTCAGAAAACAGTTGTCTAAGTTATCACTGGCGTAGAACAATGGTGATTATTGACACTTGATAAAGTGGTAATACTGAAGTAGTCAGACCATATCTCTATGTCTATATTAAGGGAGACTGTCTGACTGTCTATGATTATTTCCCAACTGTTTACTGATGGGGACACTCTGTGTGGCTGATTACCGTAGCATCCGCGATAATTTTACTTAGTCCTAATCGAAAATTCTATGGCAAACACCTGGTGGGAACTCAAAATTTTATGTGACCCAGATCTGGAAGATTCGATCTTTTGGCGACTGGAAAAATTTGGCTGTCGTGGAACGGCTACTGAAATCAAAGGCCATTTCTGCTTGGTAAGAGGGTACCTACCTAGCTCACAAATACAGCTACTAGATTTAGCGGCACTGTCACTATGGCTGCGTCAAGATGCTATCTGTGTAGGGTTGCCAAATCCCGTTTTACAGTGGTATTTAATTGATGAAGAGGACTGGGCTAGTAGCTGGAAGAAATACTGGGAACCGCAAGAAATAGGCGATCGCTTCATAGTGAACCCCGCATGGTTACCATTACCAGAATCGCTAGCACGGTTAGTAATTCGGCTTGATCCTGGGGTAGCCTTTGGCACGGGTGCCCATGCCACAACCCAGCTATGTTTAGAATCCTTGGAGATGAGATTAAGTCATGTTCCCCAATCCTTTGTTAAACAGGAGGAAAAGCCAGAACACGTGGTAATTGCTGATATTGGTTGTGGTTCTGGTATCCTTGGCATTGGTGCGTTACTACTGGGGGCAGAAAAAGTCTATGCGGTGGACACTGATCCCTTGGCGATACAATCTACCCTCAGTAATCGGGCTTTAAATGATATCGGTCCAGAACGTTTGATTCCTACGGAGGGTAGCATGGAAGTGTTGAAAAAACTGATTGGGAAACCAGTTGATGGGATTGTCTGCAACATTTTAGCAGATGTGATTATTGAACTGATCCCGCAGATGAATGCAATCACTAAACCCAACACTTGGGCTATCTTCAGTGGTATTCTCTTGGAACAGTCTAAAGCTGTGGCTGATACCCTAGAAGAACATGGCTGGATTGTGGCTACCCTGTGGAAAAGGCAGGACTGGTGTTGCCTAAATGTACGCCGTTCTTAGGCAGACTAAATCAGCGTTTTTAGATGTTGTAACAACTGTGGTGCTTGCATTACACCTTCAATCCGATCCACGGGCTGACCCTGCTTAAATAACACTAGGGTTGGTAAAGCGTAAATTTGATAATGGCTGGCTAACTCCGTATACTTTTCAGTATCAATCTTAACTATTCGTAACTGATCTTTCAGTTGAAGATTGACCTGCTCTAAAATTGGTCCCATTAATTGACATGGGCCACACCAATCAGCATAGAAATCTACTAAAACAGGTACCTCGGAACCAGATAGCATTTCTTCAAAACTGTTAAATTGCTTTTTAGTTGCCATATAACACACACTATTTTGTAAACGCTAGATTCCATAGTAATTCTTCGTGAATCGATATTCATGGGGCAATCCTAAATCATTCGTGAAAAAATTGTCATCCTTTCTCTAGTTGATGGTAATTGATTGACAATTCTTCTAACCACTGAATTCACCTAAGATAATTTAGTGCAGTAATTCAAAATTTTGAGGAATATTGAATGGGACTTTTACAAAATAAAGTAGCAATTATAACAGGAGCTTCACGGGGAATTGGGCGAGCGATCGCTCTCGAATTAGCCACACAGGGAGCAAGTGTAGTTGTCAACTATGCTAACTCCAGTGCTGCAGCCAAGAAAGTTGTGGAAGAGATTACATCTGCTGGGGGAAATGCCATTGCGCTGCAAGCTGATATTTCCCAAAGCGAGCAAGTGGAGGCATTAGTAAGTGCCACCCTAGAGAAATTTAGTCGGATTGATATCTTGGTAAATAACGCTGGAATTACCCGTGATACCCTACTTTTGCGGATGAAGCTAGAAGACTGGCAAGCGGTAATTGACCTCAATCTGACTGGAGTTTTCCTCTGCACCAGAGCTGTCAGTAAAATCCTACTCAAACAACGTTCAGGGCGGATTATTAATATAGCCTCCGTAGCCGGACAGATGGGCAACCCAGGTCAGGCAAACTATAGTGCAGCCAAGGCAGGTGTCATTGGTTTTACAAAAACTGTTGCCAAAGAACTAGCTAGTCGGGGGATTACTGTCAATGCTGTAGCTCCTGGCTTCATTGCCACAGACATGACCAGCAATCTCAATGCTGAAGACATCCTCAAATATATTCCTCTTGGTCGCTACGGACAACCAGAAGATATTGCTGGCATGGTGCGATTTCTAGCAGCTGATCCTGCTGCTGCCTATATTACTGGACAGGTTTTTAATGTAGATGGGGGGATGGTGATGTCTTGATATTTTTCCTGCCTACGGGAAAAGTCAGTTTGACCAGAGGATTTGCTGAGGTTTACCACCCTGGTTGAGAGATGCGGTCAAAGCTGTAAGAATGTCTACCAACTCCGTACCTACCCAAGCAGAAGAAACCACTGGGAATGTGTTATCAAGTATACAGGAGACAAAGCGATCGCAAACCCGGTACAGTGGTTCATCTGTTTCTACTTCCAGTACTTCACGGAGCTGATTGACGGGAAGGAATTGATTTCCCTGCTGAGTAAATTCACCATGTAGTAAAGTGAGGGGCGATACTGGGGACATTTCATCAAAAATCAAGCTGCCTAAACTGCCGACTATTGCCAAACGTCGCTGCTTATCAGGATTAAGCCAGGAGAGGTGAATGTAGGCTTGAAACCCACTGGGGTAGGTTAGTGTCACCCAGACTAGATCAGCTGGGGATGGGGTCCCCTGTAACCACACCGTCCCCGTTGCCTGCACTGTTACGGGTAACTGACCTAGCCAGGTGTTAAAGATAGCCAGATCATGGATAGCTAAATCCCAGAGGACATCGACATCTTGCCGCACAGGCCCTAGATGGGTGCGTGTAGCATAGCCATAGCGCAAATCACCCAATCTACCTGCTTGAACTACAGTTTGTCCTTGCTCGACAGCTGGATGAAATAGGTAGGTGTGGTCAACCATGAGAATTAAGTGCTGCTGCTGTGCCAACAAGCAAAGTTCCCGACACTGCACTGGGTCGAGAGTGAGAGGTTTTTCAACCAAAATATGGTAACCCTGCTGAATAGCGTTCTTAACTAAGGCATAGTGAGTAGAGGCAATGGTGGCAATTACCACCCCTGTTAGCCCTGATATTTCCTTGAGGGATTGACTCTGTGTTGTTAGGAGGATTTCTGCTTCATCTAGATTAAATTGCTGCTTTACAGCTGCTAATCGTTCTGAATTGGAGTCTACTACAGCTACTACCTTCACTAGGGGGTGTGCTAAAAAGTTACGGAGGAGATGTACTCCCCAACGTCCTACGCCGATGACAGCAATTTTAATTTGATTGGCGATTGGTGATTGGTAATTAGTCATGAATATGGCGAGCCTAAATGTATCATTGCTGCCCATTTACATATGTATATATTCACTCTTATAGTGGTCTGACTACTACTGTTTACCTATTATCGGAATTAACAACTCTGTTCCCCCTCTTCTAAGACAGGATTTTGAATACTGGTGTTTACCTGCTATCTGGATCACTTGAACTGGTATTACGCTGGTCTGTAGGTCCTACTGGCTGTTCATCACAAGAATTTGGTTTATTTGGTGGTAACAGAAAGAATTTATACCTATAAATTTGGTTTTGGGATAGGATAATTTGCTGGGAGGCTGCTACTTGAGGACACTGCTGCAGAGTTAATAGATAGCCATCATCACCAGATTTGGAACTTGGGTCTTTCTTGGTAACTAACCAAGTACCAGGAGGGAGGAAAGGGAGTTTTTCATTGGTCAACACGATTTTTTTCTTGGTTCTAATTACCGAACCTACTTCTAAGTCTTGGGTATCTGGTGCTGCCGTAGGAGAGGCGCTGATCTGGGGTTGAGTTGTGCCTGAAGATCGCAGTTTCATCACCCAATATCCTAGTAAACCAGATGCTGTGACAAATACTAATGGGACTACGAAATTTAATGGCAGTGGGGAAACTTTTCTGGTCTGAGTTTCTGGGAGTACTCGAGTCTTTTCCTGGAGTACTGTCTCAGATGCGGTGATCGGTTTTAAATTAGAGGTGGTATTGATCAGAATCTCTTCGCTGATGGGGGACTTTGGTTCGGAGTATTTAACTTGACAATGGATTAAGCCGATTGTGACGTTATCGTGTCCATTCTTGGTATTAGCAATTTCTATTAATCTCTGGGCAACATTTTCTAATTTAGTAGTTTCCTCTGTGAGAATCGGTAAGATCTCCGTTTCCCAATATTCCTCAACTCGGTCAAAATCAGTCAAGCCGTCCGATGTGAGGAGAAAAACTGCATCTTCGTCTGTAGTCCATCTTTGACACGTAGGATGTAATGTGTTGCTGGGACTCATTCCTAAAGCCTGAACTAGGGAGCCAGAACCGCTTTGTTGTAGGGCATCACGATAGATGGTGTAACCTAAGCGGACCTCACGGGAGGCGACATCATCATCTAGGGTGACTTGATAACAACCATGACGTGTAATCCAGTAGGCGCGGCTATCACCGACGTGGGTGATGTACATTTCATGGGCAATGGGTAGGGCCATGACGAGGGTGGTCCCCATCCGTTGCCGCCCTTGGCGGTTTTCGTTGTCGTTACGTTGGCTGATTTTGTTGTTGGCCACTGCCACTGAGGATTCTAGGTCGTTAAGTAGCATTGAGGGGCTAACGTTTTCGTAGGAAACTGCTGCCAGTTCTTTGACGCTTTTCTGGATGGTATCAATTGCTAAATTGGAGGCTACATTACCGCCTTCGTGTCCACCGATGCCATCACAGACAATGGCTAGGGCTATTTTCTGCGGTGGTTTACTTACTAGGGTGCCACTGAAGGGATAACAGGCATCTTCGTTCCGCTGACGGCTGGGACCTGTGTCTGTTTTGGTAATAATTTTGATTGTGGTAGTTTGCGATCGCCCCAGTTCTGCTAGTCCCTGATCTAAAACTGTGATTAGTTCGTCAGGTGATGTGATTTCTCTGTTGATCAGGGCTTTGCTAACTTGAGTAACAAATTGGGCAATTGCTGGTTTTGAATTTTCTCCTAATATCTGCCAAAATTCACCTAGTTGCGGCAGCCCTTGTGTTGGTGAGTTAAACTCCAATTCCAATAGCCGCACTAATGGACCTTCTACTCTTAATAAGTAAGGGTTCAGTAGACTAGAGCCTACCCCCTCACTCGACAGTGGTTGCCATAAGTTGGCTATTTGCCACAACCAGTTCAGTTGTCGGATTGATGAGGCATCACTCCAAGCAGCGGTAAACTGGCTGCACAGCCTGACTTGGGTTGGTGTAGTATCTACTAATATTGGCGGTCTTTCTAAGAGCAATATTTCTGTAGCTAGTGGCAGAAAGCCGTATACCTGTGGTGTGTGCAGACGGTAAGGAATTAGCTTGAGGTAGGCTTTGATGCTCTGTAGGTTTTGGGGGTTAGGGCTTTCGGGCAATAAGCCGGGCTTGGTATCTATAACTACATTTTTATTGATAACTAAATAGCGATCGGTTAACATTTCTCCAGGACTGCCCAGATTTAGTCCCTTCCCTACAGCCCAGAGATAACGTTTAGGCAGGGGCGTGGAACATCGCTGGCAAAATTTGTGGGTCAGGGGGTTGGTAGCCTGACAATATTCATTTGGACAGTGGAGCGTTGCCGCATCATTTTCCATAGTTGTCGCACCAAGCAGCGATAGGCGGGTGATTTTAGAGGATGTTTTAAAAGTCCTTCAGCGTGGATTTTACTACCCCAGCTACTGAGAAGCAGCTACGAGAGAATAAGGGTTTTAGGGTTTGCAATGCAGAAACTGCGGCTACGCCAACGCCCCCCTGAGTTGCACTTGAGGCTCAAGCTGACCCTTTTCAAACACCCTCTTAGACCGCTAATTGTTTCTTAAATTTAACTTGTCTTGCTGGAAAGCGTAATATTTTTGATCCCAACAACAGTCCCCCTAGTTAACTCTACAGACTTATCATAACTTTTATTGTGCTTAGACTTTCTATTGCCAAAGCAACTAATATGCTAGTTTACAATTAGCGAATTTTGAAGTTTGTGTCAGGAACTTCAGACTAGTACCAGTTGGCATAAGAGAACCCCATAAAATGATTGATCCTGCCATACTAAACTCCACTATCCCTTCGTTCAGCCGATAAACAGAGATTCTCCCTTGAATTGCATTCCGTCCACCATCAGAGTGGATCATTTATTTCTTGGCTGTCTCTAAATAACCAGACTATACAAAACCGCTCTCAACCTTGCTGCTTACTCCCCACAATATGGTCTACCTATTTACGCCGAACTGTACTAGTGCTCTTAAATTGTTATTTAACTAGATTCAAGTATTTACACTGTCTACATTAAAATAATTTAAACTAAGGGAAAAAGGGAAATTTAATCCCTTTACCCTTTTTGTCTTTAGTAGGGCTATAGTAGCATTATACCCCGGCAATGAGAACTAAGCCCAAAAAGAAATACCCTGGTGTTGTGCAGCCAGGTTTTAGGTTGAACGACAGGGCATTTTTCCGTGGTCTTAGCTTGGCGATGCAATACGAGGCAGTCCCATACTGTAGTTTGTGGCGCGGCTAGAGAGGTTGTAGCTGATTTCGCCTGTTTGCAGGAGCGATCGCACAAAATGTTCTAAGTCTGACCCGATGCGGCGCAAGTTATAGTCTGTTAAGTCTGATCCACTGGACGCTTCTACTAGCTGATCAAATTGATGATAAACCTTTTGGAGTGCATCTTCATTCCAGTTGAATTCGTTGTCTGGGTCAACATCCAAAGTTAATACATGGTTACTAGGGACGAGTTCATCTTGGTTCAATTCCGCTGTAAAAATGCGGATATGCCGGGTTGTGGACTTGAGCAGTATCGGGTTGTCCATAAAAGCAAGGTGTAAGATTTGGGTGAATTACACTGAAATTATTGTAGACCTTATGCCTGAGCTTGATATCCTCAAATTAGAAGTTTAGAGGTATTGTCTTGTGGAAACAGTCTATCTCATCCCAACTGCGGAGGTAAATTAAAAATTAGCCTGCCTGAATCATCAAGTTGATAATACACTAAGAGTGAGGTTGCGAGCTAGATCAGTTATGTACTATGGAAGAGTCAAAGCCCATATTTAAAAATTTGGGCATAGGGTATTGTGAACCAAGGGAGCCAGCCCAAACTATACCTAATAACTTTGCTAAATTAAGTCCTCTGAATTTGCTGATGCAAAAACTTACATTTGGTAAATTCACTTAAATCTGTCACACTAACGTCTAGCTTTAGATTAAGTGAAAAAAATACAGCGGTTTAGCTTAAGTGAAAACACCAAATTTTTAGTAAAATCTCAAACGATTATTGATTTTCAAATGAAGTTGATGTGAAAACCTTTAAAAAACCCTAACAACTTCTTACAGAAACTTTATTGTACAAAATCTCAAAAACCCAATAATAGTTTATGACTTAGCTTGTGCCAGTTACAGTTCAGGCACACCAAAATCTAGGGGGGGAAAGTTTAAGTTCCACAAAACATAGGAGGGGGAAATAGAATACAAATGTTATGGATAAAGATAGATTCTTAATTCAAGCAATTTGGATTCAAAAAAAATATAAAGAATTTTGGCTGGAGAGCAAGCTCCTCAACCACATGACCACCAAGTAAAGGAATCCTCAAAAGTATGACATCTAAAGCATTACCGCGCCAGATAAATAATCTCGAAGTAGGTGTGTATGAGTGTGAAATACATCTCAAATTCCGTTTAATTGAGGAAAAGAGTCTGTTGAGCGATCGCGAGCAGTTGTTGCAAGTATTGCTAGATGCCTTGACTGAGGGGTCGGATGAATTTCTAGAAATGCTGCAAGCTACCGTGAAAGCTCAAGAAGTATCTGAGTTTAAGGCCTCACCCCAAATGCGCCGACAACTGATGCGGTTACGTAATTTCACAGAATCTAGTACATAAAATCGCCAAGTTATCCTAGGGTGTCTACTACATAACAATTGGTAACGTTATTGTCTATTTAGCTAGACCGTGTTCTAGAGCAAAACGAACTAACTCTGTACGGCTATTAGTACCAGTTTTACTAAACAGACGGCTGACGTATTTTTCTACGTTCCGGACACTGGTTTCTAAGCGGCGGGCGATTTCTTTGTTCATCAACCCTTCAGCAACCAAGTTGAGAACACTTTGCTCTCTGGGGGTCAAATCGATTTTAAAGGGGGCTGGAGACTGGGAGATGGCACTTCTTTGAGTTAACAGGGCCTTGATTTGGGCAATCTGGTGAGCGAGTTCAGAGATATCAGGGGCTTCGCCATCTTGACCTAGTATTTGAGGTTTAGTATTACGCCGAACTAACAAATTTTCTACTATAGCTACTAACTCATCAGGATCAAAAGGCTTGGGAAGATAGGCATCAACCCCAGCTTGATAACCCTGAATGCGATCGCCTGTCATTCCTTTAGCAGTTAAAAATACCACTGGTAGTGCTTGAAATCGGGGGTCTTGTCGTAGTTGCTTGAGAAACTGATAACCGTCCATCTGGGGCATCATAATATCGGAAATGACTAAGTCAGGTGTATTTTGCTGCATCAAATCCCAACCCTCACGGGCATTAATGGCAACTTGAACACTGAAGCCGCTTTCTTGCAAATAGTCCTTTACGGCTTCGCGTAATCCTGGTTCGTCATCTACCAGTAACAGTTGTGCTGACATGTATAGTTTCCTTGGTCTACCTTTTTCCAATTTAGCGAAAGATGGTAGGTATTGAACAAAATGGAGACTAGGAAAATTCTAAATCTCTACAGCCAATCTATAATCTTGGCATTTTCTGGTAACTGAGCTTCCCGTTGCCCCAAACTACGCTCTTTAGCACAGAACAGTCCAATGGGTGTACTCAATACATCTGCTAAACTAGCTCGGTGGGCTATTTTCCTGGGTAGTTCCTTCAATAACCAGCGCAATAGGCGATAGGCGTATTCTTTTAGGGTCATTTCCCGCATTAACTCTACACCATGTAGTTCGTGTAAATAGCGATTTGATCTCCCGTAGCGTCGCCATTGACTAGCTAGTTCCTTGAGTGTGCTGCGGTGACGGTGCTGGACAATTGCCTCTGGGACAAATTCCCAGTGTCCGATCTTCGCTGCTAAAATCCGCCAGCAAATATCAGCATCACCACCGCTGGTAAGATAAGGACGAAATAAACCTACTGTTTCTAAGGCTAGACGTTGAATTGCTAAATTAGCTGTTTGTCCGTAGGGACGGAATTTATGGGCTAGGGTATGCTTTTGGGATAGGGTTTGCTGCTGGTGTGCGTGTTGTTCGAGTAGTGTTCCACCTGGTAGCCCAACAATTTCCCCAACGACAATGACTATTTCTGGGTTGATAAAAGGTTGAATTAATGCTTCTAGCCACTGTGGTTGGGGACGACAATCAGCATCGGTAAAGGCGAAAATTTCTCCCTGGGCAGCACGGATGCCCGTATTTCGGGCGGCGTAGGAGCTTTGGATTTGGGTTTCCCTAAGGGGACGAATGATGATAGGGCAATTTTGGGCGGCGGTGTTAATGATGGTGAAGGTGTCATCGCTACTCTTATTGTCTACCAGCAAGTACTCTACTCGGTCTTGGGGGTAAGTTTGAGATTGCAAACAATTAATTAAGTCCGGTAAATCTGCCTCACCGTTATAAATAGGAATAACTACTGACACCTGTGGGTAGATTTTGTCGGTGGTGATAGGGTCAACTAGTACCATGTTCTTTTGAGTTTTCTGGGAAAGAGGGGATCGAGGTCAGTTTCTTCTCCCTCAACTTTCCCCTTCCTGCACCCTACTTCAACAGATGATTGGAGGGATTAGATGAAGTTTGGGCAACGCTGTTACTGGAGAGAACTGCGATCGCTTTCACATACTGAGGGTCATTTTTGGTGCCAATTAAGCTAGGATCACTAGCCAGTTCCTGCTCTTGTGCCTCCGTCAAATCTAGCTTGATATCTGGTGTAATCCCTTTGTGATTAATATCTGTTCCATTGGGGGTGTAATAGTGGGCAATGGTTACAGCTAGGCCAGAACCATCCATGAGTTCATGTACGGATTGCACTAGAGCTTTACCAAAAGTTTGACTACCAACTACCACTGCCCGTTTATTATCTTTGAGTGCCCCAGTGAGGATTTCGCTGGCACTGGCAGAGTTACCATCTACCAGTACTGCCAAGGGGAGGTTAGTTAAGGCTGTGTGATTAGCTTTGGTTTGCTCGCTATTTCCTTCGCGGTCCACTGTTTTAACAATAGCGCCACTATTATACCACATCCGGGCAATTTCGATGCTGGCATCTAGTAGCCCACCAGGATTACCCCGCAAATCTAACACGTAGGAATCAACTTTCTGAGAGCTCAATTCGCGGATTGCTCGGCGCATTTGGTCCCCCGCATGGGCGCTAAATTCTCTTAGGCGGATATAACCGACGCGATGATTGCCTTCTTGTTTCAGGCTGTAGGTTACTGTTGGGACTTCAATGGTTGCTCTTGTGAGCTTGATATTGAAGTCAGCCTGCCCTTGTCGTGCTAGTCGCAGCGTTACGTTTGTGCCTGCTTTCCCGCGAATTAGCTTGGAGGCATCATCCACATTCATGAGGTCGGTGGGTTTGCCATCAATGGCTACAATTTCGTCCCCTGCTTTGATCCCTGCTTTCAGTGCTGGAGAATTTTCTATGGCTTCCACTACGGTGAGCCTTTTGGTTTTGTCATTCAATTCCATGCGAATGCCAATCCCTGATACTTCCCCGGAGGTTTGGGTGGTTAGGGCTTCATATTGTTTGGGGTCCATGAACCGTGTGTATGGATCTCCCAACTTTTGCAGAGCTTCGCGAATGGCTACATAAGCCTGATCTTTAGAGGTATAGTCTTTGCTTAACAGGCTTTGCCTAATTGCTTGCCAATCTTGTTTATTAAATGTGCTATCTACGTATTCACGGTTTACTATTTGCCAAACTTGGTCAGCTACTGCTTTTGGACTATCTTGCAGGGCAGCACGAACCCCACGTGTCCAAGCTGTAGCAAATACCGAAATAGTAGCAGTTGTGGCGACTGCTCCCCCAATCAGGGCTATTTGGAGCGGTGAGTAGCGTTTCACAGATTGGTTCATGTATATCAACTGGAGTAATTGTATTGTTGACAGTCTAGCAATCAGGCTTTTCTGAGATTTTTGAAGTTTTTATACCCTCTTTTCCATTGAGATTTCGTGAGTCTAAGTTATGGCTCAGGAATATCCTAATTTAAGACCAAAGCATTTTGCTTTGTACATTATTTTTCCTTTTTTTTAGGATAGCACTTTGCTGGCTTTGGTGTAGTTAAATTAGCCGTATAACTACCAGTTCTTGTATTGCTAGTAGTTTACTAACAGAATTGAGCGGACTTTTACCCCTTGCCCCATCTGTCGGCAGATTGGGCCATAACATCTTCGATTAGTTATGTTGCTATAGTAGTCTTGAGTTGAGTGGTACAGTATAGATTTTACTTCTGACTCATGACCCTTGTATAGGTCGCTACTAAGCCAAGTCATGAAACGCAAAACTACTACTTATTCATCATTTTTAGTGAAGGCAAAATTCAGAAAACTCCGGCAGTTTTTACAAAAGGCAGCGTTTGGTTTGTGTCTTACCCTAGGCTGTTGGTTTGTTCTCACCACTATAACCTTAGTTTATGCATCCTCCCAGCCAGCCGATGCTTTTTTTGTTTTGGGTGGTAGTATTTGGCGAGAAATATACGCTGCCCAACAGGCAAAACAACACCCTCAGACCCCAATTCTCATTTCTCACGGTTCTCTAGACCCTTGCATTTGGCTAATTTTTCAGCAGGAAGCCCCAGAGTTCCAAAAAGTTTGGTTGGAAAAGTGTGCGAACTCCACTTTTGAAAATTTTTACTATGGAGTGCCGATTCTACAGCGATGGGGAGTACACAAGGTAAAGTTGATTACTTCTAAAACCCACCTACCCAGGGCCAAATGGATAGCACGGATCATGTTGGGAGCTCATGGCATCTGGGTAGAACCAGATATTATCCAAGAACATGGTATTCCTGGTAATCATGAGTACGGACTAAAAACTGGATTAGATGTAGGGCGTAGCCTAGTTTGGGCATTTTTCAGTCAGGTAATTCAGCCACAGTGTTCCAATGTGACGAGACTGGCACAAGTGGATATGTCAGCCTGGCAGCATCAAGGTTTTAATTGTGAACGTATTGGCAAGAATCTTCCACCTAATGAGTGGGAAAAAGTACTGGAGAACTAAGAATTTGGAAATGGATTAGGCATAAAATTATTAGTGTGTAGCAGGTGGAAGAAGCTAAGCCCATGAATAATTCCCGTTTGAGGTTACGCTCTTGGGCATGGGTTTGGAATACATCTACAGCACCTGCCTGCATCAAGAGAATACCAGCAATGTTAGAAAGCCAGTATCCAAGGATGGTGCAGGGCATCAGTAAATCGTGAGAAAATAAGCTACATAGATAACCAAAGCCGTATGCAACTGGCAGGTTGAAAAATAGGTCATTCCACCAACATAGGGGTGAGAGCAAATAGCCAATGACTAGAAAGAAACCGCCTCTGATTTTTGTGATAATTCCTCTTAGTCCTATACTATTAGCCTGCGGCTCTCCAGAGGCTTCAGGGAAAACTACATTTATTTGATGAGACTTTTGCATACCAATAGTCTTTTTTTCGCTCGACTTACCGTATTTTAATATAAAAGTCAGTAGATAGCACGGGTAAAGAAACGCTCTGCCTGATGTGTGTTCCATAACTTGCATTTATGAAATGAAACATAAAAAGTATTTGCTCCTATAACTGACAAGAGATAAAGTAATACTCAGTCTTAGATAGCAAGCGCTTGCTCAAGTAAAGACCATAGTTCAAGCCGAGGGTATAAGTAAACTCGGCAGAAAAAGGATCACATAGTCTATGACAGCAGAAGTTAAAGTAGATCAGAATCGCGCCAATCAGAGCGTTCATGGTCTAAAGCGAGCGTGCCTATCCTACGGAGAAGTCTTAGCACAATCTATAGCGGTAATTGCCCCCTCAACTACACCTGCGGCAAATTTAGGATTGATATTTGCGTCTGCGGGTAACGGTACCTGGCTAAGTTTTCTCATTGGCATGGTGGGGTTGATGTTTGTGGCCGTAAACATTAACCAATTTGCTAAACGTTCAGCCTCTCCTGGTTCCTTATACTCCTACATTATTAAAGGACTCGGTGCTAGCTCTGGTGTTCTTTCAGCCTGGGGCTTGATTTTAGCCTATCTGTTTACTGGGATGTCAACGCTGTGCGGCTTTGCCATCTTCAGTCAGTCATTGTTAGATCAAATTCATGTTCACACCAATACCCTCACACTGTTCGCTCTCGGTACGGCCCTTGCTTGGTATGTAGCTTATAAGGATATTCAGCTATCAGCCAAGATGATGCTACTGCTAGAGGGCTTCTCCATGATCTCAATCCTACTTTTAGGGTTGATTATTTGGGCACATAAAGGGTTTACGATAGATCTGTCCCAGCTAACCTTCAAAGGAACAACCCCTGGGGGGATATCCTTGGGTGTTGTCTTAGTGGTGTTCGGTTTTTCTGGCTTTGAGAGTGCTACTTCCTTGGGGGACGAAGCCAAAAAACCGCTGAAAAATATCCCCAAATCAGTGATGCAAAGCACAATTTGGTGTGGGATATTTTTCATCCTCATGGCCTATGTTGAAGTCCTGGGTTTTAGTGGCACCAGTGAAAACTTAGCTAAAAGCGAGGAGCCACTCACATTTCTTGCTAATCAAGCAGGTGTCAGCTTCCTGGGAATACTGATTAGTCTGGGGGCAATGCTGTCGTTCTTCAGTTGTACCCTTGCGTGCATCAATCCGGCCGCCCGGGTTCTGTTTATGATGGCACGTCATGGTTTATTTCCTAGTTCAATGGGTAGGGCCCACGATACCAATCTAACCCCTCACCTGGCCATCGCTCTGTGTTCTTTAATTACGTTTTTAGTACCCGCTTCATTAGACCTATTTAGTATTAAGCCTTTTGATACATTGGGATATACGGGGACAATTTCTACCTACGGTTTTCTATTGGTTTACATCCTTGTTGCCGTTGCTGCTCCAGTTTACCTGTATCGGTTAGGCAAACTGCGTTCTGTGGACATAATTTTCTCCCTATTGGCAGTGGGCTTCATGTTCATTCCTATTCTCGGTACTGTAGGCATCCCTGGTAGCACATTGTTCCCAGTCCCACCGCCACCTACTAACACCTTCCCTTACTTGTTCTTACTCTACCTAGTTGTTGGCTTTGGCTGGTTTGTCATCCAACGCCTGCGATATCCAAAGATGGTGGGGACGATACATAATTCTGTGGATGCCATTCACGCTAGTTTTAGTGAAACCGAAAATCTTTAGGGTTCAATCAGGTTTCCAGCTTTAAGAGTGTTGCAGAGAAACTACTAAAAACTAATTATGAGCAGTTTATTCACTGCAATTTCCTCTGGGATCACGGCCTTTACGGCGACTAACCTAGATGATCTAGTACTCTTGACATTGTTCTTCTCCCAGATCAATACCACCCTACGACCCAGGCATATCGTTTTTGGGCAGTACCTAGGATTCAGTACCTTAGTCATTGCCAGCCTTCCCGGTTTTTTTGGCGGGCTGGTATTACCTAGTCAATGGATTGGATTGCTTGGACTAGTGCCAATTGCAATCGGTTTTAATCGTTGGCTAAATCAAAAGAATGAGGAAGTCAACGAAGACACAAACCTCAATCATCAATCTCCCTTTGCCAGTTTCTTGTCTCCCCAAACCTACAGTGTGGCTGCGATTACCATAGCTAATGGTAGTGATAACATCAGTATTTATGTACCACTTTTCGCCAATAGTAGTATCGAGGTTCTACCGTTGATTTTGGGAGTTTTCTTTTGCTTGGTGGGAGTTTGGTGCTACGTCAGCTATATGCTAACCCGTCAGCAAGCGATCGTTGAACTATTGACTCGCTACGGTAGTCATCTCATCCCCTTTGTCTTAATCGGACTAGGTGTGTTTATAATTTTGGACAGCCAAGCTTTATCACCACTGGCCCTTATAGCCTGTTGTTTGTGTTTAATGGGTATTGTCAGAAATTACAAGTTGCCATCATCAGAGATAGAAAACAACTAAATTTGCCATAGGAGAAAAATCATGCAGTTGTTTAAAATTCTTTTAGTTTCCCTAGTGCTTCTAGTTAACCTAGTGATTGCCCAACCATCCTGGGCCGATAGGCCAAACTTGACTCTTCTGCCTGAATACACCGAAGTAACTCAAAAGCTAAACGACTTGTTGCAAGCAAAATACTCACCAGAAGAGTTGAGTTATACCCCAGAACAAATTCAGAAACAGATTGGGGAGTTGCAACTACAAAAATATATCTTGGAATCTGCTCGTGGCTTGGCCCAGTGCCGCAATGCTGTGGGAAAAACCATTGGAGTTTATGCCCATAAACCCCAGAAATCTGCTCCTGCTCGGGAAGGTAGTCTTTTCTTCTTGGGAGATGGTCAAATTACCGAGAATGAATGGAACTGCGATGGCGTTTACTTACCAACTGGAGCTAAAATTGCAGGTTTAAATCTTGAGCAAGCATTAACTGAACCCCTAGTCTTCAAAATTGTGCCGGGAACTAAGTTAGTGGCCACAAGTAACCCAGTCAATGGGACAATTGAATTTAATGTCCCACCCGCTAAACTCCTGAAAGCAGGTGATGGGAACTTGTTGATTCCTAATTTTTCCTTAGAACAAATTGAAGCCCAAGTCCCCAACGCATCTATCGAGGATTAATATCCTTTCCCGTTGTCTTTTCGTCGTGGAGGCTCCAGGACAGGAGGGAAAAGTCAGGTCCCCAACCTCCCTTTCCAAGAGTGTGGGGACTACTCTGTAATATTTAAAAATTTACTGGCATCAAACTTAATTGCCTCCGTTGTCAGAATATTTGGTAAATTGCCGTTCCATTTGTCTATAAAATGCTTTTGGAGGATGTCTGAAGTCAAAGTTTGTTGAATTAATCTTTGTGCTTCTGTTTCTCCTTTAGCTAAATTTACTTTTGCCTCTGCCTCTTTAATTGCCTTAAGGGCAACAAATTCTGCCCTTTTTACCTCTTGTTCAGCAATCTGTTTCGCTTCCACTGCTTCACCAAAACGTGCTGAGAAGTGGATGTTAACTAAAGAAATATCATCAACCGCAATATGATAATTCGCTAATCTTGTAGTTAATAAATTATCTACTCCTGCTTTTACCTCGCCCCGTTTAGTGATAATTTCTTCAGCCGTGTAATTAGCCATATTCGCTTTTAGTACTTCTTCAACTGCTGGATTGATAATCTTATCAATTACCTGTTGGATGTCACCAAGCTGTTGAAAAATAGTGTTAACTTCCTTTGGGATAATATGCCAATTTATCGCTACTTCAGTAAAAACATCTTGTAAATCTTTGGATAATGCTTCTGTCGTAATATCCTGTTTTTGGACTTGCACACTTAATTTCTTAACAGTGTTAACAATAGGAATAATTATATGTAGTCCTTCTCCTAAAATTGTTTCTTGTACTTCTCCAAACTGCATCATCACTCCCCTTTCTCCAGCATTGACAATGACGAAAGGCCAGAAGATGATAATTAATATGACGAAACTTAAACTGAGTTTAACTAAATAATTGCGATAGTTGGAATTTTTAATATTCTTCATGGCCTGCAGATTCTGTAAAAGCCTCCTGAATTATTATATAGAAGCGTTTCAATCCGGTTCTGCCCTACCAGAAGAAAAATCAGATGCTGTTAATCAATAATAAACTAGTTAGGGCTTGCCCAATATTGCTAGAACCTATTCTAAATCAGGGTTTCAATCGTTTTTATTCCAGACAGGTGCAAGAATATGGTAAATAGATGTTCAAAATCCCTGCACTTTGGTAGAAAATAGTTGGGTGAATTTGAAAAACCAACACCCAAAGTCACCATTTTAGGCACTGTGTGTCACCTAGATTCGCAATAGGAGAGTTTTTCAGCAGACCCTAGTTAAAGAGGGACGAAACTGAAGACTAAGTTTAACAAGAGACAATTATTCGTCAGATTACCTAACCATTTACGGTAGGTTATAGTAAACTGACGAATTAATTTAAGAACATACACAAGGTAATGGGCAGTACCAGACTCGAACTGATGACATCCTGCTTGTAAGGCAGGCGCTCTACCAACTGAGCTAACCGCCCTTGCTTTTCACTCTAGCTAGTATAGCAAAAGATTTGGTAATCGCGCTAGGATTTGGAAGAAATTTTTTGAATTTGATCAATGCCCTCTGGTCGGACGCACGATCGCATTACTTTGTGGGTGTTGCCCTTGGTTGCGGGTGTTGCTTTCTGGCAGACGCGCAGTGGCAATATAACTTTGTTGGTTGCAGGTGGGTTTATGTTTGGTGGGCTGATGTTCGGTCCTGATCTAGATATTTACTCTCGGCAATTCCAACGTTGGGGAGTGTTGCGTTGGATTTGGCTACCCTACCAAAAAAGTCTGCGGCATCGTTCTTTTTTATCCCATGGACCGATTATTGGTACGACACTGCGGGTGATTTACCTAGGGAGTTGGCTAGTAGTTTTGGCGTTCCTTGGGTTGGTGGTTGTAGCTAAGGTGGAGAATATGACTGTCAATTGGCAGTGCTTGGGGGCCAATGCGGGGCGATCGCTCCTACTTTATAATAGCCAGTTCCTCTCCCTGTTCCTGGGATTGGAATTAGGGGCAATGAGCCACTCCCTTGCCGATTGGGGTAGTTCTGCATTTAAGCGGATGCAAAAACAGGGAATGCGTGGGTTGCTATCTCGTGGCACAATTAAGAAACGTAAAGCTAGTAGTCGGGTGAAAAAAAGTAAAAAGCCCTGAAGGCTTCAAGAGGTTTTGGCATGGATGCTCAACAAAATCAGACATTGGCAGCGGTGCAAGAGTTAATGGAGGTAGTGGCGAAATTGCGATCGCCTGAGGGAGGTTGTCCTTGGGATTTAGCCCAGACTCCCACAACCCTTACTCCCTACGTGATTGAGGAAGCCTATGAGGTAGTAGAGGCCATTAGGAGTGGAGATCAACAAGCGATCGTTGAAGAATTGGGAGATTTACTTTTACAAGTAGTACTACAAGCCCAAATTGCCAGTGAATCTGGGCAATTTGGGCTTGTAGAAGTTACCCAGGGCATTGCTCAAAAGTTAATTCGCCGTCATCCCCATGTATTTGGTGATGTGTCGGTAGGAAGCATGGAAGAGGTGGAGCAAAATTGGGAACTAATCAAAGCAGCGGAAAAGCCACAATCACCAGAACTCAGTGCCAAACTCAATCGTTATCGGTGTAGCCTCCCTCCACTCACGGCAGCGATGAAGATTTCCCAAAAAGCAGCAGTGGCTGGGTTTGAATGGGAAAATGTGGATGGGGTGTGGGCTAAGTTTCATGAGGAGTTGGGCGAGTTTCAACAAGCTTTAGCTGCGGAAACACCAGCACGGCAAGAAGCAGAATTAGGTGACTTACTATTTGCCATTGTTCAACTTGCCCGTTGGTATAATCTTGATCCCAGTTCGGGCTTACAGGGGACAAGTCAGCGATTTGTCCAACGGATTCAAAAGATGGAAGCAGTGGCCAATCGCTCCCTGGGAGATTATAGTTTGGCGGAGTTAGAAGCCCTTTGGCAACAGGCTAAAGTTCAGTTGGGTAAAGAGGAGAATTAAGGAGGTAGTCCTTGCTGGAGGCAGCTATGAATCCCCATAAATAAATTTAGGGGATTTAATCACGACGTAGTAAGTACTTAAACAGAATTAATTACACTGATATACAGGGTTTAAAAAATTTGCGGTTTCTACCTTTTTAGATTTTGGATTAGAAATTCAAAATCTAAAATCTAAAATTGGCTCGGTCAGTGGTCATAAGCTATACTTATGAGATAGTTAAGTAAATATTTCGTTATACTTCTTTACAAACTGAAACAATCACCTTAATATTAAAACTGTCATCAAACATTATTCCGGCGTCCACAAAAACGCAACCGCAATCATAAAACCATGACAACAACCCTACAACAGCGCCAAAGCGCCAACATCTGGGAGCAATTCTGCAACTGGATTACCAACACCAACAACCGCCTATACATCGGCTGGTTCGGCGTATTAATGATCCCCACCCTCCTAGCTGCCACCACCTGCTTCATCATCGCCTTCATCGCTGCACCACCAGTAGACATTGACGGTATCCGTGAACCAGTAGCAGGTTCTCTGATGTATGGAAACAACATCATCTCTGGTGCAGTGGTTCCTTCCTCCAACGCCATTGGATTACACTTCTACCCAATTTGGGAAGCAGCATCATTAGATGAGTGGCTGTACAACGGTGGTCCTTACCAGTTAGTAATCTTCCACTTCTTAATTGGAGTATTCTGCTACCTAGGAAGGGAGTGGGAACTATCCTACCGCTTAGGAATGCGTCCTTGGATTTGCCTAGCGTTCTCAGCACCTGTAGCAGCAGCCACAGCAGTATTCCTGGTTTACCCCATAGGACAAGGTTCATTCTCCGACGGGATGCCACTGGGAATCTCCGGTACATTCAACTTCATGATTGTGTTCCAAGCGGAGCATAACATCCTGATGCACCCCTTCCACATGCTCGGTGTAGCTGGTGTGTTCGGTGGTTCATTGTTCAGTGCGATGCATGGTTCTCTGGTAACTTCTTCCTTGGTACGTGAGACAACTGAGAATGAATCTCAAAACTACGGTTATAAGTTCGGACAAGAAGAGGAAACCTACAACATCGTTGCTGCCCACGGTTACTTCGGTCGCTTAATCTTCCAATACGCATCCTTCAACAACAGCCGTTCCTTGCACTTCTTCCTCGCTGCTTGGCCTGTCATCGGCATCTGGTTCACAGCACTGGGTGTGAGCACAATGGCGTTCAACTTGAACGGGTTCAACTTCAACCAATCAGTAATTGACTCCCAAGGTCGCGTTATCAACACCTGGGCTGACATTATCAACCGGGCAAACTTGGGGATGGAAGTAATGCACGAGCGCAATGCTCACAACTTCCCTCTGGACTTAGCCGCAGTTCCAGCTCCTGCTATTAACGGTTAGTGACTCATCATCCTTGACTAATCCAAGGTGTTCTCCTGACTAGGGGGACACCTTTAATTTTGGGTCTGGGTTGTAACCCAAGGGAAGAAAATAGATCTAATCTTTTCTCTAATCTAAAATCAACCCTACTCAGCTGAGAGTAGGGTTGAGTAAAGTTTTGTACTAAATTTTAAGTTTTCAACCTAGAATGCACTCATGATTGTGATAATGCTAAAGCTGGTCAGTGCAATTAAAACTGCCATAATAATGGACTGAGATAGCATATTCGGCGTTTTTGAACTATTCATTTCTGAAAAATCCTTTTATTTTAATGATTTTATTCACGATAACAGGATTAAATATAAATACCTATCAACATCGAACAAAACTTAAAGTGGTGTAAAGTTTCTTAGCAAAATCTAATAATCTATGTAGTAAGTATAAAATAAACACATAAGTACTTGAACAGAATTAATTACACAAACTCCGGGCTGGAATCCTTTAGCCAGTCTAGATAAGACTAGATATTAGTGTGTAAATATTTCTGTTTGGTTACTTAATTCCCTAATTTCCGGGCGGAATATGCGCTTTTATAAGATAAAATGTAGCTTAACAATCAAAGTAAAACTATTTGACTACAAGATTATCATGATAGCTTCCACGATATCTAGAAACCAAACTGCGAATTTTGACCTAGAGCAACTAAATCAAGACTTTGAAACCTCTACGCCCAAAGACATCTTGACATGGTCTATAGAGAATATCCCCACAGGAATGGTACAAACTAGTGCCTTTAACGTGGATGATATGATAATTACCCATATCCTGTACAGTGAACTGAAACACCCAGTTCCTGTCATCTTTCTTGATACCCTGTTTCACTTTCCCCAAACCCTAGAACTGGTGTCCAAAAGTGTAAAGGTCTATGATCTGGACTTACAAACTTATAAAACTCCAGAAATAGATAGCCGGGAAGCCTTTAATGCTAAATATGGCGAAGCACTCTGGGACAAGGATATTACTAAGTTCCACGAAATCACAAAAATAGAACCGCTCCAACGGGGTTTAGATGAACTCAATACCATCGCCTGGATTACTGGCCGTCGCCGGGACCAAGCGGTTACCCGTGCGAATATGCCCATATTTGAATTGGATGGCAAAGGGCGCTTGAAGATCAACCCCCTAGCCAATTGGACACGCAGAGAAAGCTGGGTTTATGTAGCTGAGCATGGGGTAATTTACAACCCTCTGCACGAACAAGGCTACCCCAGTATTGGAGACGAACCTATTACTACCAAAGTAGGTGCAGGGGAAGATGAACGGGCAGGACGCTGGCGGGGAATGGGGAAAACTGAGTGTGGAATTCACATTTAAGATGGAGATTAGGAAATCATAACCACCAACACACCAAATTATCCGCGCCGAGGTAGCCCCTAGATTTATCTATGGGGGTAAGGCGCGGGCTTTCTTCATCGCTGTTCATGTGTTATGATTTTTAACAGCAATATTTGATTGCATTAAGTTTCGACTGAGACTGTCGGCTGAAAGTGCTACAAAATCGGTCAATCAATTTTGGATTTTAGATTAGGGGGAGTGAGGGTGAAAAACTAAAGCCCAATACCTAGTCTACGAGTCACTCAATTTTGGATTTTAGATTTTAGATTGTGAAGAAATCTCTCAATTTTAGATTTTGGATTTTAGATTTTAGATTAGGAGTAACTCTAAACAAACACCTAACCCCTGCTCCTAACTAACTCATCACCAATCCAAAATCCAAAATTCGGTCATGAGTAGAAAATGTTCCCTTGTAATTTAAATCAAGCAGCTAGAAACCTAGCTGAGGGTGGAGCAATCCTGACGGAAAGCTTGATGTAATTGGAGCATTCATGAATGTGCGAGAACTGCGACTAGTTCAAAGTCTCCTATTCTTCGGAGTGGTACATTGTGGAATCTTCCGTAATCCAATAGCGCGTGAGGAGTCGGACACCCTGAGATGCCAAGCTATCCCCTGCTCTGTCGCTAGTGGTTAAACAGTCTTAAGGTCCCTGAGATGGTGCTACTAGCAAAACACAAACTCTTATAACTGGTCAAAGCTCACATTACCCCGAAAGGGAGGCTCTTAGGAGCGAAACCATTATGCGTACAGGGTTGTGAAATTGGGAATGGCAATTGTCCCATTGAAAGTGCAATTGCATTAGTACACCAAATCAAACAGCCCCAAGGCGGTAATGGATAAACCAAAAAAAGATTCACTGCGACTAAAGTCGCCGAGTCGTTTCCCTCTCTTTCTCTGAAGCCACGCTCGTTTCCCACTTACCGAATTTTCTTATGATTAAAGTCCTCCATCTTTCAGATATCCACATGGGAAGCGGTTTTTCCCACGGACGCATTAATCCTGTGACAGGGTTAAATACACGATTGGAGGATTTTGTCAACACTTTATCAATGTGTATTGACCGGGCGCTGGCAGAGGCAGTAGATTTAGTCATCTTTGGTGGCGATGCTTTCCCCGATGCCACACCAGCGCCTTACGTCCAAGAAGCTTTTGCCAGCCAATTTCGACGGCTAGTAGATGCGGAAATTCCCACAGTTTTATTAGTCGGTAATCATGATCAGCACTCCCAAGGACTAGGGGGAGCAAGTTTAAATATCTACCGTACCTTGGGAGTGCGGGGCTTTGTAGTAGGTGATAAGTTAACTACCCACCAGATCCAAACCCGTAATGGTAAAGCACAAATTATTACCCTTCCCTGGCTCACCCGTTCTACGTTAATGACTCGCCAAGAAACCGAGGGTTTATCCTTAGCAGAAGTTAATCAACTCCTAACAGAACGGCTGCAAGTAGTCTTAGAAGGGGAAATTAGGCGCCTTGATCCTGATGTGCCGACTATTCTGTTAGCTCACCTCATGGCTGATAATGCCACCTTGGGTGCAGAACGCTTTTTAGCTGTAGGTAAAGGCTTTACACTGCCACTGTCTTTGTTGACCCGACCCTGTTTTGATTATGTAGCATTAGGACACGTTCACCATCATCAAAACCTAAATAAATCTAATAACCCACCAGTGATTTATCCAGGGAGTATTGAGCGGGTAGATTTTAGTGAAGAGAAAGAAGACAAAGGTTATGTGATGATTGAATTAGAGAAAGGACTTGCCAAATGGGAATTTTGTCCTCTGCCAGTTCGGTCATTCCACACCATAGAAGTAGATATATCAAAAGCAGATAACCCCCAAGCAACACTCATTAATGCGATCGCCAAACAGAATATTCAAGACGCAGTGGTGCGGTTAATTTACAAACTGCGATCAGAGCAACTAGACTTGATTGATAACTCCTCTCTACACACAGCCCTCAGTTTAGCTCATACCTATACCATCCACCCAGAATTACTGAGTCAGCTAGCTCGACCCCGGATTCCTGAACTGAGTGCTAGTAGCAGTATTGACCCAATGGAAGCCTTGAAAACATACTTGCAAAATCGAGAAGACTTGAAAGACATCGCAGCATCAATGCTAGAAGCAGCACAAAACTTGCTAGTAGATGAGGTGGGAGTATTTTAGATTTGGGGTTGGAGGGAGAACAGATCAATCTTTCCACGACTCCCCCCTTACCCAGAAAACTTTAAATTTAATGTATTAATAATCTGTCAAAATTGCTATACTCCTAACTCAGTTCTGATTTAATTCTGTAACTGAGCAGGACTGAAAACATTTGTCTGTTGGACTTTCTATGTCCCTCTACCCTCAAATCAAGCAATTCTTACTTGGTAAAACATTACCAACGAGTGCTAATAGCCAAGAGCGACTGAATATAGCTGCGGCTCTAGCAGTACTATCATCTGACGCTCTTTCCTCAGTTGCTTACGCAACAGAAGAAATTCTCAAAGTTCTGGTATTGGCAGGTGGTGCTATTCTCAGTGACTCTATCTGGGTTGCACTAGCGATCGCTCTTTTACTAGTAATCATAACTCTTTCTTATCAGCAAACTATCCGTGCCTACCCCGGTGGTGGTGGTGCTTACATAGTCGCCCACGAAAACTTGGGCATATACCCAGGTTTAATAGCTGCTGGGGCGCTGATGATTGATTATGTACTGACAGTGACTGTAAGTATTGCCTCTGGTGTCGCTAACCTCGTCTCAATTCCCAGACTGCAACCATTACAACATTACACAGTAGAAATCTGCTTGTTTTTTATTGTGTTGATTATGCTGGCCAATCTCCGAGGAGTAAGGGAATCAGGCAGGATATTTATGATTCCTACTTATACTTTTATTGTCAGTATAATTATCATGCTTGTTGTAGGGTTTTTTAAACAAGCAACCGGACAGATAACTGCAACTGTGCCAACATTCCAGGCAACAGAACCCTTAAATTTATTTTTGGTGCTGAGAGCATTTTCTCAAGGTTGTACAGCCCTCACGGGGATAGAGGCAATATCAAATGGTGTTCCTGCCTTTAAGCCGCCAGAATGGAAAAATGCGCGGGTGACGATGTTGTACATGGCCAGCATATTAGGGGTAATGTTTTTAGGCATTACCCACCTAGCCAATGCTTATCATATTGTCCCCAAAAATGAAGAAACTGTTATCTCCCAGTTAGCCCATAACATTCTAGGCAATGGATTCTTATACAATCTGGTCCAGATTGCCACCTTATTTGTCCTCCTGTTAGCAGCTAATACTAGCTACGCAGACTTTCCTAGACTCTCTTGTCTGTTAGCTAGAGATGGATACTTGCCACGCCAGTTAGCACTTGTAGGCGATCGCTTGGTCTTCTCCAACGGCATTTACTTACTGAGCGGCTTTAGTGCGATTTTGCTCATCGTCTTTAAAGGTAATCTAGACTCACTTATTTCTCTCTATGCCATTGGTGTATTTACCTCCTTTAGCCTTTCCCAAGGTGGAATGGTACGTCACTGGTTCAAAGAGCGATCGCCAGGTTGGCAGCCTAGAGCTGCAATGAATTGCTTAGGAGCTATTGCCACAACCTTGGTCTTGGCAGTGATTTTGGAGACAAAATTTAAGGCTGGTGCCTGGATCATCGTAGTAGCAATTCCTTTGGTCATCAGTCTATTTTTAGCTATTCACCGTCACTATCAATACGTGACAGAACGTCTGAGTATTCAAGACATAGAACCGCGAATTTATCCGCCTCGGCCTCAACCAATATCCGTCACTCATCCAGCAGTGGTAATAGTGGGACAACTGAACCGAGGCACGGTAGAAGCTTTAGATTATGCCCGGACAATTGCAGATGAAATTGTGGCCGTGCATGTAGATATCGGTTCTATAGATCGAGAAAGACTGCAAGAAAAATGGCGACAATTAGAGTCAGACATTCCTCTGGAAATTATTGACTCGCCTTATCGCTCTGTGATTGAACCAATTGTGGATTTTGTTAGCCAGTTTGAGGAACGTCATCCAGATGTTTTCACAACTGTTATTATTCCTGCGTTTGTAACTCACAATTGGTGGGAAAGTATTTTACACAACCAAACTACGTTGTTTTTAAAAACAGCTTTGCGGGCTAAGAAAAGTCGAGTTGTGACAACTGTTAGGTACTACTTGTGAGGTAATGGGGCAGTTCTTGCAGGGGGCAGGGGGCAGGAGGGGTTGATCTGTTGTCCCCTAATCCAAAATCCAAAATTCCTTCTCCCCTAAGGGACTTCCAGAAATTAAATTATCCCGTTTTATGGACTCAACACGACTGTTACTCCCTCTGCTCCCCTAGGAATTCGATATTTTTTTAGTTGGAAGTCCCTAATCTAAAATCCAAAATCTAACATTCCTTGTATTTTATCTACTTCTTCTAAAACTGGACCAAATCAAGGATGTAGGAGGCACCCCCAATGAAAACATTTTCATCGCCAAGCATGAAAGAGTTTCCTTTCCTACACCCTTGCACCCCTCTTTCAAGTTAGAAGTTTGATCATCCTTGTGACAAAAAGGTGTTTCGGAACTATTTCTTCTTTTCCCTCCTGCCTTCATGATGAAAAGATCACGGGAAAATTTAGATTCCTAATCTCCGACTCCCACTTCCCTCTGAGAGTAAAGTTGATCACAGTAAAGTGCCCATGTAACCCCAAATAAACCACTCAAGGAACTGGCAACTACCCCAGTAATCGTCCACCCTATGGGCCCAGTCCAGTGGGTTAGTTCCTTCAAAATTGCGGTACTGACTTTAGCAGCTACATAAGCTGCTCCTGTAGCTGCAACTGCGACTAGACCCAACTCTGCCATAATTTCTAAAAGTCCCTTGGTATGTAGATCTTCTTCAAAGTAAATCTTCCAGATGTTGGCGTACATCAATACATCAGCAGTAGTTAAAAGAAGTTGCTTGGGGATTTCTACGCCAGGAGTTGGTACGACTGAAGCTGTACCACCACCAATGGCGTAGGTGGCAACCGTCAAAGCAACTTCTAGTCTCTTTTTGCCAAGGTTACTCATGATCTGATCTCCATCAGCTACTCTAACTACCCATTCAAAAATAAAAATTAAGAAATTCATATTAAGTTTATGGCGGGGCTTTATTGTATAATAAGTAACAAGTAATTTGACTACCACTAGTCCCCTTGACATTGAATTTAGTTCAAAGAGCAAATTGTGAGGTAATTAATGCGTGGAATATGGATATTATTTCCTGTTGTGCTAGTAGCCTGTTTTTATTTTCCACGGTTGCCGGCTAGATCAGATGTAATGAGAAATCGACCAATTTTGTTAGCAGAGGCTAGCTACCTATCACCTTTGGAACAACAAGTAATTAATGAAACTAACAAAGTCCGGTCAAATCCCAAATCATACATCCCTATCCTAGAAAACTATAGACGGCGATTTTATGGCTATCGAGTCCAAATTGGTAATAATACTTATTTAATAACCCACGAAGGAGTAAGAGCGGTCAATGAGGCAATTGCTTTCCTCCGCAAAGCTAAACCTATGGGGGTATTGAGGCTATCCAGAGGACTATCATTAGCTGCTAGGGACCACGTCCGTGACCAAGGTCCCCTAGGTATTACAGGTCACTATGACAGTGATGGCAGTAGCCCCTCAACTCGGATCAATCGTTACGGTAAGTGGCAAACCACTGCCGGGGAAAATATTAGTTATGGGCCTAGAACCGGCAAAGATGTGGTCATGCAATTAATTATTGATGATAACGAACCATCACGCGGTCATCGGAAAAACATCTTCACCCCTGCTTTTAAAGTTACTGGTGTTGCTTGCGGCAGTCATAAAGTTTATAAAATTATGTGTGTAATAGATTATGCTGGAGGATACTTGGAATCAAGAGCTAGGTAATAAAGTTCAACTACCTAAGCCTGCGATTGAATTACATTCGTCATCGTCCAAAAATCCATCCCACACCACCCTCCGGTTCAGATGTGAGAGCTAAAATATATCTTTGTCAACAAAATCTCAGATTGGATTTTGGCAAAAAGTCCGTATACCTCTCCCTGTTAAGAATTCAATATTTTCAGTCATCAAACCGGATTCGTCTATGAACAGGCAATATTTGCCGGAAGTTTCTCTTGAGTCAGCAAAGGGAGATTTTCTTTCACCATTAGAACGGCAGGTCATGGACCAAATGAACCAGGTGCGGACAAATCCCACCATCTATCTACCCCTGCTGGAAAACTGGCAACATCGCTACCAGGGTAATAGAGTGAGGATTTCTGATCATGTTTATCTCCAAACGCAGGAAGGGGTAGAAGTAGTTACCGAAGCGATCGCTTTTCTCCAGTCAACTCCACCCGTGGGGGTCTTGAACCCAGTTTTGGGAATGTCTTTGGCTGCTCGGGATCACGTTAGAGACCAGGGACCCAAAGGAAGCACAGGTCATTATGGTAGTGATGGTAGCGATCCCTTCACGCGCATCAGCCGTTATGGTGAGTGGCAGACCGTTGCCGCAGAAAACATTAGCTATGGTTCCCACACGGCTCAGGATATGATCATGCAATTAATCATTGATGATGGAGTTCCATCACGGGGACATCGTCATAACATCTTCAACTCTGCTTTTCAAGTTGCTGGTGTTGCTTTTGGTATTCACTCTACATACGGTCAAATGTGTGTAATTACATATGCTGGAGGATTTGCCAATTTGAGATTTTAGATTAGAGGAGAATAGTTCAATCTACCTCCCCTCCCCACAATGCATCTTCACGTCCACATCCAAGGTCAGGGGTTCCCTATTCTTGGCTTACACGGCCATCCTGGTACGGGACATAACCTCTCTGTATTTACTAACCATTTATCAAAACGCTACCAAACTTTTGCCCCAGATTTGCGTGGTTATGGCAAAAGTCGCTTCAATGCTAATTTTAGTATGGGCGATCATTTGAATGATTTAGAGGCGCTTCTAGACCACTATCAGATTGAAAAATGTCTAGTTCTGGGGTGGTCACTCGGTGGGATTCTAGCTATGGAACTGGCACTACGGCTACCACAGCGGGTTACAGGGTTAATTTTGGTGGCAACAGCAGCTAGACCTCGGGGGAGTCATCCGCCTATATCTTGGCAAGATAATTTTTATACAGGAATTGCTGCGTTATTAAATTATATTAAGCCGGGTTGGCGGTGGAATATCGACACCTTTGGCAAGCGATCGCTCTTTCGCTACCTAATTCAACGCCATACTCCTACTGC
>Ga0209208_10000237_pt1 | contig 65850 bp, 42 predicted proteins | sample S1TSphfallax_3_FD_187694 | JGI IMG/M metagenome (GOLD analysis project Ga0209208, IMG submission 187694) | Host-associated microbial communities from peat moss isolated from Minnesota, USA - S1T2_Fd - Sphagnum fallax MG (SPAdes) (version 2) | ecosystem: Host-associated > Plants > Peat moss >... | reverse complement strand
TTTAGGTGATGGCCCCTCTTTTGATTTTGCCATCCTTTGTTTCAGATTTTTTGATGCACCTTTTTGACATTGTCTATTGTAACAAGGTTTGGTGATCCTAATTTTGCAACACCAAAATTAGGGTTTGACACCCAAGTCATGATTATGTGTTTCTTGCCAAGTGTTGCTACAATATTAGTTCTCATGTTACAATTCACCCCATCTTATAATGCAAGACTTAGAAGAAAAGAATACCTAGATGTAAACATTTAGATGAAGTGATTTTGCTTGCACTTGAATGCACACATTTGGATTGTTGTATTTTGAGTGGTGCCTTTCACAAATTGTGACCTGGTTCGAACACAAGAAGAATTTGAAAGTTTTAGAGCACTTATGTAAACTGAAAATCAAAACTTGAATTGAAAACCTAATGGTTCCCCTTCATGCACACGAGGAAAAATTTGAAAGTTTTAGAGCACTTATGTAAACTGAAAAACAAAACTTGAATTGAAAACCTAATGGTTCCCCTTTGTGCACATGAGGAAAAATTTGAAAGTTTTAGAGCACTTATGTAAACCGAAAAACAAAACTTGAAATGAAAACTTAATGGTTCCCCTTTGTGCACACAAGGAAGAATTTGAAAGTTTTAGAGCACTTATATAAACTGAAAAACAAAACTTGAAATCGAAACCTAATGGTTTCCCTCAATGTTTACATTTTGTAATAGCTTTGCCCATGTGTTTGATTTGTTGTACATAATTTTTATTTTGAATTATGTACACTAATTAAACAAACTAATAATATAATACACAAAAATTATTTAGACATGTGTAATGAGATTGAATTGTACTTGGTCTTAAACAGAACCGATTTTTTTTATTTATGAAAATGATAAAAAAATATTATTAAGTCATTACCAGTCTGATTTAATAATGATTTATCAATGCGGTTTAATAAATCCCAAAAACCAGTCTCAAGCAGGGTTTCTTTTAAGGATTTTGTGATGTAGCCAAAGTGATGATCGTCCAGAAAATAATTTAGCCAAATTTGGCTACATACTAGAAATGAAAGTAGAAAAAAAACAGAATCCTTCTATATTCTTGGCTACCTACTGGAACTTATCACAAAATTCTGGCAATTAGAAAAAAAATTCTTTCAAAATCTGGCGAATTTGGGTCTTTGTTTTTTCATGTAAAATCCTTTGTAGGTTGAAATCATATTTTTCAGGTAAAAATTTGGCAAAAGATTTGCTAGTAAAAGAAACACTGGTCTCAAGATTGAACCAAAGGTTTTATCGAAAGGTAAATAAAATTAGAATCGAGATCAAAGGTTCCTTTTGAAATAAGAACCAAACAACATTGGTACCAACATAAAATCTGATGGAATCAAGAAATTGGGTTGAGGAAATTGGGTTGAGGATCATGGCTGAAAGATATATGTTGAGATTTTGGGATGCAAATTTTTTATGTCTAAACAGAATGTGATGAATTTTGATGAAAAATGCCCATCCAAAATTCGAATGAAAATTTAAAATATATTTTGAAAATAAAAAGTCAACACATCTGACTTGCTGAGTCCCCTATGATTATATGCAAGCTCATCTTTTGGACAAAATACAGGGAAAAATGTTCTGCTCACAATTCGCTAAATGAAAGGAAGCAGACTGTCAGATTGGATGCAATAACAAGGAAAGCCATATTGGTTTAGGGTTTAGGGTTTAGTTGAGAATTCACCATTGTCGTCATCATGTCCACAAACAAAATTTGAGAATTATATGCAAGACATTCTATTGATCTCAAGCTCAGGGTGGATTTCTTTCATTCCTGCTTACATAAAAAGAGCTGCTGAAAAAAGGGTTCAATAGCTGACACACAAAGTACTAAGCCATCACACAAGGAATCCTACAAAGTTTTTTCGGAGCTAAAAAGCCTACAAAATTTTTTATCTGTTTTTGTTTTTTCTTGAGATTCAAATACATTTCCCTGGGACTAGAATGATTTCCCAAGCTGAAGATTGGCGTCGGAAAAATTCGGTTTGGTTCTAAGCTAGTGCACTTGGCAACAAACTTCACTGCAACTGTCTGCCTGCAGACGGGGTTTCATAAGGTCAGTCAGAATTCACCCTAATCCTTACCGAAGAGAGACAAGGAGCAGAGTCTTTTCCCCCACCCAACAACACCTGACCTGCCGCCGAAGAGGAAGAAGAAGAAGAAGAAGAAGAAGCATTTTCGTCTCTTCAGCGAATGAAAACCGCTTTGCTTCTCCATCTTCTTCTTCTTTCTAAGCACTGGCTGCTGCTGGGGTGCTGCAATCCCTTGCAAGATGACCAGACTCCCCACAATTGTAGCAGTTGCGCGTACCACCACCACTCTGCCTTCCATTACGTTCAGTGGATTCATGAGGGCAATCTCTGGCAATGTGGCCTCCTTCACCACAGTTGTAGCATGAACGATCACCGCCGCCGCCGAAGCTCCCATTCCCTCCTCTGGGTGGTGGTGGGCCACGGCTCCTGCCTCTACCACCAACAGTCCCACCACCAACACCACCATCTCCTCTTCCGCCATTTCCACCATAGCCGCCATCACGGCGATAGGAAGCGCCCTGAACGAAAGTGCCGCCGGGTCCAGTAACCTCCAAGGCCTTGGTACGTCCATCATCACTGGACTCCACGGAGAACTCCACAGACTCGCCTTCTCTCAGGGATCGAAAACCCTCCGCATGGATGGAGGTTTGATGGACGAAGAGATCTTCGCTACCATCTTCAGGGGTGATAAACCCAAAACCCTTGCCACTATTGAACCATTTCACCTTCCCGCTCTTCTTACCAACAGCACCTCCAGCAGGAGCTGCTGCTGCCACTTCCGCCATCGCCCTGATGAATAGACCTCCACGGAAAGGAAGAGTCCTTTCAATAAACCAAACAGTGAAACACTTCCCTTCCCGTCAACTTCCGAGTTCTCTCGCCACCCGTCCCCCGTATGTAGCCCACCGCTCTGTATCGGAATTCACGACGACGGCAAGCGGCAGCCAGCGAGCGAGCGAGGGCGGAAGCGCAAGGCCTGTTCTCGGACGCTGAGCTTGTGACGCGTCAAACGAGATGGTCGGAACTGAACAGAGGACGGCGTGCGGCGATGGCAGCGCTCGAGACGTCCCAATTCGCCCGAAACCTAGGGTTAGGGTTTGGAGGCCCAATACGGCCATGCCCTAACGCCGCTAGGTGCGTAAAAGGTAAGTACGTAAAGAGGAGCCAGCAGCTTTAGAAACCTAAAAGATAGGTACGTAAAGAAATGCCAATCTTACTAGTGGCTTTACGTATGAAAAGGAAAGTCAAGATTCATAATGGCTTTCGGTACATTAAAGAAAGGTACATAGACAAAAGTCAAGCTTGCTAATGGTTTTAGGTACGTAAAAGATAGGTAAGAAAAGAAATGCCAACCTTCCTGAAGGCACTAGGTATGGAAAGAAAAGTCAACCTTCCTAATTAATGAGTTTAGGTGCGTAAAAGATAGGTATGTTAAAAAAACCCATGGGTTTAGGTACTTAAATGATAGGTATGTAAAGACAAGCCAAGCTTCCTAATTAATGGGTTTAGGTATGCAAAAGGTAGGTATGACAAGAAAACCCAATCATCCGAAACTTTCTCGTAAACGACGGGTATGCAAACAAAAGTGACGCTTCCTCATGGCTTTAAGTATGTAAAAGGTAGGCATGTAAAGAAAAGTCAAGATTCCTAATAGCTTTAGGTATGTAACAGATAGGTAATTTCAAGTTTCCTGAAGGTGCTAGGTACCTCAAAGATAGGTACGTAAAGAAAAGCTTAGCTTACATTGACGGGGTTTAAATTTAGTCCTAGTGTGGGAACTGATCACACGTGGTCCCAAAAAGATATATTTCAAAATAAAGATAATTTTTAAGAGGTAAAGGAGAAGCTAAAACGAAAAAGATAGGTGTAAGTACAGTATACAACAGTGGAAGGATTGTACCTTGCGAGACCTAACATTAAATTTGCCCATAGTTGTTTATGCAGTCCAGTGCTTTTTTTAAGAATTTTTGTTTGTAGCCAAAGTGGCTATCATCCATAGCAAGATGGAAAAAAAATGGCGATCATCTCTAATAAGATTTAGCTAAATATGGCTATAAACCAAATATGAAATAAAAATCCTTAATCGTGTTTCTATATTTTGGCTGCACATTAAAAACCAAGTATAAAAATCTGGAAACTTTTATCACTTTTTTTCCTCAATTCTGGCGATTGGAAAACTCCAAATTCACTTGACTTTCGAATTTCGAATTTCTCTTTTTGGCGAATTTCGCCAATAAAAAAAAGAGTACTGCTGCAATTGTTTTCCCCTAGTTTGCCATTTGCCTGATTCAATTTTTCTCAAAAGAATTGAATGAATCAATTTTTTAATTTTTTTTTCCATTTTTGCTAAGGAGCCAGTGGAGGCAACCTCTGAAGTGCATGTGGTGCTGGTCAAAACCCTAAAAGCAAGGTGGCGTAGGAGTTCTGTCTGCCTTCAGAAGCACATTCTTTATTTCAATGTGGCTGCCACTTAAATTTTTTGGCACCTCCTCAAAATCTAAAGGTCAAAACAACTGGCTCTCATTCAAATGAACTTAGAGTTTTTGGGCTATTTTAAAATAGCATTTGGAGTTATTATGGCAATGTGTGAAATATTCTTGTTAGAATGTAGCAAACTGTAGAATTTTCAGGCAATGAACAATCATTTGAATGCACTAAAAAAAGTACAGGAACAAAAGTGACCTAGAGAATTAATTGCTCCCAAACTCATATTATCGCGGAGTGCAAATTATTTGATCAGAAGACAACCAACATATGAAGTTTGCAATAACACTAAAAACATAAGTGCTTGCAATGGAATTGAACCCTTGAAACCGGCCTTCCCAACACAAGTGACTTCCAAAGCCAACCAAACCAAGTTAGCATACAATTATAATTTTAAAAATTCGTGCAAGGAGAAATCATTGCAACTATACTATGGGGAGTGGCCACAACATGCCAATATCATGGAGATAAAAGTGTTTGGCTTGTAAAACAGCCATTGAATTCAATAAATTCAAAAACACAAGTAAAAAAATCATGCCTTTGCATAAACATGGCCAACAACTCCACAAAGCACATTGTAGCCTAACCATAACAATATTGGTGATGGGCTACTCTACATTGTTTCATACATTCCACATGTGAATTTTTTTTGCAAAGTATAGAATTGTTGTGCAAACATGCACACAACAATTGGTAGGTGGGTTGAAAAATATTTTTCATCTTTCACATGGTCTATTATTTACAACAAGGCCAATTCGACTAGTTTCATATATTGATGGAAGTTAAAGAGTAATGTTTGAGATGTTGTCTCAAGGTGTTGCATTTTGGTTAAGAAATTCATGTCAAATGGGGGAATCACACATGTTGTTACATTTGATTTCATTGTGAGTTTAAACATGTTATGTTGGTAGTCAAGATCATTAGCATTCAATAGCTCTTGTACCATAACAATTTTCATATCTGCCTTGTGGGTTTTGTTAAAACAAAAAGTTATTTTTAAGAATCTCAAGGTGTTTCACAAAATATGCATCGCAATTTATTTATAAACAATACTAGAGATACACAATCCCAAGAACATCCATAACACCATGGGTTGAAAACTTAATTTTCAAATCCTAATATCCTTTTAAAACCCTTTCCAAACCACACATAAATCATGTTCATGCATGAACATATAAAATAAAAATAAAAAATCTAGAAAAAAATTGGAAATGAAGGACAAAATGGAAAATTTTTAGGGTACTACCTTTGCATTAATTTTTCACTAGTGATTTGACAACAACAAAGAAATCTTCTAACATGTATGATTGCAAGCCAATCTCCAAATCTCAATGCATTACTTACATATGCTAGCCATTTACTTCAATAGTCAAATGTTGAACTCCAAAATTAATTGGGTACCCATCGCATTTAAATGTTTTCAGTTTTCAACTCCAACAATGATTTGAAAGCCCAAAAGTTGTCTATTGTGAAATTGGAATTCGAATCACAATATCATCAAAGTCTCCATAATAACCTTGGTTAGATTATCATTCCTTAATCCTTCAACCACTTGATCCAAAGAGATGAAAATTTGAATCTTTGCCCAATTTTGCATTACATAGTCATGGATAAACAACCAAGATTGGTTGTCCACTATAAAAACTTCATCACAATTGAAAACTAGATAATGAGTAGCTCCCATTTCTACCTTGGTTACTTTGTAACCCCTTGATGCATGAATTCTACCATTGTCTAGTTATAATTATTAGTCCAAAGTTTTATGTTTTTTTTGGGATCACTAGGAACTCAAACAAAGGCTTTGTTGCCTCATATTCCAACATGAGACATCCTTGTGGCAAATTGCACAACCTTCCTTGTTTTTTCTCTTGCCATCCCATTTGCAACTTGGGTAGCAAATTACAAAAAGCAAGCAATTTTAAATTATTGGCATGCCTACACACTTTAGGATAATACCAATCCCCTTTCCTCACATCAATTTCAATATTTTTTTGACTTTCTTATGACCTACATGCTAACAAAGAGCATCCCACCTCATTATAAATCTTGCACTTGATAGCATGCAAGGTACCATCTAACTTTAAACACAATTTTTCCCATGGTAGTTTTGTAATTCAAGAGTCTTGAAATTTTCTAGTGGCATCATAGAACTCCATTTATTGATTTTCGGCATGGATGGGATAGTAAACGGATCTACTTTGAGGATGGGAAAAGGTTCATTCAAGGACATTACATGTGCACTGTGTTTTGTATTTACATCTACAACATCAAAATTGGAGGGGGAAAAAGGAGAGGGAAAATGGAAAAGGACTATGAGATGAAAAAATTACATTAGGTTTTAATATGACAAGAAGACCATCATAGCAAGGTTCCTACTTTTAAAAAAAACTTGAACTTATAACTTTGTGGGAGTTTTTGTGGCATTGTGAAAGATGATTCAATAGTAGAGTATCACAAAACCTTAACTTCAAATCTAAATAAATTCACAACACTAAATAAACATACTCACAATGCAAACATACAAATAGATTTGACACATATTAGACAAATTTGATTCACAATGCACATAAATTCAACTCACAACATAGACTTGATTCACGATGTAGACTAACAAACTTGGATATACTAACCTTAATTAAGTGACCCAAACAAATTAATAGTGACAAATTTGACAAAAACATATTCATATAGACAAACTAGATGTAAACAAATCTATACATATAGATTCAACACACACAAGGTCAACATAGATAGACTTGACACACATTGATCAACACAAGTCACAAATAAACTTAACGCACACAAACTCGTGGTAGATGCTTAGACTTGATGTAAATGTTTAGATTGAATGCACATCAATCAACATAAAACCATACATAGATTTGACACACACCAACTCCTAACAAATCATTAAACTTGACACACTAACTCCTAGTAGATGTTCAAACTTAACAAACACAAATTGACACAAAGTTGCAAATAGACTTGATGCACATGAATTCATAATATATGTTCAAATATGACACACATCAATTGATAAAAAGACATAAACATACTTGACACACACAAACTCTTTGTAGATGCTTAGACTCAAAGTAGATCTTCAAATTCAATGCACATTGATCAACATAGAGTTCTACATAGACTTGACACACATCGAGTCCTAGTAGACGTTCAAACTTGTTGTAGATGGTCAAATTCAATGCACATTGATTAACATAGAGTTCTACATAGACTTGACACACATCGAATCCTAGTAGACATTCAAACTTGTTGTAGATGGTCAAATTCAATGCACACAAATGGACACATAGTCTTAAATAAACTTGACACACAAAAACTTCAAATAGATTTTTAGACTTGATTTAAATGCTTAAACTCTATGCACATTGATCAACATAGAGTCCCAAATAGACTTGATGCACATTAATTCTTGGTAAATGTTTAAACTCAATGTAGATGGACAAATTCTATGCACATTGATCACCATAAAGTCAAAGTTAGATTTTATGCACCTCAACTCTACACTCTTGGATGGCCTACATGTGGTTATTTAGTAACATCAATGGCTCTCATACACATAGTTTGGTGACATTCATATAGGGTTTAGGGTTTCAACTAGCCATTCCATGCTACATTCTAATTGATCATCTATAATCTTTTTTTAATGTTTTTTGATGAAATAAAAAGTATTCCCCCTTTTTTCCCTTTGAATTATAGTAGTTGCCGTTCTATAAAAGAAAAAATTTAGCAATAATTGACCAAAACAAAAAATTACTATGAAAACATGTTTCACACCTATAATCTCCCATGTCATAAATACTAGGGGGCATGTGACATGCTTGGTAGCACATGACATACCCACTTACATGCTTAACATGCCCAAAACATGTATAACATGGACACAAAATGTGTATGAAATGACAAGGTGAAAAAATGGAGCAAAGGGTAGACTGCGAGAAAACAATTGTAAGGTGCAAATGGGATAACATGAGCCACACCTCCTTGCTTTTTGACTATTTTTTAAATTTCCTTTTGGGAAATATTCTTAAAATATTCTTGGAATATTCTTGAAAAAGTCTTTAAAGTTTTTTCAAATTTTTTTCATATTATTTTATTAAGGTTTATGTTAAAAATTGGGCAAAAAAGTCATTTAAAAAAACTTTCAAATCCATTTACACATCTTTTTACTACTTAAAAGCAAGTGTTATAGTGTTTAATGAGTGCTTTTGTTATTTTTTTATTCATTGGATTAAATTCAAATCAATTCTCAAGTTCCCACAATATATTAAAAATACAACTATATAAAAAAAATCATACAATTTCAACATCAAATTAAATTACAACTTTAAAACATGAAAAAAAAAAAAAAAAAACATTACATTTGCTATGGTATGCGTTATTGTGACTGCACCTCACAACAATATTTTTGTATAGATTACATTAACAGCTATGTGCAAATATAATGTTAGGGCCTAAATACTAGTGTAAGGCAAGTGTTTGATTTTTAAAATATAAGTGAGTTATGATTTTTGATTTTTTTTATAAAAGATCCGTAAAGGCTTGAGTTTTTATTTTTAATTAGAGAACTACTTGAGGTGGGTATTTAAAAAAATAGTTTTTAAATGCATGTACAAGGGGTGTGTATTTTTTTAAATTTTAAGGTGGGTATTAAAATGGTTCTTTGAGAAATACCTTGTCAAATATCTTGTCAAGGCTATCAAACAATTTTCTACCAAAATATATTTAATTTCAAATCCAAGTTTTGGGTTCTTTTAAGGTTACCACCCGGTTTCTACCAAATACCCAATCTTAATTCAAGGTTTTTGATTCTTTGAATTGAAAACCAAATGAGAAAAATATTGCAAAAAAGTTTGCACATTAACATTGTCTATGTACATTGTACAAATAAATATGTGTGGAAAGAATGGATCCATAATCATTTGCATAGTAAGGCTAGATCATTAAAAAATGTAAAACTAATTCACAACAACTTCAAAACTCTTCAAAGTCGGTCATGAAAGCTCAAGTGTTTTGTTAAACAAACATCAATGTTTTTGAAATTGTGAAGTGATCTCAAATTAAATTTATGCAATTTGTTAAAAAATGGTTACTTTTCTTAAACCTTAAGAGCTATGCATTAAATCATTTTCAAATCATTTCATAAAATTGTCACCCAAGGCAGATTGTAAATAGTAGGCATAACATCAACAACAATACCAATTACATTTATTATAAATATGATCAATTATTATAATGTATGCCATGGGCGAAATAGGCTTGGACAAAATTTTAGATCACCATGGTGTTTCCAATTTTCACATATAAAGATGCTAAATGCACTTGTTTATAGGAAGCTACTAATCACCATCAAATTTTTAGTTTTCACAAGCTACCCAACATTTGCAAATTCCGTAGAATCCTAATGAATCATGGCTTGAATGAAATGTTTAATGAAGTTGCAATATATAGATTTTTTTTTACTTCCTCCAATATTTTTCACGCAACAAAAAATGCGCAAAAAAATGAAAAAAAAGGGGGGCTTCGCCCTCTGCCTTCATGGGCAGAGAGCTAGCACCCTTGTTATATTTCTTGAGATCTTTCTTTCGCATAAGAAGCTGAACAAAATCTTTTTTGGTTGCACTATAGTGAAATTGCTCAATAAATTAAGGGAGCAAGTCAAAGGCTATTAGAACACCAGATACAAAGACTACCCGGTAGATCTATGGTTTAAGATTGAACGTTATGCGCGCCTTAAAAAAGATTAAAAATCTGCGCATTTTTTATGCTCGATAGCTCGACCATGCTATGCTTACATAGGTAAGAGTAAAAAAATATAAAATGACTTGCCTTTAACTATAAAGTTTATCCATACCAGATAAGGCTTAACTTAGACATAGTCTTGTACTATGCTGCCTTTCTCAACACTTTTTTAAAATGAAGGTGAGGTATTACTTTAAACATGCTCTAAACAATGCCATAGTAAAAAGCTAAAGACTATACCATGAAAATTCTAGTTTTTTCAAATTTACAAACCTTTAGAAAAAATAATTTTACATTGAAAAAATTAAATTCTTAATGAAAAATCAAAAACACATTTTTCTTTTGTTGGATAATGAGGTAGATGGATGGCATCACAGAACTTTTGAAAATTCCTCATGTTTCACAACATGTCATTGCCAACTAATTCAAATTTGTTGTTTTAAACAACCATAATACCCAAGTACACCTCCAACCAAAGGCAATTGCAAACTTCATAACAATAATAAAAATTAAATGAAAAACACACATTTCAATTTTAGAAGGAGTGCATCTAAAAACGAATGAACAAATGTGCATGTTGCAATGGCAAAGGCAATGCCTCCAAAAACAAATGAGAAAACACATGTGTTAGAATGTTAGAAGTATCACTTCTAAAACAAACACACAATTAAGCAATGGAAAAATGATTAGTTCCAAGAATAAACAACAAAAAATCAAGGGTGAAAATCCTTTAAGGTGTACCACATAGGATGAAAAAGACCTAGTCCTTATTATAGTATTTTTTTACCCTATATTTTGATCCCCATAAAAAATAATGAATAAAAAATTGTCAAATATTTCAAAAGGACTATATTTCAAACCATCACAATTTTAGATTTCATCATAATCATCCATAAATGTGTTTTCACATGATATAAAAAGACAAGGTAAAAAAGATAGAAAAGGGTGATGTTGTGACAAGATTTTGGTACACCTTAAAAAATTTGGACCTTCAAGTAATGAAAAACATAAATAAAAATACAGAAAATTCAAGAAAACTTACCTTTTTCATGGTCTTCTAAACTTTGTAAGTAGTCTAGTGATAGGTTACAAACTTTGTCAATAGGCATTCCTTTACTTCCATGAACAAAATCACTATGGCAATGTTCCATTGCATTGCATTCAAGAAGACAATAAAGATTACAAAAGAAGGGTCCTTTGTAGAAAATACTTTTTCTTGATAATATGTTGTTTTGTCAAAGATAAAACAAAGCCAAATTAGAATAAACTACAAGATTTAACAAATAAAAAACTTCATGATGAACAAAAATTAAACAATTTTATTGCTTAAACAAGGCATGATGCAAGTTAGGCATAAATGAATTAAAAGTACAATGGCCACAACTTGCATTTGTGAGATTAAAGGGTGGTGCCTTTTGAACCTCTTTTTATAGTATTCAATGGAACTTTCTAAAAAATCATCAACATTTTAGAATATTTTGTCAACTAAACCTTTTATGAGTTTATATTAGATAACCTTCTAGAAATTTCCATTGATCACAATTCTTCTAGAAGTTATTATCAATTATGTTTTTTAAAAAAATTACATATAAACTAGAAACTTCTTTCAATTATTCTCTTAGAAAGGTTTTAAAGGTTGTTGTTAGTTCTATATTTAAAAGAAACTTTTAAGCATATTTCTTAAAGATCTTTGTAAAAATTTGTAAAAATTACTTTAATATAGTTATTTGTTTGTAAAAAGTTTCAAGTTTGCCATGCAAAATGAAATGTGAACCCTAACCTTAAAAGTGATAACTAACCCTAACCCTATTTTTTTGTTGTTCATTTCTAGGTATGCATCAAAAGTATGAGTCGAGGCTTTTGTCAAATACCCATTTTGTATTTTTATGATGTGATATTATGATCATAGATAAAATAAAAATGTTTATACCAAAGTTTTGAGGTAGGGTTGGGCACCAGAAATTTTATTGCCCCAATTTTTGGTGCACATGTCCAATTGATGGGTTGTTTTGAAGTCTACCCATCTAGTTGTTGGGGTTTTTTCTCAAAACATGAATGTTGGATAATTGATTTAATTGTGCTTCTATATCATATTATTTTTTTGGGTTGTCACTTGCCTTTTTGTATCACCAAGTTTCATATCACTATGAAATGTAAAAAAAAAGTCATATGACTAATTTTTCAAATGATTTTTTATTTATAAAAATAAAAATAATTAACTTCAATTCCTTTAAATTTTATTAAAATGAGATTCTTTAAAAAATGATTTGAAAGATTATGCAAGAATTGATTAAAATAAAACATGTTAATATATATATATAAATTTTTAAAATTAATTTGATATTAATTTTAAAACTTCAATAAAACTTTGATGAAGATTTAATAACATTAATAATAATCAATTAATCTTTAATTGATTATTTTCTTGTATTGTTGTTGCCTTTTATGTTATAAAAATTTATTATTACCTCATGATAGTAGACATGCATGTATGATTTTAGGTTTTATGAAGCATGTATGGGGCAAACACAACTAGTTGAATATGAACCAAGTACAAGGCTTTGAAATTTTCACCTTTGTATATATATATAGTAACCAACACTAATTAAAATACCTACCTTAAACACTCCCTAACTCCCTAATGAGTTTTCTTCAAGTTTGTCCTTTTGTGCCCTACATGGTTATGCTAGATTTTAATCTTCTACATGTTTTATTCTCCCAATCTAATATCAAACCCATCACCTTTCACGAAGGATTTTAGAAAATAATGAAGTTTTTAACCATTAGTTTATTTCTAGGCATTGAAAAAAATTAATTTATGTTTTATTTAACCTATGTCTAGGTTCATGTTAGTGAAACCTTGTCACAAAATTATCTGGCTTTGTGCAAAACATTACATTGATGTTCGAATATAACTTGATAGAAGATATTTAACATCTTTCTTTTTCCAATAGTTCATGAAATTTTTGAAATATTGGGTGAAAATATAATTGGGTTACCATAAAAATCGCCTCAAGGAATGATTAAGGAACAAAAATGGTCAAATAATATTCCTAGGTTTTTCCTTTAATTTTTTTTAATATTATAGATTTTTTAAATCATATTTATTCATTCCATGCCAAAGTATATGGTTTTAAGTTTTCACTGGAATAAAAAAATGAAAATTGTTACAAATGTTTGTTCCTAATTTTTGTGGCCCCTTCAAGAATCACAAACTTGAACTTTAAAAATTCATAACTAAATTATACTTATTCAATTCATTGTTTAATAAAAAATCAAATAAAATACTATCTAAAGTATCGTTGAAAATAATATTTAAACTAGCCCCCAATATGTATCAAAAATGTTCTTGACTAAAAGATTCAAGAAACATAACCACCATTACTTTCTTGAAACTTTTTGGTCAGGAAATGATTATGAACATCAAAATTCACATCATCAAAACCATGTAAGATGGATCCAAGGTTTTTCTTTTCAATTTTGTGATGTAGCTCACGTGGTGATCATCCATAAGATGGTTTAACTAGATTTGGCTATAGACTAAGTATGAAAGTAGAAAAAAACAAGATCCTTTCATATTCTTGACTACCTATTGGAACTTATCATAAAATTGTGATCTAGACATTTGTTTTCTGAAATCTAATGAATTTGAGCCATTTTTTTCATGGAAAATCTTTTGTATAAGTTGACATCATATTTCTTAGGTTGGAATTTGGTGAAAATTTTGCAAAAAAACAAAACTTTGGATGGATGGTAAGTGGTCAAGAAGTACAAAATATTTATTGGGTTCTAATTCTTTAGTTAACCATAGTAGTTAGTTCAATTTTATTACCTATTGGCAACCTACTTACATCAACATCAACTTAGTTGTCAATAGGTAATTGAAACAACCGTTATCTTTATATAAACCATCTATTTACCTTGTAATCACCCATTTTTTAAGGTATCTTTGTACATACAAAACCCATTTCTTAGATTATCAAAATGAAACCATATATTTAACTAAGTTGAGGTTTCTCCACAATCAAGTTATAAATCATAATCACCATGCAATTGATCATGCACAAGTGGGTGTTGATTCATTCTAATCATAATTTATTTTGACCTTACAAATTTGGAATGTCCCGTATTTGCATGAGCCTTACTGACTTTAAAGCACAATGTAAATCTTATCATAAGCTTAAACATATGTAGGTGCCCTTTAAAAAATTCAAAAATCATTTATGTGTGGGCCCTAGTAATGTTTAATATAATGTAAAGTGATAAAAAACTTTACTTAGGTACCTTAACATGGTAGTATATTGTCACTCATTAATAATCTGTAAGAAATTTTAAAATTTTAATATTCTTTTAGTGATGGGCATTTTTTATTGTGTCATCAAAAAGAAAAATTCAAACTTTTGACAATCCCAAGATAGATATGTTGTAATCCCTTCCTTTAGGTAGGATATATAAAATGAAAAGCTATTGGGAGCATGTTTGAAAACACATTGAGAATTTGGGGAACATGTTGATAACTCAATGATTTGAAAGGAACACATAAAATATGGGAGGTTCTTTAGACATATTTTATGTCACATATTGACCCTTGCAAAGTTCGTAGGCTTTTTTAATCGTCTTACATGTGCCACTAGATGCTTGTTCATTTTGACCAATTATTAAGGGATATGTTTTTGCAAAACCTCTCTTTTAAATAGTGACACAACACATTTCCATGAGTTACCAATGCATAGATTTCTTTTTTGATTGGAGATTGTAATATATGTCAACCCCCAAACAAATCTTTGTTGTTTATAAATTTTGTGCCCTAATTACATACTATTGAATGATGCAAAATTTACTTGCTCCAACATTTTGAAATTTTTTCACCAAGTTGTTATTGTGAATTGCAAGTTCAATTTTGAGGAAATTTCAATGAAACATTTCTTATTTTAAGTATTGTTGGTTTGAACAATGTTCATAGGTTTAGGGTAGTCCACGTTTTGAGTTAGGTTTTGAGGTATCTAGATTGGAAGTTCAAAAGTTTTTTTGAAACATTTTGGATTATATTGTGAAACTTCTTAATTAATGAAATTGGAACTTGGACTAGGTTATGTCATCCTTTTAAAAATAGGTCCATTTTTTATGACCATATCATTACAAGGTCCTTTGGAGACTATTTCAATATTTGAGCTTGCAGAGCCCATTTGTGTCCTCTATTTGTACCACCTTCATATGTGCTTGCCAACTTCCATTCATACTTGCAACCGATGTTGGATGTTGAATAATTCTCAAGAGGCCAAGGCTATTTAATACAACTGGATTTGATTTTGGTAATTATTGGTTATTTGATAACCAAACCAAATACTCACACCACCCTTGACTAGTGAAAAATGAAATACTCACACAACATTAGTAAAGAATACTAGTGATGAAAATGAAAAGATGTCAGATTTTCACCTGCCCATCAAAGGACACAGGAAATGGCAATAAGCGAGGCTAATAAGAGCAATCTATCTATGAGGGAAGGTAGTTTGTTTGTTTTGTTTTGTACTTATGAGATCCACCAAACCAAGATGCTTCAGATTGTGTCCTTGGTCTCTTTGGAAAGCTCTTGAGGAGGAGGGTGCATCGGCTTGGTTCCATGTCATTTGGACTTGCAGTGCAAAAGTTCTTGAATATTGAATGATTTCTTCACTGAAAATTAAATCAAATCGTAGCTGAAAATCTCAGAGGAATTGGAATTTTTCTTTGGTGCTGTTGGAAAGATCTTGATGAGCAGGATTTAATGGAAATTATCTGGTAAGATTTGGATTCGGAATGTGGGAGATATTGATTTTTAAGTGATTTCTGCCACTGAAAATTCAAATATATTCTAAAAAACCAGGTTTTGGGAGGAAAAATCAGTTGAGGACGTGGTAACACTTGGGCCAATGGCACAGGCCACACTAGTACTTGTGAAGTTGGGCACTGCAAGAGTGCGAACTAGTGTTGGGCAGTTCTTCAATTTTGTTAATAACCTTTGGATCCAGTTTTAGAATTTGTGATTCTGGCGTTTTTGAAAACGTTTGGAATCATAGCACCTCCAGTTTCAGCTTTTTCAAAAAATTCGGAATCAGAAACCTCTAGTTCTGGTTTTTCAAACTCCTCAAAGAAGTCATGGTTTTATGAAAGAACCAGCAGTTTTATGTAAGATTCTTTGACTGGTCCCTTTGATTTTCCAAAGAATAGATGGTTTTATGTATGTTCTTTCACAAGTCTTTGATTTTTTGAGAAGTAGAGTGCTATGTGAAAATCAATTCTTTGATTTTTCAGAATCACAATTGTATGTATATCAGGGCACGTTTTTTGAGAATCACCAATAAGGATGCATTTACCTGACCCTTATTGGCTAATTCTTTTGCTTGAAAAAGAGAGAATTGTCTGACATTTTGATGCAACCAGTGTTGGTTGGTTCTTTTATTTTCATGAAGAACCTTCAAGTTCTAAAAATAAACTATAATGGTCTGGTTCCAGATCCAGTTTTTATTAAAAAAATCTCATTCTAGTTGTAAAAATTAGACTTGATTAGAGTCTGGTTCTTACTAACACCCGTCTAGTTCTTCAAAATAATAAAATCCATTCCAGTTTCAGTTTTGAAAATGAGACCCAATTCTAGTTTAGTTCTTACTAACTAGAAGCAATGATTCTGACTCACCAAACCCAGGGGCCACCCAACAGTGGTGCAAATACAATATCTTCTTCTTCTCACATATGTTCTTTTTGGCTCATAAAGTAGTGGACTACATTCTTTGCATGGGGATCAAGTTTCTTCAAGATGCACAATATAAATATGGCCAACAATTGAAGCTACTGGTTGATAGGTTGCAATGTGCACCCACAAACTGATCAATCATGGAGCAAATGTATAAAGCAAAGGCAATAAGGTCTGGGGTTGCAGATTATGCCATTGTCATGAGCAAATTATATGACATAATCTTCTGCTGATAATCATACACTCATATTAATGACCAAAATGTGTCTGTTGAGCATGATCTTTTAAAAAATGGTTGAATCTACCACCCCAGACGTTAAAGTCATAGAATAGTCTCACACTTGCCATTATGTTGGGTGTGTCACCTGGCTGGCCCTAATGGGCTCATGTGGTGCCTTATCCAACATAATAGGCAGGCGTTACAGTACAAAGTTGTCAAAACTGACATGAAATGTCAAATTTATGTTGGCTATCATGCCAATGTTAGGTTGGACGTCTCATTTGGCTCATGTTATGCAACTACAAGCCCAAAATGTGCATAACATCACCCAAACTGTGTATGGGCATCAACAAGATGTGTTTGGGCACACTAGAAACATCTTGGATGGGCAAATGGGCAGTCATGGAAAAAAAAAACAACAACAAGTGTGGACTAGGTAATTCGCAAGCCCTGCCTGGTTTGTTCTTGAGTTATGGAGGTGATGAGATTACCTCCAATGACCATGTAGCCTGAGTCAATTACTGGACATAACTGGCTGTCATGAGGATTGAGATGTCCCTTTTCATCCATGCAGGGAGTGGATCTGGAAAGTTCATCCATGCAGTGAAGGGTTATGGTATCATTGAAACTAAGAGATGCCAGGGTGGTACCTAGTGCTAACTGGTAGGTTGCAAACAAAACAAGCAGCTCATCACATAATAGCTCTGCCCAATGTTATATGACCATGATCAATATTTTATTCCAAAGACCAACTCCTTAGGAAGGAAAATAAATAATCCTTAGGAGTATTTCATTTTCTGAAATTGAATATTCAAAATTAATTAATTGTTTGGGAGGCATGTGCCAAACCTGCCAAGGTACTACAATATATGGAATGTTTGGAGTCTAAAATTTTGAAAACTGAAATGTTTGAATTCCAATGTGAGAATACTAAAAGCTGAAAACTGCAATTTGAAATTTGTATGTGAAACGTTTGGAATTTGAAATTTTGAGAACTAAAATGTCTGAATAGGGATGTGTGAATACTTAAAGCTAAAAATTGAAAATTGAAATCTTTATGTGAAGCATCTAGAATTTGAAAATTGAAATGTCTAAAATTGGATATGTGAATATTGAAAGTTGAAAACTGAAAATTGAAAATTGAAATCTCTTTGTGAAATGTATGTAAGGAATACTAAAAACTGAAAAACCATTGTCATTTAGAACAACAATGGTCGAATTGATATCTAAACGCACTGTTGTCTCCATTTCTTGCAGAAACCATCAAAATGTTCAATAAACTTCTCTGTTACACATTGCAATGCCCCTATTAGTTCCTAGCAAAATTCTTCTTTTCTACTTAATCTTTCAAACTTTTGTAGCAGGTCTACAACTCGTTCTCACTCCAAAATTTCAACAATGGGACAAAGGGGAAAATAGAGAATTATCTAAGCTATAAATATTTCCAATGGCCACTTCTTAACTTTAAGACCCAATGGGGAAAAAGACTAGAACCATGCCCGAGAATTTAACATGAAGCCTCCATCACCATAAACATCCACAACCTTTTTCTTTGGATGAAGGAGACATGCTATTGCTGCTAATGGTAGTCCTGCCCCATAGTTGCAAAAAAATTGTCAAGGAGCAATGTGTTGGGCTCATATGCTTGGATACACACACTCCCTATATACCATCCCATTAACGCCTTCCAATTTTTTCCTTTTTTGGTGCACCCAACAATTTTTATCAGAAACTTTTGATTAAAAAGACCACAAGAAAACAATTGAAAAATGCTTGATGCTAAGCTCTTCAATGCAAGTGTGATTGAAAACCTTTAAGAATGACACACTCCCAAGCTCTTTGATAGACTCAAATGTGAGTTTAAAGCAAAAACAACGGAAGAGCAAGGAATTGGGGACGGCTTCCTGGCTCACAACATTTTAAGGGTAGAGGGGCGTGTTGGAGCTCCAGGATGGGACTAGGAAGGATGAAAAACACTTAATCACTCACACGGACCTGCACAAAACCAAACAATAGGTTGGTAATTAGTGCATAGTTGGAACACTTTTGGTGCTAGGATGAACCATGGGCAAATTCAAACTCATAAGACTCACCACAACCCAGACTTGGGGGAAGCCACCACCTTCCCTCTTATAATATATTTTGTGCCTCTCCATGAGGCCCACATCTAAATGGCATTTTGTCCCAGGACTCCCAAGTGGGAGTCCCGAAATTTTCACAACTAGGACTCCCGCGACTTTGGGGGCCCATAACCTTGCGTGCAAACCTCTGATTAAGAGGAGGTCTGAAGCAAAGTCATAGCCCTCATCAAGAGCTTTCCAACAATATGTTGCACGCCACTTGCACGCGAGGAAATCAAGTCAATTCCTTACTTTTAATGGTCGGGAATCAAACTACTAATTTGACTCCTGGCCCTTCTTTTGGCCATAACTTGTGTTTCAGATTTCCAAATGGTCATGCGAGCCCATTTTAGCCATTTGTGTTCCAAGAGATTTCCAATGTTATAAGGAACTCCTTAATCTATTAGGTTTTGACCCCTGCAATTGCTCTCTAAAAATTTGAGGACAAGGACTCCAACTCCCAAAGTGGGAGCTCCCTTGGAGTGTGAGGTTCCCTCACACTTTCTTACACTCTCAGGAGCATGAGATGTGACTCCCAGGCTTCCTCTTGGCCCACCCCCCTTGCAAGCCCTTGCTTTGGTCGTGAGCCCAAAGATAGGGTGCGACAGAAAACCACTTCCCCATAACACATATTAGAGATCAAACCTTGTAGCATCTTGCAAACCAAACCTTGAACATTCTTGCAAACACAAAAAAAAACAAACTTGATTAAAAGGTAATCCATTTTTCATGATGATTCACAATGGGAAAATCTTTATATTTGAAAAAAAAGGCAAACATGGAAATGGAGAGTTCTGAGTTATGAACCGAAAATGGATCAACTATGTTGACCCACATTTACCATTATTTAAGTGAACAATCCCATCAACTAGCATCATTTTCCTGCACATGAGGCAAAATTTCCTATAATGATTTTTGCAAAAAAAAGTTAATTAGAAACTACTCATGCCTAATATTTTTCATCTTCAACTTACAAAAGGTTAGAAAACAACAATGTGCAACCAACTTGTTTCCATCCTTACTAATGTTGATGTGATTTTAAACATTAGATTCCAAGTTTCATGTAGTGTTCCAAGATTCATGGAAAATGAGCCATATCAAATATTAGACACTACATGTTGGGGGTCAATGGGAAACAAGTGTCATTGGCACCCTTGCCTATGTGTTCTTCAAGATCCGCTTTCACTTGCTATTTCAAGAAACTGTCATATTTTTAAATCCCATTGAATATTAAATTTCCAGGAACTTTTGAAATAATTCAATTGATAGCACCTCAAAGTTCCAACAAATGCATAGCTTCATTGTCCTAATGCCAAAGGCTAACAACCATAGATGTTCCTTCTTTTGAGATATTTACACACAGTCATGCCGGTACATATGCTAAGAAAATGGTAAACCCTTTTTTTCCCACAAAATAATAAAATTTAAGGTTAAAAGCCCAATGCTCTGCCAACTAAGCTATACATTGCCATAATCAACTTGTTGCCAATTGCTGCGTTTTGCTGACAAAAAAAAAGTCTTATGAAAAGTGTGATTTTTGGGAATTTCAAACCTAAATGCCAAGTTTGTTGGCTTCCCTTTTATGTTCAATATTTTGTATTTGCATCATGAAGGAATAGTTCCAATGTTGTTGCTACTATAGAACATTCTTCAACTACCAAAATGCGTTTGCTATATCTCCCACAACTTCAAGTTGCATGACAACCAAATTTGCTTATATTATCTTGTCCAATGTTGCTGAATATTTCTTTCAAATGTAATGTGATTTGACCAAAAATTAGCCCACTGGTTAAAGACTCCCTTGGCAATTCAAGGTTCCATTTCCTGCTTGTACATTATTAATTCACATAGTCAATTATTGAAGTTCTTATAGCCTACATAAAACAATATGTAGACAAAAAGAAAGGTACAAACAATTTTACCTACTTGAGGGAAGGAGATGTTGTCCACCTTTGCAATGTAGAAGTTCACATGGATAACCATTGGAGCTTTTCCATGCTTGCAAAGAATAAGCCATTTCACCCATTACCAATGTGAATTGGTGGGTTATTGTGCATGCCAAGATCCCAAATGACATGAATGGTAGAAACATTATCTATTCTATTTGATGTGTCTATAGGGTTGGACATCAACCTTGGCTTTGTTTCACATCCTAGGGACTTGATAATTATGTTAAAAGAAAGAAGGAAAGAAGTGAACAAGACCCCTACAATCAAAAATGGCTCAAGTGGGTGTCAAGAAAGATGTAACAATACATTTCACCAATTATAGAAGCTTCTTGAATGTACATGAAGGATGAGTGAACATATGTGGTCTACTCCATTCATTGTTGATTCTGTCACAACGGAATAAGACGTGAACGTGAAAAGCTCCAATAATGGCAAAGAAGTTCAAATCATTCATGATTTCATTGCAATAAAAAACATAAATGAAAGAACACAGATCAAAAGATCTTACCAAATCCATATTCTCATCATTGAGATGGTGTTGGTGTTGTTTTCTTTTAAAGTCATCATTAAGAAAATGGGCTACCTTTGTGAAGCTTTCACTTTGTTGTCATACTTCAATATCACATTTCGAAGCTTTTGAGCCTTGAACCATCTCCTCCCAACAATAATGTTTTAGAAAAACATCAGTGGGTTGAAGAGAGAATGTGAGAAATGAAATCACTACTAGTGTCTAGTTGACAACACAATCACAACAAGACAAAATTTTCAACTTCTTCAAGATGGGTGGGTGCAATATGGAAGAAAAAGGTTTGTTAGGAGTGTGAGGAAACTTGAAGACCTTTGCAAGAGAATGACATCAAGGTGAAGAAGATATGTTATTGTTTCTTGGTTGAAAGAAACAACAAACCAAAGTTCCGTATCTATGTTAGGAATTTCTATCAAGATGACAATTAAAGTTTATGAAGGTCAGTGGATTCCTTCACAACCCTAAATCTTTCAAGGTCCAACATTGAATTGAAGCCCTCTGCGTACAATTGTTTGAGCCATCTTTCATGTGTTTAGCTGTAGACTACAAGATAAAGTCCAACCAATGTGAAAAAACCCCCCAACATTTTGTATAAAAAACAAGAATCTTCACCCATGATCAATATTTGCATGTAATAAGACATCTTCCACCTACAACTATTAACAAATAGTTTTCACAAAACATGAGTCAACAATTCCAAATTCAAATGTGACTTCACACACACACACACACACACACAGAGGATTTCACACATTGCTACCTATTTGCATTGTAAGTTGAGACAATGAGTAAACATACATTCCCATGTAAAGAGAGTCACTGAAAGTAAAGATTGACAACATTGCCACTTTTATCATTTGGATAGGGACATATAAAGAGACATTGAATAGTCCTCCCTTTTCTACGCACCACAATTGTAGTAGGAAATTAGCACCTGCAGCTACTAGTGTTTATAATGCAAGAAAGAAGAAACAATGGTTAGTTTTTAGCAATTTTCAACATGGCATTTATGGGAAGAGGTTTGGATCATTTTATCTGAAAAGACTTGCAAATTTTCCAAGTTCCAACTATGTTGTTTTTCTATCGTAAAAAACAAATATACTTTCAATGATGCATTTCACACATAAAACAAATGTTAGTTGCCAAAGTCTATGGTCTCCATGACAAAACCATAAACCATATACATAGGAACCATTTTGGTCTCCGTGATAAAACAATAGGCCATATAAATAGGAATCATTTTGCCAAAATTGCCAATAATACCTACATACACACACACACATACATACCACATATGCAACGTTGATAAGCTCATTGAATGAAGTTAAAGCGAAGTTTGGCATGCTCTCAAAAATAACACCCAAGACACCCACTTGAATCACCCCAAACAAGTATGTGTAGATTGTGATAATTAATGGTGTTGGGAATATTTTCAGAGTTAAAATTTGTGACAAACAATGGTGCATCATCAACCACAAGAAAACCTTAGTTAGCTTTCAAACTTAGAACCCCCATCAATGATGAAGTTTCTAAGACTTATTATATAGTTGCAAGTCTATAGAGGAGAGAGAAAGGGGGAAGGGGAAAGGGAGGGGGAAAGAATGCATGAATGGGGACTTGGAAGAGAGATGATGGAAAAGCAAAGTAGGTCTTCCACTTGCAAGTTGAGATAAATAGCCCACAACATTGAATTCAACACCAAGAAAATACAACCCAACTAAAATTTGTTGACATACATGCTTGCAACACTAGTGCTAAGACAAACAATTATTGATTTAAAGGGTTGGATGAGGATGACATAATCAACTTCATGCTACATGTTACTAGAACTCCATACAAGAAGCACCTCACCTTTGTACAATGACATCAATATTGCTCTGCTTACGCAGATTACTGTTCCAATCACCTTAACTATCCCATCATGTCTTCGAATGTGAATGTCTTTTAAACTGTGACAACAAAATCTATTCCAAGAATCATTAGTACTTTTAACTATACCATGAATTTCAAAATCTTTTTTAAGAATTTGAAATTGAACACTCCAAAATTCCATAGAGATGCTTTAAAACCATTGCTAGAGCAACTTGAATGAAACTAAGATGGAAACCTCTTTTAGTTCCACCATCATCAATACAATAATTTAGATTTTGGATGAACACAAAAACCACCAGAAATACTGGAATGCCATTTCCCCAGTTTTTCTGAATCACAACCCTTGTTTATTTGTTGTTATGTCAACTAGGTCATGTGCAATGTGGCACTCAAATAAAAGCATCATTCTGAACTCAATAGAGAACATAAAATCACCAACATAGTACCTTCGATCAAGTCTTTTGGGGATCTTATCTAGGTAAGCAACAAAGAAAAATAAAATTCTTTCAAGTGACTCTCTTGGGGGTTGGTCAAAGATGTAAGCAAAAGAAAATTTAAAGGGTGATAATATCTGAGATTGATATAAAAAACCCTTACCCAAGAAAAGCAAAAAGCTAGAGCTGTAATTCCAATAGTAGAAAGCTTGGATGAAAAAGATAATATTTTCAGCTTCTGCGATGGTTAACAAAACCTGCAACACTCAACCACTTGAAAACCTAATGTACTTCGGGTTACATCCACCCAAACATGAAAAATTACATCCATGTGAAAAATTTCATTGTGTGAACACTTGTCATCTCCACATTGGCCAATGAGGGAGCAAAATTTTTATCCCCAAGTCCAAATCTTGCATAGATGCATAGTCTTTTCCCTATCAACATAGCCAATAAAGGTCACACAGGTTATGGCTTGTAATTTAAAACTTAATAGCCAATAAGGTTGTCAAGATCCTCCCAATAGCTACTTACGTGTAGTTATTAAGTTGGGGGAGATATTAGTAACACAAGAAGCATAAAGCCCAACTCTTATCTTTATATGTGATCATCCAACCATTTGCACATTAGGTACATGCCTTGCCAATGGTCAATTTTAATTACTACTCACTTTCCAAAAATTAAAATCATGTAAATTCAAATGAGGTGCTAAGTGCCATCAAAGGTGATGGGTGCACTCTTGTTATTATCCCAACCATCCATTTGGAACTTGTTATCAATCTCATCCCCTATCTTGGCCAAACTAGTCATTCTCATCCAATGGATAACATTATTATAAAACTTAAAAATAAATAAAACTAATTTGGTCAAACCTTAGATGATCAATGGTTGACATTTGCAATGGACTCTAATGAATGAATGTTGCAATCCAAAGTCATGAATGTTACCACCTATTATGTAAACCCTTTTATTCACCCTTCACAACCCATGAGCAATGGCCTATGGCAGTGGCTGAGCATTGAATATCATAGGTAAGGAGGAAGGAAATATAAGACAAGATGGTAAATACTCCTCCTCTCCCCCCGCCCCCCTCCCCCCCCCATTGAGCTCAATTTGGCACATTGAATAGAGGAAAGTGTGACACATACATAGTTGTTTTGTGCAATTGATTGTCGTTTTGGAAAAAAAGAAAAATAATAATAAAAACATTGTTGTGTCAAAGTTGGAAAGTAGGCTAGTTATCATGTGCATAGGTAGTTAAGGCGCTTGGTGGCTATGAGATAAGTAGATGCATGTGGATGGTTAATACAAATGGGATAGGAATACAATGAAAAAGTGTTTCCTGTCTACATACACACCATCCATTTTACATGGTACACTTGAGGGTTGCAACAGTGACAACATAATGGGGGGAGATGGGGTGGGTATTTAGTGTCTCTCAAATATGAGTGGTCATTAGTTACCATGTATGTAGGTTTTCAAGGCACTTGATAGCTGTGAGGTAGGTAGATGCATTTGCATGGTTAATACCTATGTGATAGGAATACAATGAAAAAATGTTTCCTATACACACACCATCCATCCTACATGATATGCTGGTGGGTTGAAGCACTGACACTCACCAAATTTGACACTCACCAATTTGGTAAGGGTTTTTAGCATCCAGTGGTGCTCATTCATTTTGGCCTTCATAAACCTATGATTTTGTTCATGATCATGGCCATTGATGTGGTGGGACACATTAAGTTAGTTATCACCTTAATGGAACGAGAGAGCATGCTACCACAACAACCCTAGTAATCTCACATGGTTTTGTATGCAAATATATTGACCAAGTGTCTACCACTCCCACACACATCCGTATATGTATCAACATTCAGGCTTTTAAAGCCAGTTTTGAGTGGGTTAGAGTTGGCCTATGGAGTTGGCTTTTATAGAAGAGCTGTTTCAAATCTTATGAAGTACATTAGAAGCAAAACTTGCAATCCTTTAACTTATTGAGGGTGGGCAGAGCTATAGGCTTGACATTCGTTTGTTACTTGTCAGGTGGTTTGGCGTTTGATGATCCTCCAACTAAGAGATGGGTGAAAAAGCAAAAGAAACCCCCCCCCCTCCCATTTTTATAGGCAATTTGTTTTCGAAAAAGATAAATTAAATCTAAAAATGAATTTATTTTAGAGGTTTTCAATTGCCAGAAATGAGAAGAAAAAAATCATAAAATTTGCTAGATTTCTTTAATTAGTTTTCAAATTGTTGCAAAAATATAGAAAGATGCTTAAAGAATTTATTTTTGAAATTTGGTTTATATCTGATGGTATCTGGAACATGGAATATACCTTGGAAAAGGAGTTAGGGATTTATTAAAAATGACATTTTACATAATTGATAATTGCTTTTTTAATTTGATTATTCCATAGGCAGCGTACTATGATGGCATTGCTATTGCAGCAGCTTTCGTACTGGGTGCTGCAACTAGGCCTAATACCTTTGTGCTTTTCTAAGATCTTGGCAATTGAGTGTCCAGACTTCCAGTCTATGACAAGCCCAGTTTTACAACATAAAAGGTCTGCACCTGCTGATTCGGCAGGTTTTCAGGCCTTGACAATGGCAGAATCAGCCATGGCGGTCAATTCTGTCATTTCCAATCCCAATTTCGATTTACCCAGGCTATTTTATGGCATCTTACTGTCCCTTACACCAGATAATGGGCAGGAATCTGTAAGGCCATGCCCATTACCTAGCAAGTATTTTTTTTAAGGATTTTAACAACTAAATACAGTAGGCCTGTTTAACATCTTGGAAGTGGGTTATGGCTATGGAATAGAAAAAAAGGCTATTGCCACCGGCCTTAACCTATGGTCTGGAATATTCTCAAAGATATTTGGTTTGTGGACCCTTGGTAGTGAGGATGTTTCAATTCTTCTCCATAGCTCCAGCTTTTGTTCATTTTCTTCCCATGGCTAGTAGGAATATTCCCAAAAGCCTGGTTTCCCCTACTCCTGGACATAAAAAATATTTCCATAACCAGGGTCAGAAAACGCTGGTTATGAAAGTATTCATGGGTGAGGGTCAACGGTACTAGCCTTGTTGCTATAGGTACCATTTTATGCCAAGCTTGTTTTACTGCATGGAAAGGGTATTGACGCTTGAGCAGTGATTGTTCTGTTGGTTTTCATATTTATGATGTAACTGAACTGGTTAGCCATAATACAGTTTAGCCAAATTTGACCATAAAAAGGATGTGAAAGTAAAAAAAAAGTTTAAGATTCCTTCAAATTTTTGGCTACATGCTAAAGACCCATAGGGAAATTTGGCGAAACTTCTAAGAAAAACTGTAGAAAATATGGCGACTAGAAAACCAAAAAAACACATGTTTTAGCCATTTGGAAATTTCTTTTAGCCAAAACGCTCAATTTAGCCAGAAGAAAAAAGGCTGCTCTTGACGTTTGCATATGATCATCACCATATTGTAATAATAATGAAACCCCCAACCCAACCCCCCAGTGGTAGTAGCTTCACAAATGCTAAACACGTTTGAAGCTTTTGACGTGTACAATGAAGTTGCTTGTAATGAAAGCACAGCTATGTGATGGCAGTCCTGGGCCCTGGCAAATCATTTAATTTCCACCAGCATTTTAATATCCATTGTTCAGCCTGTAAATGGTGTTGTAGGTTATCATTGCTATTTTAGGGACATCATTGTTATTTTCCCTCTTCCCACAAAATTGTTATTATATTATTAATGAACATTTTGAAATTATTAATGAGCATCACTGAACCTTTGTTTACCTCTGGTCACTCGGTCACTACAGTGTTGGCCAGGCCAGGTTGGGGTTTTTCAGAGGAACCATGGGGTCCAGGTTTAGTGTTAAATTTTTTATAAAAAAAGGCCGACATTTTGCTTTCGGGTCTAGTGAATATTTTTTAAAAGAAAATTTTATTGGTCTCGTTGTTGGGTCAAATTGTTTAGATTGTTCGTTTCCAGGTTGATGGTTTTAAGCTTTATGAGGCGAATTGGTTTCGGTCTCAAAGCAAGATTACGTTTAGGGTTTTATTCTTTTAGCCTGCAATATCATAAGAAAAGTTTTCTCAAAGTCTTGATTTGTTTCAAGAGAACATATCTTTGCGATCCGATTCGCCTCCAAGTTATTAAAACAAGAAATGAATTCATTTTCCATTTTCATGATGAAATTCTCAATGAGTGGGAAGGGAGAAAAGAAACATAGTCATAAGGAAGGAATGGGAAGTGAAGGAAAAAAAATTACTAGTGAGAGACTGGGACACCAAAAAAAAATTCACATGGGAAGACTAGGATTGTTTTTTAAAAAACAAACAAAGCCACAAGCAAGGTGTGGAAAGTGAGAAAATAAAAGTAAAGTCACCAGAAATAATGCAAAGTGGGGAAAAAAAAAAACGGCGGATGTGTCACACTCTGGCCTTGCCATTTACATTAAAAGGTATCTTAAGTCAAAAGAAGAATTATGGAAGCTCAAATATTTCACCATGCAAAACTAAAATCTTCAAAAAATCCTCTAAAAGAAACCAAAATCCTTCAAGATAATATAACTCTATAACTAATCTCAAGTTTCAACACAAGCCAAAATATCATCTTTCAAAAAATCCTCATATAAAACCGGACCTTACCTATGGGCCGAAATCCATAAGGCTACTATACTCTATAATGAATCTAAACACAATATCCTTGCCTTGGTAGGCAAGGCCAATAAGAATTGCAACAATGGAAGCTTAGAGCCATGTTTTAAAACTCTGGCCCAAAATATGTATATCAAAGCTTATATTGCATACCTATACACTTAAGACCTGGACCTGAACAAAAATACCCTAAAACGAGCTTTACACTAGGAGTCAGGGCCAAAAAAACTTGGGGCCAACTTTGAGCATTTTTGGGTTGCAAATTGGCCCCACGTTATACTAAATGCTAGCACATTGATGTCAGGATATTAAAAAATGCTGGAACGTTGGCCGCAGGGGTTGCAAATTGGCCTCCCAAATTTGACGGTATCCTTTTGTGAGCCTTGGGGCCAATACAAGACCATAAAGTTCAGCATTTATTAGTAACTTGGGGCAGATTGAAAAGTTTTTTTCTCTTTCAGCCTTGAACCCTAGTGGAAAGCCCTTGGGGCTGATGTCAACTTTTGCACCAATAGGAATGCTGGATTTGGGTTGAACATTGGCCTGGACTCCTACTGTAAAGTGGGCCTAAGACCCATCAAGTCAGGTCTTCTGCCATTGTCAGGTGTAAAATCTCAAAGGGCATTTCGGAGAATGAAACATTTCTAGGTCCTGGCATTTCTGATATGACCCATGTCATTTTTTAAAAATCCGTTGAAATTGTTTAGAAACAAATTCCAAGCCCAGTCTTTCCAAATGATAAAGCCCTTGGTCAAGGGCGTTACAGGAATTGGACCCATGTTCAGCTCCACCTCACCTGGGCCCATATTCTGATAAAGCCCATAGCTGAGGCTAAGTTCTAACTACACTACATTCAATCTATCTTGATTTTTAAGTGTAAACATTATGAATCATCTCCATAAAATCTTACTAATGGTCAAATTACATTGGAGGTAAGTTAGAGTTATCTGAGAGTTAGTGGTGGTAAAGTTATTGTTGCGGTCACACATAGAGAGGTATCTATCTCTAAATCGTAAATGGATCTTACGTGGGTGCTGACATGGAAGGTACGTCAGAGTTAGCTAACTCTCGTCCTACCTCCAAATCTACAAAATTGGAAGATTTTTTCAAAATTGCCAGAGGTAGCTATCTCCACAAAAAAACCCCAGATAACTTAGTGGTAACTTAGCGCTAAGGCTTTTGACTTTCGCAAGCATTTGCACCTCTTGCCTTCGCACACGGTGTTCAAACTCTGTCACTTTCCCTCTCTTGTAGCAACGCAGACCGTGTAGCTCAAATTTTGTGCTTTCCCTCTCTTGCAGCAATGCAGACCTTGCAACTCAGACTTGCCTCGCTCCCTCTCATGCATCAATGCAGACAACAGCAAATGCAGAAGCAACGTGAAGAAAGCTATGAAGAAGCTACGGTTTGAAACGACGTTGCTGATGGCGCTGATGGCTACGCAAAAAAAAGAAAGAGAAAAAAGGTCCGTAGCATCGTCACATGGTATGGCCACTACTTTGAAAAAGCTTGAAAGAGTTAAGTTAACCTTGCCCTAAAGCTCTATGAGAGACAAACTGTAATAAAAAGTTATGGAAAAGGTAGAAACTAAGTGGTAGATAACTTTCGGTTGGTAGGTGCCAACTTTCTAGACGTTAGGGAAAACTGAAAAAAGCATGCTGCGTCCAAGTGTGGCGTGATCATAAGTGAGGGATTTATAACAATAGAAAGAGAATGCCCCCCCAATTTCCCTATGGCCCTTAGTTTTTTATTTTATTGAGTTTATAATGACAAATTTGTTCAATATTCAATAACTCACACACCAAAGCAGCTCTAAATATTATGAAACCACTTCATACCCCCTACTCATCAAGGGCTTTCTAAAAGTACTAAGAGCACCATATTGGGGACCCAATGATTTGGGAGATCTCATAGTGAGATCCAAAACAAATAAACTACCTTCCTTAATAGATAGGTAGCTTACACATGATATGCAATTTGAGAATGAATTCCCAAGAATATTTCCTTATTTTCATTTCCTCGAATAAATTTCATTTAAAATGATTATTACTAATCCAAAGAGTCAATAGTCAAGACTTTGGATTTTTCTTTAAAAAATAGTGATGTATATAAAAAATGTTAAAACCTGTGAGTTTCATTCTTTTGGCATGTTGAAAGGGCATGAAATTTTTAATAATTGAACTATGCAACATGTGTGACAAAAGACTTATTTAAATCTTCTTTTCCATTCATTAAAAGCTCGAAGTCAGACAATTGGAATTTAAATATGAAACATCCTAAAATATGATTTTCTTTTTTTCTTTTTCTTTTTCAGAGTTTCTCAGGAATTTAAAGAATATAACCAGATGACCATTTCAATTCTTGGAATGACAATGATTTTAGTTTACCATGCCTAAAAAGAAGGAAAATTAATAATTTGGGGCATGATGACTACTATGATTGGACTACATATTGCAAATTCACTTATATTTAGCTTCATTTAGTTTTCTTCAATATTGTTTCTTTGGTCTCTTAGTCGGAATGAAAGTCTTGTGCTTCTGAATAGAAACTTCTTCACAAGGCAGGTCCCCAAATAATTCAAAATTGAATCAAGAAATATGAACTACTCAATTCCTTAAATCTTCAAGAAGAGAATAACACATAAAGTGGGTACTGACTCTTTAACCCTTTGTTAACAACCAAAATCGAAGTTCAAAAATTAAAACACAATGCAGTTTTTAAAATCCACCATTAACTGCCCCATAGTACAATACCATTCATAAAATCCTTTTTTAAAAATAAAATTGTGGGGTAGGGGTGGGGAGCTTTCATTTTGTCAGTTTTTTTACCAAAGCATTTGGGAAATTTTGGCATTTTTTTTTCTTGTGTAAAAATTTGACTAATTTGACCAATTTTGATAGCTTTCTGGAAAAAGTAGCTAATTTCTTTATATCACAACAGTGAAAAAAAACCACTACTTGTGAATGTCCTAAAATTTCAGTGTGTGGGCACTGGGCACTGGGTTTGCAGCAATTTTTTATTTAAAAATATTTATGCATACATTTATGAATTGTAATTCTACCTTTTTTGAAGACTAAAAATAGGTGGGTATATTACATTGTATGTTCCATGTTGCTGGAGGGAGGGGCTTCATTTTCTAAATTTTATTTTCTTCTTGTTTTCAGATTTTCATTTTTCCAATGCATTGAATTTTGCTACTTTCTGCATATCTTCAGGAGTCAGTGATCAGATTGAATTGCCAATAGTTTCAGAATCTCAGAAATGATTATTTTGTTTGCAAGGATGGGGATATCCAATTCAGATAATTGCATATCCACCTCCTGCAATGCCTGATCATGATCAGCAGAACACCAAAAAAGGCTGCAAAATTTTGTGAAAGATGTCAGCTCTGCATGTAGTATTGTTTCCCCTGTTGTTGTTGTTGTTGTTGGCTGGTTTTGACTCAGGCTGTCTGGCTGGCTTTGATGCATTTCAGTAGTCAGCCACCCATTGATCTCAGGAATTATGTATAGAAGAAGGCCAGTTCCTGAGGGCCTTCTCAAATTTGAGCCTCATAGCTTGAGGGTGTGGGCTCAAAATTTTGAGAAGGCCTAGGGGCACCATCCTTCCCCAGCAATCTCAAGAATTATTGTATAGGGGAAGGCCTGCTCTGTGGGCCTTCTTAAATTTGAGGGTCATAGCCTGAAGGTGTAGGCTTGAAAATTTGAGAAGGCCCACAGAGCAGGCCTTCCTAACATTAAGGCCGTTAAGTTTTTTACACAGAAGACGTTTCTGCAGCTGGAAGCACCTTGTGTTCTGTATGTGGAAGGTCCCTTCATTTGATGAAAGGATCTTTCATGCAGGGAGGTGCTTTAACCTTGCAGTGCTTTACTTCATACTTGATCATTTTTCTTCAATATGAATTTGGAGGAAGATTAGTGTGATTCTTGAATATCAAGTAGCTCAATTGATGATTTATGAATTTAGAATTCGGAAGCAGATTAAAATGCTAAGCTGATTAATGAATTTAGAAATCATAAACTTGTTTAAGGTTTAGAAGTCAGAATTAACAAGATGGGTTTTGTGGTTTTTTTAATCAAGTTGCTTTTGTTATGAAACTATGCAAGTTGGAAGTTGGAATCAGAATTAATGAGATTGTAATTGTGTGTTTTCATCAAGTTGGTTTTGATTACGAATCAGAAAGTTGATGGTCCAGAACTTTAGTTGGAAAATTAGAGATTAATAAGTTTGTGTTAAATTATTTGATCCAAGCTAATAGAGGAAGTTATTTCTTTCTTTTTTTCAAATCGCATGCAAAAAAAATAGGGTGCTTAGAATTGAATGTACTTTGAAATACATTTTAAATATTCTCAATTTTAATAGGTTTTAAATATATTTTACATATCATATCAAAAATGCCTTTTTTATTCTCACATGTTATATAAAATATTTATAAAATATAGCAAATTTAGTAACTTCAGAGCAAGATCCAAGTTGCTTGATTACAATTCAGAAGTTGGGAAATTAAGGCCAACTTTGTTTAACTATGGTTTTTCTGATCAATCAATGTTTCAAGGCTCACAAACATAATATTCTGAAGTAGGAGAAAAAATTTCCTGGGTTAAGATTTGTCAATTTTGGTGCAATGTGTGTGTGTCTCAAGGGGGAGATGATTTCAGAGCTCTTCATGAATTCAAGCTGCAGAAGAATTTCAGATCAAAGATCTTAAGCTTCTAAACAACCAACTAATCAGTTGAAAAGTATCTAGGAAAGATGCTGTTTGGTGCTGCTCTGAGGTGTCACGATTTCCTGGATGTTTTTCTAGAAGCTTGCTGGAAGAAGAAGATAGTAGTAGTAGTAGTAGGAGGTGTGAATGTGAGTGTGTATGTTGTAGTGTGTACCCAATCTTTGCACTTCATGTCTTCACAGCATGTGTCTTGTATTGTACGAAAGAAGATGCTTTGAACACGGGATTTCTTTCACGGGGGTTCCGCACCTTTACGCAACAACAACAACAACAAACATGGATTGATCAATTGATGAGCTTTACTGCACATTCAATTCCAGTTTATACAAAGCGTTCTATGCAATTAATTAGCTAGACTTTAGCAATGTGACATGAAGCTCCTAACTAGTGTAATCATAGATTACCTCGAACAACTCTAGTGGCTCTTCTCTCTTTGGTTTCCATCTTTTATATTGATTGCAAGTTCACAATAGAATGAGCCAAGGGTGTAAAGTTGAAGTCCTTTTTTTCTAAGGACTGCATTTGACAGGTGGTATTCAAAAGCGTCAATGTGGAAGTTTTTTCTCAAGGATTGCATTTGATATGTAGCATTCAAAAGCGTCAAAGTCGAAACCTTTTTTCAAAGATTTCATTTGGCATCTAATATTCATGTGTTGATCCATTATTCCATGTTCTTCCCTATAACCACGTTCTTCTATTGAGCTTTGGTAACTTTGGAAGAAGTAGTTACACATCGATAGATGAGCATGAGTTCGCTTGCGTGTGTTTCTGGGGATTTGCACTAGACTGGGGATACTGATCTGAGTGTTGTTGTTGCAATTGTCCGAAAAAGAAATTCCTGGTTTGATAAGCAGGAGCTTTTGAAAAATCGTCAATTCTGATCGGCAGGGATCAGTAGCATAGTCTGCAGCATCATGGCGAACGATTGCAGAGAGCAAGCTTCTGCTGTTGGTGATCGAATGGAAACGAGATTATTATTTTCCTTGAGATTCTGCATTCTGAGTTTCGCAGCGATATTGATAATCTCAAGTTCCTCGACGTTCGTAAGAGGCGAGCATTTCTGGTCTAGTGAGCAATCTGATCCTCTCACAACGTACTTCGAACAGTCTCAACAGTTTCAAGCTGCAGCTGCAAACTCGACTAGTACTAGTCTAAGCTTAAGAGCAATGAGAGAACAACAGGCTCAACATCTGCTCAAAGACCCTCGCTTCAGTTCCATCAACAAGCGCCGGAAGCTTGAGAGCTGCATAGATTTTAATCCTTATTTGTCTATCTCCATCAGTACTGCTGCATCTTCAACTTCAGCTTCATCATCAGCTGCATCTCTTCTTCTTCAGGATGTGGAAAATGTGACTGTCACAGTGTCTGGAATTCTGGATCCAAGTGAAGCAGATTGGATTGCTGTTTTCTCCCCCGCCACAGCGCCTGAGTCCGTCTCTCTCTCTCTCCTCCCTCCTCCTCATACCCAATTCTCTTTTGCATCATCAGGTAGCTCTGGATGAGGCTGCAGCAGAAGATTGTGCAGATTCTGGTTTTCTCAAGTTCATGTGTATGTATTGTGTGTGCTGCAGCAGCACAAACTTCTGTCCTTTGAACGAGGCATTGTATCTGGAGACAGGAGATGTATCCCCACAACCTCTCACGTGCCTCTACCCTGTCAAGGTGCAACTGCAGCTTCCATGGACTAGAGCTCAGCTAGACAGCAATATTGAGATCGGAGTTACCTGATGATGATCAGCAGCAGATCCTGCACTCCATGACTAGTAGTTCTAGACTTCTAGAGCTGATGATCTGCAGATGAGGAGAAGATTGACATCATGGGTGGGTGCGTGGGTGATCTGCATGCATGTTTTGTTTTGTGAATGTGCTATGCAGTATCGGTATGTGAGTGCAGATCCAGAGTACTTGTCATGTGGGAACAGCGAGTGTCGGGAGGAGATTCTAGGCAAGTGCTTGGTGAAGACTTGCAGTGGTTCTATCACCTTCCGCATCATCAACATCAGGACAACCATGCTGTTTGCGTTTTTCACAGGTGGATTTGATGCTCCGTGCCTGTTGAAAACCTCCAGTGCCTTGAACTTCAGCAACCCTTCTTCTCCTCTCTATGCCCATCTCGCCAGCCCAGATTCTACTGCAACTTCGGTAATATGTGCTACAAGCAGGAGCAGCAAGTGCTCCTGTGGCATGTGATTTTGTCTATGATCTGATCATCCTTTGCTAGCTATAATCTTTTTTGCTGATTCTAGATCTGCATTAGATCTAACATAGTTGCAGAGCTCTGATCAGCATGAACTCCTTTGTATCTGAATGTTCTGAAGAAGAATCATGGATTCTACAAGCTCTTGATTTTGTGGAGCTTTCAGATTCTTTTGTTGCTGATCTGCTGCAGATGAGATTGACATGGGTGAGTGGCAATGGAGATCCACAAGAAGTATACTACGATGGTGGCAGGACCTCCACCTCCACCATCTCCACGTTCACTCCAAGTCAAATGTGTTGTAAGTTCTCCTGTGATCCATGAGTACCTATACAGAGATTTCATTTTGTTGAAGAAAGCTTCAACAACAAAGGTCTGATGAAACTGATCCTCGTCCTGAAGCTGAACAACAAAAGATCCATGTCTGAAATAGCTGCTGCTCCTGAAGCTGGCAACTAATTTTCCTGAATGCTTGAATATTGCAGCTGAACTGGACAATCCAGCATCTGGTTTCGGATGGCATGATCCAGGCTACATCCACACTGCCTTGATGACACAGCTGACACCATCCTCCAGCTACAGCTACTACTATGGGAGGTCAGAATTCATCAAGAATGATATATGGAAAATTTATGCAAACCATATTCAAAGCTGCTTTAACTGGACTCTAGATTCTAGGGTTTAGGGTCTAGGGTTTAGCTAGTTTCACCAACCTAGACTTTCAAACTTCTCACTTTCAGTCTCTGGCGTGCACGAGCACTCTTTTTGTTTCAACAAAGAGTCGTAGTTGGTATAACTGTTAACGTGATGAGCTAGTTACGGCATGGAAGAAGATGGTCAAGAGCTTTCTCTGCTGTTGGTGTCGCGGCAACAGATGATTGACATCTCCATTGACCTTGAGAACTGTCATGTGGTATGGAACTGGGCTTGGCTATGGTGTGCACTAGTGCTGTAGCAGGATGGACAACAAGCAGAAGCTTTAAAACACCACCAGCTGCAGGAGCGAAGACATTGAACGTGGTGATGTATGGAGACATGGGCAAAGCAGAGCGTGATCATTCAGATGAACATTATGTTCAGGTACATCAAGGCTGACAAAGATTACTTGCAAACATTGTTTCTTCAAAAGGAAAAACTAACATAAGATTTGTAATTGTGGAATCCCTATGCATTGCATCACGCTCTGATGCAATGTAAAAATACATTACGAAATGAACTTTAGTGGATGTTTTTTCTTGCCACCCCTTTGGTGCACCCAACCATGCACTTGCCCGATAGCAAACAGGAGCTCAACTCTAAGAGCCAAAAAAACAATCAAGACCAAGAAAAAAAGGGGAAAAAAACACAATGCAGCTTGTAGCTTACATAGTTGGAAGTTTTGATTGAAGGTTGTGAAATTACAATACTGATACAAGACTTGATCTGCATCCGGCTTGTGCTTCTTGCAGCCAGGAGCTCTCGGGGTTATAGATGCATTGACAGAACGGATTTCTGCACTTGAGGATGTGGATTTGGTGTTTCATGTGGGTGATATCAGTTATGCCACAGGATTTATGGTAGAGTGGGATTCGTTTCTGGAGATGATCAACCCTGTGGCTTCTCGAATCTCTTACATGACTGCAATTGGTAACCATGAAAGGTGTGCATTATATGTGTCAATCTCTGGCACCCAAGTCTTCTTATCTTCAGCAAATGTGAACAATGTATTCACAGAAATTGAGTTGAGACATGTATTTCCTTCCTCTATGAAAGATCACATATGAGTCTTTTTTTTGTAACCAAATTCAATATGCAACATCATCCTGGCAAGCAAACCCATTGCTTTTCAAACAGTCACCCTAAGTGTTAGGTGTGGCTCCCTTTATCCTGTTTACACCCCATAACATTTGGAGGATAGATTCAAAGAGATAGATTCCTCTGTGTTGAACAGATTTCTCTTTTTGTCTTCAAACATCGATCAAGCTCTCAAACCTCTTGAAGATCACTCCAAGTGTTGAAGACTGATTTCAATGATTGGGTGATATCTTTTTCCAAAAAATTGTTGCAGGGATTTCCCATATTCAGGATCTGTTTATGAAACTCCTGATTCTGGGGGAGAGTGCGGTGTGGCATATGAGGCATACTTTCCAATGCCCACACAAGCAGGAGTGGACAAACCATGGTATTCTATTGAATCAGGCCCTGTGCATTTCACAGTCATGTCCACTGAGCATGATTGGACTCAAGGCAGTGAACAGGTTGGTGCTCATGATAATATCATGAAACCTGCATCCAACAATTTTTCAACACTAAGATTCCTGATGAACAAATTTGTGAAATTGGGTTGGCCACAAATCCTGTGAAATTATCTGACTTGTAATCTTTGGTACCTGCAGTATAACTGGATCCAGAACGATCTTGCAATGGTGGATCGCTCATCAACTCCCTGGGTAATCTTTGCTGGGTATGTATGAGGTCTACCTAGCTACATCTGTTCTCTTTACAATTCTAGGCTTACAATACGGTTCTTGCAAATTTGGTACCAAATGTTTGTTTTGAAGATGGCTTGCATGTGTGAGCAACTCTTCTTTTGAGCAAAACTATCTGCAGAGAAAAAATATATATTTTGTCTTTCTTCTGTGTGCAGGCATCGACCCGCATACTCATCTCAGCAGGACACAATTGTGAATGACATAATAGGTGGAGCTGTGGACCCATCATTCCCTCCTGCAATTGAGCCTTTACTTCTCAATGGAAAGGTAGTGCTGCTTCCTTACTTTCCCCCTCCCCACATAAGTTGGTTTTTTTCATACTCGCTTCTGGAGTTGTGTTTCGGTTGGCAGGTTGATTTGGCAGTGTGGGGACATGTCCACAACTATGAGCGCACATGTGCTGTCTACAAAAGCAAATGCCTGGCCTTCCCATCAAATGTAAATGGTGTAGACACATACAACAACACAAATTACAAAGCACCTGTGCATGCAGTTATTGGGATGGCAGGATTCACACTCGATTCCTTTTCAAGAGCAGTAAGTTGTCCCCTGACACTTCAGACTTGGATTTGCTACTTCTTTGAAGAGTTCTGTGAAAACCCACAATGTGAAAAAGTTCCAATTGAGATGTAACCAAGAACACTGTTATTCATGCAAAAGATGATGTGAAAGTTTGTAATCTCTGGCTTTGTTGTCCCAGCCTCACACCTGGAGTTCAGTGCGTATTTCTAAATTTGGATACACCTACATACAAGCTAATCCAAACCGCCTATATGTTCAAGTAAAAATCTCATACTCCTATTGCCTTATCTTTTATCTCTTATGCTTTGTACAACCGTTCTGACCTAATTTTATTGCCTTCAATTTCTTATGCTTGCATGACCATATCCTGAACTAATCTTGCGGTATTGTTATCAATAGTGCTTTATCATACAATAAAGCTTCAGAGCAAGTGACACAATACCACATATGAAAATTAACAAGAGTTGATTGCCAGCAGCTGATATATGTTAACAATTCTGCAGTTTGTAACTAGTTCAATGGCCGGAACAGTTGAGGACTCTTTCCAATTCACCAAATGAGAATGACCAAAGGACCACTGCTAGCACTGAGGAGAGTTTTCCTGCATTTTACAAACAAGAACAGCTATTTCTTTGATATATTAAAAACAGTGATTTTTCAATTCTTTGTTTCCAGTTGTGGATAAAATTCTTAGAGAAGGGAGTTGATATGTTAAATTTATGTTTTCTCTTAAAATCGTGGGACTTTCCTCCCAGATATAAAACACATTCCTGTAAACAATATTGAGATTCTCAAGAACACAGACATTTACTCTTTAGATACATGCTGTTCAGTTCTTCCTTCCCAGAGCAGATCCTGCATATTGCTAGAAAAAGGCTTCCAGTTTGCTGGTCATAGCTTGTATATATTTGGCCTTAACAGTTTCCACTCTGCAGGGATTAATTTCTTTCTTCATGAAAACTAGTTATCAGGTCAGAAACAAAATCCATTCAGTGCAACTTCATCATTGATCATGTTCATTTCTGCCTGACTGACTGACTGCATCAGAGAAACATTATGCAAAATCTTTTTTTTAATGAAAAGCAACTCTTGTAACAGTTTCTCTTCCTGTCGGTAGCCGGACTACAGTTGCTGTAGACAGATCTTACAACAGCTGAAGTTTCAACACTATTGTTGGATTTTAACCTAGAGTGCCTGGATACACACTTGACAAGATGACCTGGAAGGATAATAGGAAACCATAGTTTATGTAACCCAGTTTAGTGAGATCACACAAATCTTTACAATGAATTGGGAGAGGCTGATTCAAGCCCAGAGAGCAATACCAGACATGGCTCCAGCTCCAAGGAAGAGAGCTGTGTAAGATAAGAGTTGTAGCTGGTAATTACAGCGCATGCGCTTGCTAAGAAAATCAGCTGCAATCAAATCCACTAATGCCATATACACAAGTATTCCTGCTGACACAGAATCAAAAATTCCTTCCACAATTAACGCCCTGGGGCTGTTGTCATTGTAGCTTGACGAGATTCCTATTCCAACTGCAATTCCTCCTGGAGTTGTGACTGCAAAGAAAAATGCCATGATTGCAGCTGACGTCATTTTATAACGTGCCTGGTGATGGAACCCCCACACCCAAAAGTGTAATGTGAGGTTACAAAATGATTTATCCTCATTCACTGCAAATTCAACCAGAATGTTCTGTTTCTAGAGTATCCTGTGCATCCTTGGCCTACAAAGCTGAATGTTGAGAGATCAGTGTGTGTTGGACAAACCTGAGAGATGCAGCCACCCAGGGCAAAGCCCTCAAAAAATTGGTGGAATGAAAGGGCAGCAAGAAGTGGTCTTATAGTGCAAGGGCTATTTGACACTCCAAGTGCTATTCCAATAATCACTGAATGTGCAACAATTCCCAATTCCAATACCTATTTGCAATGAAGAAACAATGATCAGCAATCAAGTGAAACCTGGAGCGCAAGTATCTTTGGACCAATGTGCCCAGAAAACTAGTGACAACAGTAGCACTTTCATGTCAGCAAAGGAGAGCAACAAGAACTGTAATAACTCCAAAGAACAAAAAACAAAAGGTTTACCTGTGCAATAACCACATGCCTTATCCGTGCTAACCCTTCATCTGAAATAGAACCCACCCCATGAGTATGGCCAACATGCCCATGCACATGTTCATGTGTGATATCTGCACACTCATGGTGGCCTTCAGGATGGCTATGACTATGTGCAGCAGCATGGGCACGCATGCCCACTATATGTACCCGTCCACCTCTATTTTCCTGTTTCTCTGAATCACCCACTTTCTCGCTCTCCACCACAACTATTTCAGCTGGGAATATTCCTGTTGCTGGGTGCAATAGCCAAATACAACAAATAATATCAGCTTTAGCTTATCAAGCCAGCAAGTGCCTCAGTAACAAAAGTTCACGGCTCTACACCTGAGAGAAACTAGATTCTGAGAATCTGTGAGGACTTTACAAAAATCAATAAGGACAAATGACCTACAAGATTTCATGCAGATCCCCAAACTACTGCTCCTGGTCAGGATCCGCCAACAGCAAAAATCAAGGACACTTTTAACAGAAAGCAGACCCTGGCTTTCTGTAACCCTAAAACTAAAATCCAAGGTTTAGAGTTCACATTGTTAACATGAATCAAGGTCATCATCATCCATTCAGAATTTTAACATCCAGCTGTTGTCCAGTTGTCTCCTTGGAAAACGGAGTGGACGTACAGCAGTACACATGAAACATGGGATGCTCAAGTGACAGTCACTTGATGAAAATTCATACAACATTAAAACACACCAGTGCTAACTTCAGTTCAAATAGGCAAAGCTTTGCATTGCAGGAGGGGCCCTGGACAGTGGTTCTCAGACACACAGTTGTGGTGTTTCACTGGAGGCATGAAAGAGCACAGTCTGGGGTAGCTGCAGACAATTCCATGATGAAATGCACTGCGGTTTTCACTAATCCTGGAGCATGACAAAAAGATGGAAAGATGAGTAGAAGCTGGGTCAGACTCTGGACTGCCCTATCAAGACTACATTTTGGTGGAGAATAATTGATTCCAACTTACCAGCATCTGCAGGTACATCCCCCAAAGCTTTCACCTCACTTCGATGAGATTGAAGCCTTTCATAGAACTCAGTTGCACCAAAGTCAACAACCAAGGTCCCCAGTGCTGCAACCATAGCGAAAAACCCAAAGAATGGGAACTTGGACCATGGACTGTCAGGCAGACAGCTATTGGTTAAAGCACTGGCAGCATCAGGTAACATGTGCACAAATCCAGTGGCTAAAATGATCCCAGCTGCAAACGCTTTGGCAATGAAAAATGCATTTCCTTCTGTCTTTAGAAACCTGAAGTGCTGACCAAGAAGTGGCATTGTAACACCAAGGGAACTGGATATCAGTATTACTGCAATTGCAGCCACTTTGAGATGTAATGCTCCTGCTTTATCGTAACATGACAAATCATCTGATCGTCCACAATCTGCCATCCTGTCCTCTGCTTGCCCTGCAGTACATCCCACCAGTTTATTAGAGTTAGAAAACCATCTGATTGCATGAAGCTACCAGACATTGTTGAATTCCTTGAAATGGGGTTACGAGCTGTAGACACTAAACAAAGGTCAATATAGACAACAATGCCAGCATTGTTGCCATACACTGGACATACAGAACTTCCCATTGCTGTTCTCAGCTTCTCTGCCACAAAGAGATTTCACCAGTGGCTCAAAAACAGGAGGATCTGCTTTCACCACCTTATAAGCGTAGAAAGCAAATCAGGACAATCTGCATTGCTAGGAAGCAGTGGCATGAATTCTGATTGAATGACCAACCAGATTGAAACAAAAAAATGGCTTAAAAAACAACACCAAGATCAGCCATCTTCTCTCTCTCTGCCTCAGCATGTAATGGTGCATCATCCTTCTGCAGCAGACTCATAGTAAGGAACTCTCCACAACCTCTACAAACAGCAGCAGTGAAGGAGAGGAATGACACCTGAGCACAAATTATTTACCGGTAAGGCAAATGGGAGTAAGGAGCTTCCAGCACAGAAGAGATCCAAGTTCAACTACAGAACATCAAACCCTGACCTTCCACCTGTTACAGAACCCCTTGAAACCCTAAGGGTTTAACAAAAACCAAAATCCCTGCGTCTGATCAACCTACCAGAATTTCCTCTCCCTTCTCCCACCTACAAATTCTCCCTCCTTTCAAACGCTCACAGAAACACACAATCCTCCTTCCTAGAAACCAAATTCTCACTCCTACCACAGCTCACAGAGAGCATTCTCCCTCCTCAAAACTACTTTTCATGGGAAAAAATAAAGCAACAACGCACCTGGGAAAAAAAAGGAGAGAAAAGAAACACAGATGCCGAAGTGTGTCACGCAAGAAGAAGAAGCAGGGATATGAAAGGAGCACAGATGGCGTCGCTGCAAGAGAACGCGAATGCGCCATCGCCCACCTAGTCCTCGATCGTTACGAAGAAGAAGAAGAGCAGCAGCGTCGAGAGCGGAACCGGAACCAACCAAGCACAGCGCATTTTTGTTTTTCTCTTTTCAAAAAAATCCCACAATGGCGACACCGCAGACCGGGTTTTTGGTGCATTTTCTTTGGCACAAAAATCAATCAGCGTTTTTAGAACCATTTTGTTTGTTTTTTTATTTTTTAGGAGGGGGGGGAGTATAAAAGTCATCACCTAGTAGTGTAAGTGAGCAAATCCAACGAATAATAGTAACAAAGTAAATGAAATACATAACAAAAGAAATCGAATATCTAACAAATGAAATTTTCTCTTAAAATTAATCTGTACCTCATGAGCAGTGACTGGTGTATTATTAATGGAATCTATGGCGACATCCGCAGGCGTGGATGACAACATCATCGCCCGTCCTATCTTTTGGCAAGTACGTGTAGACTGTTGATGGGTGGGAACTTTTGCTTTTTTGGGTTGGTGGGGTGGGTCATGGCCCATGGGTGGTGGCCGGGGCAGGGGGCGGAGGGAAGGGGGGGTGGGGTTTCTGGGGTGGAGTGAGGAAGTGAAAGGGGCCGGGGGGGAAGAATGATTGGTGCATTGGTTGGTTTTTTAGGAGGGCTGAATTGGGATCTTGGGTGGGAGATGTTTCATTTTCAAGCAAATGTGAAGTGAAGGATTTCTTGGTGCATCATTAACAATTGAATCATTTTGAAAAAACTTACATGTTGATATGAACATTTTGCTTCATCACCTCCCAATTACATAGGTGACATATTAATTTTATCACATATTCTTATCATGTTCAATTGTTTCCTCATCCCTCTCACAATTTCAAGTACTAAAAATGAAAACCTGAATAAATGTAGGATGTCAAAAGTTGATGCAAACAAAAAAAATTATAATTTAATTTAAGATGATTTAAATATGTGGGTACTACAAAATCAGATAATATTATGGGGGGAGGGAAAAAAATCATATATAATATCTTCAACAATACCTTGTTTATTTTCAGTAGTGAAAAATTTATAACATTTCGTGTAGTTTTAAAGTTTCGATTGGGTTTACACATTTGGAAATGTAATTTAGGAACTTCTGACAACATCTTAGCAAAAACACTGAAAATATGTTTGAAATTTTGTGGAAACATGTGAGAACATGGGAACACAAAAATCTTACACCCCCTTTCACCCCAAATGAAAAATAATGGGCTGTACGAGTGTGGTGAGTCATTTCATCACTTGTATTAACCCTTTATTCCTAAAATTGATTGTCACCATTGTTGGCTTGGGTTTAATACCCTTTCATGAGAGCATGGGTGCTTGTTTAGTATTGTTAGTTTCAGGGCAATTTTTTTTTGGTATTAAGTAGATGGGTGTGCCTCCCAAGTTCAATCTTTTTCTTTTTTTTGCAATGAACCATTTTGATTGGTCCATCACAAAACAAAACAAAAACTTTGGAGGTTCTTCAAAATAGAATTTCTAATGAAAGATGGAGTGCCTCCCCTTCAGCGAATTTCTACTCATACACTGGTTTGTCTCCACTTTTGAACTTGGCTAATGGCAAGGGCATAGACTTAGGAGGGCCCATTTTTTGGGTAAATTAGGGGCAAGTGCATGTGGCTTACTAATTATTCTTAATCAAAGCAATATCATAGTACTTTTTTTGGGCATTCAAGTGTAGAATAATTATTTTATTTTTCAAAATCAAGTTCCTCAATAAAAAATGATTTATGAAATTTTGTTTCATATTGTGTCAAAATAATAATATTCAACAATGATGACCAATGGTTTTTTTTCAATGAATTCTTACAACTTGGTGCATTTTTTTTCAATGGTGAATTTTGAAGTTTTTTCATTATTTTTTTAATAAAAAAAGTTCCAAACCTAGGTACCAGTTGTAGTAGGACATCTGAATACATGAAACATTATAAAAATAAGGTTATGGTACAAGTTCATATTTTATAATAGTGTATCCAAATATCTCAAGGAATTTTTTTGGTAAGTTCTTAAGTACATTATGAATGTACAATGGATGAGAGTATAAAAACAAAAAAGTTCATGGATGAACTTTCTCCATGATGATGTTAATGATGATGTTGGTAGTGATGTTAGCCATGATGTTACGACATAATTTGTGACATTTAACCACCTTTCATAATTTTGTCAATTTCCTATAATTCTGTTAGGAATATATTTTGAAGGGTGTACATTAAAGTTATATTTAAGGTATGTTGGTGGTATATCATAATTATATTAAAAATATTATATAGGATTAATATTAATGTCATATTAAAGGTGCATTAAAATATATTGAGGTAGGTAAATAAATAGTAAGGTAATTTAGGTGGGTAGGTTGGTTAAATAGATACATAAATAGGTGTTAAAGATAAGGCAAATATATAACTTAGAGAAGATTATATGAATTTGACAAAAAAAGAAATTGACAATGAACATTAATTAAAAGATTTTATTGCTTGAACAAATTATGATGCAAGCCAAATATGAAATAGACCAAAAGTACAAGGTCACAACTTGTGTTGGCAAGATTGAAGGATGGTGCTTTTTGGACCTTTATTCATATTATTTGATGGAACTTCTTTAAATTTCATCGACCTTTTAGAAAGTTCTAGGAACAAAGCTTTCTATAAGCTTATATTAAATATATTTTTAAAAGTTTTTACAAATGATGTCTTCTAGAATTAGCTCTTCCATTTATTTCATTTTAAAAAAACTTCCATTAACTACAATTTTTAAAGATTTCTTTTAAATATTCTTCTAAAAATGTTTTTTCATAAATTTTCATTATTTTGATTTCCAATAAAAATTAAAACCCCTATCCATATTTGTGAAAGATTATTTTTTTTTAAAATTTAAACTTCATATATTGTTTAATGTCTACATGGCATTACCCCTTGTCTTAATGACATATTCCACAAAGAGTGGTGAAATGAATCATAATTGTTAAAATTACAAAAATGTCTTGCACAATTTTTTTGACATAAAATAATTTTTATTCTAAATATAAAACATTCAATGGTCATCACAACCAATGATAATGACAGACACCTTTTAGTGAAGACCAAGTGAATATGGTTACATAAAATGTCTTTCAAATATGGTTTTTTAATGGTTTTCATGGGCAAATTCGACTTCGAAGATGATTACTAAACAATGAGTGTAATGGATCTTTTTGCACTTTTAAGTGATTATTCTTTTAGAGGTCTCAAGTCATTAATGTGAACTCCTTCATTGAGAATTAAAATGTTTCATTTGGGTCATCTAAAGCAAAAGCTCTTGTTCTTTGGATGATCTGACTCCAACTTCTTTATTCTCGATGATTTCACATGAATGATTCCAAGAACAAGACCAAGGTTCTTAGAAATGAGGTGATATGCCCATTTTGCATTGGTCTTCACATCAACATTCCTTTGGATGCATCAGTTTTGTCCATTAGGTTGAATTCCTTCCTGCTCTTTTGCAGCTGCTCCTTTGGCTTCAAAGATGCTTTGTAGAGCTTGAGAAGGTGTTCCTGTAACATTTTAAATCATTCAAAATGGAGAAAATTTGAGAAAGATTTGCCAACATGTTCGGTGATCGGTTAGTGTTTGATGATAGGTTTATCTATCTTACATCATAGACTTGGCTCTTCATTGCATTTTCCTTGGCACAAAAATCAATTAGTGTTTTGGCCATTGGGGTTTGTGGTGGGGGGAAGGTTGGGGGGATGTTGGGTGCATTGGTTGGGTTTTTCAGGAGGGCCAAATTAGGATTTTGTGTAAGGTAAAGTACAAGGGCAAGGACATCACCAAAATAAGGGCTCACGCAAGGCAGCAGCAAAGTGGTTGGTTTTTTCAAGAGGGCCAAATTAGGATTTTGTATAAGGTAAAGTACAAGGGCGAGGACATTAAAAAAATAAGGGCTCGTGCAAGGCTGCACCATGTGTTGGCAGATCTTGAGGATGCCTTTGCTCAGGACAGTGACCTTGCATTTTGTTTTGTTTTGTTTTTTGTTTTTTTTTTCCATTTGATACCCAGGGGGTCTCATGGGAGAAAAAATAAACAATGTTGGTGGACTTTATGAAAAGAGAGTGCCCATAGGAGTGGAACTTTCCGTTTTCAAAAAGCCCAATGGGATTTTAGACTCTGCAAGGTACTCTTTAAATTTACTGTAGAAATCAGAGGAGGTCTTTAAATAGGTACCACAGCTCTTGGAAGGGGGTATTAGCCCACGCCAAAAATGGTGGCAAACAGTTTTGGAAATAAAAGTTGCATTCAGCGGATGAAAGGCTTGGCCTGCACTAATAAGGGGTTTATTTGCCATTAGCCTAGGCTAAAAATGCTGACTACCAGTTTTGAAAAGAGAACCTTCATGCAGCCAGTGAGAAGGCTCAGGTGAGGTGAACCAGCACCCAGCAGCACACCAACCACCGGGTGTCCGTTATTACTCAGTTGTGGATGGACATCAACTGAGTTAATATTTGGTTTCACTTTTGTAACCGATTCTGTACGAAATTATAGGTCTTATATATAGGTAGATAGGTAGGAAAAGTAGGCAATTACTAGGTAAGTAGATGGTTTATACATAGGTAATGGCTGGTTTTACTACCCACCTTCTAACAACCTGCTTGTGGGTTGTTAGTGGGTAGGTAGGAAAGAAAGCAACTGAGCTAACCACCATGGTTAACTAGGGAGCTGGAACTCAACAGAGAACTGTTTCCTGACCACTTAAGAGCCATCCTTCACTGTGCGCTGGTGGGTGTTGGTTCACTGTGGCCGGAAGGTTCAGCTGCACTCAGTTTTTTTCTTTTTGAGGGGGTGGAGGGAGAGGGATTTTTTTTGTTTTTATCCCTTGTTCCCAATTTACAATATCTTCAAATTAAAATTTGTTGAATTCAGTATAAACTAAATCAGTTGGCTGAAATGAAGGTTAGACCTTGCCAACCACAAATCACAAACTTAAGTACACAAATGCCACTTTTTTTTGTATTTATCACTAATGCCACCAAATGTCGACAAAAATTTCATCTACCCATGACATTAAAAAGGAAAATTTCAAGACATCACCTCTATAATAATTTTTCATGCACACTTAACATGACATTTCAAAACAAGCAATGTCCATATTAATAAAAGGTCGGCACATTATAATGTTTATAAAAAGGATATATATTAATATTTTTCTCAATGAACACACACATGCAAATTGAATATATTCCAGAACATTAAAATCCCATTTGGAAAAAAGACTAAACCCATTGTAGAGACCATAAAAGAATACCAACATTTTTGTTCCATGTTTATAAAAAATTCAATCTGCAGTTACAATGCACAGGAGTTATTGTCAAATGCATCAAGATTAGCTTTTGCCTTAGATGCATGGGTTGCATTAATACTTATCATGGAATTAACTATTGTATTGCTTCCAGCCGAAAAAGAAAACCAAACAGAAAATATTTCGACCCATTGTTTTGGGTTTGCATGATTACACTTCCACTTGCTCAATCAATAATTATGATACAATTCCTCATCATTCTTAGCTTGCTTTCTCATAGGAACCCACCATTGAACATAGACCTTCTTATAATTCTCATATTTTTCATTTCTTACAACATCACATTCAGCCCTTCCCATCCACACAAGATAGACTATAGGATTTAAAGGCCACACAAGAAGAAAATTACCAGCAAACAAGTCATGAAAAGGCATGTATGCAATAGTGTTCAAAGAAAGGTGCATGCTTCTAGGGCCATAATATGGACGGATGACAAGATCTTCAAGGTCAACATCAACAATGGTAGGAATGGATGCACATTCATAATTAGCTTTCTAATTGCTAGAAGACCAAAAGTTTTCCAACAAAATAAAACTCTACCATGGGATATGTCTTAATAACAACTCCAAAATGCTCTCCTAATATTTCACATAAGGACCCATAACTTTAGAATACAAATCATCCTTCGACATCCTAAGCTCTAAAACTCAATATACTTCAAAATCTTGCTACTGATGAACCATCCTTTTCACCTACCTTCAATTCATCATTTTCCCACATCAAGAAAAATGGAACATGATTCAAAACCCTTGCTAGTAGTTTTAGCCATGTAGTGCCATCCTCCTTCCACAATTGTATGGTCGAGCCATCTTTAGGGCTCCACAAAGCATTAGTAAGAGGTATTGTGTATTGCATCACCAACCACCCTACCTTGTCCACAAAAAAATGAAACAAATGCATCTATGTATGACCAATAAGGATGTCCAAGCCATCATTCAAATATCCATTGACCCAAGATTTGCAATCAAGGATTTCTTGAATGAGTTGTGAAATGAATGGAGGATATTAGGAAAACATGAATGTTTTCATCAAATATACAATGACATAATTATTTTGCTTTCTCAATTTCTTCGACAAATATCCAAAACTTCCATCAATATCTTCATGTGTGTGCCCAACAACAAGAAACCCCGATTGAATTTCTTCAAAAACTTCGCGGGCAAGTGATGATTTTTGTTATCTTTCACACAATTGTCCATCTGAAAAAGAAGCTTCCTTGGCAATGGCTTCACACCTACAATTTTTTCCACACATTTCAATGCATTTAAACAATGGGAACTTCCTTATAGGATTTGTTAGAAGAATGCGTTTTGGGGTTCAAACTCAAACAAAATTCATGACTCCCTAACTAGCTCCTTTTCAAGGCTATGAAACAAGTGCAAAAATGACCCAATTGTGAAATTAGGATTATTGGGCCAGAACTCATTAAAATATTGAACAAAGGCTTCGTCCCCATGTCCATGAACAATCATTTTAATCAATGTCATTGGCAACTACCCTAGTTTAGACACCATTTTGTTTTTCATTTGAAGTTGGGGAAGACTTGTTTTAGAATGGTCCATTTTATCATGAATTACAAATAAGAAATCTTCTTTAGATTGCACAAATTCAACCCTCCAAGTGTGATATGAATGCCAACAAAATTCTTAGTGAATGTTATGTTTTTTCAATTAATCTCATGTTCCTTCACACTAGGGTTGTTTTTTCTTACTTTGGATATCAAATCCTTCAAGGATTCACAAATGGTACACTTGGCAAAAACAAATCCTCTCTTCCACATATCCATATTTAGATTTTTTTCTTTTTCAACTAGTTCATAACAAACAGTGAGATACTTATAATTTGAAACTCCTTACTGATCTACGAGCATGTAAAAGAAATCAACTATCAAAATGACAAATAAGAACATTAAATATCTATTGTCATTTCAATTAAGACCATGTTACTTTCTAAACGTGGTGGCCACCATGTCAACAAATGGTCAAAACATTACAAGATTCTAAAACTTCGTGAATAATCAAATTGTAAATAGTGCCTGAACAAGACAATAAACACATCATTACTTGATTTAGCGGCCACCAGAGGAAACATTAATTGAAAAATATAACATGTTTTCATACAACACAACGAAAATGAATCATTCCAAGCTTACTTGGTCGGTACACTCTCGCATTGTCTTCCAAATATCTATAAAAAAAGATGGACATCTTGTTTCTCATCTCTGATGCCCTTCATTTGATGCAACATTACATCAACACATTGTTTAATAAAGGATTGAATGTTTGATTCAACATGTATGGTTGGGGTTCGTTGCTTTTGACTCCCCTTATTTTGATGCAGTAGAATCCTACACCTTATTTTGTTTTTTTGCTTACAACTCATGTAAGTTGACCTAAAAATCCCTATGATTTTGTACCAAATTGTTTTTGTCATGACCCTAACCTTGGGCTCGTAACTAAGGCAAAGGCATGGAAAGGTGTGGGTCGATAATGCAACCTAGGAATCACATTTACATTCCCAGACTGTGAGAAAGTGTGAAGGAATGAACCCACACATCCCCAAGTGGACTCCCACTTTGGGAATTGGAGTCTTTATGGAATCTCAAATTTTCATAAAGAAATTTCAAGGGTCAAAACTCATTGGATTTAGGACTTCCTTATAACATTGGAAATTTTTTAAACGTAAATATCTAAATTAAGATCGCATGATCCATTTGAATACTTACAAGACAAGTTATGGTTGAAAGTAAGGCTGAGAATCATAAAGTCAAATCGTCATAAATTACGTGTGCAAGTGGTGTGCCACATATTGTTGGAAAGTTTTTAACGAGGGCTACAACTTTTCTTTAAACTTCACTTAAATTGGATGTTTACACAAGAAATTATGGGCTTTGAAAATGGCGAGAGTCCAAATTTTAAGAATTTTGGGAGTCCCAACTTTGGAGTCTTGGAAAAAATGACATTTGGGTGTAGCCCTTATGGCTGGTCATAGAGAATATTGTAAGGTGGAAGGTGGTGGCTTCCCTTGAGTCTAAACCATGGGGAGTCTTGTGAGTTCGTGTATGCTCGTGGCTTGTTAGTGCACCAAAAGTACACATCATTCCTTCCCCATCCACTTTAAGTATGTAGCTTTCATAGTATGAAACAAAAATTTCCTTTAGCAAGAATCCTTCCATAGTTGTATAAGCTAATGACCATTTCCAAATAGTCATTATCATTGAAAGGTCTCTAGGATAGTAGAAAATGGTCAAGCCGACATGATCTTGTCCAATAATGTTGTCCAAAATTGCTTCCCTTGGGTCAGATGTTATCACACGACCTTTCACAAGGAAAACGCCTTTAGGAATTAGAAGATCACATTCCTTTCCACGCTAACTACTATGCCCTATTGATGGAACTTTTCTTCCATGCATGTCTTCTAAATTAAGCAAACTTCCCAGATCATTTTCATTAACACTAAAAAATTCATTGCTTTCATTGTACTCACCCCTCAAAAACACAAGGAGCCCTTGGGTAAAACTTCATCATTTTGGTATTCTCCAGTTGTGCCAACATTTCATATCGCACTTGGACAAACCATCCTCTTTGTAGTAAGATTATGATAGCATTGTCTCCAATACACTCTAATCTAGTAGTCATTTGGCTTATTGGCCAAATATAGTTTTTTCTTATAGTTGATCTGAATTTTTGCAACGTTGGAATCAGGCTAAAGAATGCCCATTCCTGGTACAAAACAAATACAATCTCCAGTGAGATAATGATGCAGTACTTTGGTCATTAGCTAGGCCCCATAGATAGAAAGAATAAACGTGTTTACATAAACATCATAGCTAATGTGAAGTTTTCCACGATCATCCAATGACTACCACAAATTAATTGGATCTTCGAAATTCAATGTTTCCATGGATTCTATTAATCCTATAATATAATGCTTATATTTAGTTGTAAGCATAAGATACAAGAATTAATCAAATGTCTTTAATTTAAAAAGTCAATTCGGATGTTATCATTTATCATTTGACAATATTTTAAAGAACTACAAGGTACTAGTTATTTCAATCCGAGGAAAAATAATCAATTGGAGTATTTTTTTTATAATGACTTTTATCACATTTTAAAATTTCTAATATACCTAAGAACGTATGTAAGAAGGCATTGTAATATAGCTTTAAATAATGTCCTATAAGTCCTTTTCAATAAAGGTTGACCCATTTAGCCTATCATTGTCATCCTTGATCATTTGGAGATAAACTCCATTAGTCTTGGGATTTACAATTCGACGGCCACTAGGTTGTCTTCTCGCAATGATAGCGAAAGGACAACTTGGCTATTAGGTCATTTTCTTGAGATGGTAGTGAGAGGATGATTTGGCAGCTGCCAAGTTACTTTCTTGTAATGGTAACAAAAAGACGATCTAGCAACCGCCAAGTCATTTTTTCAAAATGGTTACGATAGGACAATCTAACAATTGTTAGATCATTTTCTTGCAATGGTTTCGATATGATGATATGGCAATTGCCAAATTGTTTTTCTGATATGTTTTCAAGATGACAATCTGACAGTTACCAAGTCTTTTCCTTGGATTACTTTCAAGATTATGATTTAGTGACCATTAGATCGTTTTCTCACGATTGTTTCAAGATTACAATTTGGTGATCGATAGGTTGTTTTTTCCAACTTCTTTCAAGATGACGATATGATGACTACCATGTCATTTTTTCAAATTACTTTCGAGATGATGATTTGGCGACCTCCAAGTCATTTTCTTGAGTTATTTCCAAATGATAATTTGGTGGCTACTAGATCATTTTGTCATGAAGGTTTTGAGTTGGTGATTTAGTGGCCGCTAGGTCATTTTCCAAAGATGGTTGTGAAATGGACGATCTAGTGGCCACCAAATTATTCTCTCGGGATCAAATTGGAAAATGGCATTCTACTAAAATGTCGATGTGGTGGCCACCAAATCATTTAATTTCACACTGTCTTAAGATTGTCCATTAGCCATGTAATGGTCGGGTAATGGGGACTTGGTGTTATGAAGAGTTCAATCTATGGATTCATGTCATGTTATTGAATTGACTACAACACTTGAAATGACAATTTCAAAACCAATGGAATAAACTAGTGATGTAATACAAGCCAAATATGAACAAACATGTTTCATGGACAATAATCAAAATGGTAGAAAGTCCATGGGGTGAAATTGAAACAACAGATTTTTTTATTGTTTAATGACTTTTAATAACTTGGTACTAAAATTCCGCTCACCACTACTCAATTGGATGAATGACTAGGGGTTTTAAATGTAGACGATGCATGGAGGAAATCAAAATCAAAAATGATATAATGATTAATGCATCACTATGCTTACTAAATGATCACTCGAAAGATGTGATGTTTGCCTATTACTCCCTATAAGGTGGGTAGAAATCAAAATAGATACAAGAAGAAAGATGGAAAGGGAGGAGAAGCATTGAAAGGTTGGGAATTCTAACATGACCTTGTCTCACAAGAAGGATGGGAAGTTGTAATTTTCCTATCTTCAATGTAGAGGTGAAATCCAAATGAAAAACTTGTTAATCACAGGGTTTTATAGGATTGACAACAAGAAAATTGAAAAGAAAGGAAATGTATAAAAAACATTCATAGTGACATTATTTGATTTACAACCTTCATGTCATATATTGTTGTTTGCTTCTGTAACTTTTGGACGCCACATAGTGTTGTGAGCTTTTGCAATTTTTGGACACTCTAGTGTGGAAGGCCACATTCAAAGTTTTTGAAATTGGAAAAAATTAAAAAAAACAATGAGACAAATAAAAATATGAAATGAAAAAGCTTGGTGTCATGAAAGAAGAGGAGTAACTCAAGAAAAGATAACAAGGAGACAAACAAAACTATGGCTAAGGAGGAATTATTTGGAAAAAGTAAATAAGGAAACAATTGAGCACATTGACATCAGAAGAAAAAAAGACCTTTAGAAACCCTAACTTGTGACTTCCAAAATTTGGAGACTTCTGTATGAGAGAAAGACGCCCAAAAACCCTAAATAAGGACTTTCACAACTTGAAATGTTCCCTCCCACCTCTTTTCCAAATTGGTTGCCATGATGATGTTATATGGACAAAAAGGTTTTAACCCTATTTCATCCATTTAAGTTTCAAACATTTAAATTCAAAGTTTTGTTGGTTTTCATTATCTATATGCAATAACTAGCCAACATTGTTGTTAATTGTCAATTTCAATAAAAATTGCATAACATAGTTTCAGTATTGGTTGTTAAATAATTTGTTGTATTATTTAGGTGCATATTAATGTTATTCGTTGGAATAAGTTTCTTCACATAATAATTTTCCTGGTATTAAAAATCAATTATATAGACATGGACCTTTATAATTAATAAAAAGTTGTTAATATTCCTATTTGCAAATTTGGGTATAAATTTTTTAATATTTTTTTATTCAATAAAATTTAAGCATTGAAAATTTTTAAAAACACTTTACAAATAAAAGTTCTCATGCAATGTAAGGCTAACTAATAATATTTCTTTGTACAATCGGGAATTACTTTTGAAGTAAAAAAGGTATGCAAATGAAATTTTGGACGGCCATGATCTTTTGAAATTTGTCAAAATTATTTGAATAAATCATCATCCAAATCAACACAATGATGAATTATTATGGTGTTACATATAAATGGAGTTTAATATATGAAAACATATATTAAGTTGGGATGAATATAGTAGACTTCAACTTGATTTCCCAAGTCTTTATTTATTTCCATAATTATATTATTATGCATTTAATTTAAAATATTAATATTTATACTTTTTTCGGAAATGGGTTAAAATGTTGAGTTCAACAAATTGGAAGGTTGTTCTTATAAGTGACTCACAATTATTTTATTGGTATAGTTTCCCAATTTACCACTAAATGGAAATAGGAAAAAATAAATCAAAACTCAATGTCACAAGAATAATATTAATATTTTACAATGATCAATGTCTTGTATTCATTGGGAGAATCACAACATTGATGAACTATGGCAATGTTCAAGTAATTATATGTAAAACAATAATTAAATATTATTTTTCCATTTTAATTGTACATCAATGTAAGTCACTTGATTGATTTACTTTATGTTTTGTTATTAAGTACATTGGGTTCCACATTGCCAAGTTCACCCTTGAATATTATTTCACCAATCACAATGTGGTGGGTAAAAGTCTTTTACCAAACTTGAACATTTGTTTCAAGATGATATTATACTGGACACGATTTAAGTTTTTTTTATAATACAATTGTTGCATGATGTTTTTGTATTTTAACTTGACATCATTGATGCATGCAATTATAAGTCTAGACACAAAACATATTAATTTCAAAATTCATGGATTTTATTTTTCACTTTCTAAATCATAAATTTAAAACCAATATAATAATTTGACCTTGAATGTAAAAATATACATGTGTGAGTACATATATAATATACATATGAAATTGATAATGCGTGAGTATCATTGGATACATAATAACTTGCATCTTTGAACTTAGTTCTATTTTATTGTCATTGAGTTGCATGATTGAGATTTTGGAAACTTCAAACAAATTTATCAAAATGTTATTATCATCAAAATCATTAATTAATAATGTTAATTTTTTTTATATTCTTTTTTTTGTTATAAAAACTAGAACAAACATGCATGACATCATACAAATTAGATGTCAACACATCATTAAGCAAATTTTGTTGTAGTTTATGGGTTTTTGAGTGAAAAAATCATCATAAATAACTTTGCCTACATGTGTGCAACAATTTTAAAAACATGGAATAGGTAATCTAATTTCCATTCACATTAAATAATGATTTTTATTAGTAGTTACACCATGGTGTGTGTATTTTCATTTGTGTGTATCTTTTTTACCAAGTTTCATGTCAAATCACAACTCATAGCAAATTTGTGAACATTTTCAAAGTTTGTACTTGGAATTTGAACAAAAATTATATTCATGAATAATAACAATAATATAACCATTAAATCCAATGAATTTTCATTCCCATCATGTCCTTTTGTTTCCACCCAACAAAAAATTTCAAAAAACATTTTTGTGATATTATGTGGAACATAAAAAATATTAATCACCAAACAATGTGATCTATTCAAAAAGATTAAATAGTACCATTGGACTCGGATGAATTTTTTTCTGTAAAAATTCAAAATCACAAAATCTAACATGATTTTTTTTTACTAGGACCTCCATCTGGGTTGTTTATAATGTTCATTAGAATGGTATTATACATTGCTCCTTTGTGCGGCATATACATAAGCATGTTGATTATTTGACATGGACCCCTATAGAATTTCATATGCATAATGAAAGTAATGTTGGAATTTGAAAGTGGGTTATAAATTATGGGATCCAAAACTTGGACACCCTAGGTTGCACACAAATCCAATAGTATGGTATTAAAATATTGATGCCATTGGCAATCATGTTTAATGAATGATAAAGGTCAAAGTGGACACCCAAGGATGTGAACTCCCCATTTTGTAGGATGTTTAGGGAATCACAATGTGTCCTTTATGAGCATCAAGTAACATGCTAATGTAATGGGAACCAATAGTATTTGGTACAATACCAAAGCCATTAGACCAAAACATCTTTACTTATCGAGTATTCATTAAGTTTTCAAGCAAAATGGTTGCTCAAGATGTTATAAATTATTGGATTCCAACAACCCAATGTCAACTTGACATGTTATTTGTCTTGACAATTTTGCATTCAACATGTCATCAAACTATTCAAAAGCCAAAGTAAATCATCCTAACCCTAATTTACCCATAGTCAACAAATGCACTTCAAATGTGATCCATAATGTGTGAAAAAAACATGGAGTTGTGCCTCCAAATTTTTTTTTCTCATTCATGTTAACTTATTTCATTTTTTCTTCTTGCCATGTTGATTTGGCAAGATTCTCATTTTCTAGCAAATAAAGTGCATAAATGTACTACTACCATTACTTTAGACCCAATTCAATCAACTACATTGATTATATGATTTTCTTTGCAAATAAATTAAAATCGCTATCATGTATTGTAAATGTTAAGCATGTGTTTGATACCAATCCATGATGAACGTGTTTTTTTTTTAAACATTAATTTTAACTCATCAAATTGAATGGTTACAATGTAAGTTTCTTGAATTAAGTGTACAAAACATAGTCATATGGCAAAATCATATGAATCTTGATTTTTTGGTAGCTATACATAAAAGGGAATTATGATGCATAATGTGAACAAATTGCAACAACTCAATGTGTTTTGATTTTGATAAAGACCTTATCAATTTTATGCAATTTGAAAGAACCCTAATGGTTAACCATGGGTGACAAGCTTGCTTTTCTTAATTCAATTTTTTTGTCAAGATTATTTCTACAAAGAATATAGTGAAAGTTTGAAGACCTATTCAAGCATATTTGGAACAATTGCAAGGGTAATAAACCTTGCAATATTGTAAGAAAATAAATCTCACAATTTATAATTAAAAGTGTTGAGTCAAGAACTATGTGTAGAATAATTGAAACTTGCATTATGTTTTCATGACAAGTGATTGGAACAAAATCTTGACAAAATCTTAACTTCTCACATAATATAAAGCAAATATAACATTGACATTTTCCATGGTTGAAACATAATCATCCATGTGAGCAATAATCATTTATGAATAATTAGTTTAGATATCAAACAAACTTAGTTTATTTCTTTGTGGGATCTATGTTTTGTCAAATAGTAACTTCCTTTCTGAGCCTTTGTTTTTGAAAATATTGTCCATATATGTTGATTAGGGTTCTCCAAACCTACTTCTTCCAAGCTTATCTACCTCACTCCTTTGTCCTTCTCACCTACATGAATATGAAAAGGCAAATTAGCATGTAACTTTCATGCCCATGTTTTATATATTAAAATAATTCAATGATCTTCCTTCTTCAAGTGTAAATACCTAGTTCATTTCCCATGACATTGTCCACCTACATGGATAGAAAAAAGAATAATTTTGAAATATGGGACAAATCATGATGAAAATTTACTTGAACTATATGGCAACATAAAAAAACCTTACCCTTGGGGCGAAGGGCATTACATTCATATTTGTAACAAAAAAATGTAGTCTTTTGATATTAAATGTTTAATGTAACCGAATATTTATTACAATGTTAGATTTTGAATATTATAGGATCAAAAATAATTTTCAATATAATTTTATTTCTCATGAAAAAATAATGCATAAAATAATTGGTAAATGAAGACATTTACGAAATAATAAGCCTTATTAATGAAATTGAAATATTAAGATTTAATTTTGTACGCTGGATGCAAATATATATATATGAATGTAATTTTTTCCATTTTCACCATCAATGTCAAATAAAATAATGATGTTTGACCACACTTGTGCTTTTTTTAAAAAAAATTATAGTGATTTTTTTTTCAAAAATAAATAAATAAATACATGTTTATCTCGAAAATTTCACTACTTTAGGAAACTCAAGAATTTGATGATAATTTCAGTATTTGTTGGATCATCTAGGAAAGCCAAATATTTGTAATATTAGTTGTTACATCATTTGTTGCCCCCCTAATTAATTTAGTGTTTTTTTTAATTTGCTAACTTTCAAATGGCCCATTGTTAATTTTGGACTTTTCAAAAGGCTTTTGGAATCAAGTTCTATATACATGAAGAAACTTTGGACATTAAGTCTAAAGTAATGGTAGTAATATGCATACAAACATTGTAGCACATCTCAATATTTGTGCATACATTTTAAAAATAGGTTGGATTTTGAGATTGGTCTAGTGATACAATGTGCACCAATCATGATTCAAGGTGTAATGTTTTCCTCTTTCAATTTAGGTGTCAAACCTATTCTAATGCCATGAAATACATTCACCCCATTGTTAAGGGCAAAATTGTATTACAATAATCATGCATATAAGCATAAATAGTAGGTAAAATTGTAATGTTTATTTCGAGATTAGCTAGACAAAACATGTGAATCAATAGTTACATGGTAGGGTAAATTACCTTGTTGAATTGGAATTAAAAATTTTGTGAGAGTTTTTTTTCTTCTCCAAGAGTGAGTACCAATGTGGGTGTGCATAGACAAAAGAGAATATAATAGTAGAAAATAGTATGAATATAGAACATTTTTGAGGATGTACATAGTTCATTGTTGAACCACGATCTTTTGTCTTTTGTTTTTTGTATTTTTTTTAGTATTTATTATTCTTCCCTACATATCAATATGAGAAGTAAAATTGTGGCATAATTATGATAGATTCATAACTATGCATATACTTGGGCTATGGGACATGTGGTTGTTGAAATATTATGGATGATGTATGGATTTCTATTACAAATTTTGCATAAATGGAAATAAACTTGTACAAGAACAGAAACTACAATTGAACCAATGGTAGAATATTAGGATTTACCACCCATTAGCCCTATAATTAGTTTGGTTATTTATAACATCAATCTCCATTGACTTTGTTGTGAATAATCAATAAACCCCAACTCTATTATCAATGACTAATATTTAACCCAATGGTTTACATTATAGTTTGTAAACTACATCCACTAAACCCCAAAATTGTAATCCTTAAAAATTTCAAGACTTTGGAGTGAAATAAATCTTACAAGACTTCTAGAATCAAAAGTTTCAAGACAAAATCTCAAAAATCTTGAAAACCTCAAAATCAATAGTATATTATCCATCACATTTTAATATGAAGTAATTAAATCTATTAAATTTATTGTTTCAAAAATTTACTACAATATTTTCGAATTTTTTCGAATTTTAAATTATTCTAAAATATATTTTCTCAATTATTCAGGAATATAATTCTTGTTAAATAGCTTTGGAAGATTCCTTCCAAATTATTATGTAATATTCCTTTTGAATTATTTTAGAATATTCCTTTAAATAATTCTAAAACATCCCTTTTGAATTAGTGTAAAATATTCCTTCTACATTTAATTTGGAATATTCTTTCCAAATTATTCTTAAACTATATTTTGTGTATTTAAAAAGTAGTAGAATATGGCAACACCTAAAACAAGAACCGTTGGTTGAAATATCATCAACATTTGACATGATATAAAATAATTTTGACTTAAACTAAAAAAAATCATTTCATGGGTGACATGGCCCAAATTCACCATATTTCGGAAAAAATAACTTCACATATTGCCAAAACGTTTTTATAAATTTCAATATGTTGCCAAATGATAAATGTATTACGATTTTGTCTAAACTCACATATGGAAGATCACCACTTTAAAATATTAATATCAAAATTAAAATAGGAAAACCATGATGTCATTTGCAAATTCATAATTGTAGGGGGTGGAAATGAAGAGGTGGTGATGTATGGTAATGCCCCCCTCTTTATTCTTTCCACTTTTTCCCCATCCTCCCCTTCACTTTCATTCTTCCAATTTGTCTCACAATTACTTTCCTCGTACCTCTTCTCTCATCTCCAAAGATTTTCAATTTTGACAATTCAAATTAGGCCTTTGTTTCATCTCATCTAAATTTTCATTTTCTAACTACATTTTCATTTTCTACTTCCTTCTTCTTCTTCTTCTTGTGAAAAGAGAAAACATGCAAAGGAACTAGACCAGGGAAGGAAGCACCAAGTCACGGTGAGGCATTCGACACCAACCAGAGCTTCAAAGAAATTCTTGTAGACGCGGAGGTGGTTACAAAACAATGCGAAGAAACCTTCTCAATATAGGTTTGAATTTTTTTCCCTCTTAAAACTTGCAACTTCATGTGTTTAAAAACCTCCTAGAAATTTGCAATTTCTTTTGTTGGTAAAGTTTTCATTGTAATTGAATTTCCTTGCTACAAAGTTTTCATGCAATTTCTTATTTGATTCGTACAAAGTTCTCCTGCAAGTTAGAATATCCTTTCTATAAAACTCTCTTTAGGTTCTACATAGTTTGGAGAGTTGTATCTAGTGTCCTTAGATTTGTAGAGAATTCATGGAATTCTAAATTTGCATCACATTGTAATCAAATTTTATCTTCTACCATTGTTTTTGTGGCCTTGCTTTGCAATTCTAGATCCTTGCATCTAAACTTCATTTTGAAAAAACCCATAGAAGGGAGGGGAAATATTTTTGACCTAAAACCTATCGAAGTTTAGATATGTCAATTCACTTCTAAATGAGGGTTTAATGGCTTAAGGTTTGATCCTACAATTAGTATTCCAATTAGGACAATTGAGACTATTGAGAACCCTAAGTCCTTGAAACATAAATCATATGAGAATCAATCACTCAACCTTTTTATTTTCTTCGACATCTTTTTAAACTATATACCTGAGGAAATAACATTCAACTAACATTATGCTGAAGACATCTAATGTTGTTTGCAAAACTATTGCATAATAATTAAACTTGGAATGAAACACACTTCTTCCAATGATAAAAACAAGGTATGTCATTTGATTCCCTGATCCTAAGCAATTCAATTTTGTTTCATAAGATAGGAATGCACAAAACAATGGATTAAGATCACATTCTATTAGGACACTCCTTCAATTAATACAAAATATGCAAAAATGTCCTTACACACAAACCTCTACACAATGCAGAAGTAAAGTTTCCTCAAGATATCAATTGCACATAAGCCTCACAACCAGAAACGTAAGGTTTATCCATTTTAGTCCAAGTTTTTGGATTTCATTGTAGGTTCATGAAGAAATGTTCAAGTGAATGCATTAGGTGTAAGGATCTTTAACATCGATGCAGTAGGTTTTTTCTTTAAGTGCGACTAATTATGGGGATACCACATGTAAACAAGGACGAAATGATATAGTGGTCACCAAATTGTTAGCTTCATATTTCACACAAGCGAAGATATGGTGGCCATTAGATCGTTCACAACGCAAGTCTTCGAAGAAGTAATGATTTGATAGCCACTAGATCATTACCAATGTTAATATTCATGAACAAAACAATTTGGTGGCCACCATATTTTACTAACATCATTCCTTGAAGACATAATGATCTAATGGCTACCAAATCATTAAAATTGAAACTTGGCATAGACATAATGATATAATGGCCACAAATTCTAAACTAGGGTAATTAATAAAAGACAAAATGATCTGGTGGCCACTAGATCATTGCAAGGGTTATTCATTGAAAGGGAATTTTTCACTTCCTTCGGCACTAATGCAGATAATGATTTGGTGGCCATTAGATCGATATGACTACGATGAACAAGGATAATCATCTAATGGCCACTAGATTGATATGTATCCAATATCCTAATGATAAAATAAATCCAAATAAATTCACCTAAAGTGTAACATAATTCCTTATTTGGTGGCTACTATATCGTTTGCTTTGGATTGGGGTACAAAAAACTATCTAACAACCATCATATCATTACAAATCTATGGAAAAGATATAAGAGATCTGATGGCTACCATATCATTTCTCTTCTACGAAGATTTGGTAGCCTAATGAATGGGGCTAGGAATATTGTTATTTGGTGGCCACCAAATCATCTCCTTTATTTTTTTATTGTTCAAACAATTCATTTGTCCATGTTGCAATGATCCTCGTATTCACCTCTTCACCATAATCCTTGGGGAGAAACTAGGGTATGACAAGTATGAGAATGTGAATGTCAACATCTAAATGTTAAACAAGGATGTAGGTAGGTGGGGTATAAAGTTGATGATGGAAACACCACATATTGAGTGGTGCCTCTAATTCAAAAAATGGAAGGACCTCAACCTCAAGGCCTACAAGGATGATTCACAGCAAGTGGTGGTCTTCCTTTTAATGCCATTTTCTACTTCACAAACTAGGATTATTTGCATAATTTCAAAGATGGATGACAACTTGCACTTGAAAAGTTCTAAGAGAGGAAGGGTCAGGGTTGCAAAGTTCTTAAATGGGACAACAAGGCTAATACACCAAATGTGGGATGAAATGGTGACTGTGATAGTCATTAAGAAGGATAACAGAATGGCGACAATTTTTGAAACGACTCAAACAAATGTTGAGGGCTCATTAGTGATTAGGGTTCATAAAAAGAAAAAAAAAGAGGCGACCATAGAGGAAAGAAGGGAGAAGATGATTAACAACCTTTTCATGAAGAAATATCCCAAAGGCCTTGATGAGATTGAATGCAAGCATGTCAATGAATCAATCAATAATGAATTCTCAAACTGCTTCCCCTTTGGAAACAAGCTTGTCAAAGGGGTAAAGGTTCTTGTGGATAGATTCCTTCCTCTTCTTAGGAAAATTGTGTATCGCCCATTGAGTGATACACACGAGAATGAAATCAAACATCAAATTTTGATGTTTCATTTCATAGATTAGTAGTTTTCAATTTTTACTATTCTTGCCGATTCAAAGGATCCAACTAAGATTCTGGAAATGAAATCAAGGAATTGGTCTACTATTTCCAATTTGATGTTTTTTTATTATGGGTGGACAACATACAATCCAAGCCTTGAAGGTAACTTCCATATTATAATTTTTTGTTATTAATTCCTCGTTGACTACTCCAATTGTTTCGCTCAATTCTTCTAAGCTAATTTGTTGATTTATTTCTTCATTTTTTATTGTTTTTTGCAAAATAATTTTTGTGCTAGAAGATGTCGATGACGACATACACAAACGATTCCAAGCCTTTGGTATTGTAGTCGTCTAAAATGTTGACTTCATAAAGTTTTGCAAGTTTTTGTCTATCCTCAACAATCCAAATATGTTGAAGAATTTGGTCCCTTCATATAGGGAGAATCTTCAACACATTCAAAAAATGTGGATTGAATTTAGTCGACCAAGCCCAAAACTTGGATAAGACAAAAGAAGATTCAAGCTTACAAGATATGGATTTTCAACATGGATTTCATTTGAAAATGATTTTTTAAAATCCATACCTTGAGGTGTTGGAAATGATAGAATGTGCTTTACTGGTTTTGTGCTCAGCTTCAAACAATAGAAGAAATTTGGAAATTAATGACTTCATTTGCAACTACATTTTAGTTGTATTTGACATTTGCAACTGGATATGGGTATAGTTGCCTTAGACAAGTGGCAAGGAAATATAATTGCAAATGACATTACGTGTCACCAAGTCACACTAGTAGTCGCATAATGTTTGTGATTATAAGTAGTTGCTCATGTAATGATGTGGAATATCATCTTGTAGCTATGGGTCACATATAGTTACAACTAGTTTAACGACTCATTATTGCTTAGTCATAAGATTTCACATGTTCCACACAACGACATAGATTAAGCCACATGGTCTATATAGATCCATTGTGGTGGTGACATTTGGACATAAGATGTCTATTGGATGATATTAAATTAGTGATTACACATGGCGACTATCCATGTGACCTTAAAATTATATAATAATAAATAGCAGTTGTGATATTAGCACATGGCAATTTTTTATAGTTCAAAAATGATTTACTTTATACAATAATGGAAAATTAATTAGACATGTGGCATTAATGAATTTGTCAAAAATGTAAATGACTTGCATTTAGTGTGGTTTTGATTGTGCCACATGGGCGTTATAGGATTTTTGATAAATGATTTAATTAATAATGAAGGTGTGATGAAATAATGACACATGGTAGTGTTTTTATATTTTAGAAATTATTTTATTGATTAATTATGACCTTGATTTTTACATGTGGACATTTTACTTCCACATGGAGTGTTGGTAAATCACTTATGTGATTATGGCAATTGCATAAATAGTCATTAATATAATTATAGATATGAGTTTAAGAGTTGCATGCTACATTTACTTACAACTATACTAGTTGCAAAGTCTATAACTAAAGGAGTCACATACTATGCAACTATCCTAAGAACAATATATACCCTTACCCCAAAATTTTAGAACCTCAAATTGGTAATGCAATCAACATATGCATATGAAATCTCAAAAGAATTTCATTGCAAACCTTCAAGCCTAAACCCTAACCATGTTAATACAACATATCCATAACACCAGTAATGAATATTAATGGGAAATTTCAAAGTATATTGAAAATCCATATTGTTTATTCCAGTACTATCATCACAAGAGGGGAAACTTGAAATGTCCATTTCCTCTTGTTGTCATGGAATGTTGCATGGGAAAATCATTCCTATATTGTCTTCAAATTCACTACATAACTTTTAATGTGTGAGAAAAAAAATTAGCTTTCTACATGTTTACACCCCCCCCCCCCCCCCCCCCCC
>Ga0209208_10000236_pt1 | contig 66032 bp, 41 predicted proteins | sample S1TSphfallax_3_FD_187694 | JGI IMG/M metagenome (GOLD analysis project Ga0209208, IMG submission 187694) | Host-associated microbial communities from peat moss isolated from Minnesota, USA - S1T2_Fd - Sphagnum fallax MG (SPAdes) (version 2) | ecosystem: Host-associated > Plants > Peat moss >... | reverse complement strand
TAGGCTCTACTGGGTCAGTAAAGTTAACAGGATGTTAAGGAGGTTACTGACGAGGCTATCTTTGCCGACAGGTCTGTTGAAGAGACCCTTGAGGCTTTACATCAACCCTCTCAAAAGGAGACAAACCTCAACATTCCTGAGGCAGCAATGAGAGATCATCTACCTTCGGACCAAGATGATGTGGTGGGTTCTTTACCAGTTTCCAATATATGGGCTTCAACAGCTACTCCACAACTGAAATTAGGTGAGCTTATTGAGAGAACCAAACACATGGCCAGAGGTAGAGGGGACACTCAAGAAAATGACAGATTTGATGACAAAGATACAATGGTGGAGACTGGTAACTATGCAGCACACCAACTAGAGGGACTTCTGGAAGATTTGGAGGTAGATATAGAGTCTCCCTCCAGGTTGGACCTCCACCTTGAGACTTCTCAAAAAGACCTTGAAGTTGGATCATCAACTTTTGAAGGCGTTGAGAATCTTCTTGTTCCAATAAATTTTGAGCATGATGCAGTTGGACAAACGAAGATCAAGATCAAGCTTTTCCACCAATGGACAGTCATTGTGACTCTGGTAATTTCGTTGTAGAACCTGTTGCCATTGAGGGTGACCAAACTGCTGTTCTTTCATTTGCAACAGACAATAGTGTCACTGCAATCAAGATTGGTCAGTTGGTTGTGGAGGGAAGAGAGAATGGATACAATGGTTGCAATGATGAGGGAAAAATTAAATCTGCCATGTTGGAAGTGAAACCAGGTCAGGTTTTTGTGCTGCCACTTGCCGAAGAAGTTGCTGTTGCTCCAAATCTCTTAAGTGGGCTTCCAGGGGTGCAAGATTCACCTTTTCCAACTAAACACAGTTCAGAGGCTGCACGTCCATCTTCTGCACACCCCACAAATTGTTTGCAGCACCCTCAGATGTCATCTCTTCTCTCTAAATCATTGCTGTAAGTCTACTGAAAATTGGCCCTTTGATTGCTACAGAACATTTGTCTCTATAGATGGTGATTTATGGCTCTCATTTCTAAGTTTGACATTGTCATGGTGACATCCACTTTAAGTATGAATTTCACATAATAATAATTATCTGCGAGGACTAATTTTGAGCATGTGCACTTGTCCTTCTCACTTTGAAATATGTCTATGGTGGGTGTCATCAGCCATAAGCAACCAGGCCAGGAGCAATCACTGGTGACAACACTAGTTTTGAGACCTCCAAGAGGTCTGTTTAGTTGCAATTTTATGCTTCTTTGTCCTGTTCTTGCTCCCGGTTATGATTCCATCCTGCCCATATGGCTTGCCCACAATTGATATGTGGACAAACAAACCTAGGCACTGAAATCCAAAAAGCACTTCTCTTCATGTGTTTCTGAGCTTGGCCCTGTAATTAAATTATTTACAATTGGAAAGTCCTGACCTATTTCTGACAGGTGATGGCCATCTTCCTGTGAGCATAATTGCAGTTGTCCTGGAGATGTCCACCAGGGTTGTCACCCTTATCTCAACAAACATTAAGAACTTTGACAAATAATATGTCTACAACAGGGTCCTGATGAAAGTTTAATGGCATCTTGTTACTTAGTCATTCTTGTTCATTTGGTGTTCTAGAATTCCAACACTCCATACAGGGCTTTGAAAGTGCAGTGACACTGACAAGACCAAGGGTTTGTTCTCTATCAGGTGGAGCACCTGAGGAAGACATAGGTGCCAATCAGCTTCTGTCAAGTTTCAGGGTGAATGCAACAGACCCAATATGTACATGGTGCACTGGTGCTTCTGAGATGCTAAATCATGAGAACGCTCTGAGCAATACTTCCATTGCTGAATACACACTCCATGGAACTTCCACACTTGGAATTCAATTCTTCTAGAGAGTGGTTTTCATTGGCTTTTGTTTCTCCCTTATCAAGAAACCATATTAGATGGTTCTTTGGAGTTGTTTCAGTTTTTGGGAGGTTCAAGAGTGCAGGTGGTGGGAAGGTGTCGTGAAAGAGTTAAATGAGGACAACATAAGCAAGCTCACAGTATACTTTCCAGGTTAGCTACATCTGTCTTTTTATCAGGACTTTTGCCATCAGCCAAAGACAAATGACTCCAGTTTCACCAAGTGTATCCCAGGGATATGCACTGGATACAGACATTTTCTGGAGCCATGGTGGTCCGATGATTTCCCAATCACAAAAGCTGCCAGAAAAACCTCCTCCATTCCCACCACTGAGCATTTTACTTCCGATGATGTCCTTTCTGTGCAAGGGAAGCTGATACAGCAGTAGTTAACGCAAGGGATTTGAGACCCTTGATGATCTGGACAGATGGGCAATGGAGGTCATCTGATGATTCAGCAATAAAAGAGGTAGGTTCCTCCAATTCAGCTGTTCCTCTGATTGTAGTCTTGGAAATTGACTTGAGGTTTCAACTTTCAGTATGAAGTTATATGATTTTCAAAGTATCTGGAGCTCAGAGATTAAGGTTGAACTCTCTTCTTGTCCTTTGGTTCTCTTTTTCTTGCAAATAATGCTTGTGTGAGTTTATGTTTATATAGCAAGAAGAGTCTTTACTTGCCTGCTACTGGTAAATACAATAGATGGCAACAGGTTTTTGTGTGCCTACAGCAGGCAGTTTGTGGAACTTGTTTCACTTGGAGTAATGCCAAAGCAGTGGAACTCAGCCATCTTTTGAGCCTGTCTTGTAACTATTTTGGCTTCATTTGAGAGGCACACTAAGGACTTACTGCAAAACTTGTTTTAACTCTGCAGAAAGTGAGTCGGTACATGTTGTGGATATCAGATATAAGTTTGGGATATTTCATCTGTGGCAGGATGGTCGGCCATCAAAGAAACAGAAAGTAGGCAGTGCTAACAGGAAGGGCAAGGAGGAGGGTAAATTGGCTGCAGAGAAGCCAACAAGAAATGTGGTCATCAGACTCAGCCCTCCCAACAGGAAGGGCAAAATTAAAGAGAGTAAAGCAAGTGTAGAGAAACGTACAATGATTGAATTAACCCCTGCTAAAAGGAAGTGCAAAGAGGAGAGTAAGATGAGTGCAGAGAAGCTGAGAAGAAGCATCGCAATAGAACTCAGTCCAGGCAACAAGAAGCGCAAGGAGAGTATGGTAGGTACGGGGACACCTACTAGAAGCATGGCATTAGAAGTTGGTCCTGCTAACAAGAAGCACAAGGAAAGTCAGGTGAGTGCAGAGAAGCCTACAATAAGCATGGCTATGGAACTCAGCCCTGCCACCAAAAGGGAGATGGAAAAGGAGAAGATGAGTAAGATGAGTACAGAGAAACCTATGAGAAGCATGGCTATGAAACTCAGCCCTGCCAACAGGAAGGGCAACAAGGAGAAGAGTATGATCAGTGCTGAGAAGCCTACAATAAACATGGCTACAGAAATCAGCCCTGCCAACAGGAAGGGTAAGAAGGGGAAGATTAGAGTCAGCGCTGCAAAGCCTACAGTAAGCATGGCTATAGAACAAAGCTCTGCAAACATGAAGGACAAGAAGAAACAGAGTAAGGTTAATTTGGAGAAGCCTGCAGTATGCATGGCCATGGGACTCAGCCCTGCCAACAGGAAGGACAAGGAGAAGAGTAAGGGCAGTGCAGAGAAGCCTGCAATAAGCATGGCTATGGGACTCCGCTCTACTGACAGGAAGGATAAGGAGGAGAAAAAGAAGGACAAGGAGAAGGGTAAGGACAGTGCAGAGAAGCCTGCATTCAGCATGGCTATACAACTCTGCCCTACCAATGGGAAGGACAAAAAGGAGAAGAGTAAGTTCAGTGCAAAGAAGCACAAGTTGGAGGATATGGCAAATGCAGATAAGTCTACCAAAGGTATGGTTAAACAACTCAGCACTGCTAGCAAGAAACGGAAGGCAGAGAGTAAGGCAATTGCAGAGAAGCCTACAAAAAGCAGGACTATAGAACTCAGCCCTGCCAAGGGGGTGCACAATGCAGAGAGTAAGTTAAGTGTAGAGAAGGCTTCAAAAAGTCCAGTTATGGAACTCAGCCCTGCAAACAGGAAGGGCAAGGAGAAGGTGGGTACAGAGGAGCCTACAAGTAGACTCATAGAGGTCAACCCTGGCAACAGGAAGCAGGAGAAGGGTCAGTTGAGGGCTGCAAGAAAATTTAGCCCTGCCAACAAGAAACATGAGGAAAGTCAGTTGAGGGCTACAAGAAGTATAGCAATACAATTCAACCCTGCCAACAAGAAGCATGAGGAAAGTCAATTGAGGGCTACAAGAAGTATTGCAGTAGAGCTCATCCCTGCCAACAGGAAGTGCAAGAGAGGAGATAGTAACATGACTAAAGAGAAGCCTACAGCAAGTATGGATGTGAAACTCTGCCCTGTCAAAAGGAAGGGCAAGAAGGAGAGGGATGGGAGTGAAGGCATGCCTTCAAAAGGTCAAGCTGTGGAACTTGGTCTTCCTGACATGAAGAGTCTTGCCGACTCAAAGGGCAAGAAGGAGGGCAAGGTGAGTAAAGAGACACCTACAAGAACTATGGCTGTGGACCTCAGCCCTGACAACTTGAAGGGCAAGAAGGAGAGAAATGTGAGTGAAGGGATGCCAACAAGAAGTATGGCTGTGAAACTCAACCTTGCAAACATGAATGCCAAGAAAAAGGAAAGCAAGGTGACTGGTAGTGTGGCTGTGGAACTCAGCCCTGCCAACCTGAAGGGCAAGAAAGACAGTGAGGTAAGTACAGAGAAAAGCAGAACTCTGGAACAGGCAATTGCTAGAGCCTCCAGCAGAGGATTAGTTCTGGACTCAAGCCCAAGCAGCACGAGAGTCTCCACCAGAAAGTTGACTAAGAAATATGTGACAACTCCAGGGAAGGGAGATGCAGCAATTGTGAACAGTTTAGCAAACGAGAACAGGAGTGTTGGAAAATTGCCATCCACAATCAGTGATGCTCTGATTATGCCCAAAAACATTTCTTTGAAGAAGAATGAGGCAATGAGAGTACATAATGTCATAATGACCAGAATGAAGGAGATAGCAGAGTTGCCCAAATCACAGCACAGTTCAAAGGCTCCTTCCCAACAACATTCTTCCAAGGTACTCCTTTGTTTACCATGTCCAGCAGATTAATAAATAGTTCTCTAGAAGAGTGTTTGCCTGCTATTGCACATGGGTAACACAAAAATTTACCTCAAGAATTTCTCTGCATCCTGACATATTTTGGTGTGTCTTCTTCAGGTTGCCAAGATGGTTTGTGGTAGGACAGTCTCTACACGTAGTGAGGCACGGCAACTGAGATCCAAGACTTCACAAATGAGATCTACAACATGAAGGGGTCCACCAATTAGGACAAATTGAAACATTATTAGTACCTATAAGGCGCAGGCCCCATTACTTCAGGTACGTGATTGTGTCCAGTGTCTTCTAGGTGGTTATCCTCTACATCCTCAGATTGTTCTTGTTGACTTTGCATGCAATTCTGTTTGCAAATTATATTTAGTATGTACACCAAAAATTCACAGTATGCAAAAATGTCCCATTTTGGTGTTTCCTGTAGATATTTAGAGCATGGATATTTACCACCTATTCATTTGAGAATTGTTGATTCTGGGGTTGCAAAGCCTGGTAGATTGGCAAGCATCCTTTTTAGGGTTTTTGTTTCCAATCCTTGGCTGTTTTTAATGTACGTGTGAGTCAGTTGCAAATAAGTTACAGCTAACTAAGGTGGATACAATCAAGGTACTGGTATGGGTTACCAACTAGGAAGTCCATTGCTGCAAACATATAGAGCCCACTTGTGAGAGGAGGCAGTATCCCTATGCTATAGGGAAGAGGTTCTCAATCATGCAAGCTTTGGCTAGTGTAAAAGTTTTCTTTATACATGTGAATCTGTTCTTGGGCATTGTCAGACCACACATGAATGATAAGTACATGACACATCTCTCTTGCTGTAGATCACAGTCCATGTAATTGCACCAATACCTTTTGCATGATATATGGCAGATGGCCCCTTCAGAAACTTGAACTTTGGGCAGAACACTTATGTGTTCATGGTGCATAGTTTAAACAAATAGAAACCAAAGTGCCTATATAAAGTGCGATAGGGCAGTGAAGGTTTCACTGTTTTATTGATAAGTGTGGGAAGGGAAATTTGCACAGTTTGTTTACTGCAGCAAGGCCCAGTGCTAAAACAGTGAATCTCAGTAAAGGTTGCAGTCCTCATTGTACTTCTAGGTTCCAGCTGTAGGGTGTGGTTTCTGTTGCCTGCCTATGTTAATGTGGTAGGTGTGCAGGCTGTTCCTAGTTGTTTTCTTGCCTTTTCCCTTTTGACCAGATCCTTATCTACAGGCATTCTGCATGTTATGCTGGCCTCATGTCCTGAAATGTGCTGTGTTATTGGCAGGTGTGGAGTGTTAACAGGGGCAGATTGGAGTATTCAAATTTCTCTGCTCTGGCAAAAAAAAAGTTGGCAAGTTTAGTTGTCACATGCCTTTTCACTTGAGAAACAAGATAAGCTCTTTGTGAGTTTTGCCCATTGACCAGATCTTCATCAAATCTACTCTATTGTAGCTTGGAACTGTTTCCATAAGAAGAAAAAGCGAAGTGTCCACCACAAGCTTTGTGGCCAAAACTAGACATGCAATCACACAGGAGCTGCGGCTTGCTTCTCTGGGTGGCAACAATTTTGTCTGTTTCACTACGTCCAACCATCCATTTACTCTTAATGGAATCGAATTTTTGTTGTTGTTGCACACCATCTGTTCATGTCAAAATGTGGCACTGAACCTTCTTCAACATTTTACTTTCATACAATCAACATGTTTTACAATTCATAAGTGGAACCAATGCATCTATATTTCCAACTTTGATTTAACCCAACCCAGTTTAACCAATTGAAGAGTAATTTATGCTATACATCAAATTGGCAACTGGTCATGAAGTACAATGGGAGTGTGGGCAAGGTATTTATCAGTTCTCTGGACCCCTAGCTTTGTGATCATTCTCAATGATATGTTGTCACAAGGATTGCTATCAAGGCAAGTAAATTGCATTTAAATTCATCGTATAGTTTAGTAGCTTAATAGATTCTGGCACCTAGATAATAGGTCTATTTTTCTACAAGGATTTTTGAAAGATGACATTTTGGCTTATGTTAAAACTTGAGATTAGTTATAGAACAATAATATCTTGAAGGATCTTGGTTTTTTTAAGAGGATCTTTTTAAGATTATATTTTTGCATGGTGAAACATTTGAGTTTTCATAATTCTTCTTTTGTCTTGAGATACCTTTTTATGTAAATGGCAAGGCCACAGTGTGACACACCTGTTGTTTCTCCTAGTCATGAGGATTGACAGGATTGAATGTGACATGAACTTACAAATTTGTCAACTAGATGGTCTTAGACATTTGAACCTGTTTGCTATATCTATTCTAAGCATTCACACCTTATAAGATATACACAACCTTCTCACATATCCACACATATCTACCAGCAGTAATTTCTGTGGCATTTCATAGATTTTGAGTAACACATCTTTTGGTTTGTCAAACCAAAAGATCACATGACACAGGTCTTCCAGCTGCAAGAAATCAATAGGGACAATGGCTAGCTTTCCAAAAGTGCTGAACAACCTACTCAATCACAGCCATCCACCATTGTCCTTCAGTGATTTGGGACATCCAAAAATTGGAAAGGAGTCCTCAAATCAGTGATCTAAGTCATCTGGCAACCAAAATCACCATAAGGTTTTGCTAGTTGACTGCTTATCAACAGTCTTGTTCAGGTGTGCAGCACCCCACTTCTTTGGTAGTTCTAGCTGCAAACTTCCTAAGACAGCGAGAGTTGTTTCCTGTTCAATTGAATTTTCAACCACCTGACCTTATACTGAAATTAGTGCCCGTGGAAAACAGGAAGGAAAAGCATCTACTTGACACATGTGAAGAGCTTTACTCACCTGAAGATTCTTGAAAGTTAATGAAGATTATTAGCATTAACTCATCCATAGCTTTAGCACACGATCCTTGCCTCCAGAGGCCACTTTCTCACCATCCGGACTCCAATCCACGGCAAACACCTGTCAACCAACACTTCTTCCCAGTGAATTTTCTGCCTTCCATAAGACCCCAAAACAGACTTTTGAGATGGACTTGAGATCCCTGAGCTAATGTGATAAATTGGCTCTAGGGTTGTGCAGGATACAAATCTTAACAAAATACTGGGTTGCTGAATCTGGACATCAAGAGTGATGGTAGTCATCCCCAGATCAAAACCACTCAAGTTTCTCAAGAGGGCAGTCCCAAGATACTCCAAGGTTTGAGAAAACAAGTCAACTTGTCCCCTGCCCACAATCCTTATTAAAACAGAGCTGCAGTAGTCAGAGATTTCACAGAGGAATACCTCATCAGCATGGCCAGGGAGATCTTCCCGCAGCTTCAAGGTCTTCATATCCCACATCTGGCAATGTTACCCCAAAGATTACTGCATCCTTATGAGGTTGTCACAAATATTTAACATAAGAAAAAAGCACAGTAGTCTCAATTTGCATAATAAAGTATCTCCAAAACCTTTGTGTCCCTAGAGTTGCCATAACATATATCAGCACAAAGCTTGCACAACAATTTTGCTTTGCAGGAATTCAAGTACATGTTGGAGATTCACCTTCATAGTGGAATCTTTGCTACCGCTGACCAATAGCCTGCTGTCAGCAGACCAACTGTCACATACAAAGTACATAATGGTTAAAAGGCTTTCCAACATAGTTTGCATTCCTTCTCACTCATATCTCCCTTTAAGATATGTTGTATGAGACAGCATGGTTACAGCAATATTGATCAATACCCTTGGTCTTGTTCATGACGGATGGACTTACATTATGATCAAAGTTTGATTGTGTCTGAGCAAGCTCAAAGAAGACAGGAAAAGGAGGCCATCAAACCTAATTTGGTATACAGGGCCAACATGGCCACGAAAAGTTGTGATGAATTTGCCAGAGTATCCATCCCACAGTTTCACTGACTTGTCAAATGATGCACTGGCTACCCACCGCCCATCAGGTGAGAAGTACACATGATTCACTAGCTGCAATGACAGCAATTCAAGTCAACTCCCATCAAAGCCATTATTTCCACCAATGTGAATGAGGTGATTCTTATGTATATTCAACATTTCACCTACATTTGAACAATCTGGAAATGGGAACTCTTTGCTGTTGACATAGTGGACAAAGCTTTGACCCACATGACCTCTTAACTGCCCAATAACAATACAGCTTAGTGTACCAACAATAGCTATAATCCCCACAGGCTGAAAACATCATATTCTGCTGAAACTTCATAGACATGCAGGTCCATTCATGCTATCTGGTGGGCTGTCATGGGGGAGCACAAGGGAGCAAACTACCTGCTGATGACCAGTCATGCGAGCTTTTGAATGTTTTCCAGTTGCTGGTTCCCACAGGAACATGGTGAAGTCATCTGATCCTGATACTAACCGCTCGGGGGAGTCACGTTTTGCTGCTGTATACCTAACAAGTGCTGCCTACACCCAATGCAACATAATGATCCTGTCATGCTCTTGACAATAGTCATCAGTAACAAGCTAATAGGAAAACAATCATACATATCAGAAATAAAGTATGCAATAAAATAATCCAATTCCAGATACTCTGTAACTGGAGAACTGTTTGACATGCACCTTCTTCATCTCTTCTGATGAAGAGTATTGTTTGCCAGTATGATCAAATGGTCCAGTTCGCAACACATATTCTGTGCTCAATGCCAGTGTGTTTACCCAATGCCCATGTCCCTGCATCCTCAACACCAATCCACCATCACCATCTCTCCCAGACACAGAAGCCAAAAACCAAAAGCAGGAAGAAACATGATAATGCATATATAAGAAATGTAATTGATGGAATTACACTCAAGCTCTCTTGAGATGCTCTTCATGCTTAAAGCAACTTGAACAGTATCTCACTAACAAATTTACTCTAAATATGTGTCCACAAGAAAGTGAGAAGGCCCATCAGATTTTTCTGCCCAAACTATGCCTTGGTCTGGGACTAGTCTCAGACCAGATACTTCCAGAATGCTTGCCTACGAGGTATATCTGCAACAGGAAAAGAAAGAAGAAGACCTTGAGCTCACGAATTAGCTTGCCTTGTGTAGTTTCCCAAACTTTGATGGTGCAATCCTGAGAGCTGCATGAATCACAAGTCCTAATCAGGGCTAGACATGTACACATCTGACCAACTCTGCATTTTGAGCATGTCACAACTAAGACAATTGAGTGGCAACAACTTTACCCTGAGAAAATGAACCCATCTCCACTCCATTTCACACAAGTGACAGCCAGAGTGTGGCCACTGAGACACAACACAGATTTCTGCAGCACTGTGTCCCAGATTCGCACATCACCATCTTTACTTGCACTTGCAAACCGCCGACACGGCACCTGGAGGTGGGCTGGCTCCCATGCTACTCCTGTTATCCACTTTCTGTGTCCCTGCCACCTCACACGACAGAAAGGATATTCATCAGGTCCCTTGTGGAGAGCCAGACTTCCTACTCTCAGTATAACATGTGAATCTAATTCACCAGTATTCTCATACTGAATATTATAATATTTCCCAGTCTGAGTTAAAAACATGCTTCCAGGTATTGCACTACAGAAAGGTGGTGAAACCATCTTCAGATATGTCAAATCTTCTGAGATAATACAAAGAATCTCTGAGTTGATTACAGAATTGAGAACAAACACCTGAGAAAACAGACTCCACCTTTAGACTGCCACACTGAATTCACAGCATAGGAAGAACATCATACTGTCAATGGGTTGCCAACTGCCTTGCCAGTTGTGGGATCCCACATCCGAAGTTCTCCATCTTTGCTTCCACTCACCAGTTGTTTGCAGTCAGGGGACCATGCAATGCATAAAACCCAATTTTTATGCCCTGTTCCAGAGCATGCCCTCTTAGTCTGCCAGCTCTACAATGCTGCTGCCACATGAACTGTGTTTCTAGCTTCTAGTACACACGATTGCATTGGTCATGTGTTAGCTACCAATTCTGATTTGCAGTACATGCCATCAGACACTGTGCCTTACACCCATTTGCCTAACAAACACTTCAGTTTTGAAGGGGAAGCAGGGTAGACCAAACCATAGTGAAGCACAAGCCAGAAATGCATACCAAAGGTCATATCAATATCCCTGTAAGTATAGAGAACTCCCCACACGTACAGTTTGAAGCTAACTGAATAGAAAAGTGTGAGACAGCCTCAAAACTAATGATTATGAGATTAGCAACCAAGCAGTAAGAGGTCACAATAGCAAGCTGCAAGAAGCAAGAGAAGAGAAATAGTGTAAAGCACAGTCCCTCACATCAACAGCAACATGTGTAGCAATGAGCAACTAGTATAACATCCACCACAAGATCATAGCAAACAAACAGCACTTGAAAAGCTCAATATTTTCAGCACAACAAGGTAGAACTGCAAACCATAGCAAGTGAAAAGTGGAGTCTGAGTGTAGATATCCCAGAACCGCACAGTGGTGTCCCCAGATCCACTTGCTAGCTGCCTGCTGTCTGGACTAAATGCTACAGAAAGCACTGCCTCTGCATGTCCTGTATCAAAAAGGGATCCTCAGAACAAAGCCCTGACATCTCCTGACATCTACTGCCCATGATGAGAAGAGTTGTCTAATACATAGCAGTGGAACAACTCTATTGTGTTAAATATTGAAAAAATCCCAGATATGAAAAAAACAGGGACCTACCAGCAATTGTAGCAGAACAACGAGTGACAGGCTTGATGCGGAAAACAGCTTGGGGCTGATACACAATTTGCAAAATTTGCTCCACCGATACTGCATATGGTCCAAATTATTTCTACTCCCTTAGGTTCCTCCATCCCCCAATACCAATTCACCATCCAGATTCAAAGCAAGGTGCAAACCTTTGACAAGCCTTCAGGTATTCAACAACAAAGAGATGCTTGCACCTTTATTTTGAAGTAAATGTGCACCCAAACTGCTACTCAACTCTTTGTCATTGATATAGAATGCAAATGGCAGCTTCTCTTCCTGTCATGCAACCACAAAGAGAGGTGGTCTGAAATCCAGGAATTGAACCAAAGCAAAGATGATATAAAGTTTTTTGGAGAGGAAGTAAGCCCAAAGCCTTGTGGTCATCACAAGCCTACCTTAAAAATTTACTTGGTTCCAAGCAAGATGTTGTCCATGCTCATCAAACCAACTACTATACTGACTCATTGTCTCAACTGCGTAGTGGGGGTCTTAGGAGTTCCAAGTCCCGTCATGGAGATTTTTGCAACAGAGAAAAATTTGCACTCTTCTTACGGCGGTCACGAATTGCCACCTCCGAGAAAGAAACCAGCAGCTCCAATAAAAGCCACGCTTGGAGAGAGAGGACCAAAAAAACTTACGGTTTGAAGAATCGTATTGAGGAGCAGTTGAAGCTCCTTGGGACCGGCATCCTGTGGAAGATCCAAAGGTGGACCTAGAACCCTTCCTTCCGCATCTGCTAAAGAACATATGATGTTGTTGGCTGGCGACGCGACTGTAATCGTTGCCATCTCTAGACGATCCTTTCTCTCTCGCTCTCAACTCTCAACGCAACAACAGCAACCAAGACGAGAGTCTGTTAAACCCTAAACCCTAAACCCTAAACTCTCAAGGGAAGAGTACCCTTGTGTTTTCTTTCCACGGTCAGAAAATTTCCTGTTCGTTTAGAGGGCGGGTTATATGGAGAATTTACACTTGAAGGGCCTTCTTTGTTGGATCCCTAGGGCCAGGGTTGTAACCATTGTTGGTCGGTTATTGATTTTTTAAAATAACCTCCGGGTAGGTCTTTTGCAATTTTTTGGGACCCACACAGGTTATCAATAATCAATATCAAGTTTTTTAATTATTTTAAAGGTTATCCAAAAAATTTGAGTAGTAACCATCAGTTATGCATAAAGGTAAGCTATCATGTAACTAGTTGATAACTGCATGTTATCCTACCAATTATGAGGTTCTTATAATTTCCTGTTTTTAATTTTCTATTAGATTTTAAAGATTGATAATCTACTTGGATGATAAATGGGTCATCCAAGAATGTTATTAAACTTTTGGAAATTTGATACCAAGCAATTATGAAAAAAATCAATAACCGAGTAATAGGTTATTAATAATCAACTTGGTAACTGGGTCAAAACTCCATAACTAGCTAACATTAGTTGTAACACATAATTGATCACAAACACAAGAATTTGTTTTTTTAAACAAAAATTTATTTATTTTTCATCTTTACATACACCACTGTTTTTCTTCAGGTTTCTTCTATAAAAGAGCTTTTTCTTTTTCTGGACTGCAGGCAGGATTTGTGAGTTACAAACTTATGAAATTGTTTTGCTTGAAATACAAAAGACTATGCAAAACAAATAGACACCAAAAAAACCATATGAAGCATATTCATGAGCACATATTCAATATCAAAAAAGTTTTTTGGTGTTGTTCAAAATCACCATGCTTTTTAATCTAGCTCAAATTGCAATCAAGTAATAATTGCTTTCTATCTAAGCTGCTTTTGCTTCAATTTTGTTTACAAGTTTATCATAGTTCAAATTCTTTGTGTTCTCAATGTGACCGCATAAAATTTTAAGGCTTTTAAACTTTCTATCATTATCAACTTTTTGCACAATGACGGTGAAAACCTTTTTGTTGTTGTTTGTTCCTTTATATTAAACATTGTCATAAGAGGTTGAAGAAGGCATGTGAAGTAGAAGATTTGTTTGTTGTTTGTGTATAACATAGGACTTATACTATGAGGGATGTGGATGGTATGACATAACAAATATGAAACTTCAACAAGTGGAATTTGGAAAGGTTGCAACTTTGGACAAAAGGGGAACATCAAAATGATGTTGATTGGATCAAAGGTAAGTTATTAGCCTATTGGTTTGGGGAATTTGCAAGTTTTGTTGGGCAACTTATGTTGGTAGTTGTTGTGTTTTTCTTCCATTACACCAATACCTACTTAGGGCAATGTGTTATGTACTTTTGATATTATATGAACGATTGGTGCCGAGAATGATGAGAACACAAGGTGGTCCAAGTTGTAGCAATTTGGGCATGTAAGCAATTTTATATTCATGCATTTGTTGGGGAGGATTTAAGTGATAAATCAAAGCCTAGGTGATTAGTTATTTGGAATGCTTAGTATGAGAAACCCATCAAAAATATTCTTAAGTTGAAGTAGGAAATTAGTGAAATATAGGATTTTGCCAATTTGCAAAACTAATCTTACACCCTTGAGTCCACATAAAAAATCTTGTCTATACTCGTAGTAGTTTTTGCATAAACTGTATGCTTTCCATTTGTTTTAGAACTATCACACTTTTGACCCACTTGTTAGGTGGGAAGGGGGATTGCTATAGCAGTGTTGTAGAGAGAATGTGTGTGAACTAATGAATTGCATGATAGGGGTGGGATTCTAACAACTTAAAGGACTAAAAGAACACCAAGGGCTAAATCTTTGGCTAAACCTGCAACAATCATGAAATAAAAGTTTGATTTAATATCAGAAAATATTAAATAGTAGTCAAATAGGCATCATCAAGATCTTCAATTGAATGAATTGAGTTGTGTAATGAATGTTGTTGCAACAACATTATGTTTCAATTCTTATTGAACTTTTGTCTAAGCAAAAAATCTAGGTTTTTATTGTAAGGTTTCTTCTATGGCTTAGGATTCAAATTCTACAAAAAAGGAAATCTGAGTATAGTAAATGGTTTTCAATCATGTTCTTCTCTTGCTATCTTATGTGGTCACTCCTTTTAGGTTACAAAATATTTTAATATGAAATCTATAATATAACTCTATTTTAATCAATAGTTCTACAACTAGTTAGCCTTTACAATCTAATGAAAATCAATGATTAACTTTAGTTGACAAGGTTTCATGAAACTAGCATCATGAACCTTCACATCCTTCCAAAAAAAACCAACCATCATAAAAACATGAGACTCACATTTTTACAATTATGAAATTGATAATCAATTTAAATACTAAAGTTTCAATATGTTTAAAATCACTAATTGTTAATTGCAAGAATCAACTTTTTCATAAATATGTTCTTCCCTTTGACAAATTGCACACACTTCTCAATAAGATCATAAATGATTGCACATGTTTCTTGGTAAGATCATATATAATCAATAGATCATAATGTAGCAAAACTCCCAAAATTTAACATAAGATACATTTGGGCTTTAAAATGTTGATAGTTTGAACCTTTTGATGATTATCTAAAACAAGACTAGGACACCAAATTCCAATAAAACATTCAACATCCTTCGATTCAACTTTCTATCCACAAGATCAATTCATAACATTTAGAAAAAAAATTGGGTCCAAATTAAATAATAAAAGCCAATTGCATCAAAGATTAAGCTTTATTAGTAATCTATATTTTAAAAAAATTAAAACCATAAGTTACAAATTGACTTAATAATTTTGGCCCAAAAAGACGTTGCATTATTCTATTTTGTAAAGATGTACTTCCAAAAAATTCTCTTGAAATATTTAAGGTATTTCAAGTATTTGAAAAAAATAAACAATGAAAAACATTGTTCACATTGCTTTAAAAATGCTTTTGGGATTTTATACTTATTATAAAAACATTTAAATAGGTATAATGAAAATAAAACCTATTTTTAAAAAATTATAATACATTATGAATATTGTTGTATAAGTCCATTCAAAAATTTCAACATCAATTTAAATTTCATTATTAAACTAAAAAATTAAATATTGATTACATGTTCAAATGACTTTTAATTATACCCCATTTGAATTAACCCTTCAATCCTTTAAAAAAATATTTACATATTTTTAATTAAAAATTAAAAACTTAAATACACATATAAAGTTTAAAATTTTAGATTAATACTTCAATAACTCATTGTTTAACAAATTTTTAATAAAAAAACCTTTAAGTGAACTTCCTTCTATTTAGGAGTCTCCCTTGCAACAATGCATTATAATTAAATTGATTATTAGAATAAAATATAGATGTTTTATTTTTACCCAACAACCAATATATTGCACCTTATATTTTTATTCATGTATTTTTTTACTTTTTAAAACTAGTGTCCCTCTCGAGGTACCAATGTTTGTTCTTTCCATAATAGCAATGTCTATTTTGTTAATGTTTTTCTTGCCTTTAAGTTCATTAATGTTTGTTATAATCATAACATGGATGCCAAAACTATAATTTTCCCATGCATGTCTTTTGAAACCAAAAATCATTAAACGGTTTGATTGATTTTTTTGGCATGTGATCCTTTTTCCTTCTCACTCCATATACATCATGCTTCATAATCTCATTGTAACATGTTATAACCATCAAATTAGGACAATCAACCACAAGTCTTTGATTTTTCACACCAAAATAGTTTACATCAATTTTTTAGTTCTTTGAAGGTGATTTACTATACTTTAAAAATTCATTCGAACCATCAAAATAAAAGAAAAAATTACATCGTCCACTTGTCACATTTTTTGTTAGCATGAATAGAAAATGAGCATACATGTACATAGATATATCATCTTATTGGTGAGCCCTTGAGAAGTCTTCAAAAAACACTACTCAAATTCTAGCATTAAAGCCTCTTGGTCCAATGTTATACTACTGTCCTTAACTATAGAACAAACAAAACCCACTTTGATTGAGCAAAATGATTTCATCAACAACTAACTTAACTTTAGGGTAGTGCACACAAGTAAAAATATTAACTTTATTCCTAGCATAAAACCCATTTCAAAAACACAATGTTCTTGCTTTGCATAATAAGATTTTCAATAGCACATTATACATGTTTGAGATTGTTGTAAGAGGATATGGTGTATTGTCTTGTTTTATAACTCGAAGCATAAAAAAAGCTTGTGTACTTTCTCCACAAAATGAACATAATATTTGTATTTTAATAAATTAGTTATATCAAGATTAAAATAAATTCATGATGTTCATGAAACTTTCTAATTGAACATTTTTTATTTCTTAAACTTTTGATGCCTTCAATCTCATTTCAAGATCTTGGTGGTGTCAAATTTTGAAACCTACACAACTTTTTTGACTTTACAACAACCTTCTCAACATCATCAACACTTTAGAAATCTTCTACTTAATCCTAAAACTTGAATTCAAGAAGTTCATTCCCCAAGGGCATGAAATAAGTTTGCAAAAACATCATTATGTAATTTGTGCAACTAAGAATAAATCTTGTAATGATAATTGGACCCACATTCTTGACATTTTTATTAACAACATAATTAGATATAATAGTTTCATTCCTAATAAAAGGCACAATATCAACATGTTTTTCAACAAGAAATGACATTAATTGTGAGAAAAGGTAGAAAATCCACATAAGCTACACTGTTGAAACAATTCATGACTAGTTTTATTAAATGAGCCATTGCTGCTTCCTAAAACAATTATTCCTAAATAGTCTTGATAAGTTGATTTGGTAAACATGGGATTGGTCAAATGAATAATCCTAACATAAATGCTAGAACAATAGTGCATTGACAATGTTTTCACTTTGTTGATTTTAAACATGAAAAACATTAATTACAATCTTTTTAAAATGTTGAAAGATATTTTATATTCATCATATTAATTTCAAATTGTTTCAAATGCTAAATTAATAAATTAAAAACATTATTTTTCAAATACAACTAACATTTTCAACAATAACTCAATTTATTCAAAACTCATAAACATACCAAATTTTTTTTTGATTGTGTGAAAAATAACTCTTATAGCATGGTTCATTGTCAAATCTTAAGTTTTCTAATCAACTTTAGTTTTCATAGATATCAACAAAAAAATTTAAAATATATATTTAATCTTTACATAGCCTATTGAGGCACCTTCTTATAAATATTCCAATAATTTGGTCCTATATTATTTAGGTTTCATCACAAATCACAATCATGCCCTTATAATAACAAGTTTAGATAACATTGTTTTATGAAATTCATATATTATCTTTTACATGCTTATACACACAAATTGAATCTTTTGATAAAAGGATATTTTTATTGGTCAAAATGAAAGCTTGTTGAATGATGCTTTTGTATATGCCTTGTGATATGAACGAAAATATATAATACTATAACTAAACTTTTTGAGTTTCTAAATTTTGAGCTAACTTGGAATTATTAATTAAATTCATTTCATATACACCAACTTCACAATATATATGGACTTAAAATTAGCTTATTATGTAATGAACCATTTGGCAATTTGGTTATGAATAGTCAAATGCTATAATTGCATGAGAATGCACATTCTTATTGGACTAAAGTAATATGTTGAAACTCTTTATTCAGATGCACAATTTTCAAATCAAAAACTTTGTGTGTCCTTTTAGTTGTGGGAAGAACATTAATGTAAGTAGGTTAAGCCTAGTCTGGGTGCATGGTCTTTTGAACCTTGCACCACAATTAGAATTAAGTGATGACAAGTTGTGGTGAAAAGAGGAAGCATATTGTTAAGTTGAAGAAGTTGAACTAATGTTGTCCAATTACAACTTTTGTCATGGTAGGAGAACTTGGACAAGGATCATGATATAACATGTTATTACCTTTGGGTGTGATCTAACATTACATAATGTCAAACTTGACCAAAGTACTTGATCTTTTTGAAATATTGGTGAAATATTTAAGATCACTTTAGACAAGGGTCCAAGGAGCAAGGTCCAATGAACTCAAACATTCTTATTGGTCAAGAGTTTTAAATTGGTCGCAAGGCCTTTAGACAAGAGTCTAAGACCAAAACAAATCAAATTGTGATTTAGCTTACATGACATCATTTTGGAGGGAAAACCAATTGGTCCAAACCAAAAAAAACATTCTAAAAGACAACTCATGGTTTGGAGAATCAAAGTGTAAACTAGAGTCCAAGGTTGTTCATTTCTTTGTTTTTTTCACCTTTGTTTTTTTTATCCTTCTTGTTCAAATTTTGTGAGAATGGAAGACACACTTATGGATTGAGGATGTTGTTGAAGCACATTAACTCCCTCATTTTTTGATCAGTTCTAAAGTTAACATGGCTTGTTTTGTGGATCCTCACAAGGTGGTTGCTAGAAAGACAACATTTTCAACCTTTCCAAGTCCATGAAAGGGAAGTGAAAACAGAAAATTAAAAAAAACCATGAAAGAAAAAAAAGAAGAAAAGAGGAAAAACCAAAGGTTAACCTAGTCCTCTCACATGCTAATCACATTTTTTGATATTGGACCCTCAAATTGGACCCCAAGTCTTTAGACACTCTATCTTTTTTTTTTTTTAAATGTTTTTTTTAATGTGAAGAAAGGTCCAATTCAAGGTTCAATTTGCTTCAAATTGGTCCCTGGGCTTTTGGTCCCTGGAGCCTTGTCTAAAGTGGCCCTTACAATCTACCTTTGCTAGGATGCAGCCTAAAAGCTTTTAAGCAAGATTCTCTTTTCTAGAATTGATTTGTTTGAATGCTACATGTGATGTAAGAATAACATGTTGGTTTTGTGAAACACATGAGGGTTTTGGAAAACTCTTGAAAGTGGGTATTTGCTTGAACTTTGGTTGGGACTTGAAAGTGTGCCTGGTGATGACTGGTATTGTTAGGAGTATCAATCACAACATTTAGCTATGCCTTGGAATGGGCATAACTTATAAGGTAATAATAGGCAAGCAGTGTGTGAAGAGGAGAAGAAAGATTATTTTCACCAAGGAAGTCATCTCAGGCCATTGATTCTTTCAATTTGACTTCTGTAATAACTAGGCTGGTTCAGCAGCAAGGTGCCTAATAATTAGTTATTTTCTATCAGTTATATTCAACAGTAAAAATACAATAATTAAAAATGTGACATCATACTAAATAATGAAGCTATTGTGCATTCGAGCTTCGTTCATATTTTTGGCATAGCAGGCACATAGTTTTTCAAATTTTTGGCAATTCCAGAATCTGTGATCCTTACCTGGAGAGAGTTGCCTCAAGTGTTGCAAAAACCATCTAGTTTCTGAAACATAGTTTGTTGTTGGCCTTGCCTACCAAGGCAGGGACATTGTGTTTAGATTCATTATAGAGTATAGTAGCTTAAGGGATTTTGGCCCTTAGGTAATAGGTCTATTTTTAGATGAGGATTTTTGGAAGATGATATTTTGGCTTGTGTTGAAACTTGAGATTAGTTATATGGAACCATAATATCTTGAAGGATTTTGGTTTCTTTCAGAGAACTTTTTGAAGATCATATTTTTGCATGGTGAAATATTTGAGTTTCCATAATACTTCTTTTTGCCTTAAGATACATTTTAATGTAAATGGCAAGGTGACATCACAGAGTGACACACCCCATGTTGAAAGTTGTTTTCAGATGATACCACTAGGACAACACTATTGAGACTCAAAATGCATTCTAAAACATAAAGGTTATCATGAAACATGCATCTCATAAAATATCCCTTAATGGTTGTGTGAAGCCTCATGAACTCTGACAGAGCCCTAGTTGAATAACAGAGTAAATTGTTTTAGTGAGGTGCTAATGGTGCATTCACACTTGATTTTAAATCGATATTAAATGAAAATCTAGGTGGCATCCTAGGTGGCACCCAATTAGGGCTATAGCTTAATGTTAAGTGGATGTTAGTTTAACATAAAATCTTCATGATAAGAAAGTTTAAGTCTTAGATGACTAGTATGGTGATAATGGACTCAACACTAGAGTCCCTAACACCAAGTGTGAACACACGCTAAATAAATAATTAATAGGCAGCGCTAAATAATAGTAGATTAGAGAGTAGCTAAAAACTCGGTAGGATTTGGCGCCTGCTCACCACAGCCCTCGTCACAGCCCTCGTGAGCAGCACTTTGCTGCTTTCTTCACTACTCGGTTTTGTTTCTGGCTTGGGAGCAGCTGCTGTCGCGCACATGGCAGCTCCGCTCTGCTGTGCCCGCCAGCACCACTCGCTGTACCGGCAACAAGGTGGAAGTAGATGTGAAACCCAGAGCAGAAAAACTCGGCGATGGAGGTGGCCCAACAGTACTAGTTTGGATGTTGTGAGTATAGGAGGATTTGGTACTAGTTCTTGTAAAGATGATGAAGCTTCTTCCAGAGCACTTTGTGGATCAATTGCAACAAGATCATGGAGTGTAGTCGTTCACGGTCGTTTGAAAGTAGCGTCTAGGATTCGAGCTTTAGGAGGTGAACAGGGTGTTGTTGGAAAGGACACGTCGTTGGATTTTTATGATAAGGTGAAGTTGTTGTCGGCCGCAGGAGTTTCGTATAGGACTGGGGGTTTTGTGGAAGAGTTTACTGTGATGACTACTAGTTTTTCTTATCGCCATGTAGCTTCGGGACTAGCTGCGTCAAGTAGAAGTTGTTGCTGCACTTATACTAGAGAGCTTGCTAGCTGTGTGTCATGGGCAGAACCACAACAACGCTGTAGAGGACGTAGCAGGAGAGCCGGAAGCTTAAGGTTTAGGGTTAGGGCTGGGGCACAAGAGAATCCTTTAGGGGAGGAGGGTTACTGGGACCAGGCCGAGGGGAAGGAGAAGTTAGACGAGATTGAAGATTTGAAGGAGCTTCTCGCAGAGGGAGAACGGTTGCAAGGAGCCGGAAAGGATGGCGATGAAAATGACAACACAAAGTCCGCAGAGCAGCTTGCGCAAGAGCGAGCCATTAAATTGCGGGAAGAATTAGAAAGGGTGAGAAGCTCAAACTTTCCGTCTTTCTCTGATTGTTAACTCGTGTTTTACAGATTCATAATCTGGAAGCAAGAGAGCAAGTGGAAGGAGCCCACAGCTGAACAAGCCTCTTAAGCATACTTTAGGACACTTTTACTACAAGTGCTCATATTTCCATCCCAATCTTTGTGCTACCTGTGTATAGCTGAAGCGTCTGCACAGGGTTTCCCAGATTCTCAACGGATAGGTATACATTCTCACAAGATCAAGACAGGCAGTGGGAAATGGGGTGACTGAGAAAAATCTTTCTTGATTTGGACAATGTAAGAGTTTGCAGGGAGTGGTCATGTGGGTCCTTGTGGAGCCCTAGAGTTGTTTATGCAAACACCATTGCCTATTAGAGCCAGAAGGGAAGGGGACGTGGTTCAGGTCCTTCATTGGGACTGCAAGTGTGAAAGGATTGAGATCAGTTCAAGGAATTTCATAAGATATCTTTCCTCCTGATCTTGCAATGGTGTATCAGATTCATTCCAAAGAGTTTTGCATGGGTTGGCTTTCCACAGATATGTCCAGGGTGCAGGAGGCCCTGACCTGCTATGTTGGCCTCTCTATACCTTAGTCTTAGATGCTTGCTTGTACAGGGGCAAGCTAAATTGGAATGGAGTTTAACTTCACAAGCTTGTTGATACCTGAATGAGGATACTGTTGACTTTTGGTTCACTATGCATCTGGAGATTGAGCCAGCATGATGATTGAGTCTTCCCATTGCTTCTGAAAATGCAACAGAAGTTCAGGATGCAGTAATTTGTATAATTGTCTTCCTGAGTTTTTGATCAGACTATTATAAACTTACCTACAACCACAGTTTAGAGCTGATGGAGTTAATGGGGAATAATGGGAACTAGTCACTGCCACTCATGATGGAGGTGGTGGGCTTATACTTTGTGAGTGACACTCACAAGGTTAGGCCAGACTCATTCTTGTCATGTCAGTTTTGGTTTGGTGTGCGACTGACACATTGGTTACCTTCAAGGTGTTATTCCGTAGATTTCTGTGCAATCTTATAGATATGGTTTGGACTTCTATGATTAATGTGCAAGAACCCAAATATGCTGCAGAGTTCAATTTTTTGGTGCATTTTTATGGAAGGAAGAAGTTTGTCACAGAAAACAATGTGTGTTCATATCCCATCAGGACTCTGCCAGGTATCTAGCATTTTCTTGAGTCCTTGAATTGTGCTTCTTAAGAAGCATTTGTTGCTTAAATCAATAGCTGAGAAATCATCATGTGTGAATTCCAAGAGGCCTACTGTAATGTTACAAGGGTGGAGGACGGCTATTCTGCTGTTTGCAGGTTGATGGGCTTTGTTGAGGGGAAGTGGGCCTGCTGCATTCCGTTTGTCTATCTCATGGAAACCCTGTGAGTGAGATCCTGGACATTTATTAGTGCTGGGTTGGTTGTCTGATTCCTGTGGCTGCTTCTCATTGTGGTGTGTCTGTATGATTTGACTGGAAGTGACAAGAAGAGGATCGTTTAATGGCTCCTTTTCTTTCCTCCTTATTTTGGTGCTAGATATTTACCTCAGAGAAGAAATGTTTCATTAAATTTTCATACAGAAAAAATATCAGTGTTTTTCACTTGCTACTCTTTTCCTTTATGTCTATTGCTTCCAGTCTACTTTTAAATTTGTGTCAAACGCTTGGAATGTCCTCCCTTCTTAGGTGATTAACTATTTCTTGCAAGCTGCTTTCTTAGGCTGATGATGCATTTGCATAATCAGGGTGTTAGGGTTGGGGGTGTTATGCATATGAGCAAGAAAAGAGAATGTAATAACTGTTTGCATTGACAATGTCAGCCAGTTCTTGTGTGGTAGCACCTACTGCTCAAAGGCAAATTGTTTTTGTGCACAGGATTCACAGAATCTTTGGTGCATGCTTGCTGTGTACATGTTCCCAACAGGTCACAAGCATGTTTCTCCTTCAGATGACCAACATATACACCTACTTTTGTCTTATCTTGCAAGTTTATTTGTAAGCAATGTCCTTGACTGTAATTTTTTGTGTGATGCAGAGAGCAAAAGAGCAAGCAAAACAAAAGAAGGAAGCAGAGATTATGTTCCAAATGGGACAGCGAGCCTATGGCCGGGGTGTGTATGACAAATCTGTGGAAATTCTGGAAGCTGCTTTGACAAAAATATCAAGGGCTTCTAACCTTGGTGGCGAGGTAAACCTTTCTTATCTCCCAACATAGAGGCAGGGAATTGGGAGGGATGTAGACATTGCTGAGGACAAAATTCAGCAAGCTGGCACCCTGTGGCTTGTCTGTAGACAACAGGGCAAGGAACCTGCTGCTTTACAGTGCTCACAGGCCAACAAAACTGATTGTTCAAAGACAATTTCCAACAACAATAGGACTGGATCTACTAGAATTATTCAGAGCTAGCAAGGTTGAAATCAGGAGTGGGTCTGTAGACTCCATGCATGAAAAACTTGTCCAGACTTGGGGTCACTCTTGTCTTGGACCCTGTTTCAGACTTGCATGTTGACATCTGGTGCTGGTTTGGGGTACAGTCTTTGTATGCATGGGTTCACAGCTTCTGGACACAGTATGTGCTTTACTAAGTGCTAGGGTATCATATTATGGAATGTCACACAGTAATTGTTCATGCCTGAAAAATTATGGATTCTGATGTATTAGATGTATTCTGACTTCACCTTTCACTTAACCTCTCTGCAACCATTACTAACCAGCAAATGAGGGCCTGAAGGGACAATGCACATCCATGATGGGATGTAGGTTAGTGCATATGGTTTTTAATGTACACTCTGTGCACAAAGGGTTATTTTGTGTGTTGTTTTGTTGATATGTTGATAGTTTTCTCCTGTCTATTAGCAGATCCATCTGAATTGTAATATTCCCTACATGGAAGGATGGAAGTCACAATCTAAGATCTTCTGTTTTTGTTGTGTCAGAACAGATTCAGATTTGGCTTGCTATGGCATATGAGGCACACAATCGGCATGATGATTGTATTGCCCTTTACAAGCGCCTTGAGAGTGGGCATCCTAACAAAAACATCAAGAGGCAGGCAGCAGATTTGCGCTACATTTTAGAGGCACCAAAGCTTAAAATATCAAAGGATGAGATGGTCTCAATACCAATAATTGACAAGGACTATGACAGGTGAGTTATTGTCCATCATTGCTTACTTGATGTCAGTGACTGTGGTGGTACTACATGTTGAACTGCTTCTGTCACTTGGAGTTGCTTCATCCATCTCATTTTTCTGTGTGGCACCACAATCTGGGTTGTTTTCAGTTTACTTAACCACTGCTAAGGTGGTGGCAACACTGTGTCCTACTCTTTTAGGCCACTTGCATGAGGGAGAAAGCACATTTGAATTAAACCTTCTTGTTCTGCAGAAAAGCCAAGTCCTGGAGTCAGACAGTTCGAGACCGTAGGAGGAAACCTATGAAGAAGTCAGCAGCTACACGGGACTACTTGGAGGATTGGTTGGTCTGGAATCCTCCACGCTGGGAGCGCAATCCTTATTTTTGGGTGGCTGTCACAATCTGGCTAACCCTGGTTGGTATTTCTCTCATGTTTCAAAACTGATTTCAGCTGCTCACTTTATGTTGGCCTGTGCCAGTTTCCAGAGCAGGTGCATTATGCTCTACATTGAGAAGTCTTATATGCTGACGAGGATTCACCAAATCCACTCTGTTCATAGGAATGTGTATACTGTATTTTGATCAATATAAAGAGAAAAAAACAATGAGAGGTAATTGCTTTTCCACGGGATTCTGCTGCTGGTCTGTGAAGCAAAAGTGATGTCTTTTGGTTGGTTGTCAGAAATTGTGTCTGTAGGTATGCATTGGCACACAAATGATGTGTGCATGTTGATTTTCAAGGTTTGAGACCTTGTGTTTAGTAATGGTCCCAATTATAACCTACACCAATACTTCAAGGTATACACCAAAAACATGTTCTCACAATAACAGATGAGTTTGATCAGTTCTGTCCTTTTATTATGGGCTCCCACAACATAAACTCATAGTGAAAGTGGAAAACTTTTCAAATGTGGGAGGAGGTGAGAACTTGGCCAAAGAGTGAGTTTTTTTTTTCAAAAGGCTTGACATGAGGGTGAGTCCAAAAGAGTGTCCAAACCATCCAATGGTGAGAAAGGCACTTGCAAAGGAGTTCAATAGAGGTTTAGATGCACAGGAGTAGAAGATGCAGGGTGTGGTGAAGAGAAAAAAAAATCCAGAAAAGTCTCAAATACTGTATGTGATGATGACTTTCATCCATGATGATGCACCTTTTATTCCCGGGTGGTACAAGTGTGTGCTAGTTCATCCGAGCTGAATTAGAGCAATTCCAAGTGGAGGTAATCCCAAAATATTGTGCTTTTCTTTGGTTACAAAATGAGCCTATTTCCAAGCTTCAATTTGGTGGGCAACAGTTGTAGAGAATATGTAAATTTTTTTTGTTCCTCCATCGGTTCTAGTATCTATAATCTACCCCATTGATATAGATAATCAACTCTAGGAACTTCAAAACCTTTTGAGAACATTTGGTTCTTTACTCAGAGCTCAGCCCATTCAAAATCCCATGTACCAGGAAACCTGAACTGATCATGTTGATAACTGGCATCATAGATACACCACAGAGTTGAAGTAGAATGTGTGGTTCAACATGATATACATCCAGGCAAGTGAGGGAATTACTATTTAAAGTGTCAATGGTTATTATTTGAAATTATTTGAAATCAAATTTCAAGGATAATATTGATGAAAATATTCAAGTCCACTCGAACAATTTCCCACAAGATTTCACATTATTTCACGAATAAACCCTGTTTATTATTTATCCTTCCTGGGGATAGAAACCAAAACACAAGGGAAAAATGAAAGAAATTAGACCACAACTTCAAGCTAGGCCCTCTTATGAGTCAGTAAGTATTGGCCATCCCCAAACAATAATAAAACCATCTAGTCTAGTCCTGACTAGGGGTTATTTTTTAATTTTGTGATGTAGCCACACTAGCAATCATCCACAAGAGGAATTACCCAAATTTGATTACATGTCAAAGAAGAAAGTAATCTTTTAAAGAATCCTGCTATATTTTGGTGATGTGCTAAAACCTATTTTCTAAATATGGCGATTTCAGAAAAATATTTCTAAGATATGGCAACTTTGTCTCATATTTTTCACAAAAGTTAAAATGCCGTTCCTGACTCCTTAGTGTTCACCAGTGAGTGAGTGACCAGAAAACCCATCAGCCAAGGGATGAAATGCATTGACATTGAGAGGCATGGATTTGCTGCACCAAATTATTTTGTAACACAAATGTGGAGATACTAGATCTAAAGTTTGTGAAAATTTTAGATGACCAATTGAAATGGTAGAATCGGATCATTATTTTCAATGTTCAGCAAAATAGGGTTGTGTGTAGGAGGCTTTAAGATTTTTTTCAAGCCAATGGGATTGTTGGATTTTGTGATTTGAATTTGTTTTCTTACTTATCTAAGTGTAATAGTTATTTACAAACAGGGTTCTAGCACATTACTTGTGACCTTTGTTTTTTTTAGTTATTGTGAGTGAACTAAGAGTTAAATGTGTATAGGGCTTCATAGTTTGTGAAATTTTTAGAGGACCAATGGAAATGATAGAAAAGGACCATTATTTTCAATGTTTTGCAAAATATGGTGTGTAGCATGAAGAATTTTTTCAGGCGAATCCCATTTCAACAATCCCATTTCAACAATGGTTTGAATATGTTTTCTAGTTATCACGAGTGAAGTAATAGTTCAATGTGTAGGGGAACTAGGCCCATAGCAAACACATGCCTATGAGCAAACACCTATGTAGTGCAAGGGGTGACTGGTTATAGAAGGCATACAACTATATGGGCATTTAAAATTTTCCCTATGATCAAATGTTCAGATATGATCAATTGTGTTCTAGATGTTTTTGCAATCTTTCCAAGATGTGATTTTTATGTTCAGTCATAGGCATAAATTTGGGCATGTATACACACCTTTTGAAAACTTTAGAGTGTTAAAGTATTTGGTGATGGGTGGTGAGAAGACCAAATAATTGAAAATAATTGAACAAGGGGGGGTGGGTGTTTCTCTTGTTGTTTGGTTTTGGGAGTGTTGGTTTAAAGAACCCCAAGTTTGGGTTAGCAAAAAAGAGTTGGGGGATAGGCATTGCCAAGTGGGGGAAAAATGGTTGTTTTTAGTGTTTGGTTTCAGGGATGAATTCAAATGGTTTGGTGATGGGGTCTTTATGTCACAGTACAACACACAATTGATCATAAATATGAAAACCCTAATTATGTTATATTTGCATAAAAGGACATTCAAAATTCAATTTTGTAGGAATCCTATGAATCTTCAAATGCACACCTTAAAAAGGGAGAACTTCCAAATTTCCCCCAGTTTTGGTCATATTACATTCTTGAGAAGACACTCCCTTTATATTTTAGGAAGCACCTAAAGTAAAAGGATATAATCTAATATGCTATGAAATAATGGCATATTCTTAGCATATTTAAGATGTATTTTAAGTATATTTTCAAAGTGAATGATTGGCACTTTATTTATTTAAATACATAATAATTATAAAAAAGTTCAATAAGTTTCACCTTACATTTTTTGACACATTTTTTGCAATAAAATGGAGGTGACCTCCTTGGGATTGCATTCCAATCAAAACAACACCAACTTCATAAGGTTTTAGGTTTTCTAGGGATACAAGCAATATGTTCTTAACTTTATTCCTCCCCATTCAATTAACATGTTAAAACTATCAAGTAGTGTGAGTCTCAAGTCTTTCCTAAAAGCATATGGGCTAGATTAGTAAACATCAAACATAAAAATAGATGATCATAAACCAAACCTTGAAATAGTCAAAGTTGAATTAAAACAACAAAAATTAGATTTTAGAGTAAATAGAGAGGAGTCACAAAACATACAAAATAGATTAGATATCATAGCATTCAAAGAAGAGACACAAGAGCTACTAAAACACAAATGTGACTTTAGAATAATCAAAGACGAGACATAAAAACAAAAATGATCACAAGAACAAGATTCAAGGGTGATTATAAATGAGCAAATAGGAAGGTCAATAATATATAATCCTAATGTTTATAGAACAATCAAACCCCGCTTATGGTCCTTGTGTTTCTTAAACAATTGACCCCCTTGTCCTTTTCTTCTTGTGTTTCTAGAGCAACCACATCCCTTTCTAATCCTTGTGTTTCTCAAGTAATCAAACCTTTATGTTTCTTGAGCAATCAACCCCCTTGTGCTCATATTGTGTTTCTTTAGCTACCAACCTTCTTCAAATTCTTTTATGTTTAACTTTTGTTTTTGGAACACATGATCCCTTCCTCAACCCCCTTGTTTTTTTTTCATGAATTAACTTTGTGAAATGGTTGTAAGTGTGCTACAACATGCTTTTGTGCTTGCATTCAAATTCTTGCTCATTATATATCTTGTTTGTGAACATTTATTATTTAGCCAAGGTTCACAATCTTTGTAACCAAGAAGGTGAGCTTGAAATTTAGTGTGAAAGTTTTAATGAAACTTTTTTCTTGCATTTTTTATTGTATTAGTTAACCATGTTGAGAGGAATTAGTTTGTTGTTGTTTTAAAAGTTCCATGTGAATTGTTGTTGTAGTTATAATCAATGTAGTTATAATTAATAAACTCCTAGTTTTTTTTTTTTTTTTGCCTTTTCATTTTTCAAGCTTCCTTAATTGTTTATGTAATTTCCTTTTCCATTGCTTTCTATCGTATAATGCCCAAATATTCCTCTAAAATCACTACAAGGTTTTGTGAATAATCAATTAATGATTTTTTGCCATGGGTTTTTCTTGTAAGTAAATGAGCCTTCTTTATATTCACAACTAGATTTGATATTTTTGTTGCAATTTTTTGGTTTATGGCTATAAAGATTTTAGACATATCCACATTATACCTAGGTTGATTTTCAAGCACACCATAAGTTAGGGATTCATGACCAAGAAAGGTTGTTGTTGCTATGTTGAATAGTGTTATTACAATAGATTGTTCTCACCATTGGATATCATAATCCTTATCTTCATTAGATGTGGAATCTGCATTTTTCTCCCTATTTGTATTCATTGTGGTGTACAAATTGTTAAGGTTTGTTTTCTCATCCATTGCCTTAGGGTTTAATCATGAGATCCTTGTAACTTAAAACCCTAACATTATGTTCTTTTTGGTGAGTGTTTAGTTTACAACCTTGTTTACCCAACCTATTAAGGTTGTCTCGTCTAGTGCAATGTAATTATTATTAACCATTGCACCATCTCTCTTTTTAAATTTGGCTTGAAAGGTTTGAAGTAGGCCACATTTAAAATTTAAAGTGCATGGTTGGTATGGGAAGGTAAAGTTATCATATTTAGCCCAAATTCTTGTGTTTGCTCAATTGTTTTTAAGGTGAGATGAAATCCATGCCCATCTAAGATGAACAAATGTCTAGTAAAGGAAATGCTACCTAGTATTCACCTTTTGAAGAAAGACATGAATTATTTGAATAGGAAATTAGTCAGTCATCCATGTTTTTGTTCGCATAGCCATACATGTTCCTTGTTTGCAAAGGTTTATATATCATCATGCAACCTTTTTCCCTTGAAGATGTAAATCTTGATAAAGATCTTTCAATTATTTTGACAATAAAATGGACAATCAACCCCTCCCTAGATTTGGGTATTGTGTTATATACTTGGTGAGAGCTTCATTTGGCCAAAATCCTTGCACCTCACTACCTACCTACTTGTGTGAGTTCCAAATGTGATGTGCATTGTAGTTATGTTTATTGTACAAGGATTATAAATTGTTATAAAAAATTTCACATGACTATGTGGTGAATCTTTGTGTTTAGTTGATATCTAGGCCTTTTGCTTGTTGAATGTTGAATTTAATAAGGTGTTGATGCTTTGAACCAATACCACCAAAAGTTTTTTTAGCTCTAGAAGGAAAATGTCAATTTGCAACATTTACAACTAAAATTGCTTTAGTTATATAAGTGAAGTTGCACAGACATTTAGTTGCAAATCATGACTCAACATGACTTAACCAAATGGATCATGGATGATGTATATAGTCAACGTATATATGTTCATTCTTATACAAAGAGTTAAACTTTTGAACATGTGTAAAAACTTTATGTGCGTTGGTTGATAGGGTAAACATTGCTTGAAGACCAAGGTGTGGGATGATTGGTGATGATTGTTTTTTTGGCAATGGCTCCCTTGACTTTGGGAGGCCAAAACTTGGGCATATCTTAACCAAATTGAGCGATCGGAAGGGAAATAGACACACCCATTAAACCTCTATAATCCATCTTCAGACCACATAGCCAACGGATCCCACTTGAGATCACAAACCTATTCTGAGCGTTTAAATTTTCTAACACCGGTCTGGTTACCCCAATAGCTATTTGCAGACAGGGTTCTCGCACAGTACTTGTGCACTTTGTTTCTTGCTAGAGACCTTGTCTTTTATTCACAGCGTTGATCCCTTTGCTGCTAATTGATTTCACCTATTCTCTCTGAAACCCCGCAGTGTGGGCAGTCTAGATGTTAAGAGGCAGTGTTAGGCCGATGTTCTGGCTACAAACGCGCAGGAAACAACAGAGCTCCACTAGTTCTCTATTCCAACCCACCTAAGAATTAATGACGGTGTGGGGCCGACGTTGCGACTATGGACAGATGGAAAGTATGCAAATCATTGCCAGTTTTCTAGTCTACAACTAGCCTAGGAAGAAGGAGCCGCTCACTAAAGAATCAGAGGGTCAGAAAAGTGTAGGTTAATAATGCCTTCTCAACAAGGCATTTCACCCTATGAACCAAGCGTGGAACCCGAGGTCAGGGGTGTAATGCCCTGCTGTCAGGACATTACTTGTCGTAATGTCTAAAGGCAGGCCAGCACAATCATCAAGCCGTTTGCACCCCTGAGTGGGGGCGCTTTGTACAACGGGACTCCTGGAGGTGAGGTCATTATGGAGGCATTAAGTCTGCTGCAAGAAATGGAAGAAGTCACATGTACCCCAGCAAGTGCCGAATCGAATATCAACACTTGTACTCTCCAAGCTGAGATGCCTGGGCTTTGCTAAAGGCAGTATGTAGCAGCAGCAGGCCGTGGGTACTCCTTGAGTCTTTCCAAAGGAGATGAAATATTTGACGTATTCAATGCTCACATCCACTACTCATTCATTGCTCAATTCAAAACTTATTACTATTTTGGCGGGCCCCCACGATCTAGCGGCGATCCACGCTGAGTGCCTCCGCAAAGCTGAACATCCGCACTGCGCAACACTGTTTGCTAATTCCTCCTTAAAGTAGGACATTTCCTCGCTCACTCCACCCAAGTCATTTTTTTTTCAAGTATAGCTAGTGTAGACCGCCCATCACCGATCAGCTGCCTATGGTCGAACACTTATTTATATGTTCATCATATTTGCTTCATATGAGTGATTAAAAATGTTATGGGAGCCCTACCTCAAGCTCTAGAGATCATTTTTCAAGTGCGAAGGAATTGGAGTAATGAAAAAATGACAAGAAGAAAAATAAGCTTTCCAATTAACAAAACATGTTTTTTCCTTCTTTTTTTTTTTTTCTCTTTGGACCCTTCCTACTTTCAAACCTCATGAATTTCTTGTTTCTTATTCATTTTAAACAATTTAAAGTTCTATTGGAGTGTCATTCGAAGTTCTACAAATCATTTTTGAACTCTAATAGCAACATAACATATAAGGAATTTTTTGGGTGTTTGAGAACCAGCCTTTGTAGTGTTCAGTGGTTTGTTTTTCTAAGTTTTTTGACCCCCTTTATTTTGGGGGATTGTAATTTTCTCATTTCTAATCCATTTTTAATGATTGTTAATGTTTTAAATGTGCCAAGAAGAGGGCTTCAAGTTTTATTTGGACACCAAAAACAACAAAACCCTCCCTTGGATCTGGCCTACCCTAAGTGCTTAAGTGTTTGGTCACTAGCTAGTCTTCCCCAGTTGTTATTGTGGTTACATAACTAAACTTTCAAATAACATAGCTGGTTAAATATTTGTGTGAAGTGGAATTAACTTGATATAAAAAAATGAGTGTATAAGATGGTTATTTCTCATTTCCACATGGTCATAAAATGGCTACAATGATAATAAGGGTGATCAAACACATGGACAACATGTGCATTATTAAGGGGAATGCATTTGGTGATGGGGTTATTGCAAAAGGATTAAATTTGATGATTTGCAAAGGGAACATTTGGCTACATAGAGGCACCAACAAAAGGCTTTTAGCTAAAATGCTTCAAATTTTGTAGGAAGTTAAATTGTAATGTTGTTTTATTTTACCAAAAACTCGATCTCCTCATCAAAAGCTTTCAAATGTTTTGAAATCTTATATAAAAAAGTATCATAATTGTTGCATAATTCTTGGCATGGGATCAAATTGGTTGGATATAGAAATACACAATAGTTACATTTTGTAGAATACATTCACATACTAATGTTTTGGATCTTCTAGAAATGGATATTGATTATTGGATGGAATTTCGATCTTCTTGAAGCCATATGATCACCTAAAACTTCCCCATAGATTTGCAACATTGCTTACAATGTTCACCCCAAACCATGGAAACCCTACCAATGATACCTATGGCATTTGAAATTGAAATACACATGTAACTTGCAAATTGCCTTTTTCAAATGTGCATTTAGATTTTGCAAAGTCTTAATGCAAAATTTGTCATTAGATTTTAATCATTAGATTGTGCAAAGTTTTAGACTTAATTCAATTATTATTTTAAACTTGAACCCAACTCAAATCTTGGGATTGAACTTTGAATCATTTGTGTTGAACAAAAAAAAAGGTTAATAATTTTTTGGGGCATACTTATAATATATTAACACCCACTTACAAATAAGGATTTTGGGGAAAAATTATGTAGAGCTTCAAGTCCCAACCAATTCACTTGTTTTTCCTCTAAAACATGTTAAATTTTGCAAACCAAATAAACATCACAATTTACAAATAGCTTGAAGGGGATTTGAGCCCCAACCCCCCAAAAAATGTTGACCATGCTAATTACTCAAAACCCCTTTAGAAAACAAACTCAAGGCATTTGCAAAAATATTATAAAAATAAAATAGTAATTATCGGAACTTTAACATTGGGCTTGCAACCAAGGCAAGGGCTTGTGAAGGTGCGGGCCAAAAGTGAAGCACAAGAGTTACATTTCATGCTCCTGGTAGTGTGGGAGAGTGTGAAGGAATGAACCTTCACATTCCCAAGTGAGCTTTCACTTTGGGAATTGAAGTCCCGATGGATTCTTGAATTTTCAAAGAGTGATTATAGGGGTCAAAACCCATTGGATTGAAAAGTTTTTATATATCATTGGAAAGCTCTTGGAACTTAAATGTTTAAAATGGGCTTGTATGACCCATTTGGGTACTTGAGACATAAGTTATGGCCAAAAGAAGGGCTAGGAGTCAAATTGCCAATTTGACCCCTGACCACTAAAAGTCAAGAATCGCTCCGATTTCATTATGTGCAGGTGGCATGCCACATACCGTTGAAAATCTCTCGACAAGGGCTACAACTTTGCTTTAGACCTCACCTCAATCGGAGGTCTGCACAGAAAGTTATGGGTCACCAAAGTTGCAAAAGTCCCAATTTTGGGAATTTCGAGACTCTAATTTCGGAGTTTCAAGACAAAATGACATTTGGGTGTTGGTTCGGTGACTAGGCATAGAGAATATTATAAGGGGGAAGATGGTGGCTTCCCCCAAGTCTAGGCCGTGGTGAATCTTGTGAATATGTGTTTACTTATGGATCGTTCATACACCAAAAGTGTTTCAACTTTACATTAATCAACTTGTTATTTGGTTTGTGCAGGTTTGTGTGAATAATTGACTCGCTTGTCATTCGTCCTAGTCCCATTTTGGAGCTCTAGCACGCCCTTTTTACCTTCGAAGTGTTACGAGCTACGAAGCACGCCCCAACTCCTATTCTTTGCACTGTCTTCACCTTTGGATTCGTAGTTGAATTCATGAAGGAGCTTGGGGGTGCGTCAGTAATAGCTAATTATATAACCATGAATTAATTTCAATGATATTCAAACAAAATTACATGTCAATGGACCTTCATCTATATATAAAATAAGGGTTGAAAACTGATGCCATATGCAAAAATAATAATAGCTAATGCAAGGCACAAGCTCCATGAATTTAATGTTGTGAAATTTCAACAAAACATAAATCAAAGTCTACAAAACTCCAATGAGAGCAACATGGTTAAACTAAATTTTTTCCTATTCTTTCATCAATGAAAAGGACAAAAATATGTATAGACATAATTAAGAAAAAGTGGAAATAAACTTAATGCATGGAAACTTGAATCTTAAAATGAACCAAAAGTGCATCAATTGAACCAAAATCACCCATAAAAGTTTTAGTTTTGACTTTTCGCACAACCATGAAAAATAATTGCATATATTTAAGATTCAAAAAAAGAGGAATCTTCTAGTTTTTTTCTATTCCTATCGTTGTCTATAAACTATTCTTCATCTTAATTGGGATTAACCAACTACCATACCTTGGAACAATGAACATGTTTTTCAAGTTCAAATTTCAAAAGCAATGTGAATTAGGGCTTAAGATCTTTAGGATGACCCTCCTACCCTTATTCCATAAACAAATTCTAGCGAACAAGAAGACACACTTGCAACAACTAAACATATACACAACGTAGAAATCAAATAATCATAATATGACAAAACAAAACAAATAGGATAGTTCTACCATAACACTATAATCTTCAATTTGACTAACCATTTGCATGAAAGAAACATGGTCCAAAAATTATGTTAACATATTATTAGTAGCAACATGAAAATTGTGGCACACAAATTTGATTTGCCACCCATATTTGCACTTTCCAACCTCCAAACTCATGATTTGTCACCTACACATTTGCACAGTAATAAACTTTACCAAGCCACTTGGTAAAGGTATGTTCATATGGAAAACTTTGCATCATAAAAAACACTAATTATAAAATTTGGTGCACAAATCCAAATATGTGTTGAACTTGTCCTATAACCTATCCTTCATGAAATTAATTATACTAAATGTTTATTTGCCAATTGGTTGTAAAATAAGGTGGACCAATTTTCACAATAAAACGTCCATAAAAAGTTCATTTGATAGTGTTAAAATGATGATCTATTATGATATCATGGTTTAAATGAGAAATTACAAGGTGGTTAATGAAATAATAAATAACATGTGAATAAAAGCCCATTTAGATAACTCTTTAATAGACATGTTAAAAGGATTTTTTTTTGAAACCCATCAAAAAATGATTATGATATGAAAATTTTAAAATAAGGTCCATTTTAAAGCATTTGAAATTCCATTAACTCTTATTGGGTTGAGGTTTTTCTAGCAAAACTTTTGCATCTATATTCCTTTTGCTTTAATATATTATAATTGAATTCCTTTAAGATGTTTCAAACAAAACTCATAATTTTTTTTATAATATATAAAACTGAGGCCCATATATAGAAAATTAGTCCATATTTTTCATATTCATATATAAGTTGGTATATATATGTTGCAATTTTATATAGATGTCTTCTAATTCAAATTGACAATTTTAATCCAATAGCAAATTTGACACAATGATGATTTTATGGCATGTTAATGACATGTGAATGTTTGACACTTTGCAAAAAATTGAAATGTGATGCAAAAAGTGGCCCACCTTATCTTGCAATGACTTCATCCTCTAAAAGAAAAACAACTAGACAACAATAAATCTTAGTTAATTTAATGCATTTCAAGATTTTATGGTTGAGGATGGCGAATCCAACAATCTTTTGACTATAGGGTTGAACTTGTTGCCTTCTTGCAAAATTGCCTTTGGATTATCTAACATGATCATCTTGAAAAACAATGTTTTTAAATCAAAAGTTTGATTTGAGAAGGCATACATTATATTCCCATTTCACCCAACTTGCAAAGGACACAAAATGTGGCCTTCAAGACAACTAGGTGAATGTGAAAATTCTAATCTACTTCCTTTGCATTTGCAACCTAAAACTACGAATACACCACATTAAAGTTGTCATTACTTCATGTGTTGAAAAACAACGTTTCAACTTTTCAATAAAACTATGCTTTCACCTTCTTCCTTCACTTTGTTGATGGCCTAATTAAAGGCATCCTTGGTGATAGGTTATTTTTCTCCAACAACACCAACGTAGGACTAGTAGATTGGGTATTTATAGTTAGCAAATGAAAATGTCAAATAGATGGTGTTTTCTTTGCCATTTATGTTAGAAAACTAACTTCAAGATAGTTTGTCATTGGTTAGAGTTTTAATTGAATTGAAATCATCAAAACCCATATCTTCATACCCATAATATCCTTGGTAAAACGATTGTAGTAAAATTGATGCAACTTTTGTTAGGCATCTTTGCTTGGTGCAACCTTGATTAATGCATGCACACATTCAAGCATAAGAAGGATATAAAGGAGCCCCAAAATGAGTTCAACATTGCACAATGCATTTAGGTATTTCAACCCAGCCTCATTCTTTGGACTTTCAACATGCATCCTCACAATTAAAGAGCAATATTATGCATATACACACTTTGTTAGACAAAGCATAGAAACCTAATGGATTTGGACATTTTGAAACAACTTGTTGCCCTTGGTGTTGATGAGGTTAGCAAGTTTCTAGAATTCCAAAAAATTCTTTGGATTGTGTGCACAAAAAAATACAATGCTTGCAATATATCATCCAAAATTTTCATTACATCTAATTCTTACAAAGTCACCATTGCTAGATTTGTCCTATGAACCAAACAATGCATTTTAATGAAAAATGGATCAACTTTATTTTTGAACTAAAATGTCACATTGGTTCAATGGTCTAAGAACATGCTACTCCCACATAATGTCCCATGTTGACCAAATTGGTCCCAATTCTTTGAACCCTAATCCTCCAAAATCTTATAAACCTTGACCATTAAGGCAATTACATTATCAAAATGTGATTAACACATTAATCGTTTCAACACACAAAAAGAATTTGGGGATCCTTTTCCAAGCTTGGATCACATTAAATGGATTACAAACCATTAAATATTGTTAATTGCTTGACTTTGTTTGCAGAATTGCAGATGAAGGTAGTGGTAACAAATGTAGCTTTTGTGGCATTCAATAATATGCCATGCCCTAGCCCAATGAATCATCACAATGTTTTTTTAAGAAAAAAATCATTTTGAGCATTTGGAACAAGGGTTTTAAGCTTCAAAATTAGTCATGGGACAACCATGAACAAGGATGCGATAAATAATAGCAAATTGAACATATTTCCTTTTGGGTGAAAACATGTAAATTGAAAGGACCCACTAGGAACCACCTTAAGGAACACAAATTGGCCAACTAATATTCTTGGGCCCTTTTCTTTAATTTTTTTCATAATTAAAAATCATGTTTTTCTCATGTTTATTTATCACATGCCAAAGGATATGGCTTGAAGTTTCCATTGCAATTAAAAATGATGAAAATCATTGCAAATTTATATTCATTATTGATATGGCATTTTCAAGAATCAAGTTCTTGAACTTTCGAACTTCATAACTAAATTATACCTATGAACAAATAATTACCCAATAACAATATCCAATAATATACCATAAGGTGAAAGCGTGGTAAAATATCTTTAAAAAATAGTTTAGAAAGGTTGTCAAAAAGTGGTTTAATTTTTGACACAAGTAGAAAAAGATAGATTGAAAATAATTTTAAATAACACAATAAAACTATGGTGCTTTTCTTTGAGTTTATAGTTAGGTGATTACAAAGTTTGAGAAACTTTGGCACAATAAAAGTAGATAACAAGTATGCTTGAAAATGATTAAAATTGAGTTTAAACATACTTTTCCATTAGAAGTTTGATGTATTATACTATAAAATTTAAATGTTAAGAACTTACAAGTACATTTTAAAATTACATCATGTTGAAAATGAAGAATATTCAATGGTTCATTTACTTTCACCTACCTATACAAGTTTGGTGAACTTAAAAAATAGGATAAAAAGTACAATTATTCTTTAAAAATTTACTTGAATGCATATTAAATATGTGAATAATCAACATCATTGTGATAAAATTAAAGACTATCCTCATGTTGATCATTAAATTAAAAAGTATTTCTATTTTCAATCACATTAAAGCTTGCTTATGGTTGCTTGTTTTTTTATGTGACAAGGAGCAAAAATTATCTACTTTCCATTGCTAGCACCCCATTTAAAATACCTTAGAAAATTATATCCATAAAAAAAACATTCAACCTTCTTTGAAAAATGTTCTTAATCATAATTTAGTTCAAGGAAAATAACCATTGTGACATTCTTGAAACTTTGTATGAATGTAATGAATAGGAACATTAAAATTGAAGATATTTTTTTACATTGTTAAACTTTCAAAATCTATATTACCTAGTTAATGCATTTAACAAAACATTTACTAAATACCTTTCTTTATGTGTTTACTATATTTTGTAAAGTATTATGAGTCTTGAAAAATGAAGGTGTGATGTTCCTATGGTACCACCCAATCATACTTTCACCCTTTTGTGATAAAAGGAAACATCACATTGAAATAAGTTCAAGGCTGAAGGCTAATCATTGATAGTGTATTATCATTCATTCTTGGAATGCCCTAAATTCTTGTTCACATAATATGAACATGCATCTACTTTGGGCATAAAAAATTTGTATTTCTGATGGCCAACATGCTTGAAAGAACTATCTAACTTGGGACCCTTTAGTGTTTTCTTTTTTTTTCATTGATGTGAAAATCATACAATGCATTTCATGCACTTCGCTTTCATCATTAACAATAGGCTTTGCCCACAACGGGCAAATAGTCCATGCATTTTGAAACTTTTAGGAACCTTCAAAAAGTTTTTTCTTTTTAATTTTTATTTATTTAGATGGTGAAGAAGATGATGGCCCAACTTCATTTTGAGGGGGCAAGGATAAAGGGTAAAAACACTTGAATTTAAAGCTTTTAGGAATTTTTAAAGGGGCTATGGACTTCTAGAATGCTATGAATTAAAAAATATATAATTTCAAAAGCTTGTAGAATCAAAATGAATTCAAATGAGCCAAAATCTATGTCAAAATCAGCTTTCTACAATTTGTTTTTACATGTGTCTATATGATGCCACTTTAATGGCATGTTAATCATGGAAAGTTGTGCCTAATCGCTAATATGAATGTTATGAAGTCCAAATTGAATCATTACATATTCTAGTTTTTAATTTTTGTTTGAACAAAAAACATTTAACAATCATTCAACATCATTGTTTTCATAAAGGGCCTTTTATTTTTTGTAATAAAGTTATTTTATTTTATAAAAAATATAGTAATGGGACTATTAAACACATCCAAAAAACACATAAAACTTCAAAAAAATCAATTTTGTGTTTTTAAAAATTCAAGGTTTATTTAAAGTTCATAGGTCCTTTATGATATGCAAATTATGTGGTGCAATGTATATGGTGTTTAAAATAGTATTATAAATTATAATAAAAAACCAAAGCCTAAAATGTCAAAATGTTTAGGTGTGATTTGAAATTGTGATTATGTTTTAAAATGTAATGTAAAATCTAAAAAAATTTGTGCATTTAAAAAAATTCATATTTATTCAAAAATGATGAACACAAAACATGTGACATATTGAAGCAATTGTAAATATAATAAATAAAAAGTTGCCTTTTAGATTTCCTTTGAAATTTTCTTTCTATGTAAAATATGTTTTTAAACAAATAGACTTCAAAAGGACAATAGTCTTTAATCCCAAGTAAACACATTGGCTCATTAAATCTTGTTTGGACCTCATAGCAAGCTACAAAAGTCAAAAAGCTTAGAGAGAGATTGAAACTCTAAAAAGAAAATAAAATGACACAATGTGTTAAGGTTCAAGGTTCACAAAGATGGAACACATGATTTGCAAATAGGTTGCATGAATAGAAACTTGAAAGCTCAAAGAAAGAGATTGAAAGTTGAAACCTTAGAAAGAAAAAATAACATGATGATTATGGTTTAAAGTTCATGAATATGGAGCATGGAATTTGTAGGCAAGTGCTTGTAGGAGTTGGAAACTTGAAAGCTCAAATAAAGAGATTGAAAGTTGAAACCTTCAACAGAAAAAAAATATCACATGATGAGTTATGGTTTAAGGCTCATGAAGATAGAACATAGGATTTGCACATCTCTAGAATGGTTGACAAAATGGTAAAATCACGCAACATGGATTGGGCTATAGAAAAATAAAATTGAACCATGTGTTGTGGAGTTTTAGCCTTCAACTTTATCCCCGACTCTTGACTTCTCAGATTCAAATGACCAATGATGATGGCAAGTCAGTGAGTCCGAACTCCCAACTCCCCCAAAAAAACCTTGATTTTGAGGTTTGAAGGCTTTGAATTCAAACAACATAACTTTCAAAGTAGAAATTTCATAATACTGAAAAGGCATAAAGGATTATGGAAACCTAGACTAATAGTGAAAGGATTCTTGGATTACACAATAAAAAAATTGATGGGTCAATACAACAAGTAAAATGCATGAAATTCAAAATTTAGATTCCTAAAGGCTGAAGCTCTATTCCAATCCACAAAACTGAACTAGCCAAATTGCTGGTTCTGAGCATTCCCAAAATCCCGAACAATTGAAATCAAATCCTAAATCCCCTCAATGTTCTTCCAAGTTGATCATATCTTGCACACCAAATCTCCCTTAGGTTGCCAAAATTAATCCAACCATTAGCTCTCAAAATCCATGAAATCACCAAAACAAATATTATATTACAACTTACAAATTTAAACTAAAATAACTCAACTTTCAAAAATTTAAATTGGTTATAGCAAAGTTAATTACCATCATTGTGCAAACTTGCAACACCACAATGCAATGTACAAAGGATCATTCATAATCTCAACGCACCTAAAGTGCTAATGAAACCTAGTTCAGTTGGTGTTGTAAAGTGTTGGCGAATTCTACATATATTACTATTGAAGTGTTGGTGAATTGACTTCAAAGGTGCAAGGCATCATGGTGAAGATCTCCTAGGTGATGGTTGCTATCTTGCTCGAGAGTTGGCAAAGATAGAGACAATGGTAAGAAAGGTGCTTAGGGTTTTTGCAAGGTGGTGATGTGGCCAACCCTAAACAAGTGCAATAGGCTAAATTGGGGGATTTTTTTGCCCTGATATTATAATGGGGTGTTGCAAGGCCTTCATGTTGAGTCACCTTTTGGCGATTTTTAACCCTCAAAAAAAGGCTACTTCACCCCCTCTAATAAGGACTCTAGATCACATTGTGTAAGTCTGGACAGTGGAGACATTTGGGTTTTTTACTTCTTCTTTTTTGGATTTCCACTTTTATAATGTAGTCAAAGTGACGATCATCTGGAAAACATTAGCCAATTTTGGCTATATAACATATGTGAAAGGAGAACAAATAGGGAGTTCCTGTTTTTTCATGAAGAGTCGTAAATTTCGCCCAAGAATTATTTTTTGGGGGAGTGTGTTGAGACTCGCCACAGTCCTACATACTGGCTACAGTTTTAATGGTCCTCTACAAAAGTGTACGCAGTTAAAGCGAAATCTGTCTGGAGATGCTCGCCACTGTGGTGCCCTTACCCAACATACTGGTCCTGGTCTTCAGAAGGCGTACTTTGTACTTTCTCAAGATTGGCATACCAATGCAGTAAGAAGTATTTTGTAGTAAGCTTGTAAGAATGTACACATTGAGGATCTGGCATGAAGCTAAGAGGAGTTCATAAAGTGGAAATTGAATTTGATGTGCATATTGCAGCAACTATGGTGGAGCAGCATATAATACCTACACATCACTTCTTCTAATCACAAGGTTCACATACACAGGATATCAAATGGAGACAGTAATCTGGGGTTTGCTGGCAACCTCCAGGCTTAAGACCACCAAGGTTATTAAATTTCTCATCTGGAATCTCCATTGTGAAACCAAATGATTTAGAGCATTTTTTCATCACCACGGCTAATCAACCCAAACTTGGCTGAAGACCCCGGTGTAAGATGTTTCACCCTCAATTTTCAACCCTGTTTGCATACAGACAAGGGTTGTATTAGTGTAGAAAATATGTACAAACATATACAGGGTTTGTAGAATAAGCATGTGCCTAGGTTTGAAAAAAAACCTATGTGACCAATGAGATTGAAAGTTAGAAACGGAGCTTTGGATTGTTTTGAGGAGTTCACGTCAGGAAACTGGCACTAAAATGTTATAGTAGTCTCATAGGCTTGTGCCTAGATGTGAAGAATTTTTTTGGTGGCCAATGAGATTGTTCAAATTGGTCCCATCAATCATTTTGAAGAGTTGCCTTTGTAAACCAGTACTTTAGAAGTGCATTTGTTTGCATGCAAACCACATGCAAAGTGAAAGGAGGTTTAACACGCGCTTTTCTGATTTTCATGAGGGGCATGGGGTATACAAACCCTCAAATTAAAAACAACAGGATTTAGGCACATTACTTGTGCTCATTATTTTCATTGTGGAACCCATTAATTTCTTTGAACATTTTTGTTATCACCAGTCATGTTGATCAACAATTTGGCTCAAGATCTCACCCGGATTTTTGTACAATGTGGAAGCAGATTATTGAGGCATGAGCTTGGTTATTAACAAATTTAAAACTTGATTAGGCAACACGTCATTAAAATTTCCATGTCCTCTAGCGATTCCAAGATTACTTTGCCAATTTGATCATTTGTCACAGGTGTAACTTTGACAGATCACTGGATGGTTTAAAATGCCTGTTGAAGTGTTGTTATGGGATATTTGTCCACTTGACATTTCACATAATACATCCAACATGGAAACAACTCTGTGCACTCATGAACGAGATTTTTGCCAGAAATTCTACGTCACATTCCCATGCTTACAGGTCTTGAAATGCCGACCTCACCTATTTAACTGGCAGCGCATCCTCTGGAGCTCTAGAGAAAGAGGTATGGCAGCTGACAAAGCTTTTGTTTGTATACAGTGGAATTCGGAACAGTGAAGGAAGTGGACGAATTCAAGGTATTTTGGGGCTGGATTACATTCCAGCTTTGGGCGCTCAAGCATTTGAGAACCGCCAGTGATGGCAGGGTGTAGGTTCAGGTTCATGATCTATTAGCTAAAGCTGGCAAACATGATGGCCCTGGTGCTGATATCATAAATACAGCACCGGCAGAAAAATTTCTAGTGTATGGGGGCACAGAACTTTTCTCTCTGCACAGGGTGGGGCATTTTGAAAATTGGAAAGCCTGCTCCCATGGGCATTTCGATTTTTCCCTTTTCTTCTCTGTGATACCGTATGGTACCCTCTGGGTGTCATAGGAAAAAAAATTTTAAATAATTCTACAAGTGCATTACTTTGGTTAAAGACCTCTGAAAGGGGACGTAGGGGGGGCGTGGGGTTGGGGATTCCCAAAATAAGAGCCTCCTCAGCTTCATGGTGCAAGTGTCAGGAATTACCCCACTCCTTAAGCCTTACCCTAGTGTAAAGCATTGGGAACAAATCTACTCTGTTTGGAGGGTACATTATATTCGTGAATATCTCTCCCAGAAAAGAATCTTGATGTGTTGTGTAATCCATAAGAGTGAGAGGGAAATTGTGAATACACTAATTGTACTTCAATAAGAAGTACAATTTACAATTATGAAGTAGGTATAAGAACCCTCCCTTCCTACACTTCTAAGTCTGTTTTGGTTCATGATATGGTGCTATGGGATGGATGAATCCCATGGGTGGGTGCCATTCCCAAAAAGTGGGGCCAGACTTGGCTATGTATCATCTCATCATATGCCCCTTATTTTGAAAATGCTCCCAACTTGGGGCTTTACCCTACACATAAAGAACCGCCAGGGAGTTTCCTATTCATTTAGCAGGCTGCTTAATACCCGCAATGAAATGCACTGGGGGGCCCACTATGTGGAATTATTGGGCATCATTTCTAGCGCTACACCTTTCATCTGTCCAGTTCTGTAAACGGCTTGAATGTGCTGTGTGGGCTGCTGCCCCGGTTATGGAGGACTTCTTGCGTACATCTTTTTCAATTCTTTAAGTATTTTCTTTAGATTCAAACCTAGATCCAACTTGAACTTATTGTAACCCTGACAAACTTTATTAAAAGAAAACAAACACCCATTTGGAGAGCAGGTGGGAGTACGAAAGGAGAGGGTCTTAAGTCCAAGTTGAATTGCTGGAAGTCAGATGTCATGATTATGGACGCTTGCAAGAAGTAGAGGATCTAAGTGCAAGTTGAATTGCTACGAGTCAGATGCCATGATTATGGACGCTTGCGACAAGGAGAGGGTCTAAGTCCAAGTTGATTGCTATAAGTCAGATATCATGATTATGGACGCTTGCAACAAGCTAGCAGCGGGAATGAGGTGGGTCTGGAAGGTCTGGAAGTGGAAGTTGAGAGGTAGCTAAACCCACAGCTAGAGCTGGACTTAAGACGGTGGATGTTGCTTCTTTTGAAGCACTTGCGATGCAAATTCGTTGGCTAAGGAAGCTAGCGTTGGGTTTAAGATGGTGGCTGTTTGCTTCTTTTCATACGCAATGAAAATTCGTTGGCTAAGGAAACTGACCCGGACGGACAGTGGAGGAACTCTCTGCTGCATACCGAGTTGTATGTTTAAACAGGTTTTTCAAAATGCTCTCAAAATTAAAATAGGACGATATTCCGTGAATCCAGTTTCCATCAAATGAACAGATGGCTCAAAGTAACACCTGGTGAACAGTCCCCAAAATGTGATTGCAGATGAAAACTAAATGGTTTTAAATAGTCTCTCTCTTCCAGGGAGAACCCAATAAATACAAAGTCTGACGTGTACTGATTAGAAATGTATAGCTGTGTTAAAGCCAAAGGATCATCTGACAATCTGTTTGACCACCATTTAATTCGACCGCAAAACATTGACCCAGTAGCTAGGACTCAGGACCATCTAGCAGAAATTAGTGCTCAGTTAAACTACATTTTCTGATCAGCATTATCCAAATACAAATTTAAAATTGTTAATCGAGTTTTCCTCTTGAAAAAGAGGAAGTAGCAGCGGTTGAAGAAAGATGGTTGCACTGGCTTGGTAGGCAGAACAAAACCAACGTAACTTTTATTCGAGCGCCGCAAGTTGTCGGTGAGTATCACTACTAGTCATGTAAAACTTCTTTGACAATCTCATCATGAAACTTTTTTTTACTGCTCATGACAGATCACCAATGTTCAAATGTTGCGCTATGAACACTTATGACTTCTGTCATTGCTCTCTTGAGCACGATCGGCAATGTGTTTTAAAGAGCTTGTTTGGTCTCACTAACTAGTGCTTCAACATCTCATTATCCTACTAAAAGGATAGTAAAGCAACATAAATAATTGTCGCATAGCTGTAGTAACTCCAGGAAGTAACTACTACGCTTTCCGTAGTTTGTCAATAACTGAGTCCCTTTCATGTGCTAGCGTCAACATGAATATTCTGCATCAGTGTAAGGAGTCGACGATTCTAATTTCTTCAGACAATTATGAGGTGAAAACTCTTCCCAAAAATCAAATCATCATCATAGATCATAATAAAAAATGACACTCAAGACAATACAATTTGCAAAAACCCATATGTACAACAGTTGGAACCTTCATTGAGGTGAGATCCTGCTGGAAGTGTGATAACCGGTTTTGTCATATGCTGAGTGTTCTATAGTTCTATTCTTGTTTGAACTTTGATTCCTCTCTATCTAGGAGTATCATTGCATACTAATTGGTTGAAGTGAATCGGTGATATTCAAGTAATCCTCACGATGCCACAGTTGCAAAGATGTTTTTCTTACAGATGTTTCAGTTCGACTGTTCTACTCCATTATCAGTTGTTTTAGCTACATCAGCATCAGGTAGTGGCTGCACTACTTCGCCCAGATTTCCTGTACCATACATCTGTTTTCAGAAACTTCGTTCAGATTATTTTTTCTTGCATCAAGTTCAGATCATCATCCAAGAGCACGCTGTATAAGACATGCAATTCTAAATCGATGATATAGACAGCGAGAAAAAAATGATTCTGCTTATCGAGCAACGTCCCTCCCTTTTGTCTTCTCATCGCAACTTCCACACGGACAATGCTGCACAGAATTGCAGTTAACCTGCACTTGGGAGGAACTGAAACCTTGCAGTTCTCACCGCAGCTGATTCTGAGTAACTGCCAGCATTGAACTTTTAAGCCGCAGGATGGAGAAAAAGAAGCAAACTCTATCAGATAGTCATTTCAGGATTAGACTAACTATTGCAGGTGCTTATCTCGAAGCAGAACCGTCTTCCCTGGGCCCAGGTCTCCAGGGTCGCATAGATGTAGAAACAATCTGTCTAGTGGAGCCATTCGTGTTCTCTGCTATCTGGAACGGGTACATTTTGTCGACGACAATGAGCATGTGAAATATAGCTGCACAAGCTTTCAGTGTGGTAGAAAGCACAGTCCGCATTGCATTGTCTTCAGCCTGCAGCAGAATCGGTAACCGGTATCGCATCTTTGAGAGAAGTGGAGAAGACTACACAATACCGTTTTTCAAGATAAATGTAACGTCAGTTCCTACGCAAACATTTGATCCACTTGGGCGCAAGGACTTGTGAATTAACTACAATCAGCATTATGCAGAGTCCTACAGGCCGCGCTACACAGTTCCAAGTCATTCATTTTCAAGAAGACATACTATGTTATCCAACAACGAAGATCACTGACATTACTAAGTTGGTGGTCATCGTCAGAATGTCTCAAAGTTTCAAAAGATACATTTGACTTGCATTTGAAGGAATCTCAAAGATCTGAAGACTCTGATGGCAGTCTCGTAATTTGATAGAATCTTATAAAAGCAATGCCAAGGTTCAAATCTAAAATCCATTACGCACATGTAGGAAAATGAAAGAGAGAGATCGACACCGAGGAACGAACAAGTTTTCGAAATGTCCATGCTAGTGCGGTTCACAGCTTTGTGGCTCTGGTGATAATTTGAGAGCGTGGTCGAAAGTTTTCGAGTACCAATGAGAATCGTGGCTCAACATTCTATGTCCGTACTTACCTTCAGTGCCTTCCATGCATTTGGCATAGACGACTTGATAGCATTCAGTACCTCGCTACAAATCAACCACATCTTCAGTGAGTTTTTGGAACGTCTATGAAACTGCACCGATTCCAGGCGTTTCTTCAAGACGGAAAAAACGCCCAGATCCCGCGTCTTACTGTGGTAGGGATTCCGGTTCTTTAAAACGAATCTGCGCTCCTTGAGAATCGACAGAAACCTGGAAAACAACGCGTACAAGATGGAAAGGCATCAGCAGGCAACCGTTACCTTCGATTTGCACATCCATACTAGGAGCATACTTTGCTGCGCAGACACATAAGAGAAGTTATGTATTTATGCACAGGGACTCTCCGGAGCTGCTTCAACTGCGAAACAGTGTGGTTGTCGAGGAAAGATGTCCGGCGTGCACATTCAAAATGAGACAACGGGAAAACAACGACAATACGGCTTGCCGACCCCAACGACCGACAGTGAGATGATGTTTTCCCAAAGTGCAACTCGTGCACGAAAGCAAAGAAGCAAGACATTGATGACCTTGCATAGATGAACAAAATGTAGATGATAGCTCATTGAAAACATTTGATTCATAGCTTACTCTTCAAAGATCACCACCATGGTCAACTCACATTGTAATTCTTCGACTGGTGGGCTGTTAAAACTACTCTCTATTGAACCGAGTTTTGTGGACAAAATATTTGAATCTCAATCAGTGCAAGGTCAGGTGAGGAAAAATCTTTAGCGTATCTTTTTAAAGCCATCAAGTCCGCACACAATAACAGATCACGCTTCCAATGCGTGCTGACGCGGTTAGTCTATAAACTCATAAAGTCAGGTCATTGCACACAGATGTCCACGTCCTGTACGAAGAACGGAACGAGAGAAAGCATCGCAGTAGCAGATAAAAGATTTCATAGCAATTTCGGCACCGTTTCTGTGATATATACTCTCTTACAAGATTTGAATCGTTCACGAAACTCCCTTTCAAAACAGTCCTTGCAATTATTACTCACTCGGACCCTCCCAGCGCTTAGCACTAGGGGTCAATCTGGGGTAACCTCGACGGTACAAGAAACTGTATCGACTGCAAATAAAACGGAAGGCGGAACTTATGACTGGAAAGAAATTAGATAGGTGAAGATGTTACGCATTTGTCGACTACTGCCGAACAGGCCTGCGCAAGCCCGGAAGTTCCTAAACATACAATCGGAAGTGAGCATGTTAAAGGTTTCACCAAAATTTCCCGGTAACATTCAAGCATATGTTACTGTTCAACGAGGAATAGTACACAAAAGAGAAACCAAAAGCAGGCTGAAATGCAAAAGAACTGGGAGACAACTGGAGAGAACACGCATGAACACAAGTGTACAAGTTTCTGTATACGTGAATTCGAGCGTGCTCTCTCTCGTTGTCACCAACCACTCCTTACCACCATAAGTTCATGGGAGATTGTTTCGGAATCTGGGATCCGGACCTCAACGACCTTGACCGCCAATATCTTGATTGAATACGCAACTGAAGCGTAATCAAAGCTGCAACAGACATGTTCGAGCGATACGCTCGAGAAAACAAGGCCACGCAGCCTGAGAATTTCCGCCACAACGTTACACAACACAGAAACGGATTCTCACAGCTATCCAACAAGACAGAGCTGATCGTACATCACGTACAACACACAAATCTTCAGGATAGGAAATATTTCAAGGGAGGGAAGTCTCTACAGACAGTCTAACTCAGAAAAAAAAATCCAGAATCAAGAAAACAAGAAGATCTGGGCCGGTGCAGGACACGTCTAGGCAAGAGAAAAGAATGTAAGCAGAGGGCTGAGTGCGGAGTCTCAACACCTATAGGCGATGAGAAAGAACTTTGTGGAGAACAGCAAGTGAGCTCGGGGCTTTATTGTGAATTCTGCTACTGGGAAGGCCGGTCGAAGGCTCGTCTCGAAGGGGTGGGTGGGGAGAGGCGTAGGATGGGCCGCGCCGCACACCACCCTCACCCCCTGCATCTAACACCCACGCCTTACTCGCGGTGAACTTGGAGGCAGGTAGGTGTAGGGTCAAGCGACTCCGAGACGGAATCGTCACCGTTCTTTTCCTTCGCCAAAATTCTGATCTACCTGTGATGACGTTACATCCCGGCCCCCCTCGGCAAGGCAATTATATAATAATAGAAGAGGGTGGGCTGGGTAACGGAAGAGGGTGGGCTGGGCGGGTAGAAAGGAAGGGGCGGCAACTGGCCAAAGTAAACCAACAACGAGCTGCACACCATTTATTGGACCTGCTTTTGTGCGGGGTAAAGCCCCAGGCCGCGGGCTTTACGGAGCGTAAAGACATGCTCTTTTCTTTATTTTGTTGGGTTGTGATACCCGGTGGGTACTTTTTCTCTTGTGGAAATTGTTCGGTATAACATGAAAAAAATGGGTGACATTCCCAGAAATGGAATGCCTGCTTTTGATGGAATGCTCACTACTAGTGGATGTTCCATTTTTTGAAGCACCCCAAGGGAAGAAAAACTTCATGAAAAGTTATTTCATGTCCACCCACCATCCATGCCTAGCTGTGCACTGGTAGCTGTTGATTCTCTCTGGCTGCTGTAATTAGCCTAGTGTTTTTTCTGGATTATTGTTTGTAGCTGATCATCCTTAGGAAGATGTGAAAAAAGTGGTGACCATCCCTAGGTAGGTTTAGCCAAATCTGGCAGTAGACCAGATGTGAACTAAAAATGTTTAGTTATCCTTTTATATTTTTGGCTATGCACTGAAAACCAAATAAAGAAATCTGATGATTTTTACTATCACTTCTGCCTGTAGAAAACCTCCAAAAATCACTTCAATTTCAAAAATTTCCCCAATAAAAAACTAAGACTGAATCAGCTGAAGTGTCACTCATGAATAGGCTATGTAACTATTACCCAACAAAGAGGACCCTTGTGAGGGGGGAGACAGAGCTGAGCATTGGATCCAAATTCTGAGAACATCCGCATTGAAATTCCTTAAGTTTCACCTAAAGAATCAGTAGGGAAAAACCACCCATCACTGAACACTTTCCAAAAAAAAATTCATTTCTTAATCAAATTGAGTCATTTTTGTGTCATTGGAAGTGCAAAGTGGAGGGCTACAAATGTCTTTTAGTGTCAGAAGTAAAGGACCCACACCCAAAACACAGGAAGAGGATGAGTGATAGTTGGCTTCAAAAAATCTGAAAACACAATTCCACACCCACTCTAGTTTTCACCCCATATCTTTCTCATTTTTAGTTTGTTTTGTAATTAAAAACCTCATGGGTGCACCAACCAGGGCTTTACAAAACTTCTTTGTATTCCAAAAGCAAAGATGCAATGATGAAAGATCTTAAGCTCAAAATCTTGATGTATTTTAATGCACTCATCATTGAATACTAAACCCCATTTCACCAAACACTCCATACGTTGCCCATTCATTTATCGAATTGAGCATTCTTTTTGACAGTGGGAGCACTATGTGGAGGGTTACAAATTCTCTTTCAGCTTCAGAAGTTGAGGAACACAATGTGTGAGGATTCAACCTCCTTTGACTTCTGAAGTGCTCTCTCACCGGCATATGTACCCTAGAATTTTATTTTTTAAAGGGATGACTGTGATTCCTCTGAGAGGAGAGGAGGCATCTTACATGTTAGGAATGCGAAACCTTACGCATGAGGTGCCAGCCTCTGTTTAGGCAGATGTGTTACTGGGCAGGGTGAACCAGCACGCATGTTGGTACCTTTGCCTTTTTGAGTGAGGCCTCTTAGTGGCCATACTAAGAGCGAGGAAAATATTAGATTTGGACTGAGAGATCTGTGCGTAGGATACTTGTAATGTTTAATCATGGGATAATTTAAATGAATTTGGGGATTTTCCCTTGATTCACCCAAGGCATATATTACTGAGGGTAAAGCGCCGTCCACAAAAGCGAGAAAGTTCTACCGATCCTTTATCTTACAGCTGGAAAGAACAAGATCTACATGTTTGAAAAGTTACTCCCCAGATGAGAAAACGCTGCGCAATTTTGGCATTCCCTGAGCTTTTATAGCATACAAAAGCCCTTTCACACTAGGTATTTGGCACATACGCTGAGCAGGTGCAGAAATGGACAAAACCAACTACCATAGTAGATTCATGTGAAACAAATAAATAAAGCTACTAATTTCAGCCTCTCATCCTCTGCAGTCAAACAATTTGCCCCTGAAACACATGTAGGCGAGTAGGTGAATCATGCATGATGCGTCTGTCCATTGGTTTGTTTATCTGTTTCTTGGGTCCATTTCTTGGAGTTTAGTTGGAGATTTGACCACAGGATTTTAGGTGAGACAGAAGAGCTGAAAAAGGTATTTCTAGTTTGACAATTAAGGTTGATTCTATTTGGAATGCCTGTTTCTATTTTGTTGGGATTGATCTGGCCACAAGAAGATCAAGAAGATGGACCACTTTTTTATCCCTTAAAGGGCCTAAGAAGCCAAATCTGGTTTGAAACAAGCAGCTCATTGCGTAATGGCTCTGCCCAATGTTATATGAACATGATAATATTGTATTCCAAAGGCCAGCTCCTTAAGAAGGAAAATAAAAAATCTTTAGGAGTATTTTATTTTTCAAAATTAGTTTATTGTTTGGGAGGCACGTGCAAAACCAGCCAAGGTATTACAAGGTACTACAAGGTACTACAGTATATGGAATGTTTGGAATCTAACATTTTGAAAATTCAAATGTTTGAATTTTGATGTGTGAATACTGAAAGCTAAAAACGAAAATTTGTATTTGAAATGTTTTGAATCTAAAATTTTGAGAGCTAAAATGTTTGAATTGGGATGTGTGAATACTTAAAGCTGAAAACTAAAAATTGAAATTTGAAATCTCTATGTGAAGCATTTGGAATATGAAATTTTGAAAACTAAAATGTCTAAATTTGGATGTGTGAGTATTGAAATTTGAAATCTCTTTGTGAAACATCTAGAAGGAATTTGAAAATTTGAAAACTGAAATGTCTAAAGACTAAAAACTGAAATGTTTGAATACTAAAAACTAAAAACTAAAATGTTTAAATATTGAAAACTAAAAACTGAAATGTTTGATCCAAACATGCTACCCATATTAAAATGCCCAATTTATGAATCAAATGGCATGTTAGTAGAAAACAAGCACCATCCCCAAAATTCTTTCATCTACCTGTAGTTGAAAAAATAGCTATGTTTTCTTGGGATCAATGTGTTTGTTAAATACCATCTAGTTATAGCAATATAAGGTACACAAATGCTACTGCATGTAGATGTGCATCATTCTACACCGTACATGACAAGGTGCTACTCCCACTCCATGGGCTTAGCTATAGTGGGTGTCTAATTTAAACTTTGGGAAGATAGTTAAAAGCAACACATGTACTTGTACACCAAATGTTGATCAGTATATACCATTGTTATGATTTGCAATAGTTTTGTCTTCTAAAAATCAAAAAAGTTGCCAAAAAATCCCAACACTAAAATGAAGATTGTGAAGTGCCATCAACCAAAACAAGTACACCCTAAACAACCATAAGCATGATTGTAGAAGTACTTATTGATGGTTTTTTGACTTTCATGTCAGGATTGGAAAATATAATAATGAAAACATAATCAATACTAGAATTCCTTCCTCTTCTTCAATTACTTGTTATGTACATGTCACCACAAAAGGTAAAATTTCAAGATAATACCAAATTTTGGGACAATAAATGGATGCAACAAAATAAATGGAGAGAGAGATGTCACCATAATGGGACATTGAAGACAACAAAGAAGACCAAGTACATGTCAAATGTCCATGGAACCAGAATGGGTCTAAAGAAGAAGCCCACCAGGGAACGGGCCACCATGGTGTTGTAAATGACCAAATCTCCAAACAAATAGAGTTGTGTATGCATCAAAACACCCAATCCCCATCACCGATACTAAAATCAAGCATATTAACCTCTCTAAAATAGATGGAAAACATTAATACCCATATGCCATAAGGACACTAAGATTAATTTTCATTCACAATCAAGACTATATTTTCAAAACCCTTACATTTGTTAAGATCCATGAACTCTACACCAAAAAATCATGTAGTTCAAAATCAATCTCATGCACAAAAATTGAATCTTGTTCCACAGCAACTATTTAAATTATGTATTGGAATGGTATTTACAATCAAAGTTGTATAAAAAATTATAATTCCCCATTGGTTAAAGAAAAGGCCTTATAACCAAAAAACTTTGTCTTAATAGTAGTGACAGTGGACTAAAGCATACATCTTCCATTTAATGATAATTGGAAATGGCAATAACATTGAATATGTTTACAAAAGACTAGTCATTTGTAGCTCAATGCCATTATTTTCTCATCAAACAAGTTGCACCATGAACAATTGGCAGATGATTTGTTAGGAAACAATGCATGAAATAATTTTCAGATTCTATGCAAATTGTTGTTATAGAACTGCATGCAACATTTCAAAGTGATCAAACCAGCAGAAACATGACATTTCTAAACAACACATTCACATTAATAAAAACTAACTTTATTTTCAAACCGAATGAAGGCATTTGCAATGGTTATTGCCTCTAGCATGAACGTCACTATTACAAAGCTGCACAAAAAAGTTGGATTCACTATTACCAATTGCAACAAACATAAAATATTTCCCATTGATCTCATCTTGTGACTCTTAGTGATGCACTCCCAACTCCTTGAAAGACTCAAATGTGAGTCTAAGTGAAAGACAACGGAAGGGGGAGGATTCGAGGCACGCTCCCTAACTCACAACACTTTGAGGGGTAAAGGGGCATGTTGGAGCTCCGAGATGGGATTAGGAAGAGTTGGCAAGCTTCACTCATTCACACAAGCTTGCACACAACCCACACAAGGTGGTTAGTGCATAGTTGGAACACCTTTGGTGCTAGGACGAGCCACGGGCAACACGGACACACAAGACTCACCACGGCCTAGACTTGGGGGAAGCCACCACCTTCCCCCTTATAATATACTCTACACCTCTCCACGGGGGCTACATCCAAATGGCTTTTCTTTCCCGGGACTCCCACGTGGGAGTCCCGAAATCGTGCCAGCTAGGACTCCCGCGACTTTGGAGCCGCATAACTTTGCGAACAGACCTCGGATCGAGGTGCAGTTTGAAGCAAAATTGTAGCTCTCGTCAAGAGCTTTCCAACATATGTCGCACGTCATCTGCAGCCAAGTAAATTGGGTTGATTCCCGACTTTTTCTGGTCGGGAGTCAAACTGGTAGTTTGACTCCCGGCCCTTCTTTTGGCCATAACTTGTGTTTCAGATGTCCAAATGAGCAATGCAAGCCCATTTTAGATATTTAAGTTCCAAGAGCTTTCCAATGATATAAAGAACGTCACAAGCCATTGAGTTTTGACCCCTCAAATCGCTCTCTGAAGTTTTGGGAGTCCACCGGGACTCCATCTCCCAAAGTGGGAGTTGCCTTGGGAGTGTGGGGGTTCACTCCCTCACACTTTCCTACACTCCCGGGAGTATGTGATGTGATTCCCGGGCTTCCTTTTGACCCGCACCCTTGCAACCCCTTTGCTTTGGTCGCAAGCCCAAAGCTAGGGTTGCAACACTTAACGTGGACCCATCATTTTAATCAACATTTAGTACAAATGACAACCATGAAAGGTGCCACATTTTGACAACATTATATAGAGAGATAAAGAGAAAATACTACAACCATGTCAACAAAATGATCACAAACATAGTATGCAAAGCACATAACATATTGCTAAATTTTGGCATAAAATTCGAAGGTTTTTAGTTGATGTTTTGCAAATGTACATTATATTTAATGCAAAACTAATTGATCTATACCTACAAAAGGAAATTAACACCATGAAGATCCATGCCTTGGCAATGTATTGAAAAAGATCCAGCATTATACAGAGGATACGCATCCCAGCCTAGCATGGATCTTGAGTTCTATCTTGGTTATATATTGCTTTGTTGGGTGAGTTTTTTGGGCGAGCATTATATAGAAGATAATAATGGTGGAGCAGGAAGAACAACATCTTTGGATGATGAATCCATTTAGAGCTATAATTCCAATAATAGAAAGCTTAGTTGATAAAAAAAATCCTTTCAGCTTCTATGATGGTTATCAAAACTACAACGTTCAACTACTTGAAAACCCTAAGTACAAAGATGGAAAATTACATCTATGTGAAAATTTTCATTCTATGAACACTTGTCATCTCCACATTGGCTAATGAGTGAACCAAAATTTTATCCCCAAGTCTAAATCCTACATAGATGCATAGTCTCTTCCCTATGGACAAAGACAATAAACAACACAAGTCACCTACTAAATGTTATTTCTTATTGTGATGAAAAGAGGTTCCAAATGTTGAAATTGTATCCATAAATGTTAGGGTTTGTGATCTCTAAATTCTTGTGAAAAATTCCTTGCAATTTGCATGTTGCAACTTTTTTAAAACAATTCAAAACATAAATTTGAACCATCTCATTCTTACAATTTTTTCACCTAGACACAAGTCTATGAGTATATTACAACATTTAAATGCTAGTTTAAATGTTCAAGCATTTAGAGCAACCTTTTCTTCATTTGAAATATTTTGCCAAAAAGTGAAATGCAAAATTTTAAAATGAAGTGAATCTCGAGGTTTACAATAGCGAAATGTAAGAGGAAAAAAACACAAATTACCAAATTTTTACATTTGATACTAAGTGTATAGCCAAAAACATTGAAGGTTAACTAAAGATTTAGTTAAATCTCCTAAGGGATGATTGCCATTTTTAACATCTTCTTATGAATGATTGCCATTTCGGCCTTTTTTTTAAATCTTTATAAATCGACTCAATCATTGATAAAGCTTTTGATGGACCCAATGTTTTAAGGTTGCCAAGAGGGACATCACTACATTTTAGGGAACTCCTTCCAAAAAGCTTCAGAAAACTTTGCACTTTTTTTTTCCAAACCTAATACACCTTTTTCACGTAAATGAAAGTTTAAAATTACCCTTCATTACAAGAATTCATGAATTTTCAAGATGTTTAACTTGATTACCTTGTTTGTTTTGATTTAAAATTTGGTTAATTTGACTATAAGGGTGAAAGCACACTATGAGGAAGGCACTTTGGGTACTTTCATAACATGTATGTAAACTATATTTTTGCAAAATGTATTACATTTATTTTTGGGTTTCACTTTTGATGTCTGGGCTTGATATTTTGATTTTCACATAATTAATGATATTTAATATTATTTGAAATAAATAAATAAATTGTGAAAGCTTAAATTCAAGGAATATTGAGTATATTTATGGTATATACATTATAATAAAACCAATTTTTTTTTTTGGACTACACAAGGTTTGGTGTTGAATTAATCAACCAAAAAATGTCTTAAATGAAATTTTTAAAAAAAATTCACCTCACATATCTTGTCATCTTCCATTTGAAATTGATAGTTTGTCAAAATGTTAATTTATTACATATTTATGGTCATAACCCCCAAAAACATTTATTTGTGATATGATAATTATCAAACTTTTCACATGGCTCACAAACTTATTCCAATCATATGGAATCACAATGTTTCATAAATACTACAAATTTCATAAAGACTAAAAATCATTTCAATCAGTGTTTTAGTGTATTTGCATTTTTTAGTATATCGTGACGTACATTTTTTTGCCACAAATATACTTTGGAACCTAACAATATAAGTTGGAAAAAGGAATTTTCTTTTCAATTAGAATTTTTATGTTATAATCTACCATATTATGCAAAAAAATTGGAAAAATATCGTCCAATATTATCATGGTTGAAGTTCAAACATGGACACCCCTGGAAAACAATACAATGTGACAACATTTCCCCCCACACCCCCCAGTAATGTGCTTTCACCCATAAGCCCATGGTTGTTGAAGGGATATAACATGTAATTAATTAATTCTATACTTTGAAAAAGTCCAAAAACATAAACAATCAATTTTAAAAGTTTAAAAATAAATAAAATAACATTTTCAACTTGGTGGGAACCAAACAAAGTGTTGAAACGTCAAATTTTCATAAGAATAATTTTTCAGTATGAAAGTAATTAACATACATGACAATAAATAAACTTGGTGGCCATCAGAATTTAAGAACTTGAAGACCTTTAAAATGAAGGAAGTAATTGAAACATAACATAACATCACCAAGTTTTTGTGGCACGCACCAAAATCAATAAAACACTTAGTAAGCAAAATCAAAGGACACAATTTGAAACATTTACTAAATTTTATGTCATTCAATTATGTAGAATATCAACAAAAGAGTTTACAATAGCTATAGTTCATGTATCTCATAAATCGTTGGTGGAACATTGAACACAAAAGCTTCAAGGGCATTGAACAATTGAAAAGAATTATCTATTAGAAAATAACAACAAAAATAGTATTTGGTGGCCACCAATCATGGGTATCATAATCTTAGCTTGAAATGTATTATGACATATATGTCGAACATTTAACCTTGAGTAGGAAAAAATTTGCAAATTATGAAATATGAATTTCACCTTATGGAGCTAGCAACCAAAGTAAAACTCAAAAGTGCACGGAAAAACAATGACTATCATTATTGATTTCATACAAATACAAGTATCAAAAACTATGTTGTCGTCCATATAGGAATTTGGAATATGAATTACTAAAAAAAAAAATCAACTCTACAAGCAACCCAAAATCAAAGAAACATCTAACCTTTTAAACCAAGAGTCAAATATGCAAATGCATCCTTTGCCTTTATAAATAAAGAACCATTCAACAACATGATTTTCTACTTATTAAAACTATAAATGCCTTCGCGTAATCTATAAACAAAAACCAAAATCCACTCTAAACAAAAATGAATAATTGAAATTTCCCCAAAATATAAACCTCTAACAAAATAGAAGATATAAATAAACACTACAACAAAAGGTGTCCCTGTACACCAAGTGATTTCATTTTGAGTGAATTCACTAGTTGTAGTGAACGGGGACCAGTGAAAAAGCAATGAATTCATTGGTCTAGTGAGCATGGACTAATGAACTGCACCCACATTTTGTAATAGTGAAATAATTAAACCAATGTGAAATGAAAAACATAGAAAACATATTAATTGTAACAAATGAAGGATATGTTTATTTAAGGCATCATTTAAAGGAAGTTACGTTATATCCTCAAATCCTTGTTCGAACTACCTTCAAATTGTTTGAACCAAACATAAGATGAATATTGAAAATTGAACAATGGTTTCAAAAATTACATGATAACTTCAAAATGGGCATCCACTACCTTTGCAAAGGGCAAACCTTTCAATGTCGACCACAACTGAAATGGAAGGTCTAACCATTGCACTTTGTTTTTGGATAACTCACGTCCTTTGAATGGTTAAAGGAAAAGCCCACTCCATTTTGGATTTCAAAGGGCCTTGTTAGGCTCATCATCAATGAGCAATGTTTGATCCTTGTCCCCATAAAGCAAATCTTTGCATGCCAAGTGAACTTGATTCAAATCCTTTAGATAGTACTAAACTGAACATGTGAGCTGACCCATTGTTACAATGCATTGCTCACATCCCTAAATAAACACAAATTGATCAATGAGAGTTTTGGGCATCAACAAAAGTAAAATTTCAAGGACATCTTCTAACAACATACATGACCAAATAACAATGTAAAAATGTTTGAATGCTTGAGAAAGGAAATGTTCTACTCTAACCCAAATTTCCAACTTGGAAATGTCTAAATTTTGAATCTCAAGCTTTCATTAATTCCCTTGAAGAAGGGCACACGTTGGAAAGTAACAAAGGACACCATTGACATTAAGAATGAACAACTTTGTAGTTAATTTAGATCAAGGTTGAAAAGTCCAAATTTGCCTCTTTGGATTAAAAAGAGCAACACCATGCACCTACCAAAAAAAGACAAGTTAAAGCAAAGAAAAATTGAAAATTGAATAGAAGCCTCCATCATTGTCATAGGATATGTTAGTCCAACTAAGAATTTACAAGAATTAAGTTGATATCCAAAATATGGAAGGATATTTCTTTACATTGGGTTCAACATTTGTAAAGAATTAAAGGAATTTGGCAATAACATGGACTAGAAACACACAAAGTACCATCTAGTGGGCACTAGGTAGATTTAAGTCTAGAAAGTCAAAAGCTTTAGAACATTAGAGGCCACCAAATGGTCATAAGGAGGAAAACAAGACAGGAGTTAATGTGAAGTTCAATCTAAAGGCCACCAAGACAAAGGCTAGAAGCAACATTCAAGTAATAGAATTAAAGATTTAATAGATTTGTTCAAAAGAAAATATTTCAAATATTCAAACAAGCAAATGAGGATGAACAGCTAATGTGGTATTTTTTGTTTCAATTTCAATTTTGCACTGTTACAAAATGAGGGTTGGCAAACACAACTACATTTCACAAATAACATTTTATTGTCTTGGATCATTTTGTTTAATACATCTAATCCTACCAAAAGGATTATCTTCTACAAATGTGGGAACATCGTATCCAAAGGAATGAATATTTTCCAAATAAGGGAAAACAAACCCAACAAATAATGGTCGTCCCCATGAAGGTTGTCAAATGACTCCAAAAAACTGGCATTATATGAATCATTAAACATGTTTTTGTATAACATATCATCTACAAGCAACATGTTGCCAACGTGAGTGTATGAATATGTAGGAAAAAAATGTCAAGGTTCTTATGAAAAATTTTCTTGTCAAGTTTATTTGATAAGAAGTGCGGATTTTGCATGCAAAACGCTTGATCAAGCACTCTAGAGGCATCAATAGAGATTTAATGTGTTTCGCACTAGATTTGATCCAAATAATTATAGATATTGTGACATTAGGTTGTGAACCAAATATATACATGGAAGTGCACAACAATTTTTTCTAGGAATTCCTTCAATCCAAGCCTAAAATGAGGATGCAAGATGGAGCTTTACGATATCCACCCTTATCAAAACATGTGGTGACTAAAACTTTATTCAAATAAAAAATGACTTTAACTCACCTCCAAAGACAAACAAGGAAGTGGGGAGTTCATTTCCAAAATCAATGACATCTCATCCAACCTTAGTTTAATGAAGGTGCGTGAATTTGGCAACTCCACTTATTCTTCCTCCTCAAGAAACAATGCATCAATAATTAGAAAAATAAAATAAAATTGGGAAGTCAAAAAATTGAAGCAACATATAAATCAATGAAATGGGAGAATCCAAAAAAAAACTAAAAGGAAAAAATAAATTAAAATTTGGATTACTTACTACAAATGTCAATTGATTTTTATAAAAAATGGCGCAACATGCCATAGTGCATTTTTCAAACAATGTCCAAAATCTGACATCATTTTCTTTGAGACTTTTGATGGAACTAAAAGGATAGAGCTCCATAAAGGTGGGAACACAAAGCCAAAAATACTAATGAAGAAACTTTAAGTATGGGACAAAAGTCCTCAAGAAATAATTATCCTCCTTGGGCATATTCACAATCAAGGTACCCAAAAGGACGGTCTAACGGAAAAGAACTACAAAGGACTATTTTGGATTTTTATTACATTTACTATTTCATGATTATAGTGGTATATGACTATAACTAGGATGATGTCATGTTAATCTAATAGAAAAATCCAAGAATAAATTAGATATAACATTGGTGTCCTTTTGAGTCCTTTGAAACAATTTGGGTCTTTGCTTTAATTATAATTTTCATCTTAAAGGAATCAAAAGGAATGTATTAAATAATGCAATTGACTTCAATTTTCTTTCATGGATAAGTAATGCATATATGTTTGGCAATGTTTATATAATGCATCTACTTAAATAATGTAGGATATAAGAAATTTGAAGGCTACGAAATCCATTCCGAAAAGACTACAAGCAAAATGAACATGAACATTTTTTCTCAATTGGTTGATTTTTTTAATTCATTAGGCTTAGAATTTGTGGCCCCAAGTGCCAACAAAATGTGCAAGAAATTTTCATGTAAGGAAACATGTTAAGTTATATATAAAAACTTATGTATTCATTTTCTACATTTCTAGTTTTTTAACAAAATATTTATGCATAATTACATACACATGTGAAAAACCACCACCACCATGAAAACTATCATAATTTGAATTATCCAATATCTCTCACTTAAATTTATTCCATTTAGATTTTGTATTTGCAAGATAGCAAAAACAAATTCCTTGAATCTTGTGGCAAAAAAGTGGTAGCCTGATTGTGAATATGCCCCCTTTGGCATGTCCTCATAGGACTCAACAAAGAGGCATTAAAGGGTGAATTTTCATAGCTTTTGTAATGTGTATTGTCTACCAACAATGTATTTCCAAGGTGAGTAGTAAGATACCTAGGGAAAAAATTGAAAAGGTTCTTATGATAAATGTTTTTATCAAAAGTGGGACAATCAAGGCATTTATTGTTCCTTTTGAAAGGAAACTACATAATGTGCTTATAATCTCACACAAATCTTGACCAATAATCCTTTGCGGGTCAATTTAAATACTTGTCTTTTTTGTTATTTTCCTTAGGTAGGCTTTTATCTTGCCAAACGGAGGAGATGTCCATATGTAAACAGTAAAGTGCTCGAAACACCTTAAGAGGAATTCCTTGAAACTTGGCCTTGAACTAACCTTCTTCTATACTAAGATGGGAAGAAGACCTATGTTATATGATAGAGGCAATAACTAATTAATTTTTAAATATTCCTTCCCAACAAGGACACCTTTTAAATCAAAAATCACGTGCAAAGGACCCACTTTTGCATCCTCTTCATCTACAAGTGGAGGAGATCTAAAACCTCTGAAAGCAAGCTTTGACCCTTTACCTTCCTCAACAGTTTCATGGAGGATTAGAGGAAGTTTTTCATCTCCGTCCCCATTAAATCCCACAAAGGGTGACTATGGCCACGATGGAATAGGTGGTCCAAGGGATGGGAAAGACACAAGTGCTCATTTAGACAAGGATGTTGAACCTTAACATGGTGAAGGTTGGATTGGAAATGACATCAATCTCCTATGTCTATCTTGTCGTCTAGCATGTTTTTTCCAATGCAATTCAGTGCCATCCAATTCTCCAAGTAATTGAATGGCCATCCTTCGATTTCCATAAGGGCCAAAATAAGAACTTGGCTTGCCCCAATTAGCCAACTCTTCAAATGTGGATTCACCCAATTCATCAGACACATAGTTTCCATCAAAAGGATCATTACCTACAAATAGAAAGTAGAAAGGGTGAAAATGTGGCAAAAGAAACAAATTCCCAATAGGGTGTAAGCAAGATAAAGTGAATAACTTGATTACCTTGTCAAACCAGAACAAGTAGATTTAAAATAACAACAAATCCCATTATAGAATTGTGGAACATTGAGTGTTTTCATTTTAATGATTAAATATGATATATGTTTACCCTAATGTGCATTGATTTTCATATTTCAAATTGTAAAAATAGGTTTTAAGTAGGTTTTTCATAATACAAATAGCTTTTGACATCTACTTTTCATAGTGGGCTTTTGGTTTCAAGTAGGTGTCAAGTAGGTTCTTACAAAAAGATTTTTTTTTTCTTTGATGACTTGGTAAAACATATGTTGATCTTCATTTCCTAACTTATTGCATATTAATTTCATTTTTTTTTAAAACCAAAAAGTAGGTTTGAACACATATTTTTTAGTCGATTTCAAATGTATTTTTTATCTACTTTTAAAATTCATTTGCCTTTGTTTTTTCAGAATTAGATTCTTATAAACTTAATAGAGCCAACTAATGCTACTTGACACATACTTTCACTTAATTTGATGGTACTTTATAGTAGTTATATGAAAGGCATAGGGTTAAAGTGGAGATGTTTATTTTTTTGGTATATTTTATCTTACTTTGACCCAACAAAGAAATTGAAAAATGAAATAAACTTGGAAAATAATAAACAAAAGGGAATCGAACACCAAATAATGGACATAAATAATATGAAAATAAATATTGGTTGCTACAACATAAACTTAATCTGGTGACCATTAGATACCTTTACATTTAGCACCACTGTATTTTTTGCATCCTTCAACTATATGCAAATTATTTGGTGTCCACCACATCGACCTATATGGTGGCCACTAGATTGAAAAATATGGAAGCCACTAGATATGAACAATTTAGCAACCACTAGATACAAAATATCTAATGACCACCAAATCGAAAAGCATGGAGGCCACTATATATAAACTATTTCACAACCACCACATTAACAAATCTTGTGGTTGCCAAATACAAACTATCTAGTAGCTAGCCATTAGATCAATAAATCTAGCGGCCACCATGTATACAATTTCATTAAGTACATTGAGTAGATTGATCTATTTGGCAGCCACTAGGTCAACCTATCTAGTAACCACCAAATCAAATCCATCCCATAGAAAAAAATTGAGACAATAATCTTATTCACTTGTATTCATCATTTTAAAGAATTCATTATACAATGTTTGACCAAGAAAGCCTTTAATCATAATTTGGGCTCAAATCCTCCAGAGGAACTTGTTTGTTCATCTCCTCACCAATATCAACATTGTCAACATCCTCAACATCATCCTCCCTTTCAACAGGAGGAGTCTATGACAGTTTCACAAGATAAAAATCAAGGCATGCTAATACATCATTATAACATTGATTTACATCTACCATTCTCCTCTTTCTAGTTGTTCAAGATTGAAAACTCTTCAAGTTTGTCAAATTGCCATTATTCCTTCTCGTGTTCACCTCCCTAATAACAACCTCTTAACTTTCTTACCCTTTTTCTTCCTTCTTACAAGCATAAAGGTATCTTCTTCTTGCAATTCTACCTCTACATCCGACCCTTACTACTCAAGTTCTAGAGGTGGGGACAGAGCACAAATTGTAAGGGGCATTGGATTTATATTATACAAAATAGATAGATTTGTCATTGCTATCTCTTCAACCTTGTCAAGCAAGTCCATTAGAATGAACTCAACTTTAACCTTCTTTTCTTACATATTGGAACAACATTAATTCAGACTTTTAAATGGACAACAAACCTTGAAACATGGATATAGATAGAATTATTTAAGAATGCAAGAGAATTTACTAGGCATAGATTTGTTAAGACTCCACCACCGAGGATACTAAGACACGTCAATCCACCACACAATAGTGGTTGGAGAATGAGTCAAATGGCATCTAGGTTGAATTCCAATTTATACAACCTTTACTCCTCCGAAAAAGAACTGCCACATGTGGGGACCCATGCCGAAAGACACTTTGACACCAAAATTTCAACCTACATAGACTTTCCCTCTTGGAAGGCAAAAGGTAAGCGTAGATCAAAAGTGGCAAGTTCATCCACAAGCCTGATGACCTCATAAAAGGAACTTCCTACTTCAATGCCTAGTAAAATTCATATTCCATAGATATTTCATTTTGGAAGTCTTCGCCCTATAATATAACCACCAAATTGTTAAGACTTATGCTCGCAAATACATACAATCATTTTGAAAACGACTTTCATGGACAACAAGCTCAAGAGGACACTTTTCCAATTTGTGAAAGAACAAATGTATGGGATCTTGCTTAAGGAATTCATAGTCAAAAACACAACAAAGGTCCTCTTTGATTTATTGTTCATGAAATCAACATTCCTTGAGCAACCATCCACAATGTCCTTAAGGTTGTTAAGCTCCAATAGAGGATCCACCCTATAGTGCGACTCCAAGCACACAAAATTAATTTATGGGTTTTCGTCAACAAACCTTGAAATCCAGTGCTTGAGAACCTTGTTGAATTCATCAAAAGGAGGATCCTTGGATGGATTCATAAGAGTTCTTCCCTTGAAGAAATCATCGATTAGGGTCCTCTCCAGTAGTGCAAACAACACCTTAATGTACTTATGCTGTGATTTGACATTTTTCCACATCTTTTTTGTGTAATTTCATTTTGTATCACCTTCCTTTTCTTCACATTGTAACAAAAACCTACCATTGTCAACAAATGTGGGTTACCTCTTGTTGTAGGTCGATCTTGCAACAATATTTCATGCGCTTTCAAACCATCCATGAACTTCACCATGTGAGTTTCATTAAGACCCACA
>Ga0209208_10000235_pt1 | contig 66331 bp, 44 predicted proteins | sample S1TSphfallax_3_FD_187694 | JGI IMG/M metagenome (GOLD analysis project Ga0209208, IMG submission 187694) | Host-associated microbial communities from peat moss isolated from Minnesota, USA - S1T2_Fd - Sphagnum fallax MG (SPAdes) (version 2) | ecosystem: Host-associated > Plants > Peat moss >... | reverse complement strand
AACTCCCGACTGCACGCTCGGATCGCGACGAGGTCTGAACCGAAGTTGTAGCCCTCGTCGAGATCTTTCCAACGGCGTATCGCACTCCCAATTCGGACTTCGGGAAGAGGTCGATTCCCGACGTTTACTGGTCGGGAGTCAAACTGCCAGTTTGACTCCCGGCCCTTCTTTTGCCCATAACTTGAGCGACAGATGTCCAAATGCCCAATGCGAGGGCATTTTCGATATCTACGCTTCAAGACCTTTCCAATGACACCAAGAACGCCCCAATGCGAGGTGTTTTGGGTCCTGCTGTCGAGCTCTAAACATTCGGGAGTCCCAGAACTCCCAATCCCCAACTTTTCCAAGTGTTGGGCTTCACCCCCACACTTGGCCAAGTTAGGGTTGCGACAATTTCGGTGGGAATCCAATGGGGGGAAGTTGCATGTTTTTAAAAGTCATTTATGTGTTTTGTGTTGTAATGTAAATATGATATTATGCATTAAATCATGAAGTCTTGTTTGTTCCTTCAAAAGATTGTGTGTACCACAAAACTTTAAACCTTGTACTTTTACACATTAAATCACCCTTGTTATCAAACAAATATTTTGGTGGACCAAAGTATGCTAATGATTATTGTGTAGTTTTACTCCTTATACCAAACATTTAATTTGTAAGCTTGGGCCGATTGTGAGTTATAAGAAAATTGAAACATAATATTTCCACACCACACATTTAATCATAGGGCCCATTAACTAGCCTATAACCAAACTTTTTCCCTAATCAAATATCAAACTATGTTTGGTGATGGGTGTAAGTATCTTAATCACAAAATGGGTTTCAATATCCATGGGTGAACCAACATCTACATTGGTACCTTCATATTTTTAATGAGGCATCTTGGAGGTTGTATTTAATCCAAGAAATGTTAAATTTGAACTTGGAGACCCAAGTTTAGTCTTAAGGTGAGCTTTTTATGATGTTTAGAAACAACCCCAAAAAATTAGGGTTTTCACAAATGTTGAACAAACATGTGATTTTGTTTATGACCATGGGTTTTAGCTCCTTTGAGTATTTCAGAATTAGAGAACTATTGCTTTTGATTTTTGCTATTGCTTAAATATTTTCAAAATCAAAGAACCATTGGTTGTGGTTAATTAAAAAACGTAAAAAAATTCATAATTTTCATGAATTCTTTTTGTAAATAATAGGTGGTTAAAAAGGTAGTTATTTAATTCTCTTCCAAAATTTTTAAACATCAATAAATACAAAATAGATTATTTGATTCTTTTTTTAAATCAAAATCATAAACTACGAATTTACTTTTATAACATTGGGGTTTTGTTCCTTTTTACATGATAATTGCCTAACATTGGTTTTTAATTTTTATCTTAATATCAATGTAGGTTTTAGTTCACTCAGGGTTCATTCAAGTTAAGGTATTAAATTAAATTATTAATGTTGGCTGGTTATTGCTTTTATTTAATATCCAACAAGTAGGTTTTTTTTCTGAAGTTTTTTGGGGATGACACAAGTTATCAATATCAATGTTGAAAAAATAAAATTGGATTAGGTAGGTTATCAAATACATAGGGCTCAACGCTATTACATACCACTAATGATGATCAATTAATCAATTGATGAGAAAAATGAATAATTTTTTTAAAAATTAAATTCCATTTGAATGAAAATATTGAATGACATTGCATACAACTTGCATTGAATTGAAATTCAATTCTATGTATTTGAATTAAATCAATTCAATTCAACAATTGGATTAAAATTCAATAGAAGAAAAATGAGATGTAAATTTGTGAAAAAGGTATGAAAATTTGCTTATGAATATGGTGTGGAAGAAGAAAATTTTAAACAGACACAAATATGAAAACACAGTTTTCCATGTTTAGGGAATTATTAGGGAATGGATAAACAAGTTGACAAACACTAAACAATAACAACAAGTTAAATGTGGCATTAGGTTCAACACGTTTGGAATACAATGCCCAACATGGAATTTTTTTTATTGTACCCGCATAATGATTAATGTTGTAAGTATATTTTTACACAACAATTTCAAACAAAAAAAAGTATGATGTAGTGGTTAGAATCCTCCTTTCAATGCAAAGGTTTAGGGTTCAATCCTCTTTTCAATTGCTTTTGCCAACAAAAAAAATGAATGAAAAATATATATGACATTTACATAATTAAAAAAAAATAGTTGCCCTTCGGGAATTACTTTTTCTAAGAAAAAAAAATACTAAATGCTAGTCTCAAGCAAGTTGCCCTAGGGAACAATGTAAGTTCCACATGGAGCAAAATAAAGTTCTTAGGGAGCAAAAAAGTTCCCTAAGGAATAAATGATGTACCTTGAAAAATAACTTTCACAAGGAATAAGAAAAATTTCCTTGAGGAACAATGACAGCTTTCTTTGGGGAAGGGCCCAAGTTCCCTAAGGAGAGGGGCACCTTCTTTAGGGAAAATGAACTTTCCCCAAGGAAAAGCTCAAATTCTTTAAGGAAACATATGTTCCAATATTTTTGGCAATCAAAACCATTTCATGTTCATTTTTATATAGGTTGCTACTTATCATTGGAAAGGTTTTGGGGAGGCATTTCAATCATAACTCATAGGAAAAAATTATAATCACACAAAGTTTTGACACATTTATTCCCGAAAAACATGGATGTTCCTTGGGTAACTGAAACCTTTGTTCCCCTTGGCACATGGTTGTTCCCTAAAGCAACTTAAGCTCCTTTTTTTTGAGGAAAAAAAAATTTAATTATTCCTTGGGGCAACTTAGGTTCCTTCTCCTCGAGGAAAAAAAAATTTAGTTGCTTTTCGTGGCAACTTAAGTTCCTTCTCCTTAAGGACATGTTGTTCCTCAAGGAAAAAAACAACTTCCCTAGGGAACAATGAAATTTCTTGAGGGAAAGGCCCAAATTCTTCAAGGAAACATATGTTTTGAATCTTTTTGTGATCAAAACCATTTCATATTTGTTTTTACATAGGCTTACGACCTATCATTGGAAATGTTTTGAAAAGAGTTACAACCATCCTTCGAGGAAAAAAAGGTCCAATCATGTGTTCAAGGGAGCAATCATGTTCTTCAAGGAACAAATGTGTTTGAAACTTTGTGTGCTTGTAACTATATCCTATGAATTTTGATTGAAGTGCTTTTAGTTACAAAGTTATAGCGCTCCTCAAAATGTTTCCAATGATATGTTGCAAACATATATAAAAACAAACATGAGATGGTTCTAATTGCAAAAAGATTTGGAACATATGTTTCCATGAAGTATTTGGGCCTTTCCCCGAAGAAGTTGCCCTTTTCCTTAGGGAACAATCATGTCCCTTTGGAGAAGGGTCTTAAGTTGCTCCAAAGAACAAGTTAATTTTTTTTTTTCAAAGAATAATCACATCCATGGGGAGAAGGGGCTTAAGTTGCACCCGGGAGCAACAAAACAATATTGTCTCCAAGGAAAAAAAGCTTAAGGTGCATTGGGGAGCAACTTAAACCTTTTTTTCCTTGAGCAAAATCATGTCCTTGGGGAGAAGGAGGGGGGTAATTTAAGCTCCTTCTCCTAAGGACCAACTTAAGGTTTTGCCCTTTCGGGAACGTGATTCTTTTTGAAGAAATTGTTCTTGGACAACTATCTTAAAAAAATTGTTCAAGTGCAATTTATTTTCATCCATTTTGTTTTTGAATTAAAAAAGAAATTCATGAAAAGGTTCAAACCTAGGACCTTTGGTCTATAAGTAGGATTTTAACCATTACATTACTTTTTTCATTTGAGAATAATGTTACATATATATAACATATAATATTAATCATTGTGAAGGTACAATATAAAAAATCTAATTTTTTCTTTCCCATTGGGCATTGTATTGTACTATAATGCATTGAGCCTGATGCTACACTTAACTTGTTGGTATTGTTTAGTGTTTGCCAAATCCCAATTGAAAATTGTCCAAGGGATGGCTTAAAATTTATAAAATCCAAAGTTATGCTACTTAAATCAATTTTGATGAAATATCATCATTGAAATTTTGGGTAACAGCCGATAGTTGTGCATAAAGATAAGTTTTCAAATAACCATTTGAAATCCACTAGTTGACCCACCGATTATACAATAGTTATAAGGTTTGAAGAAATTAGAATTAGAATTATTATTATCTGTTATCCAAATATTTATATTAGTGTTTAAATGTTGATAACCTACCTGAATGATAATTGAGTCATCAGGTAGGTTATTTGAAAATTCGATACCTGGCAATTATCAATTTAACTGGTTATCAAGTAAATGGACAGTTGACTGGTAGGTTTGTAATAACCGGAATGATAACCGGGTCAAAACTTAATAACCGGACAACACTGGTGAGAACTGTGCTGGTTGATTGTTGATTCACTCTGACCTACAGATGTGTGGAACCAGCTGAGCTAACCAGCTAGCTACATAATTAGTATTGAATGACAAAGTAATAATCTGTAGTAGCAGATGAGGTCGCGACATTAGTAACAATAAATGACACAGTAAAAATACCCAGTCCTTTTTTTTTCCCTGCCTGTGTGGGGGACTCGGGAGTTCTGTGAAAGAATCCAATCAACGATTAAATGCTCTTCGGTGTTCCTATTATGACTCGACCCGTTGCACTCCGTGGCCTGGTTGGTTCAAACTTCATCATCATCGTCGTCGTGGTGCCGCCTTACTCACTGCTCACCCGCCTGACACTAGTTGCTTGCGTCTGGTTCTAATCAATGTGCCAGGCACCCAGGTTGCTGCAGTTTGGCTTTCTTGAATGAAGGAGGTCATTATCACTCATAACATAGATGTGGGAATTAATGGAGTTAGTAGAGTCTCACCGCTGCTGTTGCTCATTCTCCTACTGCTGCTGAAAAGGAAGGCTAAACAGAGCTGTCTCAAATTTGAGATACAGTTTTGCCGAAACTGGGGACTAAATGAGAAGTCAGGATGAAAATAGCACACAGGAAAAAAATTAGGGGACCAAATTAGTTTTCTCACGTTTATGGATCCTCATAGGATTTCTACCACCCCTCTCCCCCCTGCCCCCCCTCCCTGTTTTGGATTTGTGATACGTGTGCTGTTATTGCTGCTCACTCTTTGATTAAATTGAAGCCTTGTCGGAATAAGCCTCTTGCAAATCTTCTCAACTGATGGCCAGTTTCAGGAAAGAGCACCCAATTTTGCTACACTCAAATTAATTAGGCCTGAAAAAGGGGTTAGAGGGTTTAAAATCTAGGGCCCAAAGACAGGTTGACATTACGTATAAGTTGAATATCTACAGCATTCACTGATTAATCTATCAAGTAATATTACTGTGTGGTTGTTTCCTTCATGAATATTATAAGTAAGAGCATCTCCACCAACGCTCAGTATGCGATCCTGCGCTAGAAATCTTGGATGAGGTTCATCACTGGAATCAGGTGAATCCACTGCAAACCCTAAAAAAGTGTACAGCTTTCAGAGCCCTGGGGGAGCCCTTGAACAGTCTACAAATCGTATTCATTGACTGCTTTCTGATTGGCAAGATAGCTTGATTGGTCCAACTGGGTTGCAATCAGCAATCTCCCACCTACTTGCAGTCCCAGTTTCAGTTTTATGCGTGGGGTTGGAAAAAAAGTTAGTAACTAAAACTTGGATGTGAGAAATATTTTTGCAGGTTCAACATACTGAGTGTTGGTGGAGATGCTCTAAGTTAAGTATCTCTCTACGGAATCACAGTATGTGGGAGATTCTGTATTTGTAGGGATCAAATAATGTGTGCAAAAAGATAGAGACAAATTTTGTTGTTGCTGCTTTTGTATTATACTAACAGATGAGAAAGAGAGGATTACTAAAATACAGTAGCAGCAAGAAAGTAGCTACTAGCTAGCAACAACAAATTTGAGGTGCGAGAAAAGTTCACTTATAGGTAGTAGGAATTACGCAATTCTAGACTACCTATCTGGCAGTAGTTCCGCACGAGCTGGATAGAGCCAGGTTAATTCTACCAGACGCCATCTGTCCTATTTATTGCGCGAGCTCCTTCACTAGAAGCCGTTTCTGAACTGTAGGCACCACAAAGCGGATGTTCAGTTTAGCTTGTTGCTGCTGTCGGACGTGCTAGTTAGCTTGGGTGGTATATCTCGAGAGATTGGAAATATTCTTAGGCCTGGTCACTGAAGATTAAGATGCACATGAATTTGTTGAGCTCTATTAATCTTTCTTGACTCTTCTAGTGGGCACCAGCTTCAGTGGTTGCGACTGCACCAGCGACGCATGGTCGTGCAAGTTTCTGCACATAAGTATACTGAACACAGAAGAAGAAGAAGCTGGTGATCAGAGGCCATTTGGGCAGCTAGATCCGTCGAGTTGCAGCCCCGGGGCGGTTTCCCTGCTCGGACTAGCAGCCTGAGAAGACGACTACAGTTATCAAGCTTCGACGCTGTCGCAAGTACCGGATTCTCCCGCTTCTGTTAAGAGCAGCGAGGATCTAGCCGATTGCTTGCCTCTAAGGAGAGACTTTAGTACCTGCAGGTGTGTGTGTTCTGGGTCATGCCCCTGAAGGTGCAGTAGCTAGTTGGCCCCCCCCCCAACCTTTTGGCCATTGCCTCATGAAAAGCTAGCAAGCACGCGATGAAGCCCTGATGACTGCGTCGTTCGTAAGTGGGTGAAGAGACCAAGAGACCACCATCAGGTAGTCCTGCTTTCAGGTTTATACACTCTTCGTTTTACGTCCGTCTTTTCTTTCTGAGTCAGTGTTTTTTATTCTAGAGGCGCCATGGATCTGCTCAAAGGGACGAGGGATTTCTCTGAATCCTTTTTGCTGTACTATGGAGTCTAGACTGCAGATCAACCAAAGCTGTAAATAGCTACTGGTCAAAGGTGGAGTGATGAGCTCACAGTTCGGATTCAAGTTTTTGTAAATCACATCTCTCGACAAGATCCGCGGTAGCTCTGTCTGAAGACGAAGAAGTCGAGTGCCATGGGCGTTCGAACACCCATCTTCTTCGAGTGGCATTGGGAGCGTCTTGGTAACTTCAAGGTGAGCCAATCCTTCGGGCAATATTTGCCTCCAACTCCTGATCATCTCAGCGAACAGTTCGGGCAACTAACTGCTGGGTCCCTTAGCTTCAGATCAAAATCATATCTTACAGATGGCCATCCAGGACATTTGCATCATGAGATCCAATGCAGAGTTCGATTTGGTAGTCAGGATGAGGATCTGCTGCTCATGAGATTTTTTTTATTAAGGAAGAGGGGGCTTGTGCTGCATTGCATGCATGCGTTTTTGCAGTACGTTTTGGCGGCTCCAGTCGTGGCCAACGGTATCCATGGGCTCATCTCGGGAGCTAAGGACGTCGATAACTGGTGCTATCACTTGCTGTTGCTAGGAGCTCTCCGCTGCCTCTGCCAACAGATGTGGACAACCTACTCACGCCTGCATTGCCTGGTGAAAAAACATCAAATCAATGCGTGTGGCATCGAGTTCGAACAAGTGGATCGCGAGTTTCACTCGTACTTTCTTCTGCTCTGCTCTTTGTAACATCAAATACAGTCTCTAGTACTACTAGTTTAGTCATAACACGTTGCCCATGGTCTAGCTAGCTAGCTTGCAAGCTATGGTGATATTAATGGCTTTAGGCCGATCGATCAACGGTTCGAACTTCGAAACCCTGCACCAGATTATATTCCATGCATATATGCTACTTACAATTCGCACTGCTGCATGTTAGCCAAACCGATTGCCATCATCAGGACAAGAACGATCTGGTCGTTGGATTTGTCTTTTGACAAGAGATTTCTATTCCTTTGAAAAGAGGCAGAAGAGCTTCTTCAAACTTCTACTGATCATGCTCTACAGAGTCATGCAGTAAACTGAAGAAAAACCACCCATGTTAGCGCTACTACTGCAGTACTCAATCTGCCTTCAACCTAGGCAAGATGTATACTACAATCACAGCAGACTTTTTTAGAATTCCCTGTGGGACCCTCAAGAAAAACTTGAATTTCCATTATGCAAACATGAAATGGTTTGTTTGACAAACGGAAAATTGAATGATCCTCCTATTTCACAATAGGAAGATTAGAAGAAAACATTGAAATATTGGTCCCGCAATTCCAATGAAGAGTTTTTCCTGTGTTTGCTAATTCAACTTCAATTTGTTAGAAGTTTCCACTCTTTTCGCCCCAGGGAATACCAAAAAAGTTTTTTGTGAATAATGGATCTCTACAAAGAAATCTAGAGTTCCACAGAAATTGCTTTGGAACCTGTACACTTGCCAATTATTACCTCAGACAGTGAAACTCATCAGTTTTCAGAATTTGGTGCTCATTTTTAGCTGTTAGTGAAACTCCCCAGTTTGCAGAATTTTGATGTTTACTTTGTCTGCTTGGTGATAACTTTGGTTGACTGAATATACAGTTAACCTCCAACTGGGCATGAAATGGGGGTAAACTAAGGTCCAATTTAGCACCCAAACTGGTGCCCAACAGCGGTATACTTTGCAGATAACTTATAAGAAAGTGAATATATATGTTCCTAAATTTCTGTCACTACTAGAACTTGCAACCTGAATGATCAATGGAAATCCCATCAGTTAAAAAAGAACATGCACAATGTCTGGACCTACTTGAAATCATATGAGAAAACACCTCCTAGTTCTTAATTAGGCACTAAAAAGTTGAGATTAATTAAGAGATTCTATCATGCCTTTTGTCTTTCAGTACTGGTTAAGAATTGGGCCACCTGCTTGAAGTTGTAAAGTTCTTTTTTCTTTTGCAGTGAGTGGCAAATTTTCTGGTGAAGAATTGCTGAGGTCTTCTAAGGAGATGATGCAAAGGAAGGAAGGTTAGGGTCTATAGAGGATACTTATAAGAGTACTCATCTAGAGTGGCTAGTAATTATTTCAGATGATCGAAAATGATCTCAACCATACAGCAGCATTGCATTTATTTTTTTCCTCCCTTTTTTTATTTGAGTGACCTGAAATGATGTTGACCGTTATATGCACAAGCTATGTATACCTGAAACCAGATTAGCACCATGCTCTTCTTTGTATTTTGGAATATTTGCAACAATTGGTGAAATGCTTTTAGAAAACCAAATTTGAGGCATGAGCAGCTTGAACGAAATTATGTTAATGGTTCACAATGTGTGTTGGGTGCTTGGATGATGCAGAGATAACCACATGTTACTACAACTGCTGTTGCTATTGGCAGCACACTCATGGATTCCAGGATTCAGCAATCTACCCATGTGGAACATGAGGGGACTCGTGATCCTCTTCCTGCTTCACACGGGTCCAGTAGAGTTTCTCTACTACTGGATGCATAGAGCTTTCCATTCAGAACCACTCTTCCAGCGCTATCACTCCCTGCATCACCTGTCTGTTGTCACTGAACCACCTACTGGTCAGTTGCTTTACTCCAGACCCAATTGATTGGGAGTTGCAGATGTAGACCAGTTCGTGTCAACTGTGTTCAGACCTAATGCAGTAGTAGTACACTGGTCTCCCTAACTATGGGTTGATTGTTGGTAATGACTCTTGCATTTGCATGTTTCTCTGAAGTTTCCAAGTTCTCATCTGCAGCAGGGCATTAAACCCAAGAATCTTGAGAAAAGAAGAGAAATTATGGAGAAACATTATTAAGTCTGCAGACAGTTGCCAGATTTCTTTCAGTTTGATTAATTCTCAATCATTCAAGTGTCTAATAAATTGACAACAGAAGATTGTAGATTGGAAAAAATTTACTTGCTTCAAATTTCACTAAATTAGCTTTCATGTGGAACTTGTAGTCCACAATACAGGGGCTGACTGTAGGTTGTGCTTTTGGATGTTTTGAATTTCTGGAGTTTCAGCTTTTGGGGGTAAAGGTTCGTAGCGGGTTCTATAATCAAGGACAATTGGGGGACTGATCTCAACTTTCTGAGTGTATTGATCTCAAGTTTCTGAGAATAAAAATTGCAGGAAGTGTTACAACAATGTTGGAGCAGGTTCTGCAGACAGGGCTGATTGGGTTGGCTATGGTGGTCACGGTAATGCTTGGAGGTGCATCTATCAGTATGATATACATCTATTTACTCACCTTTGACTTCCTCAAGTGCATGGGCCACTGCAACTGTGAGTTTGTTCCAGCAAGGGTCTTCCAATTGTTCCCTGCTGCCAAGTACCTGCTGTACACACCCTCGTATGTGGTCCTACCATAACACATGTCCCACTCTGAGATATCAGTCCAATTGTGTTTTGTTCTAGGGCAACTAGGAAGCGCCTCATGTCACCACCATTCAGACGACTTGCCCACATGACTAACCCTACAGTCATGTCAACAATCGCTTTTTGGACCATATTAGGCACTTGTGACAACATGAATACCAGCCATCTGAGAGATATGGACTGTCGTGTGGGGTTGAGTGCAGGTACCATTCTCTCCACCACACACAGCTGCATTACAATTTCTGCCTCTTCATGCCACTGTATGATTATCTGGGTGGCACAGTCCATCCCGATACACTCCCATTCTATGCCTCCCTCCGAAAAGGTCTGAGCTCACCCATTACCCTAAACCTTGTTGTTGGTGTTTTTGTTGTTCCTTTGTTACTCTGCAACAGGCCTAGGAGAGCCATAATGCATTGGGTCCAGAATACTGGAGGTTCCAGGTTGCAGGATTTGAACTTTTGTTTCATAGCTTAGTAACTGCTCATAATTGAGGCAAGATCACATTTTCTTCTGTTCTTGTAAACTGTGCAGGAAAGGAGGAGGAGGTTCCTGACTTTGTTTTCTTGGCACACTGCATTGATGTGTTGACATCTCTGCATGTCTCATTCTGCATCCGCACTTTGGCTGCTCACCCATTCACTCCTTATTGGTTTATCCGTTTAATGTGGCTACCGACTCTCTTTTGTCTCTTCATCTTCTGGACTTGGGCACAAACCTTTGTGGCATATCGGTATATGCTTGACAATTTGAACTGTGTAACTTGGGTCATTCCCCGACATGGATTTCAGGTACTTTGACCCAAACCTCGCCATATATTGTCAATTCAGCAGCATCAAGAACTATGTTCAGTTTTCAAGAAAAGTTGTGCAGTCCAGTGTTTTTTGTTATGAATTTTGTGGAGTAGCAAAAGTGGTGATCATCATCGATAGCAAGATTTAACCAAATCTGGCTATAAACTAGATATGAATGTACAAAATTTGAATCATGTGTTAATATTTTTGGCAATTATTGGAACCAAATACAGAACTCTGGCTTAAATCCCCTAAAATCACTTCATTTCCAAATTTTTAATTATTAATCTCACTTTTTGGCAAAATATTGCCAGGGAAAAAATGCTGGTGTCATCCCACCAGGTTTTATTCTCTGATGTATGTCACTGAACTATAATTTTACTTTTTGACAATTTCTTGTAGGAGCAAACCAAAGAGGTTAACCTCAAGCCTTATCAAGCTAATTGCCAATTTCCTGAAAACAAATCTTCCATCTGAATAAGGGCTTAGACTAGTATGTTTCGTACCCTAGCAATTGTGTGCAAGAGCGCTAAGTTAATTAAGTCATTGAGTTACTGTGTTTTTGGCAAACTGCAGTATTTCTTGCCATTCTATAAGGACAACATCAACAAGCACATTGAGAAAGCTATTCTGAATGCTGATACTCTAGGAGTCAAGGTTATTAGCCTAGCAGCTCTTAACAAGGTAAATTCCTTGTCATGTTTCAAAAAGGTTTTGCTACCAGATGCACTCAGTTGCACCTACCTACCTTTCCTCTTGTTAAAATTCAGGAATTCAGCTGCAATGGTAACTCGTGCAGGCCTTACTAGGGTTGAGGGTTAAAGGCTGGCATCCAAATTATTTGGGCTTTTACAGAATGAGGAATTAAACGGAGGAGGCATGTTGTTCGTGGAAAAGCACAAGGATTTGAGGGTGCGAGTGGTGCATGGCAACACCCTCACAGCTGCAGTGATCATCAGACAGCTGCCCACAAATGTGAAGGAAGTTTTCATGACAGGATCAACCTCCAAGCTAGGAAGAGCCATTGCTCTTTACCTCTGTAGACGTGGTGTGCGTGTGTTGGTGAGCTTCCTATCAAAACTTCTGCTGAATCCAAAAACTCAAGGAATTGCGCACTGCATTTTGGGGTTGTGAGAGGTGTATAGTACAATGATTAAGAAACTCCAAACTTTTGGACAACTTCATTCATGCACACTATATGACTGAGAACTTGGTGGTATCTCCGAGTTGGTCTGCAGATGCTTACAAAGTCAAAGGAGCGTTTTGACAAAATCGTAGCAGAGGCATCCCATGATGTTAGACACAACCTCATCCGAGTCACCAAGTTTCAAGCTGGCCAAAACTGCAAGGTATTACTTCCTCTCTCCATCATTTCTAATGGTATATGCTCTTTATGTGGGATTAAAGGTTTTACCCAATTTTGATCTTTGAATCACCCACTGCAATCATTATTTAAGAAGTCAGTTCTGACAACTTTTCTTCTATACACCATTTGTAGAAGCCTTGTCAAGGCTTCCATAGAAGGATTCAATGGCACCCATTGCCAGCATTCAAAAACATGTAGTTTTCTTTATAACTCATGTGTGAAAATGTTGTCATCAACAGACATGGTTGTTCGGCAAATGGACGTTGAATGCAGACCAGCAATGGGCTCCCCCTGGAACAAACTTCCACCAATTTGTAGTGCCTGCTGTCAGAGAGATTCGCAAGGACTGCACCTATGCACCAGTTGCTGGGATGATCCTTCCCAAGCAAACAATTGGTATCCATACCTGTGAGGTATGCCAGACTCCTTCCCATGTTTATTCTTTCCTGTGCATTTCAAATTTCAACCAGTCTATTGGGTCTGGTATATAAGGCTTGCACCTGGTATCAACACTGGTATCATCACTGGTAGCAAGGACCCTACCAGGCTGGTATGACCTGAGGCAATACCAGGCAGTATCTCAGGTCCAGTCAAGGGCATTACCAGAAGAAGGGCCCCCAACAAGGTGGGAGCCAAGCCTGCTTCTGGTAATTCCCTTGACTGAGGGCCTTACTGGACATAAAGCATGATGCCAAAAAGAAAAGTATGCTCTAAAAAAACAAGAGACACCTCACAAAGATCAAAACTCCCTACAAAAGAACTGAAGGCACTGATGTTCACTAGATGTCAGATTCTGCTTTAGGAGGTGCCCTCCAACTACGGAAGAGGAATGTCTGGACTGCTTTACAAGCCTTGTACATACCTCTCATAATGCCAAGTATGTATCTTGCTCACACCAGCCAAAAATCAGCCTTGGACCCAAAACCAGGATGAAGCTGGTATGAAAGTCTTAAAAAGTTCTCAATACCAGGGACCAAAGTTGATACTGTACCAACACTAATTTCAACAGTGCCTCCAAACTAAAAACCTCCAAGCCAGGAATTTTTCTTCTTTATTGGAAAAATTATGAATCTACTAGGGTAGAACCATTCATCATTGAACATGTACCCATCACCAAACACGTTCCAATATTTTCCTCGTTCCTTAACTATATTGAGCAATTTTTTCGTGTCTTTGGACATGCAAATTGGAGGGTTACAAAATTGGAGGGTTTCAGCATCATAAGCAAACAAGCAACACAGAAAACACAGGAAGAGAATGAGTGATAGTTTGCTTCAATTTTTTGAAAAAATAGCTCTAGACCCCTCACTAGTTCCAGCTCCATATCTTCCTCATTTTTAGTGCATTTTGAGTGATTTAAAACCTGATGTGTTTTCCAACCATGGCTTTACAAAACTTCTTTGTATTTGAGAGGCAAATATGGAACTATCAAAGATTTTAAGCCATCATCAAACACCAAACCCCTTTCCATGTAACACCCCACATCTTGCCCATTCCAAATTGAGCAATTTTTGCAGCGATGGAGGGCAACAAATGTTCTTTGAGCTTCAGAAGGAGAGGAACAATATGTGTGGATCTCCTTTGAGTTCTTAAGTGTTCACTTACCAACCTATCTACCCTAGCTGCCCACAGTTTCAATGCTAGTACTTCAAACTTCTGGAGGAGCTTGATCTTGAATCATGTGATGCTTAAAGCTGATGTGTATACATCATCGGGTATTTTGACTGCAGGTGATGATGCCAAGGAGAGCAGTGCATGCATGCCATGCAGGAGGGCTAGTGCATGCATTAGAGGGATGGAAACATCATGAGGTGGGAGCCATCGATGTTGACCGCATTGATGTGGTGTGGGAAGCAGCTATGAAGCATGGCTTCTCTTCTGTCACTTAAGAAAGTCAACTGGTTTTTCCTCAACAAATAAACGCCATTGGGTCATGTGAATTGCTAATACATCACTGCTGTGTGGCATCTTGACATTGGAGCAAAGATTTAAGGCATGTTTTTTGATCCAAAATGTCAGAAAAACCCTCTAGAACCAACAAACCACCAATACAGAGATTGGATGTAACTGAGGAAATAAGTTGGAATGTACAACCCATATTTGATTGATTGTCTGTTCTGATACCTGCTTTCGGCAGTCAGTTTGTTCAACTAGATGGACCATCATCCATGATTTACACTTGGGAAGAAAAAAAACCACAAGAGACTAAATTCAAGTACTTCCCTTTGGATCCCTTCTCAAGGAAAATAGTTTGATGTGTTAAACCCCTTTTCTTGTCCTTGGGACTCCTAAAAACTCAGAGGTATTACGTCAGTATGGCCTTCTGTAAAGCTATATTGCTTTAGGTGAACTGGAATTGCTCCACCTTTAAAGCCTGCTTTCAATTGTAATTTTGTGCAAAGCTTAGTGCAGCAGGGTAACTTAAGTTCTTAGGGAAACAGACACCATTGTTATTGTTAGAGCCCTCTGTTCTAACAGTTTCAGGACTTCTGATTTTTAGACTTAAGGTCAAGACCTTGGGCATGTTTGGCACACTGGAAACAACATATTTTTGAAAGGGATGGGTCTCTCATATCATTAATGAGCCTAAGATTTTCTTTGTAGTTGATGATATCTCCATCTGAGGAATTCTCCAAAGTGTATAGGACCAAAATTGATCAACAGTGATCTAATTTGACAATTGATATGCCTCCAGAAAAAAAGACCTCTCTAACATAGCATAGAAATCACAAAGAGAAACAAAGTAGAAAACCTACATTTTAAAATGGATCAATATGAGGAAATACGAGAATTGCTGTAACTTAGATCCCAAGGTCTGGACCTTGATTCTTGCATCATGAAGTGCATCAAGGCAACAAATGCAAATACACATATGCATCCATATGCCACGGCACACAACAATCAATCTGGTTTTTGTTCATTACAAATTTCACTTCAAATGTCTAGCTGCCAACCTCCAAAGCATCACCCTCCAAATATTTAGGTGTTGACATCATGTACATTGCAGATCTAAAAATATTGATAATAAACATTGAAGTACCAATTGCCTTGAAGACTAACATGTCACTAAAGTAGTAGGCAAGAAATCATAACCTGATAAGGAGTTGTTATTTTTGAGATGAACCCAACAATGGATGTGCTCGTGTTAGTCTGTTGGCAAGAGGTCGGTGATTTGTGGCCAAGTAGCAAACAACTGAATCCTTGAAAAGGTTTGTCTACATGAGTACACTCCCTTGCCACGTTGTAGACATTTTTACATGGAGAACAACTTTGTACTACCCTAGTTGGGTACAAGAGTGGATGGGACAGAAAAAATTGTGGCCCATAAAGAATTATGAAAACACTATGGTGATAATTGTTTGTCACAAACCATAGCTGGATTTACATTAATAAGAAGAATATATTGACATTTTAGTGTCTTCATGTGTATGAGCACATTGTTTTGGTTTTTGGTAAGCTAGAAGTGCTTCATGGTTGGCAAGAGGAGCACCCACTAACAAGTATAGGTACTTCAAAAACATTTGAGAAATAATTGAAGATGTTGGATGGAAAAACTTTGGACCAAACTCATGACAACTTGAGAATATTGTAGAATTCACAAATCCATTTTAGTTTCTAGCGGTGATGGAAAAACTAGGGTATCACCAATCTCTTCAATACTTTATGTGAAAGACTTGAGGAAGGGTGAAAAATAAAACTTCTATACGAATACACGAAGTAACTTCAAAAGGATTTAAATAACTCTATGCTTGTTGGAAGAAGTTTGATTGTTGTGGAAATGGGATTGATTTGATTCATCCTTGCAAGTTAATACACATATTTTGAATTCATATTAACATCATGAAAGGCAAGGCAAATGACCAAGAATTGGAAATAATACAAGTATTCCATGGACACCTTGTACCTAGACATTGAGTTTTAGTGCCACTTTAGATGAGGATCCATGGTCTAGGGTCCAATGAAATAGAACAATATTATTGGATGAGAGCCGTAAATTGGACTCATGGCCTTTTGATGAGGTTCCAAGACCAAAAGCAACATATTGAGGCTAAATCTATGTAGCACCATTTTGGAAGAGTTATCAATTGGTTCAAATAAATAGAAAAGCTAAAAAGGAAAGGTTGTGATTTGGAAAAGTAAGATGCAAGCCAAGGTCTAACTCAAGGATTCAATTTGCTTCAAATGAGGACAAATTGTTTCCTACAAATTTGGACCTCAAACCCCATCTAAAGTGGGTGGTAAGCACAAATGGGTTTGAGGTCCTATCATCCAACAACAAGATAAAAATGTTATAGCCAATAATAGTATTGTCACATGGTTGAAATATAGAGGTCACAATGTTTCAACCTTGAAAGGACTAATGTGTCACAATATGTCACAAGATTACAACAACATGACTACTTATAAATTGGATCACTATAATTGACTACTACAATTGGATCACAAAAAAGAAAGGAATAAATATATATTCTTTCTCATACGAAAAAATCCATGTTGTTTATTGAATAATTAGAGTGGCTTGTGCACATTTCAATCAATCTTTGAATGTGGAATCTCGGATGAAGGGATTCACCTAATGCAAGTCAATTTTGATTTCATTGACATCAAAATGGTTTCTATGTGCTTTAATAAAAGATCATTATTGACAAATACACAAATTGGCTTTTGGTAGAAAGCCTTTGAGCATGAACATAAATTTACTCAACAATTTGAGGCTCATAATTTCTATATATCATTAGATGGAAGAAAAAGATCTTCAAGAATTTTAAGGAATTGAAAAAGAAGAAAAAAATGAGAGCACATTTGCTCATGGAAGGAGAACATATTTGTCACTTTATAAATGCCATGTGGGCCACAAAATAACTTGAAATAATTGAGTTGTGCATTGTATGGTTAGTTGAATATTTTTCAATTTAAAAATAAATAAATTCTAGAAACATTTGACATCCATTTTCACCAATGGGTGTAAGCAAGATATAATGACATTTGAAATACTTTGTCAAAATTGAATGCAAGTAGATATAAAATAGCAATAAAATCCATCATAAAATTGTTGAACATTGAATTTTTAAGTTGAATAATCAAAGATAAAATGATTTTTCACTATTGGATAAAAATATGTTCAAAGGAGCCAAAAATGATTTCAAATAGTATTGAAATTTGTAAGTATATATATATTGACATTTTGAAAATATGTTAATCATTCCGAGTTGTGTTAAATGACTAATATATGTTGAGGAATTCAAATTTAATTTTGATTAAATTTAATTTTGGGTTTTGGTTTTAGTTGGACTTTTTGAACTTGAATAATAATTGTATCAAAAGCAATCAATTTTACAAAAGATTAGTTAAAATAATCTTTTAACATAAAGTCTTTGATGGTAAAAAAATTTAGATGATTGTAACCTACTACCCACATTCAAAAATCATTCACAATTTAAAATTTATGAAACTTAAGTTTTAAAAAAGTCAAAGTATGTTTCAAAATCTCAAAATTTCAAGAGTCCTTCATACATGTAAATGGGGTGTAATGTACATAACAATTTTTTTTTAATATAATTTATGATACAAGAAAAAACCCCAAAGTAATTAACATATTTTGGTATGATTCAAAATTATGATAATATTTTTATTAAAACACAAAATTTAAACACTTTGAAAAAATCTTATTTATTTAACAATGACTAACACAACATGTAATATATTGGGACAACTATATGTATTTTAATAGAAAGTTGAAAAATATTTCATTAAAAAAAAAATTGATATGAAAAATTGAAAAACACTAAAAAAATACCATGATCATTTTATAAAGTAATTATGTTGGCTCCTTTGAACATATTTATATTATATTGTACATTAATTTTCAATTTTCATATTGTAACAATAAGTTTCAAATAGCTTTTCAAAAATGTATTCTATTGTGAACTCTACTTTTGCAATGTGGATTTTTATTTCAAGTAGGTGTCAAATAGGTTATAATAATATTTATTTATTTTCTTTTGATGAGTCCTTGAATCTATGATGATCTTGATATCCTAAGTACATCTATATTTTTATTATGTTTTTAAACCTAAAAATGCATTTCAACAAATATTAACAAGTCAATTTCAAGCATGTTTTCATTTACATTTTAGGTTCATTTGGTTTAACATTAGGAACTAGAATTTAATAACTTTAATAGAAGGCATGGATGCTACTTGACACATACTTTTAGCCAATTTGATGTTATTTTATTATAATCATATGAATGACACATGAATTAAGTGGAAAGCCACCTTAAACTTGTTTATTTTATCTTGCTTTGACCCAAATTCATATTAACATTTTAAAAAGAGTTAATCAAGTGAAGGTGACACCATTCTTGTTCAATTTCCAGTGTTGATACAAACCTTCATTTTGGATGCAATGTGATAAAGTATCTATGGAAAATTTAATGTTTTAAACTCTAGTTTAAAAGTGAATAAGTTTTATCATAAATACAAGAAAATAGATACAAAACCTCTTTAAATCTCATAATCAAACCGTAAGGCCTTCCATTAAGTATACTTGGTAATACTAATTGTAAATTTTTTTTTATAGGACCACCCACTTCATATATATGATTATGATTTGTTGTCCCAATGGAATTTTCCATTGTTTAACTTTTACCATTTCATTCTTAACTCATTTTCTAGAAGGTTGTTCGAGGACTAGATTACAACCATTGATTATTTCAATTCAACATCAAGTGACAATTTAATCACCTTTTGTTTACAATAAACAACTATTTTTTTCCTATGTAAGGCCCACACAAAATTAGTAATAACTATATTTTTTCCAAATTTATAAAGGGTTTTTTTTTTCATAACATGTAATATTTAAGAAATTGTAACTTTTTTTTCTTATTTATACTTTAAATTACCTTCATAATTTATTTTTCGTTGACAAATATGACGATGAATTACTTGCAAAAGATAAGATTTTGTTTATTGATGAACAACAAATTTACATGGGCATTGTTTTATTTTTTTTTATTTTCTTATTAGCAACTTCTAAGCCTTTTGTTTGAATTTCATTTATTTGTACTAAATCACTTGCAAAATTATATCATGTTTTACAAGACCTTATGTTAACTATACATCCACCTTGCATTTATGCAAGATTTGTTGCCAAAGCTATTGGCTTTCATTTATGTTTATCCAAAATAATGAACGTTATTTTTGCATTCTATTTGTTGATGCAAAAAGAAGGCAAAGCCGAAGGTAATCAAATGTTTGGTGCTTTCTTAATTGAAGCCCACATAATGAGCAAGTTGATTACCCAGGAAAATCTAAATGAAATTATCAAAAACAAATTTAAAAATCCTTCTTCTCTCCATTCCAATTTTGATTTTATGTTACTACACAATAAAAGTTTGCTCGTGGTTTGTCAACACTTGGTGGCCTCATTTTTGTTTTGGCTAGAAAAGCTTTTTAGGAAGAGAAAGCAAGCAAAGCATGTTGTTCATAAAGCAAATAATATATCTTTGCATTTTGGTAAGACTTGTGGCACAAAAAAAATGGTCTTTGGCCCAAAATACCATTGGTGGAAACAAATTCAAATTTGGATTTTGACATGTTGGTTTTTATTAATTGTAGGCATATTGCTAGGAAGTTGATGGGCCTATCAAGAATTAGGTTAGGGGGGTTGGTGGTTTTGAGATCCTTTAGAAAATGCTTTTCTTATGCCTTGGATATTGGCTACAACTTGTATTCATTTAGTCATTTGACCTAAATTAAGTTATTGATTATTTTTCTTAATATGGTTATTTCTTAATGTTTTGTTTTAGGAACTTTTTTTTTACATTTTAAATTGTTAGTTTTCATTCATAGTTTTGCTACAAATTTTACACAAGGAATCTTTTTATGGTGTTTTTTCCATTTAATTACCAACATATTTTTAATTATTTTTCTCCAAATAAAGCAATAATTGAATATTAATTAGGTGCATTATCTAGTTTATCATCAAACCAAAGCCTAATGCCTTTAAAACTTGTAAACTAGATTTTGTGGCATTTGCAAAACATTTTATTTCCACATTCACACAAATTAATTCGTTTACTGAATTTGATGGAGGGCAAAGAAGGCCATGACAAAGTAGTTGTATATAGAACAAGTACAATGCATTAAAGAAAGCTACTTTTTTTCTCAAGCTAGAGAGGTGAGAAGCTAGTTTAATTTTGATTACACATACGACCCTCTATGCAAAACCTAAATGGCCTTCATTTGCTATGCAAATGTTCTGTCTTCTAAGAGCTATGAGGGTATTAGAAGGGCGCAGAGCATTTGCTAAAGGTTTAGGAGAAAAAAAAAATTTAAGGTTTGAAAAAAACACTCATATCAAAAAATCTTTTTTTGTTTTGTCTTTTATTTTCTATTTTATTGTTTGGAAAGGCAAGAATACCAAAAAATAAAGTAAATAGATGGTCCAACTACAAAACTTTTTATTTCATCTTTTCTTTATGGTTGTGCTTGGTGGCATGACAACACCCATACTATTTCAATGGTTCGTAAATAGAAATGTTCTCATAGGTGCTCTTTCTATTCATGGTATTATAATATCTATTTGTACCTCTCTATTATTGGTTTTAGTTTATATACATTCTAGGGGATTCATATGTTCTATGCACAAAATAGAAAGGATCATTTTGGTAAAAACAAGACCCATTTTATTATCCAACATAATCAAGAAAAGTTGCCCCCAAACTAAATCTAAAAACACATTTATTTTATTTCTTATTTCCTATTTTCACTTTCTTATTTTCAAATTTATAAGTGACTTCTCATATTTAAAATCTTTTTGTAGTGTGCTTTGTTTTTTATTATCTTGTATATTTCCTTTATCAACTAATTATAGGCATGATAGGTTGGCAAATAAGGAGCATATAAGCTTAGAATGGAAGGAATTGAACTATGTAAGCATGCACAAAGAAGAAAGTGCAAAGCACTTTGGCCTGATGAAAAAAGAAGCAAAAATGAAAAGAGACACTTTCTTTTGTTTGCGAAAAGAGAAAAAATCAAAGATTTAAAATTTTAAAAAAATTGTGATTTTCAAAAACCTCTGGCCTCAATGAAAAAGCCAATTTTTTGGCTATTTATTTTTGGCTTGTTTTTTTGCAAGCTCTTTTTTTTTTCATAAAAATAATTAGAATATATTTTTTATTGTTTGTGCCTTACCAAAAATACTAATAAATGTTGGTCATGACTTTCAAAAAATTCCCATGACTATGAAGATTTCACATGGAGGAATTTGCATCTTTGCTATGGGTGTTATTCGGTCATGCAATCCAATGGCTTATGTGTGATCATCATTATTTTCAAGCCCATGCCTACATGGCATGAAATCTAGTTGAATTTGGGTTTTAAATATTGTTGCTAAAATGTTCAATTTATTTTTTAACCTTGATAGGAAGATGGTTTCTTTCCAAATTAGTGCAAAAGGTTTAAAGATTTAGGATGAACCAATGTAAGTGAGTATATAAGCTTCACTACTCAAAAATACCCAATATAGACCACATTGAGAGACTTGCCAATGGCGAAAAAGGCCATAGGTAATGCTAGTTGGTGAAATGGCATTAAGAATTCCTAGTGGTATGAAAGATAATGCGTGATGATATTATCTACATTTGTACCATTCCTCATGAAGTAAATTTCACATCCAACCATTTTACCAAGTAATAAGAAGTAGATTAAGGTCCACAATTTTGAGTTGTGACAATTCAAAAATCCTTTATGAAAGGAATATTTGACCAACTTTTCTTTTAATGAATGTTTATCTAGACATACACAATTAGTTATTGGAACAATTGTAGTTTTAATTGAATTCATGTTGCTTTCAAATAAATCCACATAAAATTTTTAAAACATCAATTGTTTACAATATAAGATTTGATTTAAAACTTAGGTGTAAATGCACAACTCATCAATTTTAAATGCCATAGTACCTTTGTAGGCCCAATGCATGTTTATCAAATAATTACTTCATTTTAAAACTTTCATTTTGACAAACAAAATATTTTTAAAGGTTCAACATCTCCCCTTCAAAAAAAATTGCAATTCTAAAAATAATATAATTAGTGTCAAAGCTACCAAGGTAGGTAGTAAGGCATGTTATAAAAAGGTTCCAATTTGAGAAATTATCAACCGTGTAAATATTGACCTAGAAAATCCAATATTTAATTAAGGTGATTACCACTAGACTTGTAAATTTTTAATTCATATGAATTCATAGTTGTGTTTTTTTGGGATAAAATTTAATTGTAAAATGAAATTATTTGTCATAAACATAAAATAGTGTAAAACATTTACCATAGATTCATTGAAAATATCAATGAATATGTCTTCCCATGTGACACCAACACATATTTGAATTTAGGCCGCATCACTTTGAATAAAAGGTTAATTTTTATTATTCAAACATTATGCAAAAACATGGTTTTCATGACAAAAACAGTTCTTGCAAATGTTGTACAATTATAATCATGTAATCATATTTAAAATTGGGTTGCCATTTTTTTCAACTATAGCCATAATTATATAAGAACTACGTGACTATAAATACAACTAAATAATTATGAATATAACTATGATTATACAACTAATAGTCATGTTCAAACAATTGATCTTATTTAACCAACTATGAAAAACTAAATAGATATGAACCTATGTTGTTCCACTTGTTTGACAAGTTATGGTAATTAGGACTAATTAAATGGGAAGTCTACATCTATATAACTAATCAAAATTTGAAAGCTTATGTATTGGAAGTGAAACTTGCAAATAATTAACCACCACAAGAAGAAATCTTGCCCTTGTTCATTATCCAAATTCACTAGTTTTTTAATGAAGTGGGACAAAATTGATTAATATGCAACTTGTATGGTTTTGGTAAAAAAGGACTAGTTGATTAGGACATTTTAATGAAATGGTTTTAAGTCATTTTGGATAATCACATGTTGCATTGTGTAGTTTTTAATTTTAGAATTATGACATGGATATATGAGGTTTTAAATTAATATGATGTGGAATAAAGCACCATGTCTTCATATTATTTTTTCAGTTTATTTATTTTTATTTTTTTGAGATTTTGGAATCACGGATTGTATTTTTTTCATGGCACACCATGACAAAATTACATGCTATGGAAATTTTATTTTATTTTTATTTTTTTCGATTTTGTGAGAAAAAGTTTTGATGTCATTAGCCATGATGTACATGTTCGTATATTTCATTTATATAAAATACATTGACACATTCATCAAGGTTTCAACCCAAGACCTCATGGAAACACACCATGATTTTAACCATGAAACTATTTCAAGACCTTATTAATAAAAAAGAAAAGAAATATTATATTTGCTATGGAATTGTTTAAGAAATTCAAACTTTAACATACATTTTGTTTTTCAAAATGTATTCAAATGCTACAAATGAAAACATGATCTTGAAGTTTATTCAATAATGTGTTCAAAAAAATATTATACTTTTAGAAGATTAAAATAAAATGTTAAAAAAAACACCAAAAATATCATGTCATGAATAAATTTACAATGTTTTTTTGTTTAAATTGACCTACAATCTTTGTGAATTCAATAATTTTATCATTAAGCATTTAACAATGTTGTTTCCATTATATAAAATATGTCCATTTGTTGAAAAATTGCAAGTTTTTAATTTTTCCAGTATAATTAGGTACACAATTTTTAATTTATCTTTTACAATGTTATTAAAATAATCATCCATGAAAAGATTTAACCACATTTGGTTATAAACAAATTGTAAAGTTAGAAAATAGTAAGAATTTAATATTTAAAAAAATTATAATTTAAAGGTCTACATGCATCTTAAACTTGGCATGCATGAAAATTTGACCTAATCATTAACCCATTCAAATATAAATGTGAAACATGCCTAATTTTTATAGATTTAAATTTCAAAAAAATGTGGTGAGTGCAAAATACAATTTGTGCATAATGAATTTAACACATTCAAAGTGAGTGATTCAACTCATGTGTAAATGTTGATAATTCAGGAGTTTTGAAAAAATAAATTGTTGTGTGTGTTTCAATATATACTAATAAGTGCAATATGTAACATTTGAATAATGATTTTCATAAGTTCAAAGTGAATGGTTCAACTCATATAAAGATGTAAATAGTTTAAGAATTGTGAAAAAAATTATTAAACCATTCAAATATAATTGCAAAGCATTGAGTTGCATGTGTTTCAATATATTTTAATAAGTGCAAGATACAACTTGTGAATAATGGTTTTAACATATTAAAAGTGAATGGTTTAACTCATGTACACAAGTTGATAATTGAAGAGATGTGGAAAAAATCATTAATTTGTTCTAATATAAATGTGAAGTCTTATCTTGTTACATGTGTTTTAATAAATTATGGTAAGTATAAAATGCAACTCACGAGTAATGGTTTCAACATGTTAAAAAGTTGATGATTAAACTCAAATGCCATGTTGATAATTGAAGAAATGTCAAAAAAATTATTAACATATTATAATGCATAGTGCAAATAAAGTTAAAGCCTGCCTCGCATTAGTAATTTGAAATTATTAAAAAATAAAATAATGTCCAAATTATACTCATAAGCGAATAACATAATAAACATGACAACTATGAACAATATTGATCGTTAATTAGTGCAACAAGCCATTTACAAACTTAAAATGACCACATGTATTTGAAATGTAATCAAATCGAACAATAGTGTGTGGGGTGGAAAAGGATAAGATTTTATCTTGTGCGCATTGAATTAATATATAACAAAATGTATCAAATGAATTAACATAGACAAAATTCATATTAGTTGTTTGAAAATTAACTTATATTTATGTATGTGTCATCAATCTTGAAAAGGTCATAAGTTTAGGTCAGCCTTTGGGTTTAACCTAGTTAACTTTTAAAAGCTTAAGTTTAACATAAGATTTAACCTAGTTTTAGCCTTTAAACTTAGTTTTAAAGTTTAACTTAAGTTGAATTTAAGTTTAACTTAGGTTTAGCCTTTAGATGTAAACCTTATTCAATCTTTGGGTTTAACTTAATTTTAACTTAAATTTAACATCTAGGTTTAATTTAAGTAGCCTAGCTTATCATAATTCAACTTAGTTTAAATTTAACAATTTAATATAATTAATTCTAAGTTATACCAAGTTAACCTAAAGCCTAATCCTAATTTAGGTTAATTTGACCTAAATAGCCTAGTTTATCATAGTTTAGCTTTGTTTACTTAAACTAGTGCATAATTTAATTGAGTTTAGTTGAATTAATCTAATTTTTTCAATTTTAGCTTAATTAGCTTTTGTTTAACCTAATTTAGCCTAATCTAACCTAGTTTAACCTAATTTACCTTAAGTAGCCCTAGGTTAACCTAGGTTTAAGCTAGAGAGGCCTAAGTTAGCTTAGGTTAAAAAAATTAATGTTTATAGTTTTGTGGTAAAATATTTTATTACAAAAAAAAGGTTGTAGTGCAATGGTTAAAAGATTTGAACTCCCAAAATGGAGGTGAGGAGTTCAAAGGCTCCCACTTATAACCCATATATTTCCTAAGTGGATAGGCTAGGTTAGGGTTTTGAGATCAAGTTCACATAAGTCTATTTGATTCAACTTTGATTGTCATGTGGTAGAATGTGATTGGGCCAAAAAAGTTAATTTTAACATTCTAGGCTACTAGGGGGCAGCTCATGAATGGTCAACAATTTTTTTGAATGTATCATAGGTTGCGATGTGGCAACAAGAAATTAATGAAAAAAATTGAATTTATATTTTTAAAACAAAATCTTAACCATTGGATATGTTTTCCATGATTGTGGTAAATATGATTACATCACAAAGGATGTAGGTGTTAGTGGTAGTTGTGACTATAAGCATCAATAAAAGTTTTCACAAAAATGACATGGTTTTATGGACATTGTAATCATGATTAATCACAAATGGCATAAATGATCACAAATGTAGTTGTTTATGTAATCCTAATAACTTAGTTTTGGCATAGTGAGATTGATATGGATTCATGAAGTTCTTGGTGTAATCAATACAAAATTTGTTTAGGGTTTAGGGTTTTATGGTTTTCCAAAGGTGATTTAATTTCATGAACTATAGAATTAATGAAAGTGAAAGTAATTTCATAAACATAAAATCTATATGATCATGGAATTTTGCTTTGATAGTGTAGGATTCCATGACCATGTATAGTGTAAGGATTTTATTATTATTTTTAATCCTCATGTGAAATTGATTGTTAGTTGTAGTGTGGAGCCCAAATTGATAATTATGTAATTTGATAATTAAAATCATAGTTAGGTTGAAGATTGGTGTAGAAATAACACTCTTTTTAATTTGAGTTATTGTAAAGAACAAGTTCTCTTTACAAACTTCTTGCATGGCTTGTTGAGTTCGTTGCATAATCACTAGTCACAATTCATGAAGACAATTTTAAGGGTGATGATTGATGTTGGATGAGTAAAGCCACCTACAAATTAATAAAAAGTCGCATAAGTGTGTGCATTCCTAAATTAAAAAAAGGTCACTAGAACATGCATAAAGGTGAGAGGCCATTGCTATTAATATGTTGTTAAATGTTATTAGTGCTAACACACTTAAGATATGTACCATAATACTTGTGTAGTTTTAGCACTTGTGTGCCAACTAATTTATAAAATTTGAAAATACTAATTTGATGCTTGGATTTTTAATTCTGAAAATTGACAAAGAAATAATAAAAAACCACATTAATTTTTAAAGCTTTTCCTACTAACCTTCTAGTTAGATGGTTCACATCTGACAATATTAAATTGCACAAAGTTAAAGTTTGAATCTTGTTACATTCAAGTACATTGCTATAACTATTTGATTGAATGGACTTGAATAATTTAGTATAAAATGTTTTTTTTATCAAAATTTGGACAAAATGAAAATAATTTATTTTATTTTGAAGGTGCTCAAATATTACAATATTTGAATATTATGATGCATTGGGATAAACAATTAGTGCTTTAAATTCGAAGTTCAATATCTTCAAAGTTTTTAAAATTCTGGTATATCATTACTTGAACCTAAAACCTCAAGGTTATTTTTTGGCACTTTGAATCCTAAAAATTTATTTTTATTTTATTTTTTAAACCAAGAGATTGTTATTTTTTTTTGTAATAAGTAGCCCAAAATATAAAAATACGATTGATTTTTTTTACTTTCATATTTATTCTATATCCACATGTGGTTAAATGTTACTATTGATGATGGCCACTTTAACTGAATTTTCTTATGGAAGATCACCACTTTGGTTACATTACAAAATTGGGAAAGAAATACAAGTTTGTACAACTTGTGGTATGCAATGTAGCCACATGTTAAAATGTCCAAAATGGAGTTTAAATGTATTTACATCTTTGTACTTACAAGCCTTATGGGTGGGCCCCATATCCTTGACCAAAAGATGGACTATGCTAAGATGTTTTCTTGAGAACTAATGTGCATCCTTAGTTATTAATTATGAGATTTATTGGAGATCTTCCATGTTGTGGGTGATGGCAATTGAAGTTGTGCATTACAAGTATATAAATTGGGAACTTGGGGACTAATTCACAATACTAGTTATTGATGGGCATAAGCTATATCAATGTAAGTTGTTCAATGGTTGTCATTGAAATTCTGAATAAGTCAATGAATGGTGTATGGTTACAACAACATTCACTTATGTTTAAGGCACATATTGATTCAACATACACATTTATGTCACCTAACTTAACATTTAAAAAAAAAATGATATCTAGTTAATTAGTTAATCATTAGAAGAAATCATGTCCATACTAATTAATGTCTTCATTAGTACCTTTTAGTCATTCTCCAAATCAATTACTTTTACAACTAAAATTTGTGTAGTTTTACATGGCAAGTTAATTGCAAGTGCTTGTAGTTGAATTTTCAATTATAGGTAAGCCTTGTAAATTGTAGATATATAAGTTATTCATGGCAAACAAATTAGATGAGAGCAAGATGAAAATGCCATAAACTACAAACTAGGTTTGATAATCCACTAACATATGAAAATTTAGTTGTTTGTTTTGATTAGACCCTGTAAGCTATCCATTTATGTGAGAATGAGTAGAGCTACATGAATAGTAGATAGGTAGGTAGGGTAGTTAGGTTAAGTAGGTAACTAAGTAGGTTATTGGGCTAGGTAGGTTAAATAAGTAAGGTAAGTACTTGTAGAAAACCTAACTAGGTACCTAGTAGGTAGGTTAGATAGGTAGGCTAGTTAATTAGGTAGTTAGATAAGCTACATAATTCAAAAAAGAATGTTGATAAAAATATGACATAACAATATATATTACTTGTTGAAAATGTGGTGCAATGATTAAGGATTAATTGGTCCTTCAACATGGAGGTGAGTGGTTCAAAACCTCATACTTGCACCTATATTTATGTACCTAACCTTAACTTAGAGGTGCCAAACTAACTTAGATGCCTAGCCTAAGTGCATATGTTAACTTTTTACTATTTATATATGTAATAGGTACTAATAAGTAGGCTAGGCTAGGACATATGCCATCATTTGGTTGAACATCTTGTTGTAAAATCAACTAAAATTTCTATGTGGTAATTACATCTCACATTGGACACATGGCATTACATGATTTGGCATGTCTTAGTTGTAAAAATAGCGACAAATTCCATAGTAATTGTATTTCATTCCATTTTAAGAGATGGATGACAAATTTGGCATAGTTGTAGGAATTTGCAAATGACACCATGTAGATCCTTCTTGTGATTGAGTGTATTATGTGACTTGTATAAGGTGACTACAACATTTTTAATTGTATGTGTCCTTTTCAACTAAAAAATATCAATGGATAATTTAATTGATAATTTGCAAATTTCTTTTAGTTAGGTTGGGGTGCAAATTTTTTTTATAAAGAAACAAAATGCATGGTAGTGTGCACCAATTCTAATGTCACCATGGCAATTTTTTTGTATTGAGTGTGAGTGCAATTATTACATTTTATTGTATATGTTAAGACTTGATACTATGGATTCATTTTTGAATGGCATAGATTTGAATACTTGGGTCGATTGATTGTGTGGTTTAATGAATAAAATTACAAAGACATAGTTGAGATGAAGTTTGAACTTACATGATGTAACACTGCTAACAAAAAACTATTGGACTTCACTGATTAAGTTTTATGATTTGATTTTGAACTTGTTAGGGAATTGGTTTTATTTAAACAATGTCATGATTCAAATAATATTTCAAAAGTTTTTGCATCATATCAAATGAAAATATTGAGTTATGGACTTATGCGTCAAGGAAAAAAATTGTTAAAAAAAGGCCATGACATATTGAAAATAAGGTGATTAATGTTGAGATTTTTCACACATTTTACCTAATGACCTCTAGATTGAGTAGAATTTCAATAGGAAAAAAACTTAAAAGTTGTAACTTTGGTATCCCCATGCTTTTGTGACAAGATGTGATGTTTTATTAAAATACACTATGAAATGGATTTTAGTGAATGTTTTTTTTGGTTGCTTCTTGGTTTACCCTATGATGCATTTCATAACTAGGGACCCAAGTCAACTAATATATGTTTATATTGTAATGCAAGTAATAGATGTGACCAAAACAATAAGTGAAGTTCCTACAATCACAACTTAGGCACATGAAAGCATGCTTGAGAGCCCAAGTCAACAAGCATTTGTAGCTAATGTGATGAATCATGTACATTCAACCTAAAATATTGTACATTTTGGAATTTAAAAGAAGTGCCCAAGTTGTATATGTAATGATTTCTCTTGTCATCTTTTGAGCCTAAGAATGGGTCATGGTAGTAAGATAAGGAACAATTGTTATCTTGCAATCCACACAAGCAAATGAAGATGAAGCTATCTAACTTCAACACACCAAACTCCATAACGAGGTTTGACCAATCTTGCAATGAATTAAGTTTTCATATGACAATTCTTAGCCAATATTTGCAACTTGAATCCAAGGAAATGTTTGCTAATTACCAAAGATGGATCTTTTTATGTTATTTTAATTTTGCATAAAATGGTTTTTAATGAATAGAAAAAGGTCAAGATAATGCACAAATTGTTGTACATATGGTTTGGTCATATGTGGGTGGCATGCCAAGAAGGCGAAGAGATCAATTAAAGAAAATCCTCCAATGTTAAGATCTTGAGGACATGTGGCAATAGAGCATGCTTCAATTACAAAAGCCCCACCCATGCCATAGGTGACCTACTATGTTATATTCAAGGAGTTCAATTCCTCTCTTGCAATTTTTTGTTTTCATCACCATTTCAAAACTTATATTGTATTAAGCAATACATGTCATTCTACATTGCTATTTATGTTGTTGTAAGATGTAATTTGGCATAAGTGATTCCATTTTCTTGATGAACAAGGCTCATAATGGAACAACTTTTGGTGTTGGCAAGTGTTTTATTACAACCCATGGAGTAGTTTCTAGTGTTCTTGGTGATATTTTCATGGGGCTCCTATTGGAGATGGTGTGTACAAAGTGGAGGTGTATGGTGTGATGCTCCCTAAGCAAGTTTTGATGTTTCTAACTTGTAAAGATGACCTTCCACATCTCCTTGTAAATGACATGAAGGGTCAATTCACAATTGGAAAAGGTGCAAGTATGTGAAAACCTATTTGTAGTTGAGTATGATGTGGCTTAAGGCCATGAACTTCTTTTACATATATGTCATGAACCATGTTATAGCAAGTTGGGGTTTTCTTTGATTTCCCATCTCACTATTAAAAAGGGTTGTTTTGCAATGGGCTTGCAACTCAATTTTGAGTTCTAATGACCATTTGCAATTCACTATATTTTTACACCAATGAGTGATATCAAACAAATTGCATGAATTGCAAGAGATGTAACTTGCCATTTATATGAGAATACTCAAATGCAACTTTGTCACAACAACTCCTTTTCAACTATTATGCAACTCCCCTATGACACCAACCATAATGGCATGTTAATGTCATTTTCATCCATTCATCTAGATTTAACAAGTGGCATTATGAAGATTTTTTTGGTGAATTTTTAAAAAAAAATATTGATATCCATTGTCCATTATGATTATTCATTTTAGATGGTCTTGGATTATGACATGTGTCACAATCAAAAGTTGCCACATGGTTAATTAATTAGAAATTGAAATATATATATATACACACACACCTCTAAGTAGGTCGGTACATAGCCATAGGTAGGTGAGTTGGTAGCTCCTACATACCAACCTACCTACTTACCTACTTACTTAGGTACGCAAATAGGTGAGAAGGTAAAAGGGTAGGTGAACTAAAGAGTAGCCACATAAAAATTTTAATTTTGTTTTGTGTTTTACCTTTAAGGTTAAACTTTTATGAGCTCATTTCAACATGGCACATGTATTTTAATGTGAAAATACAAGAGAAGACATTTCCTTTATATAGTTTTTGAAATGAAAATTTGAAGATAAAGCATATGGGTTAAATCTTTTAGTTGTACCCTAATTGCAATTGAGTTATAATTACAAAAAAAATATTCCCATGTGCTTTGTGTTTGATTTTAATTTTATAATTAATCATCTTACATAATTATTTGAATTAAATATCTGATAATTAAATATTTAGATTGATTATTGTAATTAATTAATATAATTCAAATAACTAGTTAGTTAGTTCATTCAAATAACTAGTTTTCAAAATAAATATCAAATAATTAATTATCAAAATAGTTATTAGACAATTAATTATCAAGTTAATTATTTTGATAATTGACGATCTGAATTCAAATTAAATTCAGTAATTAATCACTTAAATTTTAAAAATTATTATCTAAATTATTTGAATTAACTAATAAAATTTAATGAGTTAGTTAATTAGTGAATTTATATACTTAGTTATTAGATAAGTAATTGTCTGATTTTAGATATTTATTTTTTATTATCTGAATTAACTAAAAAAATATTTAAATTTGATTAATGAATTCATATGAATAGTTTCTTATTCAATTTAATTAATTGGTTCATAGTAATTAAGTATATAACATATTTAATTACTAATTAATAAATTATTGACAAATAATTCATTATGAAATATTAAGTAATAAACATGAATTTGAGTAGATAACATCGAGGTATATAGGGACATATCCATGCGTACAACCTTATTGAATGTTTAATAAAATATACAAATTAATTTTAATTTCACAAATTTTCTGAATTATATTGATTAATCTAGATTAAATATTAATTATTTAATCTAGTTTTTAGTTAATAGTAAATAATCAAATTAAGTCATAAGTTAATATTTAATATTTAGTAAATTATTTTAAAATGTTATATTTTAAATATGCCTCAAGATGCAACCTTTGTGGGTGCCAAGGAGTTATTTGTAAAAAAATCAGCTATTATCAATTTTGCACTTGCTCATGTAACCTACAAAAATTCTAGGTGTATAAGCTTGAATACTTTGAGTACCTCCAATACGAATATTTTTAATATAGTTTATGTAGCATTGGGATCCAATTTGAGGTTTAGAAATTCACATTTTATATGGATAGTGAATTGGTAGTACTTTATTAATGGCCAAGTAGTGGCATCATAATGGCCATCCAGTTGTAAAACAATGCTAATACAATGGCCTCATAGTGGCACATATGTAAGAACTAATGGCATATGGGTGGCCATGTAGTGGCACATTAGTGGGCAACTAGTATTATAATAGTGGCCACTTATTGGCAACATAGTGGTCAACTAGCTGCATGAATAGACTTAATAGTTGAAAATCAGTTACAAAGAGTGTATTTCATGGACAATGGGAATGTAGACACATGGTGCAATTGCATGTATGAAAGTTGTACACTAATTGTAAAAAAAGTTGCTCAATGTGTAGCTCATTTTAACAATTTTAACTTAGTTGCCCATTACAACTATAATGTAACTTTTTAAAAAGTCAAACACAATTGACTAGATCTGTAAATACAATGTGCATAAATTATAGTATATGAAACACATTTAGAACTACAATGCAACTACCAAACAAATTTTTTATTTATTTAAATGTGAACATTTATTTATTAAATCATTGTATTTATAAAGTGTATTTGCATAGGAGTTGCACTTTAGAGGACATTAACACAATTGTATTTGAGTGGTTTTTGAGCTTTAGTTGCAATATAATGTGGTTTTCGCGGACATGATTTTCATAATGTCTCATTATTGTATCTATGTTGAACAATGAATCAATAAGGTGGAGATTGTCACCTTGTTTGAATAATTTAGACCAAGATGTCTTATCATGTTTTGAATTACTTTAGTTACAACCTTAATTTGCATTTCTTTAGTTACTTAACAATATATGAATTAGTTTGTTTTGCAACTACTAAGGTTGCATGTGTATATTATTTTGTAACTAATATAGTCAATATGTGTCATTTAAGCCAAATAATTTAGTTGCATGTATGGTGCACCTTGCAACTATTTTAATCACATATGTAGTTGCCATGGTGACTTACTATATGCAATTATCATAGTCACACATATGACTCCATCTCTACTTGCATGAATGTTTTTTTAGGATACCCCTTGTATGCCCATGATGACATACATATATGTATGTATAGGGTAGATGCAAGCTATGGTGGCTCAATATTAGTAGAAATTACATTCCCTACAAGTCCATACAATGATTCAAATGGACATGGTTATTAGTTTAAAATTTATTATTATTTTAATATTTGAATAATACATGTTCAATCACCAACAAACCTTCCCAAATCTATGTGAAAACTTGTATTTAATGTAGTTGGTGTCATTTTCAAATTTGAAAGTTGTTAAAAAAAAACCCACAAAGTTCACAAAAATAATGCCCCATCTAAACTTTCAAAAAATTGCTTTTGGGACAAAAAAAATTGGAAAAAAAAAGAAAAATTGGAACTCATATGGACTTATGAAAATATGGTTATATTTTAACCATTAAAAAATCCCTTTTTATTAAATGATTAAGGATTTAAAAGAAAAGATTCTTCATATGAATTTATTGTTTTATATTACATTATATATTGAATCCCAATAAAAAATTTGAAATGTGAATCAATATAAAATTTTCTATTTTGTGATGTTCCATTTAAATGACTAGTCCATATATTTTTATTTCAAAAGTTCATTACTATTAACAAATGAGTTTTTTTATCAATAAATAAACACACATTTCTTTTCATAGTGACTTCATAATGAAGTTATTAATCTAAATCCAAGTCTCAATTAATAGATCTAAGGATATATTATTCACCACATGCATTTCAATAAATGGTACCCAAGGAAAAAACACCATTTCATCACAAAAGTGAGCCATCATAGCTTGCATATACCCTATACATCAAGATCAATAGTTACAAATTTTAAATAAGTAAAAGTAATTTTTTATCAAAAAATTATAATATATATTTCATTATTTAATAATTCCACTTGGAAAAATTGTGGTCACAAAATGATAATCATAATATTTTCATTCACAAAAAAGTAAATTAAGAAAAAAAAAAATTATTGCCATGTGTACATCATCTAATAGATAATATTCATTCAATTATTAAATGAAAATTTACCATATGTAGACACACTAGCCAATCTAGAATGTAATAATAATAAAAAAAAATCATAAAACATTAATTTATAAATTACTATTGATTGTCATATGTACATCATTTGATGTACAATCCATGTTTAATTGTCGAAGGGATTATTCCCACATGGATACATCTTAGCCAACTTATAATGTAATTATAATATTTTATCACAAAAATAAAACTTTAAATTATTATATGCTATTGTTTGTACATTATCTAGCAAATGATCTTTGTTTATTTGTTAAACATATTGTTGCCATGTGGATACATCTTAGTTGACTGTGAAACATTTCATGGTGTCAAATGTCCTTACAAATTTAAATGGTGAAACCAATCATAAATCACCATGCCACATCATCATATGTGATTACACTTCTTAGTTGTAAAACCAATTACAAATGATCCTGCCATGTAAGTTGCACCTTGATGTGATTGTTGTTTTAACTTGGTGCCACATAATGTGTTTTGTGGCAAAACTTTTATGTGATTTGTCTAATCAATTAGAAATATTTGTAGTCAAATGTGTCATTTATGATTTTAAAAAAAACTAGTTGATAATTTAATTGTTAATGTGTAAACTCCTTATAATGTACATTTAGAGCTTATACAAAATTGGCATCCATTTTAGTCGAGTAAAATTTCAAAATGTAAAATTAGTTTGGCATGCACCACTAGCATAATTGAATGAATTTTAAAAAGAAAAATGGGTTGAAATCCAAATTTCATTTAAAAATGAAAAATTATTTGTTATTAAATTTCCAATGACTAAAATTACTTAAAATGTCTCATGCACCAAAGGTCTAAAAACTATAAAATCACCTCCATGAAATCTTACTCATTGAACACTTTCCAAAAGTATATAAAAACACCCCAATCCCCTAATTTAAAAGTTTTAATCTTATTAACATTCAATGAAAACATTGATCAATATTCAATAGCTATTGCATTGTAGGTTTAAACATTATGAAATCACTTTGACGCAACCCTATTCAATCAAATCTAATGTCTTTAATGACACTTAATATTTTTAATACTTAGATTTCAGTGTGCACATGTCAAAGCATAAAATATTAATTTAAAAATATATCTTGTTTATTTATGTGTCATACTTACATATAATTGTGTATATTTCAATTAATTTGCTATATACATAGTTAAATTTAATGTAATTTTATTCAAATGTTGTAAGCTTGTAATTTCCTAATGAATTAGTTTCACACGTGAAGATTATTATGAATTATTATTCCATTCCATATGATTTTAATTTCATATCTATTGAATTTTAAAATCTCATTTTTTTCCCTAATTACATTTAATTTAAAAATTGATTTCATGTTAATGTATTTTTTTTCAAATAAATGTATATTGCACATGTGCATATAAATTACGATAATAAATAATAATCACTAATAAATTTAATAACATTCAAATTTCATATGACATATGGCATATTAAAGTAATAACGGTGTGAAATTTGAATCACATGTGACATGTGAAAGTCCATGTTGTAAATGTGCATGACATTTTTTAATCACTTTAGTCAAATTAGTTGAAGTAGTTCAATTGAACATTATGTCATGTAAGTGTTTTTGGTCCAAGTGGATTTAACGATGTCTAATTTGATTGAGTTATTAAACAAAGTTAATCATATCATACATATGTTATTTTTTGGATTAGTCAAAAGGAACATAAATCACTCATTTTATACAACTAAACTTCACCCTACAATTTCTTTAGGCACAATGCTAGGAACAAAAAAATCATCTTTTTGTAATAGTACCATTTTAACTTATTGTGAGAAGAGACCTTATGAGTCAACATTGTGGGTACACAAACCATTCGACAAGCCAATGGGTTGTTAATGACCAATTTTCCCATCTTTACAAAAAAATGTGAAATGCTCCATAAAATCTGGTGAAAGAAATTATAAGACTCAAAATATTGAATTTCAGAACTTAATATTCACCAAGATTATCCTTTATGGTAAGTGGAAGGTGCATGTCAACAATTTTCAATTAAAGCGGGTCATCGTGGTCAGCAAGTTCAAGCAAACTAGGCAAGACAAATGACATTGAAAAGAAGCCATCCTGGTTAGCACTGAGCAAGTCTGAGCAATCTAGGCAAGATGAAGATGTGTTCCTGGCATTGAAAAAAACCCATCTTGATCCATTTCTCAAACTAAAATTTCTGAGCTGGACGCTTGAACCATTCCCCAAGTAAGGCTTTTCAACAACGCCGAATTGAGAATAACCCACATGAATTACCTCGATAACACCTCCAGGCATAGAAGCGACTATGGTTTTCACAAAGAAATATTCTCTAGCTAGCCCACTTCAAACAAAGTTGGGATTCCAAAGAAGATGGTGGGTAAAAAAAAATCAAAATACTTCCTTGCCATTTGAAAAAACAAAAGGAAAAGTAAAGGAGATATTCTTGAGCAGCATTTTCTTGGCGAAACTTCTCCCAAGTGCGAGAAATAAAATTTTAAAAAGAATATTCTATCACAGTATTCCCGTTTTTCTGAAAAACTGGCCAAATTTTGAGGAAATTGTTTTTTGGGCAAAATTTCGCCACATTTGAATTCTGTTTTTCCCTTAGTGGCAGTGTTTTAACTATTTTGTTTTTACCGTGTCACCATTTAATGCTAAATCCCTCTTGGGATGCTAGCCACGGATGCAACATCAATTTAAAAGCTAATAACTGCTACTGGGTCCTAATCTACAAAGCTTGACCTTTAAATTATTTACTAGCACAGAAAAAAGCATGTAATAAATCAGCTACCATAATAGAGTTATCTGTAAAGTCACGTGATTAGGGGGCAAGAACAGGAACTTTGTTATCTGTAAAGTCACGTGATTAGGGGGCAAGAACAGCCACTTTCGGCATAATGGGGGCATCAAACCCATAACTGGAATGAAAATTTTACAAAACGAAATAACTGGGACCCAAACTAGTTTTTCCAGCAATTTTGATGGTACACTGAGTTTCATCCAGTCTTTCATTTTCCTTGCTGCATATATTTTCACTGCTCCTATCTGTATAATTACTATGATTACTCTTCAACCCTAATGCATTAATTGCTGAGTTTCAGCATTTCATACTGAGATTTAATAAAATTTTAGTACTTTGGGGATACCAATGAGAGAGGGGATAGGGAGTGAAAGAGGACGACATTGAAAACCCTTGGATAGTTTAATGTCGTCCGCCCAAGGCCAAGGTGAAGACAAGGAGACTTTGCGGGTAACTCTAATGAGTCATGACCCTTTTTAAAAAGTTATTCAAAAACTTTTATTTGGATAATGTCATGAAAGGGCTGTAATACAATCAAAGATCTAATTCCATAGGTACAACAATCACTCTGGAACGGTCATAGATCTGTCTTAAAAGAAAATCGCATGTACATTTTAGCGAGTACCACCAAACAGTTGTTTCTAATTTTCATACTAAAGTGACCCCCTTTTGGACCCTTCTTTCAACCTCTAAACAACACTGTTATTTGCAAAGTAATGAAATATTGGCCACAGTGAACCAGCACCCACCAGTGCAGCATCAAGGATGGATGATATGTGATTAGGAAACAGTTTCCTGTTGAGTTCCAATTCCCTAGCTAACCATGGTGGTTAGCTCAGTTGCATTATTTACTATCGACCAACTAGGTAGGTAGTAAAAACAGCCCCTACCTACTATGTATAAACTATCTTCTTATCTAGTAGTCTCCTATTTTTTTTACCTTCCTGTCTATATGTTAGACCTACTTCTTATTGAATGGGTTACCAAGATGAAACCAGGTAGTAACTCAGTTGAGGATCATCCACAACTGAGTCATAACGGGCATCCAGTGGATGGTGCACTGGTGGGTGCTGGTTCACTGTGGCCTGAAATTCTACAAAATGCTGGAACTCAGGATTAAATGCAAGAGATTCGAAAATATTTAGAACTGCAGTACACACAGCAACATCAGTGATTGGTTGAAGGCAATCAGAATTTTTTTTTAAAAGGGTGAAACTCAGATTTGGTAAAATTTGGTGCTAATCAAAAGTTCAGTCACTGGTTAAGCCCAGTGTACTTTTTTCAAGGTTTTTTAGAAATCTCACTCCCCTTATCAGGGGGTACTAGTGCTGTGTTTTCCTTACTTTGCGGATATCTTTAATATTTTAAATAATCTACAAATTGTGTACATGTTCTAAATAAATATTTTTAATTTTGGTTCCCTGTGCATTGTGGTTATCGCCAGTCTTGGGCGGGTAGCAACTTTTGAACATACCAGCTGATACTGATATCAAATCTTTAAAAGAAAATTCATACCAGCCTGGTACCGGTACCGGTATTAGTGTCCAAGACTGATTTTTGGTTCATACATGTGACAGGTACGGAATTCAAAAACTACCATACTAGAGTTATCCATGTGCCCAACGGTTGAACCTCAAGACAAATAGATACCCTTTTAGGCAGATCCTCAATTGGGGGGGGGGGGCTTGCCTACTCAGGGCTCAAGTCTAGATCACCGTAGGGCAGCCCCTGCGGCAGCTTGGGTTACGAGTATAAGTGTTGGGCTGGGTTCAATTCCTGGTTTGACATACTCACAAACGAGATAGGTGTCAATAGTGAAGGTTCGAGGAAAGGGGCTTGACATGTTGACCTTGGTGCACTAAGTCCTTGAACTAAACGAAGTTTGTGATTAGGTCAAAAGATGAGAAATGATAATCCCGGGTGATAAGCTTTTCGACCACTTGGGAAGTTTGCAACGAGTATTAGTCTGACTCATCTAAAGGTTGGGGTTAGCCGAAGGTAGTGAGGTAAGTCTAAATGTTAAAGTTTCACCAAGTGCATGGTTTTTCATGTGCAGGTAGCATAAGTGTTTAGGGAAGCACAATAATGGAATGATGCGACAATGGAACAATGGCAAAATGTAAATGGGTGCGAAAGCAAGGACACAAGCTTAGTCCTTGGGACACAAACTGCACACCCTAGGATTTGGTGTCTTAGCATAAATGTCTTTAAAAGCTTAGGACCATAAGGTTTGAGGGCCTAGGTCAAGAGGATATCAAGCCAAATGTCTTAAGCCCTAAGTCACAAGTTCCAAGCTTTAAGCCATATGTCCTAAGGCCTAAGTCAAATGTCTTAAGCATTAAGCCACAAGTCTAGGCCTTAAGCCAAATCTCTCAAGCCTTAAAACTTGATGTCCTAAGCCCTAAGCCACAAGTCCTAGGTCTAAACCAAATCTCTTAAGCTCTAAGCTAAATCTCCTCTACCATTCACAAAAAGTCCAGAATAACACCTTAAGCCAATTGTCTTAAGCCATTCCTTGGCTACAAGATCTTGAAACCAAATTTCTTTTGTAAAGACATTAAGCCAAAATTCCCATAAGTGCCTTAAGCCAAATGTCTTGTAAAAATGTTAAGCCAAAAGTCCCATAAGCACTATAAACCAAAAATGTTATGAGCACCCTAAGCAAAGAACCTTAGGCCATAGGTCCAAAGTCCTATGAACATCTTAAGACAAATGTCTTGCAAACATGGTTAGCCCAATGTCCTCATGACCAATATAAAATAACCCTAGGCCATAAAATTTTAAAAATGAGGTAGAAATCAATGTGTTTTGGGCTTAGTGTTAGACCCTAAACTGTGAAGTTTAACCCCAAGCCAAATCACACTTTCACTTGGGCATTTTGGGCTAGTGTTAGAATATTTTCAAGCATATTGGTTTAGGGTTAGAATTTTATAAAAAAATTGGCTTAGGATTAAAATCATTTATGGCATCTTGATTTAAGATTAGATATTTTTTGACATCTTGGCCTAGGGTCGATGACTTTGGCCTAGTCCTAGAGTCGTCTCCAGTACAGCTCTTTTTGTATTCCATAGGCAGGTACATACGGGTCTTGAGACTGATATAGCCTTGGTATTAAACTTGTATTACCTCTAATCGCTACCACACAGATACTGGTATGAGGCCAGTATTGAATTAGATCATACCAGCCTGGTCAGTTCTTTGGTAATGTGGCGAGTACAAGTTTATGTACCAGGGTTCCAGTCTGGTATACCCACCCAACACAAATTATAATTACACTTCAACAACAAATTCATAATACAGAAGAAGTGACATCGTACCCAATATGAGACTTGTGTGCTGGCATTGAAAAGCCCATTGCAAAATTATTCCAGCAGATCAATTTACATTGAATCAGACTGCAGAGCCTATAAGACCAAATGACCAGTGCTTCTTATTTTTGAGCAAATTTTCACAGTGGCCACAAATATTTTTTAGAATTTTTCGTTTTTAAAGTGTAATGACACCAAAATTTCGAAACTAAAGAATTGAAAAAAAATCGTAATAATAGATAAACCCCTGCACAAAACTGCAGAATTATAGTTTATTTTTATCACCTGAGAAGGATCAATCAGATTTAACCTGAGTCTGCATCCGCCCTGCATGGAAGCAGCAAAACACCTGATCTCGGTAGAGCTAGTAAAAACTGTTGATTTAAAAACTAACCCAAGTAAGCTGATTATATTTTGCACATATGAAATTTAAGCCTGATGAGCAAAGATTAATCCTACATTTTACTCTAGCCGCGTACTAATTACTTGGTAGGTTGATATAATCACTGATCAACGTACCAACCCAATTGCAGCTTCGACACTTGACTATCAATCAACACAGAGAAAGAGTTATTTTGTTGGTGGATCAGCGATCTAGATTATTGCAGGCTAGTCCATGCTACCAGCAGTTTGCAGTGGATCTGGGATTCTGGTCATGGGGAGGACGAGTAGTTGGTTTCAGAAATTTGTGATTCCAAAAGGAAAATATTAATTAATTAATACTAGAGCTGCTTCAGATCTGGTATTCATCCCGGGAATCTATGGTGCATGCCCAACCAAGCCTGGTGCACTAAGTACTAGGTTTAGAGTCAAGCTTGTTGGATGGAGGAGGGGGAATGGGGATGTCCTCGGGCTCTCTGGGAATCTGTACATATAGACCGTTGTCATCCTTGACAAGGCCCTTGTTCTGGAGCTGCCACCAGAAGGTAGGTATGAAGCGCTGGTCTTTGAGGAAGGCGGAGGACTTGTTAATCAAGGCCAGGTCACGGCATGGGGGCTGAGTGTATCTGCTATGGCCATCCACAAGGTGCAGATACTGCTCCAAGTTGTGCCAATTGGTTGTATTGGCCTTCGCTTGGTCCAGGTGGTGTGAGTCCTTGCTGTTGAGCTTCAGCTCTAGGCCGACGTGGGAGTAAGTCCAGGGCAAGTATTCCAGAGCTTCGGAGAATATCACGGGCTCTGTCTCGTTGGTGAAGAAGCCGGGAACTCGCGGGACAAGGTCATTCACGTTCACCATACGCAAGGTTTTGATACCCAACGTGTCGAAGCGTTTCTTGAAGGCGCCATTCCCGACTCGAGGACCGGCGAACGAGAAAACGGTGATGGGTATGACAACATTACTAGTAGTAGTAGTGGTAGTCTGAGCTGCTGCTGGTGCTAGTGCTGCTGGCGTTGCAGCTATTCCCTTGTGATAAGCCATCTCTTCTGCTATGTCGTAAGCGTTGAGCACCGCCAAGGCAGCCCCAAGGCTGTGGCCTGTGATAGTGATGCTCAGAGTGTCATTCTTGTATAGATCCACCAAGCGCAGAACTTCCTTCTTCGCCTGCTCCCCCGCGCTGGTCTGGTTATAGCGCGATTTGGACTTGGCGGAGGTGTAGACACTAAGAAATCCGGCCTCCACTTTGATGTCGGCTGCTGCGTGGATCGTGCCGCTTGCGTTATAAGTTGTCACAGGAGTGAGGATATCTTTCAGATCCGCCACCCACTCCAGACCCGTAATGGTCCCACGCCACGAAACCACGATATCTCGCCGGCCTATGCGCTGAAGCTCTTTCTCGTCGGTGCAAACTGCAACGTACCCTATCCAGTTGGAATCTTTGCTCCACACCTCGTCGTCCGGTTTATCCGAATGCTTGAGAAAGCGTGGAAGCTCCATGTTCTCCGTGGCATAGATGTACCTCGTCACGTCATAGCCTCGGTTGTAAAGCCCCACTGACTCCAGCAGCTTATTCTTATTGTACCTGCAGCTACCACAATACTTGGAGAAGGAGTCCGTATCGAACCCATCGTATGTCGCTTGCGCGAACTCCCCGTACCTGATGATCTCGCTTCGCAGAGTCTCGTCCAGAGTCGGGTGTAGAAGCCCATCCCAATTTTTCTCCCCACTAATCTCCCGCCATCTCTGTGCAAGAGTAGGCTGAACAGCTTGTTCTCCTCCATGACTACCCATGATTTGATAATTCGATCCCGCAACACCCTACGAATCTGAGAAACTCCAGGAAACAAAAAAACCCAACAGCTCAACAACAACTGCTCTTCAACAATAAAAACTTGAAGATCTAGTAGCAACAAGAATATCACAGCTAGCTGACGGATCCGGCGCAAAAAACTACAGATCTAACAATAATCTGTCGAAGCTAATCGGCCTTATGACCAAGATCTAGTACAATATCAGCAATGTAGGTGATTCCAGTACTATCTATCACAGCTTCTTCACAGGAAGACTTCTGGTGCACAAAAGATCGATCTTTGACTCCTCAGGCCAAGCTAGCGTTTCACAAACAACCTAGCAGCTAGAATTGATCCGGCACAAAAGCATGAGCTTGCTTGCCAAAAAAAACCTAGAAGTTGAATTGGTCGCAAGACGATGCGATTATTGTTCGACTCCTGCAGATTTTATGATCCTCGGCGCTTCGTCTCTTGGCTTCTTTATTGTGATCGTCACCTTGAAGATCTACAAGGTGTGGAAGTTGCTTCAATCACCACTGGTGGTAAGCAGTACAGCTAGGGTGGATCCAAGCTTCTTGACTGACTTTGCAGCTGGCCAGCTTCTAGTTTCGACCCACCAGGTTATCATTTCTGGCCCGGACTCTTTTAACTATATATTTTTCATTTTTCCGTTGTTCCCAACATGTTCCCTCCAAGTTCCCAATGTGTTCGCAACAGCACCTCGGTCTAATCCCATATGTTTTGCCCAAAGTCCTCCCTTTCTCGCCTATATACCTGGGCCAAGGGGGGGAAGTTCCCTCAACCTTTCACAAAATCTTCTGTTTCGGGGAACTGTCCAAGTTTCAATCTCCTTTTGAAATGGACCAATCAAACTGGCTCATTGCGTAATATAAAGTTGGACTTGTGGGCACCCCCAACTAATTAATGTGAAGCAGAATAAGTGCCCCCATATAAAGAGGCATCCAAAAGTGTACTAGCTTGATATTACGGTCCTTGGAAGGATGGCACTGGTGTTCCCAAAGTAACCCTAAACCTGGAGATGTTTTGGAATTTTTTTGTTATTCTCTTGTAGATTCGACTAATTTTGCTATTTTTTTTGTTAACTTGTACCAAAATTTCGACATAAAAAAGATGAGTAAAAAAACACTACTACCTACATGACTCAATTATCATCCAAGTAATGGTGTTTTTTTTTTTTCAATTTCCTGATGGAGCCAGAGTGGCGAGCATACCTAGTCAGATTTTGCCTTTATTGACGTATTATTTCAAGGAACTCTTAAAATTGTAGCTGGTAGACATAAATATTGCAACACCCTACCCAAAAAAATAGTTTTCTCTCTGTTTTAGGCGATTTTTTTCCAAAAAAGGGGAAGTTACAACAAAATATTTTCAGTTTTCAGAAAACTGTGTCACCTTGGCAAATTTTCACCCCAAAAAAAACCACTGTTGGATAGGTTATCACTCATTAAACACTAATACATTTTTTTAAAGCATAGAAAATATAATAATTTTAATTTATGAAAAACCTTATAGCCAACTAATAACTTACAAGAGATCAGGTGTTTATCAACCGATTATTTGATAACCTATCCTTCAGCATAACTGATGGTTAATACCCTTTTTATAACATACCTAACAATCAATTTTTCATATTGATATTGATAACCTGTGGTGCCAAAATATTTTTAAAAAGACCTACCTGGCAGTTATTTTTAATAAAAAAACAATAACCAGCCAACACTAGTTTTGACCAGTATTGGTCTTGTATTGTGTTGTATTCTGTGGCTGTTCCTTGCAGCGGGTAATACTTATAAAATGTGCATACCAGCCAAGCATTGGTAAGGGTAGGATAAAAATTATGGTTTTGCTACTTCTTCGGTTCGCTTTGATGAACATTGAAACCATTTTTAAAAATTTCATCCTTTGTCCACTCTTAGTAAAGTCATTATTTATCTGATTTCAAAAAAATCATGCAAATATTTTTTTGTCACTAGGTGCAGTGTTATGAATTAGTATATGTCAAATACTTTTTGGCAATCCAATGGATTTCTGCTGCAAAGTTGAAATTGTAGATTTAAGAAAGTAAGTTTACTAAGTTTAAAGGGATATCAACAAGGGGTGTGTCACATTGTGGCCTTGCCATTTACATTAAAAAGTATCTGAAGGCAAAAGAAGAATTATGGAAACTCAAATATTTCACCATTAAAAAAAAAATCTTCCAAAAATCCTCTAAAAGACAAAAAAAATCCTTCAAGATATTCTAACTTTATAATTAATCTCAAGTTTCCACAAAAGCCAAAATATCATCTTTCAAAAATCCTCATATTAAAATAGACCTATTACCTAGGGGGCAAAATCCATTAAGCTACTATACTCTATAATGAATCTAAACACAATATCCTTGCCTTGGTAGGCAAGGCCAACAAAATGTGAGTCTTTGCCATTTGCACAAGTGATGATCTATCATGTGTATGTTTCAAGGCGAATGTCACCCATGCATGCGCTTACGCATTGTAAAGCATGAGCCCAAATTTCTCATAAGCCTAAACATATGTAGTTGGGGAAGAGTGTGAGTGAGAGGCACCTTTACAACTAAAGAGGCCTATTACACCTTCTGAGACCTAGGCTGCCTCCTCTATTTTAGGAGGCAAGAATCATGTGTATAATTGTACCATGGGGAATTTCTTCAAGTGCTTTACCATAAATTTCTATCACAGAAATCCAACTTATCGATGGTTGTTCACACTTCACACTTGACAGTATCCTTACCGACCATGGTTGACACTTGAAACTAGATGAAGGCAATATGGTTGTGGACCCTTGCTTCTAAAATTCTAAAACCTAAGATGAGTATCCGACATAAGATTGCAGCTTCATGGAGCCACCATGTTGCAATGTACCGAATTGTCTATTAACTGGAAACATAAACCACTTGAAGAAATTTCCTAGTGTATTTGGAAGGCACCTTATATCCAAGAATATCCCTCTTAGAAAATAGGGGCATGTTACCTCCACTATTCAGGAGCGGGAAGGACCTTACACCTACCTAATAAGCTTCATAGGGTCCTTCCTGCTCCAAAATAGTAGGCCTGCTACTCCAACTACATCATAATCTATGTATGTTTAGGGTTATGGTAAGGTTTGCAGTATGCTTTGATTTGGGTAAAGCTTAAGGGTGGGGGTATATTCCCAAAATAGAGGCATGGGCTGATCTACAGCCTCATCCTAGGCCCCCATTATTTTGAGAATTACAAACAAATTATTGATGGGGATAGGGGAATGCTTTTACCCTATGGGTATAAAGAAACCCAGAAGTGTGTCACCTTTGTCTGTTTGCCCAGTCTCTTTGGTCAGCATGATAAGAGTGTACAATTTCTAATCAATGGGCATTTCACAACTTAGAAAACCAAAGGGCATTATGAGGGCCCCCTGCAAGGTGAGAGCAGCTTTCCACCTCATTGTGAAAATGCCACTGGCACGGCGACGGCTTCAGCTAGCAACAAAAACAAAGGCATGATTCCAACAATGCCTTTGGCCAATGGTGAAGCAGCACATAGACTCATACCTCCACCATCTGGGGTGAGGCATTGGGTGAACCAGCACCTGCGTTGGTACCATGATAAAAACCAGTGTTGACTGGGTATCAAATATTCTCCCGAATATTATCAGGGTATCATTTGAGTATCCTTATTTGAACTTTTCAGGGTATCACTTTGAATATGATACTTTGACTGAGAACCTGATCACTAGTTCTGTGAGAATCGGATGGGCGAGAATCAGAGAAGGAGAATCTAATATTTGAGAAGTGCTACATATATTTTCACTGCTCCTACATGTACACCTACATGTACAACTACTATAATTACCTCCAACCTTGTGCATTGAATGCTCATTTTCAGCATTTCATACCCAGATGATAGAAAACCTCCTTACTTTGCGGACCTCACTCAAAAGAGGGTAGACGGGGTGAAAGCAGGTCCAAAGACAGGGTGAAGACAGGATTACTTTAAGGAAAAGTCTATTGTGTACAAGGTTTAATGCACCAGGTTTGAACTACTCCTAGTACTGCTAGGAGTGTGAAAATATAAGCAGCAGTGAAGCCGCTTTGAAAAAGGGAAAAGATAGGATGAAACTCAGTTTACCACAGTTTCAGCCCCCCTTTAATATGTTAATATACTTTTTTTGCAAGTTTTTTTTTGAATCTCATCAGTGTATGACCAAACTCAATGTTCGGGTGCTATGTTTTCCTTATTTTATGGATAATCTTATTACTTATGATTTTTTTTATTTTAAAGAAAGAGGAAAAAATCAATAATGTGTTTGTAATGTTGATTATGACTTTTTTATTTAATAATAACAGATTTGTGAGAACTGTCAAATAATAACCAATTGTAGAGAACCAACATTGTGAGAATTGATTCAAAAAAAATTTATAAAAAAATTGATACCCTGTCTTGGTGTATAATTTTTGTGAAAACTGAATCTAGCGGGTATCAAAAAAAATTATGATACCCGGCCAACAGTGGTAAAAACCTCAAATGTTCTTGCATTACTTCCAAACATTATGAATATCCCATCCAAAGATTAAAAACTGTGATCTTGGAGTCCAAATTCAACATTGCCCAGGTTGAACATAGCCCTGCAGAAATTGTGAACAAAATTTTTAGTGTTAACAGAGATTATGTCATACAACTTAATTTTCCCTCCACAAGACAAGGGCATTGTTTTGCTTCAAAGCACATTTTTACCTCTTTAAGCAGTTTTTTTTTTTTCATAATGTTTCTATCTCTTCTCATATCTCTCCATTTAAAGAATAAATTCACAATCTTTAGGTCAAGTAAAACCTTCAAACATCAGCACTACCAAAAGCAAGCCTCCATTTGCCTATTGCCTTGCACAGGCCTTTATTCTAATAATGCCTTTACCCCCAAGTCTTACCTTACAAAGGAGGCTTCGCTCAAGAAGGTGAAGGTATTATAGTTTAGGAACTATGAATATTAAGTCTTAAATAAGTCCTTTCCAACTCAAGGTAGAATGAATGAACCAAAATCTCACACCACACAGACACAAGGGGTGAAACTTACATGTTTTGGACTTGGTCACCCACATATTTAAAGCTTGATTTGTACAGAGGCTACACCCAATAGGGCACTCATTACACACACCTAAAAACCTTGCTATATGGGGGATTACTCACCAAATACAAATAAGTTTTTCTTTATGAACTCTTTCACAATTAAACTACACATGGTCTTATTGTATCACTAGTTTATTACACAGAAAAGTTCTATAGCATGGTTTAACAATAGACTGACAAAACAAAAGTTTTAAATGAGCCCAAAGCTTCACCCACAATACATTAAATATTTCAAGAGAAAATGACTTAATTTTTAATGGATATGATCAAATTCATTATCTCTAGGCCAATAATATTATGCCACCCAGTAACTAATTTTTAAAACATACATCATTTCCATGAATGAACCTCTATGGTATCGGCATATTTGTCCTTAAAATTTAATGTTTTGTCACAAGAAAGGTCAATTTAAATGTAACCCAGAATTAACCCATATATGAGTCCAAAATAGGTCTCTAGGCACAAAAAAATCTTATGCATAAGATCATTGTTTATTCATAATACCTACCCATCTTTCTACCTTAGGTCATAATTAATAATTATTATAAGATTTCCTTTCTAGTAAACAATTCTGTTGTTATAGCAACCAATATAAACACTAGTTCACCTTAGCCCTTGAGTGAGGCCTCCTCATGGCTATATTTGACCCATAAAATGTTAAATTTGGGCTTTTGATAGGGTCTCACAGGCAACGGTTTTTTCACTAGCAAAGTTTTGCCAAAAGGAAAAACTAAAAATGACTTTTTTTTTTAAAAAGAAGTTATTTTGAGGGTTTCCAATTGCCAAAAGTTAGGGGAAAAGGAAAAATGGTCAGATTTCTTATATTTTCTTCTAGTAAGGTTTAGGGTCTAGAAGCAAATACAAAAGGATGATTAAAATTTTGTTCATCATATTTAAATTATGCATTCGTATAGACGATTACCACTTGTTTTACATCTTCCTATGGATGATCACCACTTAGGCTACATAGAAGAATCGCTTTGAAAACACTGCTCACTTGGGGATGCTTATAATGTTTAGAAGCAACTCCCAAGATATTGGGATTTTACCATGGTAAGAGTGTAGTAGGTCCTGGTTCAGCCAAGCCCAATGGCTTACACCCCAAAAAACCCAGTGTAAAATCAGAGCAATCCATTATGACAGGGTCTTACACCAAAACTCAAAACTTACAAGTAAATGCCTTGCAAAGTATTCAGTCATGTAAGCCTTAAGGCGGTCCCCTCCAAGCTCCAAGTAGACTAAGAAATGATGCCCACATTGGTAACTTCATACACACTAGTGGGTACCCGTGACCTTCGGACACTGTGAGGCGCCCCTGCAGGTCCTGTGCGCGCTGCCCAGGCCGGTTTGGCCCACCCATCGTGCCCTGTGCACCCCCGTCTGGCCCGCTGAGCGCACTGTTTGGCCCCAAACTGCATCACGCATCCATAGTGGATGTATAAAAGGCCGTGGCACCTCGCCCGGCCCCCCGCAGCGGCTGCCCTGGCCGCAATCCACGAATGTTTGTGACGAACACACAGACAGACAGACACCAGTGTGTAAACGACAACCCCAGCGTCGCAAAGCGTTGTTTCTGCTCGCAACGCAACGTGCCAGCCCCTTCCCTTCTCGAGCTACAGAGAGAAAGGAGAGAGACGACCAAGCTCGAGTACCCGGGCTAGTGTCGGTGACAGCCCCCGGAAACACACGGGCCCTATTCCAGTCCACCCGTGGCAAAGAACTTGGTTTATGGCCCGGGACCCGGGTCTTCGTGGGGAGACCGGGCTTTGTCACCGTCCCGGTTTAATACTTACTCCCGCGGTTCCACACACCTGGGCGCCGCCCGACCTACGCCAGTTTTTTTTTATCGTTCGACTCTTTGATCGTAGGCACCCCAGTAAGTAATTTGAAGCCTGGGTGTTGGGACTTGGGACCTAGATTGGTCAGGACTCGGGGATTGGGGACTCGATAAGTAAAGAAATAAAAGTGTGTGATTGAGGTCTTGAATAGTTTTTGGGCCCTCAGGACTTGGGACTCGATAACTAAAGAAGTAAAAGTGTGTGATTGAGGTCCTGAATAATTTTTGGGTCCTCGAGTTCGGGGGGACAGTTTTAAAAGTGATCTAAGTTTCAGGACTTCAACAAACAGACGCACAGACGTTTGCTTTAATATATAAAATTGTCAAACAGAAAAACACCACGTTTGCTTTAATATATAAAATTGTCGTGGCTCTGGTGGTGGATATGTCTGACAAATTCGCCATGTGAAGAATTGTCTTCACAAAACAATTACTCAAGTGTAGTCCAAAGTGGTCCCCAGAGGGCACCCAAAAATGATACCCACGTTTTATGCATTCTTATAATCCCTCCAGCAAAAAGTTGCCCACAAAAGTTCATTGTCCTAAAATAAAAGCATCTACATTAATTAGTGAAATGTTCCATAACGGTGGTCCACTTGTTTGGTAGCTGACAAGGGTTTTCATGTTGCCACTAGCTATTCACTCCCTAATAAGTTAATGCAAAATTCATACAAATAGGTAGCAATTTGGGGACTAAAGTTTGTATGAAACTTCTTTCTTTCACTAATCAAAGTAGTAGCGCTTGAAAGACAATGGGACATGCTATCGAGTGTTTTTTTTCTTTCCAATTTTGTGATGTATTAAAGTGACAATCATCCAGGAATGTATATAGCCAAATTTGGCTATAGAGAAATTTTATTTCTAAAGGATCATCCTTTCATATGTTTGGCTAACTTATCATAAAAATATGGCAATTTAGGGGGGGAAAAATTCTCAAAAATCAGGCAAATATGGCCCATTTTTTCCATGAAAAATCCTTACTAGGGTAAACCAGTCAGTGACCAAACACTTAAGCATTGGGGGCAGGCTGGATCCAAACAAAACTTGTTTTTGGTGTCCAAACAAAACTTGAATTCCTCCTGTTGACAAATTTGATGCACTAATATCATATAAAGATTGAATAGAATTGAGAAAGTTATGGCCCCCCAAAGTAGAGGGGTTCAAGAACTCAAAAAAAACAAACCATTCCTTGTATGTTGCTTTGGTGCTATTAAAGTTCCAAGATGATTTGTAAAACTTCAGGCGATGCACTTATAGCTCTTTAAATCATGTAAAATGAATAAGAAATAAGAAAGTTATGAGGTTTGAAAGTAAGAGGGGTCCAAACAAAAAAAAAAAAAAATCATTTTGTAAGTTGAAAAGCTTATTTTTTCTTTTTGTTATTTTTCATTTCTCCTTTTCCTTTGCACTTCAAAGATGATTTCTAAAGCTTGAGGTAGCACTGCCATAACATTTTAAATCATTCAAAATGAAGTACATAAAGATCAAAATATAAATAAATGCTCGTTCATAGGCAGGTGATCGGTGATGCGCTGGTTTACCCTACGGATCGAAATCATGTTTTCCAAGTCAAAATTTGACAAGGATTCACCGGTCCCAATATCATTGCTGATGGATGTGCACCCAGCTCATTCCTCGGCATGTCATTGTCTGCACGACCGTGGGGCGGTACTTTTTTGCTTTTCAATTTTGTCATGTAGTGCCAGTGGGGATGCAGAAGAAGACGCCTTACCTGACATGTGAATGACCCACCATTTAGTTTGAACTAACTTGATGTCCTGTAAATTCTTCCTTTTCTTTTTCTTTTTTTCTTATCCTTTTGTGCATTTTCCTAATCTATGATGTGTTTATCAATAAAGTTTTACTGGGTTGCATCATTAATTGAAACAAGAGAACAATTCTTCACATGATTATGTATTCTTTTTGTTTTTTTTTGGATCAATTTCAAGCTTTAAAAAGTTGGCAACATATTACAAAAAAGGTTGAGGCATGGTTAATGCCTCCCACTTCCCAAGTATCCAAAAAATCTAACATTCAAAATTAAAAAGGTTACTTTCTTTTTTTTTTAATCAATGATTTTTAAATGCATCCAATTGATATTATGATATGTGTTGGTTCTTGTAATGGACAATTGTTACCATGTTTCACCATTCAAATTAAAAACCAATTTAAGAACTGCTGAGGGTTTCTTGGGGTATTCCATAAGCCCCCAACACTTTTGTTGGCCAATTTAAGGTATTGGGTTAGTTGTTTGGTTGGTCCCCAAGTAGTTTTTCACTAAAGCTACATTCCAACATGGTGTTAAGGACTTTAGTTTCAAAGTGCCTTTACACTAATGGAACCATTAAAAAGTAACTAATGGCTAGGTCTATGCTAGCACAAAAGATGATGCTACCTAACACCAAGGGTGGGTATTCACACATATGATGGCACTTACAATGTTAGGATGGATAGTATCTAACATCACTAAGTTAGCATGATCATGTTCATACATGCCTATTCCGAAAATGCAAAGGGAACATACCTACCTTTGGGAACATGATCCTTTCTCATCTTCCCTCCACACTCTTCATTTTCTTCTCTTTTCAGCTTCTGAAGCTCTTTCCTCCTCTCACACCATTGCTTGCTCTATTTTTCCTTTCACACCATCACTTGTTCTTTGCATCATTCTCTCACGTTCAATGCTCATGCTTGATATTTCTTTACACATTGAAGTTTTGTGCTCGTAGTTTTTTCTTTCATTGCTCTATTGATGTTGACATGTTCAAACTCATTGCCATCACCACTTTCAAGCTCTTGGCACTTTTCGCATTTTTAGCAAAAAGAAATTTTGTTGCTTCATTTCATGTTTGGAGGTTGCATGAGAATTTATAGTAGGATTTTTTTTTTGAAATTTCAAGTTATGGAGTTCTAGAATTCTATTATTTTTTCTTTCATTTTGTCAACTATCATATTCGTTTCTTCAAGCTTCTTACTTTTGTCTTAGATCTTTTTTTTAGTGTTGTTACATTCATGTTGGGTTTTGTAATTTTTTTTACAACTTTGGCATGTTTTCTGCCTCAAATAAGCTCATTCAACTTTTTTCTCATTATTATTGTTTTTGTTGCAACCCATGGATGAGATGCAAATTAGAGTTTTGTTCATGATGGGTTGTTTGATGGCATTTCACATTATGGATGAAAATTTCAATTCCCCTATTCATTCACATCTTCGTCATCTCAATTCTTACCTTGGGGATGAAAACTTCAAAAAAACATGTTTTTTATTTCTATAAATGATTTTCATTTCATGCATTTCAATTCAAATCATAGGATTTAGATGACTAGATGAAGCTATAAGTACAACCTAGTTCTCTAGATTTTTGTTAACTGAGTTTGAAGATGATTATTGGGTGGAGAATTTCAAAATGTCAAAGTGCACCTTTTTCAAAATTGTCAAGAACTTGAAGCCTATTCTTGACAAAAAAAAAATAACACAAGGTACTAAAATTCCATTCAGGTTGAAATAATAATTTATTGTTCAATTTATAAGCTCACGCATGGAGTCAATTTCCTTGTCTATGTAGCGAGATGCTTGCAATAGGGAAGTCCATTATTTGTTTGGCATTGCATGAATTTGTTGCAACAATGAACTATTCTTTTAAGAAATTGATAACCTAGCTAGTACAAATTGACATGCAAGTTGTGATGGAAGAATTCAAACAATGGTGTGGTTTGCCTTCAGTTCAAGGTGCAATTGATAAAACCCATATCTCTATATATAAACCTATTTATTTTCCAAAAGATTATTTTTATCACAAAATAAGAGGGTATTCCATAGTTCTCATGTTGTTGTTGATTATAAGAAAAGATTTACAGATTTTTTGTAGATCTCTAAGGGAGTGTTAATGACTCAAAAAAATTACACATATTTAGTTTATATAAGCATGTTCAATATAAAGGTTTGTTTGATGTGAGTAAAGGTTGTGGAAATGACACCCCGCCTTACTTGCTCGAAGATAAAAATTATCCTCTTATAATTACTTGGATCATGACACCATTTAAAGAAGAAGGAACACATACAATATTGGAACTATTTTATAATTGAAAACATAAGCAAGGATGGTCTATAGTGGAAAATTCATTTGGAATTCTTTAAAAAAAATTTAAAGCATTATTAAAAGTCAAATTTGCAAGTTTCTTCTATCCCTAATGTGTTTTCTTATTGTTGTATGTTTCATAATTTGTTAAGAGATGAAAATGAGGCTAGCATTGAGTGATTGATGTGCATCATTGAATTATAAGAAAGAAGAAGTATTCATCAACTTCAAGACTTTCACACATTGGTCCTTGATCCCAAGCATGATGATCAAGTTGGTAATTAATATCATACCCAAAGCCAAGAATTGTCTAAAAAGTTCTTGAAGAAGGAATTCACTCTTTATCTTGGCATGCAAAGAAATTTCACATAGGAGTTTGCATGTATACCTTCAATTTGTATCTCAATTGAAGTTTAAAATCTTTGCATTGTTTTTGCCTTTGTAGTCAAATCATTCATCAATGACTATATTATTGTCTTTAGGATCTTTCATCGAATTATTGTTGTTGTTGTTGTTATTGTTATGTGCAACTCTAGCAAAAGCCAACCTCATGGAACCAAAGAGGTAATAGCTCATACCATGTTCTATTGGTTTTACAATTGTTTTTCAAACAAGCTTATTTGTTTCTCCTCCATTAGCACACTATTATTGTGTATGCAATCAATTGTGTCTATAAACATTTTCATGCCCTTCTTTATTGCTTTAGCCATTGTTTTATGCACTAACAAATAATTTCTCTTCACACTCATATTGTCTATTGAACGATGTTTTGGAACCTTGTTACCAGCTACTTTGTTCACAAAATTTGGCGTTGGAGGATTGGACCTTATGTTCTATAATGGAACAATTATTGCCTTTAAAAAGTTTTATGGTCTAATCAGGGTTGTGTTCATTATTGGTACTTACATTAGGGCAGTGGGATCTATGCAACTCCTAAACCAGGATGGAAGGGATGTGACTAGAGGTTCCTCATATTGCATCCAAGCTTCATTTGTGTTGGCAATTCCATTATCATAGCACCTTTTATCCCGTTGAAATTTTCAGGTTCTATTTGCAGATTTGGAGAGGCAGTGAATCATTAGTGATGTTGATTGGGTCTTATAGGTTTCCAGCTTGTTTAAAGAGGTTGTTTCCACCATCCATCAAATCAATCATGTGTGGTGGTTCAAAGATGGATCGATTACCCAAAAACTCCATAACCATGTCATACAAGGTATAAGAAAAGTTTTGAAGAAGACTAAATCCAATTTTTTCTTGAACATTCATACTCCAATAATCTTCATTATGCCATGTGCTGGTCCATTGTAATCGTATATTTTTTTACACTCTCTAGATATGGAATGGGCCACTTATTTTTATAAGCAGGGCCATTCCTCATGTGTGTGGAGTAACCTACCCATGATAGATATTGAATACATTTCCCATTTTGTCATCGTTGTCCTGAACATGTCTCGGCCATCTACCTTGTTCAAATTTGCAAGCTACTCCTCTCACTTACCTCTAATCATATCTAAAACTTCAACAACCTCTTAATTGGGTTGTCATGGCTTTTTGGCTTGAATTTCCAAACTCTCAAAAGTTTACTTGGTTGCCAATTTTTTTTTTAATTTCTTCCTTGTTAACCTAGTTGCTTCAACACTTGGTGTTACATCATTTGGTGCTTTTACATTTGCATGACCAAGTACAACAACTAATAACATAAAATACAAATGTTGAATTATCAACAATTGATTGTTTATGCTTATGTCTATAGGTTTTCCAATAAGTTTTATCATATCAACTAGACTATTTGTGGCATCAAAAAGTGCGGTAGAAAACATGTATGAATTTATCCACTTTTTTTTCAATTTCCTAATGGTTCTATTTTTGTTTGCAAGGATTCTAGATCAAGAAGCCTATCAATGTTTGTTTCTATTGGAACAAAAAATACTACAAAAAAAAAGGTAATGTTTGCATTTCACACATGTTTTTTTAGTGATTTCTTTTTTTCTTTTTTCTAATTCAACTTCTTTTATTGAAATGTTTACAAGTTTTCAAAATTAAGAACTAATAAATTATGTGTCATGTGTTTGCAAAATCAAATTTTCAATTGCAAGGGTAGATTGCTTATATTCTTGTGAATTTTTGGATTTGTCATAGCTTGATAAAATGGTGTCAAAAATGTCCATGGATGTTCATTTCTATGTTTTGTTGTAGCTAGAACCTTGCTACTAGAAAGATGTGAAAAGTAGAAAAGGAACGTTTTTTGGGTGGGGGTGTTATGTAGAACAACATGGATGTGCCTTTAAAGAACATTTAAAAGGAATAAATCTTGGGAACATGGGAACATGTGTTCCCAATGAAAACACTAAGTTATGGAGCCTTTTTTGTTTTGCTACCTAAAATCATTTTTTCCTTGAAATCTAGGTTTTTGGAAGATTTGGCTTTAACTTAAATCATTCATTTAAGATTGAGTTAACATCGCTTGCCACGCAAGTAGCCACATTAGTTTTTGTGTTAGTTAACATTTTTTATTTGAATCCATCATTTTTTTCAAAATCCTTAACATTGAATTGTGGACGACTTAATTACCACCAAGTGTGAATGTAGTTGTTAATGAATTTTTGGGTGAATGCATGGTATGGTGGCTCATTTTAAATAGATGTTCCACTCCATAGGAGTCCATAAAAATTTTGCTAAAAAACATGGATACTTGTTTATCATAACCTATGATTATAATCATTTATAAATTAATGTTCATCCACTTGTGAACATTCATATTCTATTTTTTAACTCAAATAAAATGATGATGACGTTAGTTGTTTTGATGGGTACAATTTCTAAATAATCATAATACTTGGAAAAATGTTCTATAAAATCCATATGAATAATGGCCCTTTTAGATATTTCATAATCAAACACTTTTAGAACAAAAAAATTGAAATAATATTTTGTAACTCATAAGGACTTATGAAAATAAAGTCGAATTTTAACCATTTTAAATTTCATAAAAAATATTTGCTAAGGTTTTCAAGAAAATGGTCCCATATATATGTTATTATTCCATTTTCAACTTATATTTAATCACTAAAAATCAATTAAATTGAAATTTACTATGAATACATTGATGTTATATCATTGTAGTCAGAAAACCAATCCATACATTATCCAAGTTGAAATTTCAATTGTATATTAATTGTCCACATGTTGGTTTGGTTGATTTAGTTATTTTGGTTTACATGTTTAATAGATGTTAATTGTTAGAAGGAAATATATATATATATTTATTGATTTTGAATATCTTTATAATAGGCATAGGTCACCCACAATCAGCTTGAAGGATTAGCCTTTGTTAATGAAACAATAGACATTTAAGGTATAAAACATCAAAGTATATGAAGGCAATTCCATTTGTACACTTTAATTGAATTTGTAATACAATATACACATTGTTTTCAATTTCATTTCAAAAAAAAACTTTCACCTTTAATGAATCATATGATTTGATAAATCTAGAAGGTGACATGATGTTGTGAATTGTAATGTAATGAATTTTTTTAATTTATTTTTTGAATAATAGTTACAAAATAATGAAAAAAAATACTTATATAATGGCAACTTATGGCACAACTAGTTGTATCAATGAGAATCATAGTTGACAACTAGTTGTAAACAAGTTGAAAGTGTTATATCTAATGGGTGGTGAAAATGCAGACACATGGCATGATCATATGTGTCAAGGTTGTACACTAATTGCAAAATAGTTGTTGATTGGGTGTTACATATACTTTAATTATAGTCTAGTTGTCAGTGTCACTAAAGTGCAACTTACCAACAAAATCAAAAATTGTTGATTACAACTATTTGTGCAGTGTGTACATTTTATTATATAAATGTCCATTTTGCAACTAACTTGCAACTACAATATAACTCCTTGATTTTTTGACGTGACATTGTATTTATTAATACCCCATATTTTCATAGGACAATTGTAACATAATTATATATTAATTGTTTTGCAACTTTAGTTATAGGGAAGTCTATTTGTTTTGGAGATGATTTCTCATAGTGCCATTGCAAAAAATAAATTACAAAAGCTACTAATATTTTTAAAAACCTATTAAAAACATATTTTTATGATTTGAAATTTGAAAATTAATGCACAAAAATGAATATTTGTTAATAAAAAAATTCAGTGTATAATAATTTTCTGGTGGGTTTTTAAAATATTTTATATATAATTTTCAAGTAAACAAATAAGGCAATAAATTTGTTGATTTATCTCATTTATACCCTATTCCAAATCACAACAACAAAAAAGAAATTTAAGTTGCCAAAATATTTTCATGCTAACAATTGTAATTTACCTTGTTTAAATTGGTGCGTTGATTTTTTAAACAAAGGCTATCATCAACATAGGTTTTATTCCGTTATTGTTTGCTATTTTAATTTTTTTTTGACCAAGCTATGCACTTTTTGTAAATATGATCATGCAAACTTAATATAAACATTCTCGTGATTTTTGAAGACTTTCTCATTTGTTGTAGCATATTGAAAGCATGGCCAAACAAGTGTTAATGAAGCTTTCCTCCAAACCCAACTTTTTACTAGCCATGAATTGCTAATTGTTGTAAAATTGTATTCTACAAAGGATGGCAAGACATAATAATTTGCATTTCTCCACCAATTCAAACAACATTATTTGTGAAAAATATCTTTCTAGAAAGGAACACCACTCATAGACATAAATGTATGACAAGATGCTTCAACCATGGACTTTTCACAAATTGCATGAGCAAATTATTCTTCACAACCAACATGCCAATATTTTTAGAAATTCCTTTTGTTTGTTGTACATCGTTCTTAAAAAAAAATCACTTTCATCCCAAAAAATATTGAAAATGAACTTCCAAAAATATTAGGTGAAAGAGGAATAAGCCAAATTTGGTTAAAGGTCAAAAAAGAGAGTGAAACTTTCATAGAATCTGGCCTAGTTTTGGCAACCCATAGGAACTCCCTATCTAAAATGTGGCAACTTCTAACTTTATTTCCTCAAAATATGGCACGTGTGTATTCTTTTTTTAAAAACCATGCGTTCAATATGCACTATACTATTAGTTTTTGTGGCCACAATGCAAACATTCACCACAAAAAAACTCTGGTTGGAATCAGCCTTTTTTCTTTTGCTGGCTATATATAGCAAAAAAGATGGAAGGATGTTCTAAAAAAATACTTTCATATTTAGCTAGTAGCCAAATCTGTGTATTTGTCCTTGTGTTTCATTTGTCACGTTGGCTACATCCCAAAATCAACAAAAGAGACAATGGGTTGGAATCAATGATTTGTTTTTCAATCAACTTTGTCATTTTGGCGAGGGAATTTCTGGGAATTTTTTAAATAAGTATAAATTCAACCTATTTTTCTAATTTTAAAAGAAAAATTCGCCAAACATTTTACATCACAAAATTGACCCAGGAAAAAAAAAAAAAAAAAAACCCTGACTCAGAATAAATAAATAACCTCTAATATTTGACTCAGTCAAATTGAGCCGGAATCGTAGTCTCATTTTGAAGCAGCATGGTCACAATCCCTGCAATTCAAGTACAGACACGGACTGACTCGTTATTGAAAATAGTTATTGAAAACTGTGAAAATTACCAAACACCCAAATCGACGCCGTTAGAGTACACTTGTCCGTCCAGACAATGCTGAGTCCATTATCAGACTGCGGCAAAGTACCATAGTCTATCACATAATACTCGTGATCACTTGCCATACACGGGAGGAAAGAGTTTTGCCATGTGGTTCTGGTTCTCTCTCCTCCCTTTTAATTCCTGTCAACAGACTTCCATCTTTCTTTTCTCTCCCAATGATCAATATTCCGTTTGATTCCTGGCTATTTACAGCTAGCTGTTTCTCTTCCTCTTACTATCAGCCTTTCATTGTAGCTTGGCAGGGTACAGAGGCCAGGCCTACAGGACTACTTCACCGGCACCGCCCATGACCGCCTCTTCTAAAATAAATAAAACTCACACACTTCTGTTAGATTTTTGTTTACTGCCAGGTTTTGCAGCCCGACCCCCTATTGTTCCGGAGCAGAGAGCTCCACGAGCAATGGATATGGGGACCAAGAAACCAGATAACTCCAATCATCATCGAAGACACAAGTGGGTATGAAGATGCCTCTGCACACAAACCCTTTACTTCTAAATGAGGGAAGGAGAGAGTACCCAAGTGCAATTCCTGGGCCAAGTCTTTAGGACAGGTGACTTCAGTAAACATTACTTCAAGATGTAGTGGGCCATTTTTAGCAAACATTTCATAGTGAGTACGTACCTTCTACAGTAAGGTGATGATCTTGGCTACAGCATGGTTATAGTATTATGATTGTGGCCAAATTAAGTAAATTTGTACTTAAGGTACTGATGACAGTTGGAAAGGTCTGGGATGGTCTCTTTAGATAGCTGTCAGTGGCATTTCAATGCACCATTCAAGGTAGGCATGCCGAAAGCCTGTGCGGAGCATGTTAAACAAACCCTAAGGGCCACTCTAGATGAGGGTCTAGGTTCCAATGAATAGAGCAATCCTGTTGTATGGGAGCCATAAATTGGACCCACGTCATTTAGATGAGGGTCCACGACTCAAAAGTGACAAATTGAGGCTAAACATACATGGCACCAGTTTGGAGGGAAAATCAGTTCAAACCAAAAAATAAAAAAGCGCTACAAAGGAGAGGTCATGATTTGAAGAACTAAGATGCAATCTAGGGTCCAAGGTAGGGTACACAACTCAAGGATTCAATTTCCTTCAAATGAGTGCTAATTGGTCCCTAGGCATTTGGACCCTGGACCCCATCTAAAGTGAGCCTAAGAACCGCTTTGCAACCTTATGTGGTACTCATTTGTGACTGCATTTTCTATTAAGAACATCTTTCCATTAGCCTACTCTGATCACAGTAGCTTTCCATTATGTTTTTCCAAAGAACTACGCTCATAATCATTTCATAGCTCTCTCAGTCAAAGCATTGACCAATTGCAGGAGCTCTGAGCTTTGTATCAAACTGTGACTCATCATATAATGACTTCTATCTTTTTTGGGAGAACATGTGTTCCCATAGTTTGTTAAAGGATTAACAACATATTTTCCCTGTAAGAAATAAGGCCCTGCACTAGTAGCTTTCCATAATGTGATTGTGATCACAGGTACACACAATGTGTTGTGATCAGATTTGCCTAATGGAAAGAGACCCTCAGTGTTTTGCTTAGCATAACAAACAAAGTGCACAAGTACCGTGCAAGAAAAACCCTCTCTATATTCAGTTATTACACATTGAACTCTTAGTTCAATCAAGATAGCTAAGAAAACAAATTCAGACCAGCAAATCCGACATCCCATTGGCCTGAAAAAGATCTTCAGGCTAACACAACCTTATTTTGTTGAACATTGATAATAATGGTCCCTTTCTACCATTTTCATTAGTCCTCTAAAATTCTCACAAACTGACCAAACCCTATGTAACATTTGACTGATAGTTGAGTCAAGAGAATGAAAGAAAGAAATTCAGACCACCAAATCCAGAAATCTCATTGTCCATATATTAATTAATACACTTAACACTATAACCCTGTCCCTATCTGTATACATACAGAGTTTAAAAGCTTGACTTTCATTTACTGCATGTCCCCATGAGATTTGAACCCACTACCTCCCAAGAGAGGAAAATGGCCAAAGTGGCATGGATGGATACTGAATATCAAAAGGGCCATACTGGAAGCAATTCCAGTTTGGACCTTATGATAGTTTTTTTTTGGCTCAGGGTGCAACCTTAGGATATAGTTTTAAATGTATTCATTTTATCATACAAAAATAATGAAAAAGTGCCTCCAAGACTAAGTATTGTACACCCCCAAACATAATGAGAGTGGTCTAAGATTCAATTTTTTTGCAATTTGGCTTAGGCTTAGAATCTTTCTTACGAATTTGGCTTATAGTTAGAATATTTTTAAAACTTTGGTCTTTGGTTAAAATTTGACTTAAGGTTAAATTTTTTGAAAAATAATTTAGTCTATGGTTTAAAATTTTATTAATAGTTTGGTTTAGGATTAGAATATTTCTAAATTTTTAGGCCTAAAAGTTAGAATCTTCTTAGCATTTAGGCTTAAGGCTAGAATTTTATAATATTTTGGATTAAGCTTAGAATCTTTTTAGGCCTAGGGATAAAATTTATTTGGACCTAAGGGTTAGAATCTATTTCGGTCTAGGGTTAAAAATTCTAATTATTTTGGTTTAGGGTTAAATTATTTTCAATATTTTGGGTTGAGGTTAGAATTTTTTTAGGCCCAAGGATTGAAATCCTTTTATTATTTTGGCTTAAGATAATAAAAAATTACCACTTTAGATTGGGGGTAGAATCTTTTTAGCACTTGGGTCTAGCACTTGGGTTTTCTTTTAGTTAGGACTAATGTTTGCAATTATATTTTATTAGATTTTTTTCTTAAAAGTTAAAATGTATTTAAGCCCAAAGTTGGATTCACACCAAAGGTTAGTAGGGATATTTTTATTCCATTTAACCCTCTCTTGATTTGGGGGTTAAAATGACTAAAAATAAGGAGTGAACTAAACCTTAAGTTCTTCACACAAAGGGGATAGATAAAATAGTATGATGGGTTAATTCAACCTGATGTTGGATCATTCACATTGAGAGTTCTCTAAACTACACAAAACTTTTGGGCAGCTTGGCGGAACTTAGTATTTTTTTCATTCTGCCTAATTAATTTTGGGCAGATGATATAGGTTGATATTTTCTCCTTACTACCGAAATTTTGGGAATTTGACAAATCAATGTGCTCAGAAAGATTCACTAGATTTGTTTTTCCAATATGCTTGGAAATTTTTTGGGCGATTTTTGAAAATTTTCCCTAACTGGAAAGTTATAAAGGTTGATTTTTTTTCATTTCTGCCCATAAAATTGGGCACTCTGAAAAAATCCTGATGCTAAAACATTTTGGGCATTTTGAAAAAATTTATTCTGCCTGATAATTACGGACACCTTATAAATGGTGAAGAAATTTTTCATTTATGCCACTCTGGAAATATCTTCATGCTTTAAAAAAATTAGGCAATTTGGGAAAACATTTTTTCACCTTCATAATCTGCCTGAAAAAATGTTTTTGTTGTTGCCCACCATATAGGTGTTCTCTCACATGAGAGTCAATATGTTGGGTAGACAACATTAGAAGCTCTTGTGAACATGAGGGCATATTTTAACCCTTTGGAATGAAGGGGTCAAACCAACCTCCTTAGTCCACCCTAAGACAAAGGTTTTCAACCTTAAGCCAAATGTCTCATGCCCTTTAAGAAAAATGTTTCACAACCCAAAAAGGGATGTCTTGCACCCCAAGGACAAATGTCCTAATCCTTCAAACCAAATGTCATGCACTTTGAAAACATATATCCTACAACTTGAAGACAATGACTTTAGGTCAAATTGCAATAGCCCAAAACCATTGGACCAAGAATTTATGTGTGTTTGATGCAAATACACATTTTAAAAAAAACAAACACATATATTGGCTAAATATTAGACCTCGGGCCAATAGGGTTTATCCCAAGAGACAACTAATTTTGCATATGCATATTGGATTAGGATCGGAATTGTTTTGGGCATATTGGTTGAAGGTTGGAATATACTTTTAGAATATGACCTAAGGTTATAATCATTTTTGGCACTTTGGCCTAAGATTAGAATTTTTATTAATGAATGCATGAAGTTTACGTGTCATTATCTGGAAATCATTCATGATGAATATACACATTCATAAAGATTGATTTCGAGCACATCCAAGTGGTAATTTTCTAATCAATGATTAATAAATTATTGCCACCTCCCACATTAATTGGTACCTTCCATTAAAACAAATTTTGTGTTAAGGTAAAACTTGCTTCAAACTAGGAGTTGTTGAGGCCACAAAACCTTGTGGCCAATATTGGAAAATGTGAGCACTTCATGGTTCATTGTTTGGCCCTAAGTTACTAATAAAATATTATTTGTTTGGGGGCCAATGGGTTCATGTGTAAAACCATTAAGGTCAAAAAGTAAGGATCAAGGCTTCAACCTTTCTTATGTTTTCGTTTTTTCTTTTTTGGTATCATTTTTTTCTAGCCTTTGTTTCGTTTCTCAAGTTAGACCCTAAAAGTTAGACCCCCATAAATGAGCATATCATAAGATTCTTGTAATTCTTGTGTTTTTCATGGGCATATCCCAAGTAGAAAAGAAAACCTCCTTTCATCATTCACAAACAATCACAAAAGTTCAACAAGAGGAGAGAAAAATGAAAAGAAATGAAATGAAAAAGAAGTAAAAGATATAAGGTTTGGTTGAAGGTTTATTTTGATCCTATAGTGTGAATTTCATTAATCAACAATATTTTATTGCAACAACATTGACCCCATGGGTTGCACATTGGCCTCCCATGCTGATAGGTATCCTTTTCTTGCCTTGGGGTCAAGTCAAGGCCATAAAGTGATAAATTTTAAAAATAGTTGCAAAAGAAAATTTTAGTCATCTTTCAGTCTACCTATTACCAACCTACTTGTTAATAGGTAGGTAGGAAAAAAAAAATTGACCTAACCATCATGGTTAACTAGAAAACTGAAAGTGTTATACTTTAGTAGAACAAACAAAGTGCACAAGTAATGTGTAAGAATTGTTGAAGACATATTCCTTCCTATAATGTTTACTTTGGAGTTTTAGCACAAGCCGTGTTGATATTGTAAAAGTTCATGACCATTCAAAGAAATGTTTGATATTTTAGATACACGTGGTCTTAATATTAAGAACCTTTTATAGGGACTTAAGATTGTTGAGTCATCTTTTATCAATTAACCTACTGAAAAAATTGGGTTACCTTATCAAAAAAATTAAAACCTCATAACTAATCATAAAGATGTTCAATACAATTCCACTTGGATGAATTTTGAAACCTATTGCCTTTCAAGGAAAAATAAGTGCATTTGGGAAGGGAAAAAATATATATCTAATCAGTTTTCTTATTTTAATGGTCAAATATTATTGCCAAATCTATCTTATGTTCCAATCACATTTGGTGGCAAGTGCATGTTAACTCAATGTTAAGCAAAAAAACATTTTTTCACCAATTTAAACAAGCAATGCTACTTGGCACCAAAAATGATGGGGCCGCCCATGTGGCAACTAGTGATAATGAAATGTTAAATGAATGTTAGGAGAATGTTAATGTAACATATAATTTACGAGAAATGTAGATTTTGGGGAAAAGAAAGGCAATGTTATGCAACATCCCCTTGGAAGGTCTTTTATTTCACAAATTGTGCAACGAGTGAAAACACATTAAGGTGTAACACTTTTAGGCACATGTGGAAGTCCATAATGACCTAAATTAACACTGCAAAGGTAGTGTGAAAGCATGAAACCTTGAATCACATAAATAATTTTACAACTTAGCATTAAAATTTAATTATAAGAAAATTTCAACCTTAGTTTACCTTACATAGTATTTAAATTTGAAAGATGAGTTTCTAAAATATTTTTTTCATTAAATAAAGAACTTAATAAATAAAAACATAATTCAGGATATATAATTTTAAAAATTGGTCATCAAAATCTTTCCAAAAAGTCCTCCTTGGTATCAATGTTACCACATCATATTATCATTGAATCTTTTACTCACTATAAATCATTCTATGAAAGTGCATGGAGACCATATTCATTCATTATGGTATGTTATAGGTTTTTGGGTATTCCTTTGAAAGTCCATTAGTTATGGTTATTAAAAAATTATCCATGAAATTCATACGTGATTATGTTATATATAATATGTAATGTTGAGTCTTTTATCATTTTAATTGCTATATTTAATCACATGGCCAATTACAAATCTCAAAATCTTGCAAAAATTGCATTGTGACAACATTTTATGGACAACGTAACGTGTTTTCACCCTAACATAAACTTGAGTTCCTTGATCCTTACTAAA
>Ga0209208_10000234_pt1 | contig 66494 bp, 44 predicted proteins | sample S1TSphfallax_3_FD_187694 | JGI IMG/M metagenome (GOLD analysis project Ga0209208, IMG submission 187694) | Host-associated microbial communities from peat moss isolated from Minnesota, USA - S1T2_Fd - Sphagnum fallax MG (SPAdes) (version 2) | ecosystem: Host-associated > Plants > Peat moss >... | reverse complement strand
AGAGACTTTTTAACCTTTGGTTGTCCATTATAAGATTTTTTGTGATTTGCTTAGCATGATAGGAAGCGTTAAGCGATTCTATGAAACATAGATGTGAAAGTCAATGAGAAGTTTTGTTGCTCAATAACGATATTGTAAAGGCAGGCTGTTAGGGGGCCAGAACAACCAGTTTTGGCATAATAGGGTATCAAATGTGTAACTGGGAATAAATTCAAAATTTTACAAAACGTAATAACTGGGACCCAAATTAATTTTGGTGGTAAACTGAGCTTCATCCCTTTTTCTTTCCCTGAGCGCCTCCATTGCTGCTACATATATTTTCATTGTTCTTATCTGTACAACTTCTACCCTAGTACCTTGGCCAATTTTTGACACTAATTATATTATTTTCAAAAATTATTCCTTCCAAATCAAAAAATATTGTGAAGGATAATAGTGAATGTTTAAGAATATTTCATTTGTTGAAATGAAAATTTCAAAATTAATTAATTATTCAACGGACATGTGTTGGAATGGCCAAGGTACTACAATGTAATCACTCTCGATCCATTTGCATTAAAGGCTGAGTTTCAGCATTTCTCACTCAAATTTAATAAAATTTCCTTACTTTGCAGATACCACTGAAAGAGGGGATAGGGGATGAAAGAGAGAGTGACTTTAGGGATAAGTTTAATGTTTTCTGAAAACATGAATCGGATCAAATTATGGAGTGTTATTCTGATCACCACCCCAAAGAGTCAAAGATTTTTGTTTGCTCCAAAAAGGATGAAAATCAATGTATTGTTTCAGAGTTCTTTTCGATGGTCATTTTGAACATCCATTATTCATTCATTTCAGCTAAATCACAAATTTTAAAAAAAAAACACCCCTGGGATTAGTAAAGTAAAAGAAAAAAAAGAACATGAAGGGTAGTAGGTAATAATAAGTTGCCTTTTAAAATTCTGTAAAAAGATAGAGTGTTTTTTAACCTTTTTTAATCTCTCCAATCACAGTAGCTCAGTGAGCTGGACTAAGTGACCCAATTGAGGTCCCAATCCAGGTGAGGTCCCCAACAAGGTGAGGTCCCAATCCAGGTGAGGTCCCCAACAAGTTGAGGTCGTCAACCAGGTGAGGTCCCAGACCGGATGAGGTACGAAATCAGATGAAGTTCCAAACCAGGTGAGGTCCCAAACCGGATGAGGTACGAAAACAGATGAAGTTTCAAACCAGGCGAGGTCCCAAACCAGATGAGGTACGAAAACAGATGAAGTTCCAAACCAGGGGAGGTCCCCAAATAAGGCGAGGTCCCACTTTGGTTCTATTCTAATTTGAAGACAACGTCAGTCCAGTTGAGAGTCCCAAAACAGTTGAGGTTCCAAACCAGGTGAGGTTCACAACCGGGCGAGGTCCGAAACCAATGAGGCAGGGGAGGGACAGAAGAAGCACACAGAAGAGAGACAGAAGAGAGAGAGAAAATAGAGATGTGTGTGCGTGCGTGTGGGCGTTGCGTTTTGCTGTCGTCCTTTTGCCATTTCTTGCTACTCGATTGCGCACCTTTGCAGCTTGGAGGGGTGCCCCTTGGATTTGACTAGCGGGAACGGAAACAGCACTCAAGACAACAAATTGGAAGAGGTATGTTCTTTTGTCAATTCAAGTGATAGAGAGAGGAGAGCGATTTTCTGTGTGTAGTGCAGATTCCAATTTCAAGTCCTTGCATGCAGAACCAGGCGAGTAGGAGACGGACGAGGAATTTTCCGTATGTATAATTTTGGTAGAAACAAGCGGCAGCAGAAGAAGAAGAAGCCAAGAGTTGAATAACCGCATTGGTAATGGAATATGTTTCTTGCTGTAATTGAGAAAACAGATCCACATTGCGATGCCATGCCAGTGGGGCACATCCCAAATGTAGCCGATAGTAAAGTGCTCTAAGCGGTTCATGGTATACCTAGTATGAGCGCAATATCTAGGGTTTTCTGTGTGCCAGAATGTTGGAACTGAGAGAGAGAGTTTAGTGATCCCTTGATGCTAGTATGAGTACAGTTAAGATGTTTCTGGGGATATAATGGTGGAAATTGAGAAGAAAAGAGTTTTCTGTGGGGTTCTCGACACATTGCAGGTGATGGTGTGGGCAAACCACTTTGCTTCTGGGTCCATTTCCTACTTCATCTCGCAATTGCACACATTAGGTTTGAAGTTGTGAAGGGAAAGATCCAGGGAGAGGAACAGGATTTCATGCCCTTCCTTTTTGGCAGAGTGGAGCAGGCCATATGCTGACTATTGATCAGAATTCCTTTATATGCTCTAAGGAGAAAAAAGATCTAGGTATTCATTCTTTGCAACAACTTGATTAAATATACAAAAAAACTTTTAAATGCTTCTAGGTCTTACTTGGGCTTTGTTGTTTGGTGATTGCATTTCACTGTTTTGAGATCTCCTGAGGCTATTAGTTTTTGTACATTTAAGGGGAAGTTGCTGAGGTTCAGAGTCTGAGACTGAACTGTTTCTTCAGAGAGAATAACAGTTAAGCAAAAGGGATACTGTTATGGCTGCCAAGTTGGAGCACCAGGTTCATCCTGGAACTGTCCTGGAAAACAGTTCTAACAATCTTATTGGGCAAACAGGTGATGGCGTCAAAGGTCACATTTGTGAATCAAAATAACAAAGCTCAGTCATTCAAAGTCAATCTCTTTGGGCCTGCCAGAAACCGCATTAAGGTTGTCAATGTTCTTGCTGTGTTTAAAGCATCTGTGGTGGTCATGGGGGACGGCAGTATTATGGAAGCTGATGACAATGGCTTAAGTATGGACACCTTCAAAGCTGGTTCCACTTATACTATTGCCATTGTACCCATCCAGGGTTAGCTCCTTTAATCTCTACCCACTTGTGGCAAAGTCTTGGAATGTAAAATTGATGAGCTTACTTGGGGTGAGGACAAACTGGGGTTAAAGCAAATCCAGTGTTTGGAATATCTTTGGTGAGAGACAGAGGGACAGAAAAGATTACAGAAGATGAAGGTGTCTGTTCTTCTTAGTGACTTTCTTTTGATGCATGTCCAGACAGCAGACAGCAAACACCACAGGCAGTAGCTGGTGAATCACCTCTTGTTGGGCCAGTGCGAATGTGGGGAACAACTGCAGGAGGTGCTTCTCCTTTTCTGTGTGGCCATGTTGCCCATAAGTGTTGATATCTTTGCAGGAGATACTTTCTTGCTGTGTACATTTACTCCACAGTAAATTCTTGTGGGAGATCATTACTTGTATCGGCTTCCTGCCTTTGATATATTGTCTTAATCTCTCTAAAGGGCTTAGGTTAGAATTGAGCAGCAACCAGGAGTCAAAATCCTAAATACCATCTCTTGAAGATGCAGGTGATAGAAAGATTGTGATTTTAATTGACTTGAAGCATCTGAAAAACTTATTCTATTGTGAACAGAAAGATACCAAATTATACTTGCAGTCATTTCATTACTCCTAACTACCTTTTAGAAGCACAAGCAAGGGCTGTGTTATTCTGGATCAATGGATGTTGAGAAAGCCAGTGATCTGATGAACTCGAGTAAATATCTGAATCTAAAATGTGGTGGAATGGTTTGAGAGGATTAAACAAGGAACTGGCTTGGTTGTTGATAAACAAATTTTAGACCAATATTGCAGAAGTGCGGTCATTTGGAAACCCAAATCCAATCATAGTAAAGGAGAAGCACAAGGGGGCTAAGAGATCCTACAGGGGGACTCTCCTTACTTTACCTGATGTAGAAGCCCTGGAAGCTGTGGAGCCATCCTCATCTCATGTTGGTGGGTTTGAGCCTGAACTTTTCCATCACCTTAACAATCTTAGCTTGATATAAGAAATCCAAGGCTTTTCTGTGCAGCTGCATCTTTTATGCTTCATTCATTTTATGGGGTTCCTCTACCTTTCACTTTGCATGGGTTTGACCATCTAGTCATCAAGCTGCTTTAATGCAATGGCTGCTCTGATGGCCTTGTATGTAATGTTCATGAATATGCTTTTGGAGGACTATAAATGGGTGGTCAGAGATCCACAGATCTAGCCAATGATCTCTGCTTAGTCAAAGAAGTTCTTATTGTTTAGGAAAACTTGAATGTCATGTTGCACAGTCATTTTCATGTGCAGGAACTGCTCCACTGGCACATCAGGACAGTACAGCACACCAGCATGGTGAAGTTGGTGATCTTGAGGCCTTTCTTGAAGGTCCTTCAGGAGAACGTATCCACATCACCCTGGCTATAAGCATTTCTTGTTTTTAGTTCAAGCAGGGCTCTAGTTTAGGCTTTTGCTCAGGATAATGAACTTGAAAAGCTCAGGAGAATTCATAATTCCACATTAATCTTGTTGGCCACATGTGATCTGTCTTATTAGATTGTGGACCAGGTTTTTAAATGGCTCCATATGTCAGGTTCTAATTCAAACTCCAATATGGTTGTTAAGAAACTTGGGAGCTAAGTCTTAGGGCTATGAAACACCTTTAGCCATTGCCCGATTTGGATGTCTGACAATACAAGATTTTTCCTTCGGAGATATGGGTCGAAGTGGCACTTGCCAAGGTCAATCCAGATTGATGGCTGACACAATCTCTTGTTTTCTTGAAGATGTCAAAGGAGGCAATTATATGAGGAGAATCAAGAAGGATTGTGACAGGATTTCTGTAAGTATGCATCCTGATTTACGGTCTTGTGTTGTTGCCAGGACCAGGATTTTCTAAAGAAGGAACTCCCCCCCCTGAAGGAGAAAGTGAAGAAGATGTGGCTGGTAGCACCCCATGCATTGATAATGGAAAGGCTTCCAGAGGGCATACCAGATGTGTGAAGTGTGGCCACAGCAAAAACCCCTCTGCCAGACTTCAATGCACACATTGTGGGGCCTTCTTGCGGGAGCAGACTAAAGCTCGAGTTGCTCAACGGTGGGCCACACTGAAGGAGAAGGCTAAACAAGAGGGCAGACTGGGGGACAAGGTGTGGACCGTTCCTTCAACCCTTATTCTTTGTCCATCTCAGTTGCAGTTTGAATCAATCCTAATATCAGTAAGGTTGCTGTGGGCACATCATTAGATATGATTCCATCTAATGCTGCAACAGATGTCAATGTTGCATGAAGGGCAGTTGCATGTGGCAGTTGCATAAGAATTTGCATCATCTCCCATTGGTTCTCTTTCTCAACAATGTCAATCAGATATCCATCTTCTTTCTACTCCACAAGACAGAATATTCTGGTCTTACCCTACTTACACCTCCATTTTGACACAAAATCATCCAAAAACTGGGGAAACTCAGAGAGTTGTTCAAAATTCTCAAATAGGTGAGTAGACTAGGGTTGAAGATTTGTAAGGTCCAAAGAATCCCGTTTCAACTCAAAAAATATATATTTAACACCAAGAAGTTGAAGTTGAGTTTTTTACTGCGGAAGTCGCTTTCAGCTAAAGCTTTGCTGAACAGAAGAATATTAAGTGATTCATCTACCTGGTTTTGAATGGCAAATCCATGGAGCATGGTCAAAAAAATGGTCATACATTAGCTGAAGCTTGAGGACAAAGAGTTGTCTGCACCTGCAGGGTTCCCCTTGCACCAAATATTGGGCTATATTTTTCCCTTTGTCTTGTCATTGGATCATGCAATGTATCAGATATGTTAAGGTTTTGTCAACAAGGTGACCAAAAAACCTAGCATGTTGCAAGCATTGCAGATCAGCTATGCTGCATGCATCTAAGCTGACAGATGTGTGGTTGGATTCCCACAATGGTTGCAGGCATGGCAGAGGAGGAAGAAGTACGCCTTTGAGAAGCTTACAGATTTGACATTGCTGGATCTGGAGAATACATATTTCGCACTATTCATTTCTCGAGGCAATCGGGAGGGTGACAAGTTCTCATATGATACTTGGTATTCTGAAGGTGCTGGTCATGAGTTTGTGACTACTGGAGATGTGGAGGCAAGATGGAAAAGCTTTGTCAAAAAACATCACAAGAGGAAGACTTGTGCCCTGCATGGCTGCGATGACACCCTTGATGAAGAGCATGTGGCTGCCATGAGGTAGTGCAAGATAGTAACTGCTTCTCATGAATCATGTGTGTGGCAGCTGCCCTTTTTGTTTTCTAAAGTCATGGTGGGTCAGGCCCACAACAAACTCAAGGTAGTAAGTGACTTCTTGCATGAAGGGATTTGTCATTTCAACTTGAGTGCCACATTTGTTGAATGTAGTTATGAGGTTGAGCTAGTTTTACTCACCCTTGGGATAGGGTGTCCAGTCTGACCATTATGCTTCTGTTACAAATTTATCTTGTCCAGGTGAACGTATGAACAATGCACCTGTGCCAAGTAGTTGCCTCTGATAAACCCATCTTGAAAACCTGGGGGAGATCTTTCTGTCTAAATTAACTTGTAAATTTTGTGTCACATCAATGCTCAAAATACACTTGGATCTAAGCTCCTTGAAGGGTGAAAAAGGGCTATGTAATGTTTCATCTGCATAACTAGTTGTTCTGAGCATGGGAAATGACAGCCCCTTTCTCATCCCTAATGGTGAACCATTCTTTCTCTGCAGTATCAGTATAGTGCAAAACCAAGAACAATAACAAATGATGCAACAATAAGTGTCCAAACTTTGTCTTCTGTAGAAGAAGTCATTCTTTATCTGTTTTAATTTGCATGGATTTGATTGATTCATCTCTGTTCTGATTTTCTAATGTGTGTTGAATAGGTCATAGTGAGTTGCATTAGTGTTATAGTTTGTCATCTAGAAATTTTAGAGGGTGAGATTGGTAAACAAACAGTACCTAATACATTCTGCTTTGATGTTTGGTCAGCTCTGGCTGCAGGTCCCACTAAGAACCTCTACTTGTGAGACATGGACTTGTTAAATGGTAGATTGCTGATCAGCAACAGGCTTCATAAGTAGGACTGGAAGCATCTATGATGCTAAAACGACAGATGCACACTTGCCCATACAGGGAGCCAAAATGAGGAGGGGAGCCACTTGGCATTTGCATAAGCACAGATTCTCATGCATTATCTCTGGGCTGCTCAGAACCCAGTAAGTGGAAACTGTGCTGATTGGTGTATTCATATTAATTTCAAACCGCAGGATACTTTCTCAAAATGGTGTGACTAATTCAGATCTGTGAGGCAATTTCCATGTTCAATAGCCCATTATGTATCCTGGTGTGAACAAGGAGCCAGAAACTGTGGTATGTGTATCTTATGCAGGGCTTAAAATTCAAGCCCACGTTGTCCTTTAAAGGGAGTCTAATCCTTCTAACTCATGACAAAATAGAATAATTATCTTTCAGACCTGATGCACAATACTTCAATGATTCCTTCAAACCAAAGGGTGCTTGAAAAAATGTTCTTTCCAATATGTATATGTACACATATTTTATACACTTAGCGAATAGGGTAGTAACTTGGCATCATGGGCCCTGTGCATTTGAGTAAAAGACCAACTTTCAAGTGCTTTTCAAGTTTCAATTTCCATCAATTTATTTGATGCATTGCTCATGATGATTTGAATATATGGTGGAGGATTGGTTGGAGGTAGTTTTCAGTGTTGTGCAGGTATTTGAGTTTGTTAATAACTTCTGGGTTCTGTATTTTTGAAATTTTAAAACCAAAGACATGCAGCTTCTGGTTTTTGGAAAAGAGAAAAGAAAAAAAAAGTCTGAATCAAAGAACTGGTGATTTTCATGAAAGAGCCAACAAAGAATTGTGAGTTTTCTAGCTGGTGCTTTCATTGTTTTTCATTCTTGTGAGAATGGTGGTTATGTATCAAAACCTTTCTCTGATTTTATGAGAACAGTGGTTATTGAATTAAAGAACCACCTTGATAACCTGTGAGGGTTAGGTAGCACTTTCAATGCCTGCACAACGCTTGCCATTTCGTTGCCATCCTCATTGCGGTTGGAAGATGATATCATCATCTCTTCATGTGGGTAGTGATTGTTTACTTGGCAAAATATTGTCAAAAAATGAAATAAAAAATGGGTCTTGTGAAATCAACTAAGTAGAATTTAGGAAATGATTCCCCACATCAGCATCCTTTTCAGAGTATGATAGTCAGTGTACCTCACCTAAAATGCTATAACTCCATCTGCTGCTTCTTGTGGTTAACTTGTGCTTATTAGTTCATGCTATGAGTTCTCTTTTCTTTTCAACTTTTAATTAACTTGAGGCTTTAGTCAACTAAACTTCATAAAAATTCATCGAGAGGTGTCTCTTTTAAGTTTGGAAAGCTTGAATTATATAACACAGTTATCAATTGTTGGATTGGGATAAACCTTCCTCAAATGGATAAGGGATCCAAGAAATCAAACTTTGAGTTCTCAAACACTTACTGGAAACACGAGTGTCTTGTAACCAATACTTTTTCAATGTTCTTAAGTTTTTGCACATCTATTTACATATCTGAGGACAAATCAACATAGTAGTATATGATATGTCGTAAAAGTCAGTTCTTTTTAACCTTGAAGATTTGTATAAAATTTTTATTTATGAAACTTTTTGTGATGGGGTCAAGTCTTAGTCAAATCCTTTTTCTCAATCTTCAAATTTTGTATCCAAAATTTATTTTTGAAATTTTTGTTATTTGGGCGAGTCTAAGTCAAATCCTTCTTCAGTGTGAAGGGCAGGACAAGCCTGCCCTTTAAAAATGAAGGTGTGTTAATTGATGATCCCCATGAACATATCTCTCTATTCAAGATATTACACATTTATGTGACAAAATCAGGACTTAACAGGCAGCAGATGCCAACACTAGATTAGAGTCCTAGACTTGGAAAACAAGGGGTGTGTCACACTGTGGCCTTGTCATTTACATTAAAAAGTATCTTAAGGCAAAAGAAAATTTACAGAAACTCAAATATTTCACCATGCAAAAATATAATCTTCATATAAATCCTCCAAAAGAAACCAAAATCCTTCAAGATATAATAATTCTACAACTAATCTCAAGTTTCAACACAAGCCAAAATGTCTTTCCAAAATCCTCATATAAAAATAGACCTATTATTACCTAGGGGCCAAAATCCTTTAAGCTACTATACTCTATAATGAATCTAAATACAATATCCTTGCCTTGGTAGGCAAGGCCAAAAATCCACCATTAGGCTAGTTCTGTGGCATTGCAAGATCCAGATTGTGTGTATGGCAGGGGAGACTTGGAAAGGCTGAAATATTAACATTTTTGTCACTGCACACAGAATTGAGCAATTGGGTTGACTAGAGTAGTAGTGCAGAAGTAGAACCTATTGAAGAAGGTGTCTGAGGGGATCTAGTCAAATCTGAAAACCTACTTTTTCTGCTGAAGAATGTCTCAATATTATTCAGTATAATACAAATAATACTCTATCTACTCCAGTCATCATCGTTGCACATCAGAGCATGGATGATGACACTTTGGAAAATGCCACTTTGAAATAGAAGGAGCTAGGAATCCATCCTTGTTCGTTCATTCATCTGGACATGGGCAGTAGCCCAATGCAGAAATATGTGAATTGGTGCAATATTTTTTGTATACAGAGAAGGACATGATGAAGTGTAGGGTTTATTTTCTGGATGATTGCCACTTTGACTACATCACAAAATCCTTAAAAGAAACTGCGGGTGCACTTGTGGATCACTGCGTCACATGATCCATATTAATCAGAGGAGCTGGTGAAACAATGAGCTCTAACATGACGAGCTCTAACATGGTTGGCAAAATGTAATATTAAGTTATTGATTTTTTAGCCTTAAGTATAGCCATCATGGGGATCAAATAGGTTCAGACTGTAAATGGAGAGACAAGAGTGGAGTTTCAAGTTCCAACACAACTTGAGGGAGTTGGTTTTTTTGTGCAGGGGCCATTTTGAGCCATTTTGGGGAGTCTCAACATTCTCTAACGTTTCTTCTAAGCCCTACTGACCCAGTCAAGCTTGTCTCTTTGCCTTCATAAGGGGTCACGAAACTAAGATAGGATACACTTTGATACGACCAAGCAAGCAAGCAAGTGTATTGTGATTCTTGACAATTTGGGAGTACTGATGATTACTCCTTCAAGCTCAAGAGACATAATTTTGCAACAAATTAAAGTTGTCTACACAAGCTATACATAACTATGGGTAGAAATAACATGTTTTGACTCTAGGATGAAAGATTCGTCCTATGTAGGGTAAATGGGTCAATAAATTTTATCTTTTAAATTTTGAATGATTTTTTAATAATTTAAATATTTTTTTTCACTTAAGATCTCAAATTAAGACCTCATTTGAAATTAAAATCTTTTTTCTTAGTATTGTGTGACTTGTCTTATTTGGAGTTAAGTAACAATAGACTTATCATGTGATGTTACAATAATAGGTGGCGCTCAATTTCATAAGCATACAATGGTGGGGTACCACCCCCCATATGAGTGAAACATGTTACAAGGCTAATATGCAATTAACAACTACTGGAAACCTCAAGGTCCCTAATTTGTAAATGCATGCCATGCAGCCTTAAAAATGCATAGCCTATAGCTATTTTAAATTTTGAGTACTGTTTTTTTGGGGGTGGTTTATTGTCAAATTTTGATTAAAATGGATTTTATCTTCAACAAAAGAAATGACATTGGAAATAAGCTTCATTCCCCTCAAGCACTCCATGACAAAGCTTAAGCTGCCACCTTGTGGGGATGGTTATGGTGAAGATAGCCACATTAGGCTTTCAAATGTTTTCATTAATAATCATATTCTTAGGTAGGACTAATGTTAATTTGCGACTTATGTGGCCCATGTTGAGAAAAATGTAAGTATTAGAGTTATTTGGAAAGTCACCCTATCTTCACCCTGTCTTTGGGCCTGCTTTCACCCTCTATCCCCTTTCTCAGCAGTGTCCGCAAAGTAAGGAAATTTTTATCAAATCTCAGTATGAAATGCTGAAACTCGGCATCTAATGCACAAGGTTCAAGAGTGATTATACTATGTAGTTGTACAGGTAGGAGCAGTGAAAATATATGTAGCAGCAGTGGAGGCGCTCAGGAAAAAGCAAAGAGGGGATGAAACTCAGTTTCCCACCAAAATTGGTGGAAAAACTAGTTTGGGTCCGAGTTATTTCGTTTTGTAAAATTTTCATTCCCAGTCATGGGTTGCATGCCCTATTATGCCCAAACTGGCTGTTCTCGCCCCCTAATCGTGTAACTGTATGGATAACTCTATTGTGCCAGAAGTGGCAACTGAACAGTGCATAGAATTTGGAAAATGAACAGAAACAATGCATCTATGTTTTACATGAACTAGCATATTATATTCAATCTCCAAACGGTAGATATTGAAGAGGTGATGCTTATAGTTAGCACACAAAGGATGTTGTCCACAGCAGTGTTGGGCGGGTGTTAGAAACTGCAACAAAACCCGTGTTGGGTATCAGGTTCACAATCACTGTTCCCAAAAATCAAATACCCAATTTTCATATATAACTACAGTTCTCAAAACGCTTGAACTCATCAAATAACTGCCCATAAAGTCGTTTGTTTTTTGTCAGATCTTAAATGAACCATGTGGTTCTTTGATTGTTTTTGCCTTGAAAAAACTTAGAACTGGTGGTTCTTTGATTCTGAAAGATTTAAGCGACCAGTTACTAACAAAATCAAATAACCACCCAACACTGGTCATTACTAGGCTTTTTTTTTATTGGCAATAGCCAAATTGTGAAGCAAAAATAGGGCGTGCAAAATTAGTAAAGGTAAAAGTTTTTAAATAATATGAAAATGTCACCATATTGCATCACTGTTGGTGTTTGGATTGCCAACTTGCACATGTTCAGGTAGGCCCTATCACCTCCCACAATTATAACATTGTATTGTTGATCACCAGATCACGATGTTCATGTCCATTAGAACTAAGTTAATCACCCAAAAAAATCAATGACTGGGTAGATTCACCAAGACACCACAATGGATTCCATGGTTGTGTTGTCACTCCCAATGCTCATTAAATAAACACCATCACCACTCCCAACAATGAGTGGGGTGAGTAGTAACTTGTATGTTGCAACAAATTAGGGCTTGAGTTCAAAGTTGTAAGTTGTATGTACTATGAAATTACGAGTTTTATATAGTGAAAAGTTTAGCTCATAATTTTGAGTTATGAAAAGTTGAGAACAATCTTTGTGAATGGTAGTGGGGTGAGGATTTTTCATCACCTCACTTGCAATGTTCGAGCAAATTCAAGATCATGAATGTTATTGCAAGTTGCCCTCATCCATACATGGATCTAAAGGCAAGGTAGAAATTCAAGAAGGTATGTCCAACACTTGGAGCTTTGTTGACCAATTTGAATTTTATAATGTTTTTGTATTTGTGAATTTTGTTGCAAATGTGAATCATGATGCACCTTTAAGGTTTAGATAATGGAATGATGATTCTATGTGTGTTCACTACTCACTAGTTTCAATCTTTCTACATGATGAATCTATTGTTTTCTAAGTGATGAGTTTGTGTGTGCCTACTTTCTATAGGGATTTGAGCCTCTTTGAATTGGGTCATATTATTTCAGCTTTTTTTGTATTTATTTGGCATTGTCTTATTGTTTTTCTACACCAAATTGGTGATTACTACCATGCGACACACCTTTTAAGTTCGATAAGGCTAAAAGAGAAAGATTCAACTTGTGGGTTTGAAAAAATTCTATGTTTTCTCTTGAGAGGGTCTATAGTTAGTGAGATGGCACAAACTTTAAAGCACAAAAGACAATGTGTTGTCACAATTTTTCAAATTGAATAGAAATCTTGATGATTGTTCTCTTTTGGTGATCCCTACTCAACTACATTCACTACCATCAACTAAAACAAATTTGATGGAAGCAAGGTGGATTCCAATTTTAACATGATGCATAGTAATTTTGTTGTGCAATTGATCAACACTAGTGGACTACCCACCTTCATTGCCACACCAAACTTGTCAAAGATTTATGTTGTTCCAAATGAAAATGCATGCCCACCTAAGAAGCCAAAGAAAAATTATGATGTTTCACATAAATGTAAAGAAGCATGGGCTATTCAAATGCCATGGGTGAAGATGTTGACAAACAAATTTGGAAAAATTAATCCAGTGAATTGCATGGTTTGTTTTTTTGCGCATGGCAAGGATGTGATCTTGGGGTTGAAGGACATTAACACTCTTGAAAAACATGTAAAAAAACATGAAAGTTGTCCATGACATGCCACATTTGGGCAAGAAATAAGGGGAATGATACATTAATAAGAAATGCAACCTTGTAAAGAATGAGGTTGCCTACTTTCAAAGAAGCCACATCACAATTGTTGGACAAGTCATTCAAGGAGGGTTGAAAAGGGAATGGGGAATAATAAAGCAATTTAATGGGGATAATTTGCCACTATCCTTCATTTACTATAACAAGGACGATCTATGTTGGACTTTGAAGTTTTAAAGCCATTATTTTGTTTTTTAAATGTCCACATGTTGCTTAAACATCATTCAAATGATTATGTTGGTTGGCTAATGGTTGAATGCATGCACAAAAAATATAATAAGAAGCTAAAAAAAGTAATTGTAAGTTTTAAGTACCTTGCACTATGTTGTGATGAAGTCATCACAATTGACAACCAATCATGGGTTTCCATAAATTGCTATGTTGTTTAAGATTGGTGTTGTTTGTTTTTACTCAATTTTAGAGAGCAAGTTATTGAAGGAAAAGGCTTAAATAATATAATTTAAATTCTTATGGGTGCTCTAGAAAAACATGGGGATGTTTCAAACATAGGTGCTACCACAAAACTAATGTCTTTGAAGGTGGATGGTGTCAATGTTTTCCAAGGGGTGTGCAAGGTGATATTCATCAAATTCAAAACAAGTTTACCCCCCATTTGGAAGGTATTAATTACACGACACATCACATGAATTTAGCCATGCAAACATTGTCTCACATCCGTATTATAAAATGTATAGTCTGGAGTTTATACTTCAATCCCTTTACTCATTTTTTTGTTATAATCCAAGACTTTGCTTTGTATCTTTTTATATCTCCTTCTCTTTTCTTCGATCTCTCCCTCTTTCTTTTTTTTGTTTGCTTATTTCTATGCTTATATTCCTCTTGGTTGAACTTTGCAACAGCAATTATATTACACACACGAGTTATTTGTAGCAATGTTTGCAACAATTGTTGTTGTGTTGCTTATGTGTTTGGAGCAACAAAAACAAGTGCATTACTTAATGTTGAAAAAATTTTAACATCTTCAAAACCAACTCTAAAAACTCTAAAGGATTTTGTATGAGCTACCACATTCGTGCAATTTGAAGCACTCAATGATGTAGCCAACTAAAAAATGATTGTTATTAGCTTACATGTTTGTAACAACAACAATATTAGTTGCACCACTTATGCTTTTGAAGCAACAACAATTACTTGTCAGGTTGCAATAATAGCTCATGGGTTTGCAACTTATTGGTTTGTTGCCAATGCATTTGATGAAGCAATAACATATGTCTTATTTGTTAATAGTTTCAAATATGTTAGAATCAATGTGAATCCTTAAAATAAATTCTTTCTTTATGTTTACAATTTTTATAATAAAAAATGTGCATATTGTAGCTATAATTAAATCGTCCATTCAAGAATTGACCAATTGTAAGGTTTCACTAAAAAAAAATTTAAAAATTATGATTCCATATATGATTGATTTTGTAGTCATGTTGGACATTATATGCACGACTAAGGCCCTTTAATTGTGACAAACGAGTTGTTTAGGACAAGAAGTCATTGATTGTTGGACACAACATTTTTCATCCTATAACCATAAACGACAATTTTCAAGTTATATAGGACAAGTCATATATATTATTGAGGCATCATGTAATGAATGACTATAATATGGTTAATAAATAGTGGACCACTTGATTAGTCAAATTTATTCCTAAATTAAAATCATTTTTTGGATTATTATAATAATTATAATATTTAATAGGTAGGTAGGTTGGTAGGTGGTAGTTTCGCCTACCTAACTTGACCTACATAATCTACCTAATTACCTTAATCTAACCTACTTACCCTAGCCCTTTAGGAATGGACATAGATTGCAAGTATTTGGAATTGAACCCTTCATTTTCACAATGATAAACCAAATCCTTACTAATGAACTACACCATCAAAAGATGTCCAATTTTTTTCAAGTTTATTATTTCACATGTTTATTTTATAGATAGGTAGGTGGTGGGGTAGGTTTGTCTATGTTTGTATCAAATGATTTATAGTCATTTTGTAATCACTATAATGACAATTGAATGTTCACATCACATTGTCATCAATCATGCATGCCATATAGACGAAACCCTCCATCTTGTTACCACGTCATTGTTTATTAGTTACATTTCCTACTAATATATAACTATGATTTTTTATACATAGGATTCAAAACAATAGTTTATGACTAAAGTCATGTACATATAATCATTAATTTCTTAGTTATAAAGGACAAAATTCCTTTTAGTGTTTTCAATAGTTCATTTCATGGATGCCATGGGATTTCTTATCCACTATATTCTATTCAAGATGATGTTGATTAAGAGAATTTAAATTGGCATTTCATGCTAGTTAGATCAAATTATTGCTAAGAACAACACTTGGAATTGGTCAAAAGTTCAAAGGCAAGTCTACCACTAGAAGTAACAAACTTTGTCCATCAATTATATTCACAAGCATTTTGTCTAATGTGTGTGTCGTGTTGTAGATTGTTGGGTTTGTTCATCTAATTACATTATTATTTCTTTGGTATCTTTCTTTGGGATGAGTCTCCTAATGACATGTGTGTGTTTGTTGGATATCCATTGTCATGTTTGTTTGGGTTTGTTTTTACTTGATATGCACTATCGATCAAAGATTTAATGCTTGTGTGTCAATGATCTTGCAACTTGTTGGGTCAATCTTGTTACTTGTAGGTTGTGGGTCAATCTTGTTACTTGCAAGTTGTGGGTCAATCAATCATAGTCTAGGTCAATCTTGGGGGTAAATTAGTTTACTTATGTGTGTGCATTCTAGTTGTGTTGACTTTACTTGTGAAAAACTAACCAAATATGAACAAGGTCAAGGCCTAAAAAAAAGTGTCTAAAATATTTTCATGGAATGTAATGCATTGCAAATTAGTTCCATAATTACAAGTAATGTAGCCATTTTTTTTTTTCAATTTGTAAAATTCTCAACAAAATGTTCTTTCTAAAGTTCGATGTTTTTACAACTATTAATGAAAATGAATTCACGCTTTTTAGCATTTGTAATATTTCCATAAATCCACACAAATTCTCTAAATAATTACCACCCATTCAAACATTCAAAAACCTTAAAGAAAAATAAATGTTAGTCATGCTTACATTAGGTGGCCAAAGGAAGAAAAAAAGGAAAAACACTAAACAAAACTTGCAACAAATGTAATGCAGTTCAATCTTTAATACAAGTTTCAACGTTGTTAATAGTACTACCCATTTTTAATAATTTATATATTTTTTGGTGACAAGCCTTGATTTTTCTTTAGTAAGTGAAATTTCATTTTAAATATATTTTCACACATAATTCATTAGGGTAAATGCACCCATCACCAAACACCCAAATAATTCAAAAAATGGTTTGTTTGCAAATATCACCCAACCGGTAATTATTCAATGATACAATTAAAACCAAATGACTAGTTTTTAAAACTTGTGGTCGGGGTTCTCAAATTGTCCAAGAATTTAAAAGAAAATTTAGAAATGTTGTTTATGTGTTCATCAATGGGCTTCAAAACTACCCTATGCAAAAATATTTCCCCTATTCATTTGCCTTATGTGTTTGGTAACATGGGTAATTGTTCTTGACAATCCCCAATATTCACTTTCTAAATGGTAAATCATGCCTATGCATAAATGATTGTGTTGTAAATTAATTTCTTTGGGATAAAGCCTACATCATTTAGTAATATAAAAGATATTGTTTGTGTATGAAACAATTATAGAATGCATTTCAATTGCACATGGAAGGTTATGTGTTCAACCCCCTATTTTGGGAGATTTTATCTTACTTGTTTCAAGTCAAATCAAGGTCTAAAAAAAGCTATAGGGACACCAAGTGAAGGGATATCTAGAAACTTTGAACCTCCAAGGCTAAAAGTCATAGGGTAACTTTCTTTAAAAAATTTAAATGTTCACTTGTTGGCCTACCTACCTTAGCTACATTCTCCCTCATTCTTGTCAAATGGATTCATCTTTCTCAACCAATATTTTATCCAATGTCTTTATTAGATTTTTCATATTTTTCACCCTTTATGCATACCATCTTAGATTTCAAATTAAAAAATTCTCCATCTCTTATAGTCTCCATATCATTCATTATGTTTTTAATTCATACATCATTCAATATATAACATTCTTAGATTCCCTTTTTCTTGACATTTATTTCATCTTTCAGCAATCCAATTTTGTCTTTTTAAATTTTTTCCATTTTTGTTTATTGTCCAACTTTTTCATTTTCCCAAATTTGACTTTTTAGATTTCATTTTGCCCAAATAGTTTTTTTTTATCCATTGTCCAATATTTCAACTTTTGGGTTCTTCTTTTAAAACTTGTTTACATTATTTTTCCCTAATTTTTGAATTTTTATTAGATTCAATTTTTGGTTTGCATTCATTGTTTCAACATTTTGAAACTTTATGGGGTTGAACACATGTAACACCAAGTGTCATTTTTAGATTATATTCTTTTACAAACCAATCTTTTCAAAACAAATTGGTTTCTTAGAAAATGTGATTAAAATATATGACTAAAATATATTTTCCCATGAGGACTATTGAATTCATTTAGCTCCAAAGATTGGTGTAAAAGTTATGCGCAAGGGTGGTCTTCTCTTGTAAGAACATTTTTGTAGATTTGAGGTTATGCTTGCATTCGTAGAAGAAACCTATGGTTGCCTAAGTGTAACTTACATTGGCAAAATATTATTAACCACATGTACACATCACATTTGACTTGTGGATTTCAAAAGGTGTGCACATGATGTGTTCACTATTATTATTAACTTTTTAGCAAACAAATGAGAGGCCATATAAATTACTATTGGGCTATTCAATGTGATTGACACTAATGGCACATAGATATGGCTTCTAAATTATAAGAGTTTATTAACAAGTTTTCCTTTGCTCATAAGATTCTAATGAGCATTTGCAAACTAGAGTGTAAATAAAATCATTTACAACATCAATTTTTTTGCCCCCTCCCAAGTTCAAAATCCTAAGTGACAACATTAGAGCAAACATTTACTAAAAAGAGGACTCAATTTCCACGCATTCAATAAGTATAGTTGCTAATTGGGAATATATATGATTAAATACAATTGACGGGGGATTCTTTCATCCAAATCATTAGAAGTGAAATTGTCCTACAAAACTATGCATATAGATTTATTAAATAAAAAATCCTGAATGAGCAACATTTGTTTTCTACCAAAAATTTAATTACATGTTGTTGAACCATAATTGCAAGTTTCCATGCCATTTCATAACATGAAATGTACTTTAAGAGACTTTTGAAGGCCCTAGAATGCACCAATTTTCCAAAGTCCATTTTAGCACGAGAATGAAACATTTAAAAAAATATATTCATGATTTGTGAATATAAACATCAGAAAATGGTCACCTAAGGTCAATTTTAAAAAATTCAAATATGATTTAGGCATCCAACAATGTCACATCTTTGTCACAATCAAAATACATTACAATAGGTATTTTTATGGAAATTTTGGTCCATTTTAGCTTGCAAATACCCTAACATACGTGAAGGATGAGGGGTCCAATTTGCATGCTTGTGCAAGAGTTAAATTGAAATAAATTGTTTCATTTGGTGGCTTGGCCATGTTGGAACCATGATTTGATGGGTCATGCTTTATACATATATCATCAAATTAGGTTTGCCAATATGGTACTATGAACATGACAAAGTGACTCGTGGACTAAAGTATGGACTTATAAAAATTGCAACAAACCTAACATCCAAAAATGTATTATTTGTCTAGAAAAATTTAGCAAGGGAAAGCAAACATGGGACAAAGCTTACATATATTTAAACTTGAAGGCCAGAAAATTGAACATGCATGTGAACATAGATTTGTGATTTCTATTTCATCCTTTGATCATTGAATTATAATTAGTTGTTACATGAACTTTGCAAATTTTGTAGTTTTGTTGATGATTTGACTAATGTGTTTTTTTGAATTGATTTTTATGATTGCAAGTTTGCAAGCTGAATTTTATCAATTGTTGCAAAATTTTGACTTTTCGAAGTGCCATCACATTGTGTTATGGCCAAAAAACTATAGCATTACATTTAATCATGTTTCTTTAAAGGAATTTGGTCATTTATGAAGATGTGAAAGTTTTGTGGCCCATTATGAAAAAGTTTGTGTTTTGAACCAAAGTTAAGGACATTGGTTCCTTGGGTCCACCCCCTCCATTTTATCTCTCCACATGGTGGGAACTTCATGAAAAACTTTCATGTTAAATTGTTTTTGACAACCTAGCTAAAGAGGAAGCAATTTTTTAAAAGTTGAATGGGAGGAATTCATTTATCACATGACTCACCAAATGTTGGTGGTCCTTTTAAACTTCATTTATTTTCTACATGTAGTTGATTAAAGAAAAGGCCATAACATGTCAAGGTTTAAGGTGTGTGTTTAATGACAACTTATGCAAGTTGTGAAAATTCGATGTCACCTTAGTTACTAAATACAATGAACAATTGTTATTGCCTTTGTTGTTGATGTCCAATAAGGTTGAAGAACTTGAAAGTTTTGGCTCGCTTGTGGATGCCCAAGATATGTTTCAACATACTAACACAAAATGCATTTATGTTTGTAAATATTAACATGAAAGCTTGGTGGATTCCATCAAACTATCGTGTTGACATAGAAAATTGTAAGTGTGCTTTAACTTGGTGGCAAACAAGTTCACCATTATGGCTATACACTAGAAGAAACCTTATTTTTTATAGATAATAAATTTGTGACCACATTCAACTAATTGTCACATGCAACCTTTTTGGTCCTTTTTTGTGACTACATTTTATTCTTGACAAATTTGTAACTAGTTTATGATTAGTTACTTTTTCAATCTTTTAACAAATTGAATTTTACTATTTTCCACAACCAAAATTTTACATCACATTAGTTGCACCTTAGTTTCATAACCAGAACTAATTTTTATTAATCAAAGACATAGACCTAAATCCCCTAATGTGTATCAAGGTTTAGAACTAGGGGAATATCATGGTTATGTATGGGTGAAAGCACATTATTAAACCCCCAAAAAATGTAGTCACAAATATAATCTTTCTGCGATTAATTTTTTTGGTAGCGTATGGACATCGCATCTTGGATTTTTTTTGGTTTTAAGTATATTTGATTAGCTTTAGGCTTAACTTGATCAATTATTTTGAAAAATCCAACAAACATTGAAGAATTTGGACACTTGGAGTACAAAATAACATTAATCATAAAGTTTGAAAATTTGAATATATACTTCAAAATTAAAAATGTGGCTGGAATTCTTGGGTGAATTTTTTATAGTGTATGATATTGATATACATCAATTACATCTAGGATAATTAAAAAATTTAAAGTTTTTGGATGAAATTCCATTCAAAAAATGTGTTTTTTTGCATTTGTTTAACAATGAATGCATAATAATATCTTCCTTTAAGTTTAAGGAAAAAACTACTACCATATCAAAGAGGAGGAGATTTTATAAATGGACATTGCATTTTTTAAAAAAAAATTGTTTGGTAATGTTTCGTGAACCACAAACATGAAGCCTATGGCTATTGAAAAATCGTAAGTTATATACTTTATGTACATTGATTTTATATAATATTCTTCATTTAACCATTGGATCAAGGTTAATTCTGACTCAAAGTGAACTTCGAGTTCCAAAATTTTGTTGTGCAAATTCTAAAGTTTTTTGCTTGTGTTTAGGATAGCCAAATGATGCCATCAAGATTTTAACTTATTGCATATTATAATATTTGTTATACATCACATTTTTTGAACAAAATTAACGACTCATCCTTAATGTGTTTTCACACATATACCTAATGAACCTAGTACATTAGATTTTTATTTTCTTTTAAAAGCACATTAAATATCTACTTGCCTACCTAATTACCTACCTACCTATATATCTTACATACTTTACCTAACTTCTTACTTGGTATGTAAACAAAGTAGGTAAGTTGGTAGGCTAAATTAGATAGGTAGGTTAAGTAGGTTAATAGGTAAATAGACCTAGGTTAGATAGGTTGATAGGTAGGTAGGTTAGGTTAGGTTAATTAAACTACTAGGTAATTATAGGTTAATCTAATGGGTATCAAGTTACATTATATATTACATGGTGATTAGGAGCTTAGGCTAAACTAGGTTAGGTAGGTTAATTAATAGGATATGGAATATTGTTATATGGGATATGGTATAGTAGCGTTATAACGTTTTTCCTTCCTAAAAGCTTATCTTGTATCCTTTGTCTTTCTTTTCAAGTTGTAAACTATCTAGCGAGGTGCACAAAAACATAAAAACATTAAAAAACAAGTGCCATTTGTGATGACCCAATAAAAGAGGATTAACCCTAAAAGCTAAAAGAAAAATAAAATAAGATGGACTTTTAAAATTGTCTACTCACCTACCTAGCTACTCTAGGCATGCATATACACTTACCTACATATCTAGCTAGGCTAACTTATGCACCTATTTAACAAAACCTACCTATTTAATTTAAATTTGGTAATTTCAAAGTTTTGTAATCATGCCATGTGGCAACACTTGATTAACCTTTATAAATCCATGTGAGAATTCATTGACCATTGGGATCTAGGAACATCATTTGCCAAATGCCTTACACATGGTGCATTACTATAGGTTACCAAAATTGTCACAAGATAGTTAGAAACAACTACCATGGTGGCAATACATACATCGTTTAATAAATGGATGACACCATATATGTTCACCATAGGCTCATTCAAAAAAAATCAAGGTTAATAATGATGTCATGTTCCATGCAACTATGGGTCATACACAACTTGACTTATGCAACTGCTAGGATTTTAGTCATAAATGTTGCTTACAATCAGAAAATAATTGTAAAGACCAATTGTAATTTTGAGTTTTTCTTTAATGTATACTATCATGACAAAATTTTGGCATCCCAACCAACCAAATTGAAACATAAAGAATATTTTCCATTATTGGAATCCTCATTGCACTTTTGGAGGTGTTTTCAAACTACCAATTTGGACAAACTAACATTTGTGAACAAAAATTGGCCATTTAATCCTTGCATTGGTTGCTTGAAACCTTCTAATTTGACACAAAAAAAAAATTATGTGAAATAAAATCCAATTTTATGGCTCAGGTGGATGTTAAATTTGTGAACAAAATGGAGTGTGAAAACGTTTTAAATGTCCATGATGCACTTTATGAGGTTTTTAAAAAACTTGTTAATTGTGATGTGTTTCGTTTGGAATGTGCAAATGTTTGAAGTTTGTAGCTTTTTGTTGCCTTTGATGCATGGCAATCAACCATATATGTCCTTCCTAATACATAAGTGAGGATTATGGTGAATAGATGATAACTAAAGATGATGAAACGAAATGTGTCAAGGTTCTGAAGTATAAAGCTCTTGAATGTTTATGAATTGTGAGGTGGTTTCATTTTGATTCAGTTATAAGAATGGGCAAGTTGTTATAGCAAGGAGAAACAATGGCATTTTTATGATGGTGCTTATGTTATTATAGCTTGGCATATGTAAAATGGCACTTGTGTGTGTGTTTGGTGTCCTAATTATTTGTAATGCATGCATACAATGGCATTGGCATTTTGTGTAAAATTATTTTGCTGAATATTTATATATTTCAAAAATATGAGGCATAGGCAATTTCAAATTTATTTTTTCAGAATTTCAATAGTTGAGGAATAAATATGCAAAGTATGCCTTTTATTGTGTATTTTTCATTGGTTGGGACAATAAACAAATTTTCACAAGTCAGGAGTTCAATTTTCAACAATTTTGACAAATACTAATAAAATTTTCTCTTTTTGTCAGCTAGAGCCTTTGTGAACTATTTTGTGCCAAACATTAGTCGTAGGTATGGTAACTTAGATTGTGATCAAAGTTGAGAACAATAAAAAAGTTGGAGAAAACTTTCCTTTTGGGCAACTTGTTCACCAAAACGATCCACACTCTCATGACACATTGAACTTGTTGCACTTATGTACTAACGTATCCAAGGAAAAAGGTCGGTCTATAAAACATATTTACACCAGTACCATAATAAATAAATAAAAACTCCATTTTTTTCCCCAGTGATTCTAAACATCATCAATTTCCCATCTTAATTTTGAAGACTAAATTAGGCCCTTATAGTCCAAATCTGACATTTATCTTGTTAAATACTGTAGTACCTTGGCGATTTCAACACATGTCCATCAAATGATTAATTAATTTTGAAATTTTCATTTCAACAGATGGAATATTTCAAAATATTCACTAATGTCCTTCACAATATTTTTTGATTTGGAAGAAATAAATTTTGACAATTCTGAAAATAATGTAACTAGTGTTGAATTGGCCAAGGTACTAGGGTACATACATTAAGAGGTCTCATTCAAAAAAGTGAAGTTACAAAGGTAGGTTCTAGTTACATGGGTTCTGGGTTAGTCCGAACTGTGTGACATGGTTCTTAGAGGAGGGTAACACTCCAGGAGAAGTGATGTGCTGCTGAAATAAGCACCCGCTGGGGGTGGAGCTGAGGGGGCACATATTCTGGGAACGCCCCACTACGAGAGCTTTACCAGACATAAATCACCGACAAAAAATTAATTTTTGTCCTTTCGTATGATACCTGTTGGGTTTTATGAGAAAAAAAACTACAAAAAGAAAAAGGAGGTGAGGAGGCATTGTGGAAAATGAAACACTCACCCCTTTTGCAGAGGAAAATTTCCACTTGAGAACGTGCCCTTCAGATACATTATAAATTTTCTTTTCTGCGGGTGCTTTATGACTTTAGGTTTTCATGAGGGGAATTTTCTGGAAAGTAGAATGCTACTTGGTATTGGACAAGATGGATTTGAAGCAAAAACTATTATGGTCATGTCCTCTCTGATGTTCCTGAAATAAGCGCCCAGCCAAGGTGGAGCCAAGAGGCACTTGTTTTGGGAATGCCCTGCTCCTAATGCATTTCCCTGTGTAAATCATCAACATAATTTCATTTTATTTTGTTTCCCATGATACCCGGTGGATACCCTCTAGGTTTCACAAGAAAAAAATGAAAAGAAGAGGTGAGGCATTTCTAAAAGCTAAATGCTTGCTGGAGCAAACATTTCATTTTTTAAAAATTGTTGCAATTTGTTGAGGACACATTCTGTTTGATACCGGGCCCTCCAGACCCACTGACAATTTTCTGTGAGGGCTTTATGTTGAACTAATATATTAGCAAGTTCTAAATCTTACACCACACCTCTTATCCAGACATGTAATAGAGTTATCTGTAAAGTCACCCTGTCTTTCAACCCCCATCCCCTCTTTCAGTGGTATCGGCAAAGTATATTAAATCTCAATATGAAATAGTTGTAAAGGTAGGAGCAGCGAAAACATATGTAGCAACAGTGGAGGCGCTCACGAAAAAGGAAAGAGGGGATGAAACTCAGTTTACCATCAAAATTGGTGGAAAAACTAGTTTGGGTCCCAGTTATTTCATTTTGTAAGATTTCATTCCCAGTTACACATTTGATGCCCTGTTATGCCGAAACTGGCCATTCTCGCCCCCTAATCGCCTGAGTTTATGAATAATGTTAATAAGAACTATTTACTCTTGGGGCAACTTGATTGGAGCACTGGGATTATGTGACCCAGAAGGCAAACATAGTTTTGGCGATCACTCATTAATGTCCTAGCAACAATAGCCATGGCACCCTTACACAACACCCATGGGACGCACATAATAGGTAGCATTCAAATAAGCATCAAGACCTTTATGGGGTGAGTATTGAATTTTTAAATATTAATAATCTACTTGGATGATTGGAATTTCATCTACGAAGGTTATCATTTCTAAAACCTTAAACGTGTTAATGATACTCACAATACTTGATCTTTGGCAATGGCTGCTAATTTGGGAATTGAAATTACTGCTTGCCTCATTAAGAAAGCAAGGTAGGATTCACCCAAGTAGGGGAATTTAGGGAAGGCATGATTTAGTGTGCAAACACATTAAGGTGTGCCTGCAACAACCCCCAAAACAGGGGGAGAACATTGGCCAAAGTGAACCAGCAACCATAAGGGATGGATGGTGAGTGGGCCAAATACATTTTTCCTTTGGAATCCAGTTTTCTAGCTGATCATATGGTTCAATCAATCTGTTATTTTTTACCATGGTTGCCCTATAAATTAGATTTACCAAAAGTAATAAGTAGGAGTGGTTGAAATGTTATTGTCTTCATTGTTTAAAGAGAAAATTTAATGATTTTAAAAAAAAAGGTGGATTGATGGTTGAAATAATGTCATTATTTTCACTATTTAAAAAAAATCTATATATAGATTTCTTTTAGAAGGTGGGTTGATTGTTGAGATATTGTCAATACAATAAGAAATAAGTTGATTTAAAAGAATATTTAGGAGCATTCGCAAGAGGTTGGTGAATGAGTCATTAGTTTTGTACAATGAAATGAGAGGCTTATTGAACCTAGTTAAAAGAACTATTTCCTGGAGTATGGGGCATAGCTTTGTGGGTCTATGTGTAGGAGAAACATTAGGTGTGTGTTTCTAGTTTCTTTTCCATGGGTTTGTGGTATGTAGTGAAGGAAGAAGTGGTAAAGGTAGGGGCCAAAAAGATTAGCCTTCAACCCTTAACTTGTATTTCCATATTTATGTGTACTTGGAGGGAAACCATGTGAATACAACTTATGTGTGTTCATGGTGGAAAAATCCAATGTGCATTTTGATGTGTGTTTCTTTCTACTAGAAGGGAGGTACAATGACAATCTAGGGATGTAATTCACACCCACATAAGTCTGATTTACTATCTATTGCTTCTAGACACAATAAAATAAAAGCCTTTTGCAAAGCTGCAATAGTAACTAAGGAGATAATTACCATCCCCCCAAAGGTCTAGTATGTTTCTGAAATTTTTCTTTCTTTCATTATTTTGTGATCTCATAAGATTATATTTTTATTAAACGGTATGAGAAATAATTCTTTTAATAATTTTTTATTAAAATGATTCTTTGTCACTAAGTTTTCTTATCTGGCAATTACAATTTGAGGGTTAGTTTGTAAAAGCTGGTATGTGGCATTCACTAGTTGTTAGCTTAGTTGTTATGTTACTAACCTTATTTTTGAAAATAGACAACATACCCACCCCAAAAAATAAAAATAAAACTAAAAATAAACCCTAGCTTATCTGGACAGTATAGCAAGCAGTTCTCAAGGTGGGTATTTGACAAAGTAATACCCTTATGTCTAATAGATGATCATTACCTCCCAAAAAATTGAGTAAATTGGTAATTAGGGGTATTACTTTGACAATGAAATTCATAAGGTTCAAGTTTTAAATAAAATAACCTACTGGACCAGTTATGACAAATATAAAATATAATTTTTAAAATTCTGGCCAAAACTGGTTATAAATAGTTTAACAAATGTAAGTGTCTAATTATAGAGGTTGGTAAGCAATGTGGTGCCTTCTATGTAGGTTGATGCATGTGGATGGTTGGTCTAGATAGCTAACCACTATGGTTAGCTATACTCTCCAAGCATAACAAACAGTTAATTATGGTGATCAAAAGTTATACAAATTTATGGAGCGCTTATAAATCCTCATTCTGCTAAAGAATCTTCTCAGTCTACAAAATCAAGAAATGATTCATTTATTTGGAGCCCCCTTTGGGATTTCCTCCTCATTATGAACAGGCTGAAGATTAGGGTTAAGGGGACCTAAAGATCTGGTTTAGGGTTTGGGCCTTAACTTTAGGTCCCAAATGTCAACCCTAACCCTAATCTTGGGCCTTAACCCTAACCCAGGCCCAAACAAGGGGCCTGATGAAAAAGAAACTACATATGTATCTTATTGTAAGCAGTTTATTATTAACAACAAATTGCTGAAATGATTAGGCATGTTTCAAGTTGTTCATGTTAAGAGCATCAGCTCACCCACACCCTATTTAATCATATCTAACATATACCTAGTGTTAATTGCTTCGTTAACTTCACCCATACATATGAAAAATTCAACTACATAAAATGAGAGACTATTTGAGTGTCATCACTTTCTCCAATTATTATGGTTGGCCGATCAAGTGTCATGTCATCATTTTCTTTTTTTCTGGCCCTTATGAAGATCACTGTGTCCTAGACACATTTGCAAGTCAAGAGGCAAAACCAGCATTAGTTCATAATTGAGAGATAACTAGTTGATTATCAATTATGGTATCAATAAGCAATTAATTATCTACTTGTTGACTCTTAAATTTGCTGAAAATTGATAAGGAAACTTACCCTTGAATAAGTAACATCTAGAACAAGATCTTATTTTATTTTATTTTATTCTTTTTTTTTAAATTCTCACTTTTGTGGTTTTGAAATTTTGGCAAATCTTTCCATTTTTTAGCAATTTTATTTGTCATTATAATGCAAAAATTTGCCAAAAAAATGTTGATCTTGATAGAGAACATGCAAGACTATTATGGGGTGAGTATTGCATGTCTAAATTTAATAACCTACTTGTATGCTTGGAAATTTCATCCAAGTAACTTCTTAAGCCTCAAAATTATTTTTTACACTTTACAACTATCCAAGTAACAATAAAAATGTCTCACCACACCTGACAAATAATTTTTATGTTCTTTCCTTATACATTATTTCAAAAATATATATAAGATCAATATGCACATGTGGAAAAGAAAGTAACCATGGGAAAACCCTAAAACCTTCATGAATTGTAGTTCAATTGATTTTTTATTCACATTTGAAAAAAGAATATCCGCAACACACTAAAATCGTACCAAATCCAACCACCATGTTGCCCCCTATTTATTTCCTTGTGCTCACTTTGATGTTATTTGTAAAATTCCAAAAACTCATGACCAAACACAAACATTCGACGTGCAATTTCCAAAGGGCCAAACATAATTGTTTTTCAATCACAAGCTCACAAACATAAGTCTATGCCACTTGGGAATTTTAAGTTTTAGGGATTTAAGGTTACATGCCTAAGATTTTTAAGGTTGGGATTTTAGGGTTTTAAGATTTAGGGTTGAGTTTCAGAACCTAAAATTTTAGGGTTTAATTTTTAGCGTTGAGGTTTAGTTGTAGAATTTTTTTGGGTTTTGGGGTGTATGTTTATGGTTTAAGTTTTGGGTTTTAATTCTAAGGTTTATGTTTAGGCCTTTTATAGTTTAATTTTCTAAGTTTTGGGGGTTGAAGTTTAATGTTTTGGACTTGAAGTTTTAAGGTTAAATTTTTTAAGTTGAAGTTTACTTGTAATTTTTTTGGGGGTTTTCATATTCATATTAATGATTTATGGTTTAGGTTCATGGTTACCTTTTATGGGTTTATGTTTTGGTTTTTGATAGTTTATGTTTTAGGTTTTAATTATAGGGGGGTTGGGGTTGGGGTTGAAGGTTTATGTTTTCATGATTTTGGATGGAGGGCTTTAAAGATTCATTTTTAAAGTTGACATTTGAATCATTTGAAGAGTTTATTTTTTTAGGTTTTGTTGTAAGGCTAATTTAGAATGTTGAAGTTATAATCAAGTTTTAGGGGTAGAATGTTGAATTTATTCCACAACCATCCCCTTCAACCAACATTTTGAAAAGATAAGCTTTTTGACAAGACAACAATTGTCCTAAATGCAATCATAAGGACCCAGGGACTTGAATGTGAAGATGGAATCAAGGGAGCCCATGTTCCCCAGGTGATGCTTGAATTATGATATTAGGTTACGAATGTTAGGAGAACACACATGAATGAACATTAACATGGCTTGATTGAGTTTTTCACCTTTTAGAAACTCCATAGGAACTTCCCCATCCTCATTGAAGAGGTGATGAGACAATAATGTTTTACTTGCAACCAAGGATATTGTGGAAGATGTAGCATTGGGTGTATGCAAAACTTCTTCTATAACCATGTTTTTCATCTCCTCAAGGGACTCTTTGCAATTTTCCTTTGGAGATAGGATGTGCATGCATTTTGAGGTGGATGGTTGTTCTTGACAAATTGGACAATGAATGAACCACATAATACATGCGGTTTATACAAGTTTGCACGCACATGGGGGAAAAACCACAAATTTTACAAGTAGTGGTGCAAGAAGGGGGAGGTGGGACAATTTCGCCAACAATAGGAACTTGGCACGAATCATCGTTCTAGTCGACTTCATTGCGGACACCATATCAGAAAAACATAGAATAAGAGTTGTTTTGGCAATGAAGATGGCCCAAGCATTTAGCATTTCAAAAGCCCAAACCAAAGGAGTTTTTAATGTTGGTCATTTTCACCTTGCACCAAGTCATGATTGTCATATTTTATGTCCATGTTTTGCATATATTTGGAAACTCCCATTGGCTTGCATATAGGGGGGAGCTCAAATAGCACATCACCATCAAACTTCATGGGGAAAAAGTTGATTGCTATGATTTTCGTTATCACACAATCCAAAGACCTCAACTCATTATAAGTATGTCGAATTTGGGACATCACCTTTAGCTAGTCCACAACATTACGCATGATGCTTGTTGGAGTTCAGAACACCAACCCGGGGATTTCATTTGGCCCTTGTGAAACAACAATTTTTTGATCATAGGTATTAGACACATTAGAACCAATGCCAAAGTTCCCATCTTTGTCAAACAAATTGTTGAGGTCAAGGAATGTTGATTCCCGAAATGGCTTCAAGGATCTAGAGTGCACTGGTTGGTCGTCAAGATCAACCTTGATTTTGATTACTAAACACAATTAACAATGAAAATGTTTGTGCCTGATGTGAAAACTATACATCCTATGAATTCCTAACCAAGCTTTCACCAACTATTCAATACTTGCCATTGTTAACCATCCACTACAATCCTTGGGGGCCAGATGATGGGACTTGGTAGATGGAATTGATGACAACATTATTGTCTCCATATGCAACATCCTTGGAAACATGAACATAACCCAACAAGAAGCCAAACATTGCACAAAGGCATATTTTTGTCTCATGAACAAATTCTTCATCTCCCACCAACATTGTGAGACAAAGTAGTCCTTCTACATGAAATATTGCCATTAATTTTGGTTTGGAAAAAAAAAAGTGGTGGGAAAAGGAGTACTAAAAGAACGTATGTTGAACTATTATGTATTGTAACATGCAACCATAGGAAAGGAAAAAATATATCTTCGCTTACACAAAAAAAATTTAATTATGCAGTTGTTGAAATAAATTAATAACAAAACAAAGATTGTAAGGTATTGAAGTCCTCCCAATGCCCAAGAAATATAATTAAACTATTAATCAATTGAATAAAATTTAATGCCTCCTAACATTATCGAGGAGTGAAAAGGAACCAAAACATTGAAGGACACAAAATTATTTGAAAAAAAAGAAGTTTTCCAATTTTACAATATAGAAATTGAGAGTTACATGTTTTTTCACAATTTAAACCTTAATCCCAAAAGTTGATACCTTTGGGATTTTATTTTATTTAGATGCAAGCCACAAGCAATCGACAACTAATTAACAAACTATTGCATTAATGGAGAAGAAGTATGTGTGATGTAACCCAATATAAATTTGTCGCAAAAGTACGTCAATAATGGTGCTCTTGAAACTTGCATCCTTTATGCATCTACCACAAAAATAAGTCTATTATGGTTCTCTTGGAACTATAGTTTTTCTCGTACAATGTATGCAAACTAACAAAACATACTTATAACGGTCCAAACATACATACATAAATAAAAATATTGCTAGAAAACTTCTAATTATGTGGACTTCAACGAAGGTTCATCTCATTGTGAGAAAGTGGTTCTTACTTGTTATTGAATAGTAAGATTTCATGTTATGCACTAAAAATGATAACATGGAAGCGTGAGTAAAAGTGTAATTGTTGGGATGATTACAAATGGAATCTCCGTAGCACAACACATCCATACCACCATTAATGTTTTATAGGGAAGAAGTTGGTGGTTGTCAAAAGGACATTGTATTTTTCATGATAACTATGTTTACCAAATTAATATCCATGAAACAATCAACATCCCAAATGCACCACATGAAATTTTTGTTATCTATTTAAACATTAATTTAATTTTTTTGAAAAAAATATAACAATTATATTGATTTACAACATATTTCACAATGTTAGGATCTTTCAATATCCTTTCACCCTAAAATCCAAAGTGGTGCAATGCTTTCCTAGGTGATTTAAAATAAAAATTGCAAACCTTGTTGGAATGCATTTCCATTGAGAATTTATAAAATAAATTTATGGATGACAACAACACGAGACTATATATATATAATTTTCAATGATTTAAAAATGAGTAACTTTTGAATGTTTTAAAACAAATGCAATAAAATACAAAGATTAATTATAAACAAATATATTTCTAAACGATCTTGGAATTCAAAATGATTGGATCAAATAAGGGTAACATAGTATGATGGGAAAAAAAAAAGGAAAATTCACATGAAGTTGTCAAATTGTAAAAAAACCAATTTTATCAATAAAGGAAAATCTTGAAGTCCTAACACTTGAGAAAGTGCCAAATAAGAATCGTGCTACTTTTACTTGATTTTCATTTGGAGGCAGTAAATAATTTTGGTAACTACCCTTGGGAAAAAATACTATGAAAAATTCTCTATTTTGGAGGGAGTAATTAAGTCTAGTAGACAAGTCAAGTAGGGGGTGTGTTTCCCAACCTTTGTTAGTCCTAATGTTGTTAGAAAACTTCACCTTAAATATTAAAGAATGTTCATGGTTGGTGCTAAATATATTGCACATAATTATTGTTGTCATTAGCCAGAGTATTCCTCCAAAACAAAAATTAATTCAATCTTGTCTTCAACTAATATTAGTTGATTTAAATTCTAAAAAAGGATGGCCTTAAGAGCTTAAATTTTGTGAAAAACAATTTAAACGATTGTTGTTTCAAGACTAAAGACATTGTACATAAAAGATGAGCCCATGTATATTGATTAGGGTAGAAGCATTATAGGGCTTAGGGTTTAGGAGGAGAACATATTGATATTTATTGTACATAAAACTTGTCGACAAAATAGAAAATCTGGTCGTATCCGTCCACAAATCACCATAGGATATGAAATTTTTACTAAGGTGAATTGGTAAAAGCAAGAAAGTCACAAACGCTCCAATAAGTTGGAAGGTAACATCACTAAGTTGGAAGGTAAGTGAGAAAAAATATAAACAACAATATTAGGGTATATGTAACTAGTAATCATATTTGAAATTGCACATGCAAGGAGAAGTTAGAAAGGTGAATCTTAGTGCTATAAGAAGACAAAGGTGAATCATGTGGACAAGCTCAAAACAATGCAGAAAGACAAATGCAATGGCATAAGCTCGAAAGAAATTTTTGCAATTGTAACATTATGAAGAATTTGAGGAAAAAGTAAGTTTGAATTTTCTATTGCATTTTGTTTCATAATTTTTCCTTCTTGAACTTGGATTCTCAAATGAGTAAAAGGGATTGGGGTTTTTTTTCAACATGTTTTCCAAGGCTTCATTTAGTTTAAAATGTTGATCCTTTGTTTTGTAAGTTGCAATTGAAAGTATTCAAGAGGTAAGAATTTGGTCAATTCATTTTATTCAACTTTTTGAAATGAGATTTTTTTAATCTGCTCAAACAACCTATGTTGCTAAAGGTAGCCACACAAACCTTTTCCAGTGTTGAAGTTTTTCACACATTTGTTTTGATTTTTTATCTTTCTACGCCCTATTAAACTTGAAGGGTCTAGGTTTGTTATCGTGCTTGTTTCTTCTATTGGGGAAGGGAGCACATAAACAAATCACCTTCTTGTTAGTTTGGTTAAAGAAACTCGACACCAACTAAAGCTCAATTTTTATTCATCTTTTTTTCTTTTCTTTTTATATCCATTTGTTACATGAAATAAGGAGTTCACCCATGCGCCATTCCCACTCAAGTATTTTCGACATTGAAAGTACCTAGGCGCGTGATGATTTCAACCGCCTTCTTAGTCCATGAGGTCACATGTACTAGCTTTATGTATCTAGGGAGGTCAAAGTTCATAGCCAAGGAGCTCAAAGGTTAGAGCTCCTTGGGTTTGATAGCAAAGAAGGAAGACCTTATCTGAAAACCCATTGGGCACTTTGGGAGGAGCTCTCTTACTCCTAAATGTTCTCCCTTTCGAATTGCTCTTACTTGTTGAAGTACTTTTGGTAACGAAAATACCTTCTCTTTTTTATTTTTTGAAACTCATACTCTTCTTTTGTTGGCCTCCTCCTTGTATGTGTTTGAGGGAGGTTAGTAGAAGGTTCTATATTCTCTCAAGCTCCATGGCTCCCTTGCCAATTGTTTGTAGGTGTTTGTAAGAGGTTGATGAGAAGAGCTTGAACTATTTTAGGTTATTTTTGTTGCTTGCATCTTGAAGGCTTCGAAAGGTAGGGAGCTTCAAGCTTCTCCTTTTATCCATCCTCGGAACTTTACAATTACTGCTTATGTGTGCTTGTAGTTGTGCCTGGAGGTATGCGACATTTTTTCTTTTTTTCTTTTTCTTTTTGTGCCTAAATGTCAAAATGATTTCTTCAATCCATGGGCGAGGAAAGTGCAATCCTCCCCTCATTTTTTTCCTTTATTTTTCTTTTGTAGGTTTTGATATCCAAGGTCTAGTTCTCACAAATGCTTTTGGAGGAACCTTGAACTCGGGTTCATTTCTTTTCAAGGTTTTCTCTTGCAAGATGTGATTTGGTTTGATGATCATAAATAAAAAAGGCTATAGGAGGGGAACAGCTTTTGAACCTCAGGCCTATTTATGCTGTGAAAACCTTAGTAAGGTGCATACGCGGAGCAACAAAGCGTAAGCGATTACCTGTTCCACATGAAAAACCGATAAAAAGCAGTTTTTGAATTGCTTTTATCACTGTTTATAGTACTCTCATCTTAAGCCAGTGATAGTTAGAGGGACTCTCGATGCTGTGGTGATCCTCAACATCATGGCAGGACTTGGGCATGCCACCTAAAATTGCTTGTGCTCACATCCCTCATTCATATCCCTCAGATCATGTATCCAAGGAGTTTAAATCTCCTTTTCTTTTTGTCATCTGATTTGGTCCCCAACATCATGCTTAAGGAGTTCGAATTTCCAAGGCCAACCTATGCATGATTGGAATAATGCAAGCACCCCAATTTGATAGAGATTCATTGCCTCCCAATTACTAATAGGAGCTCCAGGAGAGGAGCGAATTTTTATTAAAAAAATTTGTGTTTGTTGCAAGCTTTAGAGCCAAAGAGCACAAGTCACTATTTGGATCCTTGGATCCAAGATTGCTAAGATCAAGCATCCTTCAATAACATATGTTTGCATGAGGTAAAGGGAGTTTGTTTCTTTATTACAAATTTTGAAAAAAACTCCTTTTTTTATATTCCAAGTTGAGTATTTGCCAAAAGTACCCAAGGATTGTCATTTTGTTCAATTGACCTTTAATGCTTCCAACTTGAATGCATTTGGTAGAACTACGTGACAGGAGCATGTGCAATTTTTTTAAAAAAACTCTTGGCAAGGGTTCCATATATCGAGAGAGCACAAGTCCTTGGATATTTTGTTACTCCATCACGAAGAAAACATCCCCTCTCATCTAAGAAAAACACGGTTACTTTCAACAATAAAAGTACCCATGTGATCAACTTTTCATGGCATTCCACTCCCAAGTCAACATGGATGTCAATTGGCTTCCCTATTGTGTTCACTTGTTTGAAGTAAGGAAAAAATGTGAGGTTCATTTTTCATCTCGCTTGCTATACTACGAAAGAGGAGCTTCTTGTTTTTCAAAATTCCAAATCTAGTATTTTTGTTGTTGAGAGTACCCAAGTGATGTATTTGGGCTAAGTCAACCACCAAAACCTCCAACTTGCATGCGTTTACTACAACTTCGTGACAAGAGCGGGTGCACATTTTTTTGTTTTTTTTTTGTAGGTTCCATCTCCAAGAATCACATAGAAGAAATCCTCGTTTTTCCTTGTAAAACTTCCAAATCGAATACTTTTGTTACCAAAAGTTCCCAAGCGATGTCATTGTGTTGAGTTGACCAACCTACCCTCCTATTTGGATGTGCTTGCTATAGCTCTATGATAAGAAGAGTCACCCATCATTTTAATTTCTTTTTATATAGGGTTAGATATCCAAGAATGGTAAAGAAGATATTATCTTTTCTTTCTTATTTTAAAAAAATCCAAATTGGGTACTTTCATTGTCGAAAGTACCCAGTCAATCATGTTATGTTGAACCAACAATTTCCCACTCCTGCTTAGATGTGTTTGAAACAATTGATGACACGAACTTTTTTTTTTTTTTTAATTTAATTTCTTGCAAGTTTCCTAGTTACATTATCACTCCATTGTAAATTTAATATCAGAGATTTGGTTTCATCCAAGTTGCAATATGTAGGCACATATATGGTCTTATAAATATCTAGTGCAGTAGGAATCTTTCATTCCATGAAATATCCAAGAACTTTTACGAGTGAGTAGAGATTGGTTTCATCCAAGTTGCAATATGTAGGCACATATATGGTCTTATAAAGATCTAGTGCACTAGAAATCTTTCATTCCATGAAATATCCAAGAACTTTTACGAGTGAGTAGAGATTGGTTTCATCTAAGCACTTTTGGCAACAAAAATACCCAAGAAATCCCTCTCCACCCTCAATTTCACCAAGGAATTTTGGTGTGCATACTCGCTTTGCTACTCTAGTGTCCAACCATTTTCCCTTTATAGTGGCTGAAGGGAGAACAAGGTCTTTCATTGTGTTGTTTTGTTATTTTTTGTACCTCACTAGTGCAATAGCACCTTATGCATATGCCCAACACCAACTATGTATTGAAATAACCTAACCTCTAACCCAAATCACATTGATAAGTTCTTTAAACCTCCATTATGCCATATTCGGAATATGAATTGTTCCTAAAGCTATGTTTTTGTTGAATGTTTTAAAAAGGATGTGTAGGGTTCAAAAAGTTCATTTTTTTCATCGTGTGTTTCTATATGTTTGTATTAGGTTCATTTTGCTTCTTTCATTTCAAGCTCATGAGAAAAAAAAATTAGACAAGATGTTAAGAACCAAATAATAATCCACATAGATGTTATTGATTATTGTTGTTTTGCGTGTTATTCATTTTGCAAAAAGTCTCTAAGTGTTTGGACAATAATGTTGAGGAGGGCAAGGGTGATATGCTCAACAATCACGAAAGGGAGGAGGTTTGTAAAAACCATCCATTCATTGTCTTGTGTGAAACTTTCAAAAAAAATCAAGAATGAAAACTAACACCATTTTTTCATCCATATAACAAGAGGTCGAGGAGGAGGAGATGGAGCACAAGACACTTGACTTGACATAGGAGGTACATAACCTAATGAAACATTCTTGAAAATATATAACATTAAACTATTGTGTATGTTTTAGATTTTTAAATGTATGTGTTTTGTTGAGCAAGTGTACACTTTTGCTAATGCAACAACACCAACAAGTTCCTCAAATATACTACCTTTGTTTGTGATAATGCAATCCAACATGTCCACAACCAAACAAAATTCAAAACCATTGATGTTTTGGAAAGGCACAAGATGTAACCAAAAGAGAAATCAAGAATGCCTATCCCATTATGTTAGATGATTCCTATGTTAGTTGTCAAACATGCATTAAATATAGATATCCTAAAAATGGAACATGCATTCCATAGTGGATACAAGGAGGGCGATAAAGTGTTTTATGTTTCCCCCACCAACTGGCAAGGAGGTGTGGAGTCAATAGTTGGCTTTGAAATAAAGTGGAATAGCCAATGGAAATCTAAGAATGATAGGTTTAAAGAAATTTTGCATTCAAACCCTAATCTCAAAAACTTTCCAATAAAATATTTTTTGTGTGGGATGGAAACCATAGCCTATGGGCATGGCTTCCATATATTGATTGGGTTGATCTTGATGATTCCACTTGGCACATCACAATGGATGCAATAGTTTTGGACACCATTGATAGACTAGTTGAGTTATTGACCACTATGATAAACCTAAACAAGTAAGTTTGCTAACCATCATTTTCCACTATTGTTTTACTTAGTGTTGGTCAAGAAGATTGAATGATTCAATTTGGTTGATGCAAGTCTATCAAATATGACCACTTTCATCCAAGCCTAGTCCATGATTTCTTTAGGATCTAAAATATTAAAAAGATTTCCCTAGTTTAGTTTAAAGGTGTGCTCCCAATAGAAGTTTACAAGAAATGTGAAACCAAGTTTCAAAATACTTGGTACTCCCTAACACAAGAGGCCTTCTTTGAGTATTTGTACAAAGTAATATGTTACACTCTTGACCTCAAAAGTTCAATGTCCAAAAAAAGATTATTCAATTGAAAGTTATAACAAAGTTATGGTCATTATGTTTCTATAGTGGCAGCTTGCTATTGTTGTGAATGTTGTGATGAAGTTATACTACAAGGAGGTTCTTGATCCAACCTTTAACTATGCATCCAAGATGTAGGAGTTGATGAAAAAAACTATGGACCAAGTGAGGACATAGAACTACAATGCCTTTTTGAAACATCTTCATATTTGCAATCCAATTCTTGGTCACATCCTATGTGAGTAGCAAACAAAAGGTCAAGTGGTTCAAGTAGTCGAATCGCCTGCAATAGCCAAGGAGGTTACCAAGTTTTCAAAATAGGGGTTCTTTGATGCAATATGTGGAAAATGGCTTTAGAAAGCTATTTTTTGGTTTCAGGCAAGTTCCACACATTACTCAAATCCAAATGAAATATGTCCTTTTGGGAACTTTTGGTGTTAAAAGTAAGTGTGTTGAAATTTTTTTTTGTTTCAAATGGCATTTTTATGTATTTTCAAAAGCTTTTGCACAAATATTTTCTCATTTTCTCCCATCCTTACCTAGGTTGTGATTCTTTCCAACTCCTAAATATAAGCCTACTTTATTGGTGTAAAAATTAACCTCTTTGGTTTTGGTGAAAGAACATATCTAATTTGACAAGACATTGTATTAAGTTCTACTTCTTCTCAAACTTAGATTGGTTAGGTTTTGACGAACCTAAAACAACTAATAATACAGTTGACTCTACAATCAATTATGGTGTTGGAGCTGTCACTTATTTCGATTCTTGAAGAAAGCAAAGGTTTTCCTCATCCTCATCCTCTAAATTCATCAACACCAATGTCTCCAAATTAGTTTGTGGTCTTGAAATCCCGTGTTCTTTTAAAAATGCAACCACTTCTTGACATCACTTCTTGTACTTGTTGAAATACACAATGTTATTTTGATCCTTCTCCTTAGATCGTAATTTGGAGAAGAATTTGGAGATCAAACTTGAAGTGGTGTTGGATTCACTACTCCAAAATGTGAAGCATGATCTATCCCCTACATTTGAAATTCTACAACAAATGTTTATTGTGTTTCCTTATTTCTTTCACGAATCAAATTTCTATGTTTTTTTTTTTCAACTAATCCTTTCTAAGTTTTTCCACAAAATTCTCGTCACTCATTTTTATCTACTAAAATGCATGAAGATTGGAAAATTTAAAAAAAAACAATTGTTTACAATTGACATCATGCCAAGTTAACACCAACACCTCATGTGCCCCTTGATGTGTTGCTTCACTCATTAAGGTTTGGTGATTTGAAACACTACACCTTTTGCTACCACTTGTCATTGAATTTGAACAATGTTCATCCAAATATATTTCCACAAAAATTTAGTCATTTGTTGCTTGGATTTTTCATCAATTGGTACAATTTGTACCACAAAAATATTTGTCATGATGGTCTTTGTCCTTATCATGCATCTTAATGTCTTTCTTTCCTTCCCAATACATTGGTTCAAGTCAATCTATGGTATGTGTTTTTTCCTCCAAAAACTAATATGGTTTCAACTTGTTCACAATAACAAGCATAGGGTTTGGGTCAAACTTATCCAAAGTGACAAAAAAATAGTGTTATTTCATGGACATAATTGTACTTTGTATGGACCAACCCACTTCTTGGTAAATTTCCCAATGTGTTTTCTATCCTTTTGGGAACCCCAAAGTACATGATCTCCAAATTTGAACTTATTTTTTGGATACTTTTGTTGACTCCACAAAACATGATTCCATTGTTGAGTCCCAACAATGTTTTCTGCATGTTGTAGTTTTTCCAACTCTATGAGTTTGCTAGTGAATATTCTAATAGGATTTGCATTTTTGTGGTCCCCACTAAATGTTGACAAAACATATTATGTGGGCATAAGAAGATGCAATCCATAGACTAATTGGTATGGAGCATACCATGTAGCTATTTTGTAATTGGTAAATGTTCATCCTAATTTGCCTTATTCTCATTAACTAACTTAGTAATGAGATTGACAATAAACTTGTTAGTTGACACTGCCTACCTATTTCCATATGGATAATAAGTAGTAAAACTCAAATTTTCATCAAAAGATGATCAATAAGATGGAGAGATGAAATGAATTCCCTAGTTTGTTACTAGGGTTAATGGACAACTAAACCTTATTAGAATATATTCATACAATAATTTTGTTGTGATAATAGCAATGTTAATTATGAGTGCCTTAGCCTCCACCCATTTAGTAGCATAATTTATGGCTATAAAAATGTATTTTTACCTGTAAACCGTCCTATAGGTTTGATTAATCTAACAAAATCAAGTCCCCATTTCATAAATGGTTCCTTTGGTAAAGTTATAACCAATTTAACCAAACTTTGGGTTATTAAACCTCCAACTCTTTGACATGCATCACAAGATTTGCAAGATTCAGAAGCATCGTGAAATAGTGTGGGTTAGTGCCAATATCTTGCATCAAGAATCTTCTTAGCAATAATGTATGTTGCAAAATGTCTTCCATCAAATCCTTCGTGAAGCTTTCATAGTATTTTATGTGCTTCATATATGATTACATAACATCTAAAATTTGTTGTCTTGACCCATGTGGTATAGTATTCCCTTCTGTAAATTAAAAGGTTCCGCTCTTCTTGATAACCTTTGTTTCTAAATGTTGGTTAGAATCCTAAGCATCTATCTTGTTTTCATATAAGTTTTGACCTCTTCCAACCATACTAGTTGTAACATAAACAATGTTGCATCTGTGGTTTGATCAGGTACCCCTATCGGCTTTGTAATGGGTGAAAACACACTAAGGTGTAACACTTTTAGGCACATGTGGAAATCCATAATTGTTTAAATCAACATTGTGAAGGTAGTGTGAAAGTAGGATACCTTGAATCACACAAGTCATTTTACAATTTATCATTAAAAATCTATTGTAAAAACGTTTTCAACCTTTAGTTTACATTATGGAAAACTTAATTTGAAAAATGAGCTTCTAAACTATTATCTTTTTTTAATAAAAAACTTAATTTAAAAAAACCATAATTCAAGATACAAAAAAAAAATTTAATCATCAAAATCCTTTCAAAAACTTCTCCTTGGTATCAATGTTATCACATCATATTACCATTGAATCCTTTATTCATTAAAAAACATTCTATGAAGGTGCACGAAATCCACATTCATTGATTATGGACTATTACAAGTTTTTGGGTATTCCTATGAAAGTCCATTGTGTTATGGTTATTCAAAAACTATCCATGAAATTCATACAATATGATTATAATATATATAACATTGTAGTGTTGAGTTTTTTTTCATTTTAGTTGATTATATTTAATCAAATGGCCAATTACAAACTCCAAAATCTTGCAAAAACTGCCTTGTGACATCATTTTATGGATAATACATCGGCTACTACATGTGTACATTGTGGTTTGTATACTACAATAAACTCATACTCCATAAACAAAAATAGCCATCTAGCAATATGACTTGAGATATGTGGTTTATTTACTAGATATACCAAAGCCATATGATCAACATAAAACACAAACTTACTACCTAGCAAGTAATGTTTGAACTTGTGAAGTGCAAATACCATTGCTAATGCTTCACGTTTTGTGATACTGTAATTCCTCTCTACACTATTCAATAATTTAGAGGCATAAACATTAGGCTAATCATGTTTTTTTGTCAAATTCTATGCTAACATAATACCTATAGTGAGTAATGATGCATCTATATGCACATGAAACTGTACATCCCAATTAAAAGATATCATAATAGATGCTTCTAAATACTTTTGTTTAATTAGCTCCCATGCTACATGACACTCTGAAGTCACAAAAAATGTTCTATCTTCTTCATGAGTTTAGTAATTGCGTCCATTATGAATGCAAATTTCTTGATGAAACATCTATAGAATTGAGCCATTATGTTAAACATTTGAATTTGTTGTGAAGTCACAGGTACATGCATCTAAACTATGGCTTGCATTTTCTTAGGATCATGTATTTTACCTTCTTTCGAAACATTAAACCTTAGTATCATCCCTAAAAATACCATAAAGGCACACTTATTTGGGTTCAAATTAATCCCAATTGTTTTACATTTCTGAAAACACAAATTGAATTTCTACATATAAATGTCCATATTACTACATGGGCACTGAAATCATCTAGAAGAATCTTCATGCATATGTCTATATAATCTTTAAAGGCTCTACTCACTACCCTTTAATAAGTAGGAGGTCCATTTTTACTCCAATAGGCTTTACTACACAAGTAAAAGTTTCCCAATATGTTACAAAGGTTGTTTTGTGTCTATCCCTTGGTGCTATCAATATATGGTGATATCCAAAATATCCATCTAAAAAGGAATAAACATCATGCCTTGAAACTATATTTAAAACTTCATTTGTGAATGGCAAGGATGTTTTTTCATGAGCATGTGAACGTGAGCAATGAACATGTGAGCCCAAACAAATATTTTCAAGAATATATTGTTGACGTCGATGGAATATTACTTGACACATGGGACGAAATATTGGGTGACATGGAAGGATATTTTACCACGTGTCATGGATGAATGATGTTTTTGGATGAAAAAATGGATGATAAATCAAATTGGTGAATTTTATAAAGGATGGATGCCAAACCTATGAAAAATCATGGATGACCCACTATCTCATTCATAAATCATGGAATAATTTTATGTTGGTTTTATCTTCAAAATAACAACACGTGAAATGTTGATACAATACTTCAAGTTATATTTCATATATTTTAAATATGAATTTCTACAACATCTAAACCATTTAAAATTATAAACTAAATCCAATTTAGTGGCTTCTAAACTTGTTGACCCACCAATAGGTATGTGCCAATCCATACACTACCCATTCACCACCAAGAGGCATGTGCCCATTAAAAATTAAAACAATACCTGACTACAAGCCTATTGACCCACTAGGAGGTATGTGCCAATCCATACATTACCCATCCACCACAAAGAGGCATGTGCCTATTAAGAATTAAGACAATACCATGTAGCCATTGACATTTCACATTGTTTATACCATTTCAAGTTATTTGTTATTTTCATTCTCAATTTCAACCTCTAGCATCTAACACTATCATGGCAACTTGTACAATCAAATTGGAATTTCCCCTTTACTCCTAATTTACGCAATCTATACTTGAATTTGCATTTGCTCCACCTTTATTGCCTAGCTACATCCTTTCTACCTCTAAAACGTGTTTGGATCTTTTATTCTACAATGGGAGGAAGGAAATTAACACCAAATGTCACATTCAACACTTTGGAATCAATGATTGAATACACATTAATCTCCAACATATAAAATAGAATATGTGAAATGACAAAAAAAAATGTTGGAATATCCAAGAAATGATACCAGACTAGACCCCCTTCGGCATTTGCTTGAAATCAAAACATGGGGAACAAAATGGAAAAGGGTAATTGACAAAACAAATGAATGGGCGACATGGCGATAGGCTAATGAAAAGATAAACAATGAAAGTCTTGCATTCCTCAAATAGATTATACACATTTCCAAGGAAGATATGGAAGATTACAAATTGGTGATGTTTACACATGTATTTCTTCCAAGAACACATGAGTCCAAAGAAGCTGATTCCATGACATTTTTTACAAGCTTATTGAACGATTTGTTGACAAAGGATTTGGTAATGTTTGGCAACTTGCTATCCACATAATTCATGAAACCTAATAGATGAATGTATGCAACTCCAGGTGTGCGAGCATGGGTGCCACCAAAATTACGGATCAAAATGTTAAAACCCCCGGTGAATCATTAGATGATAGGACCGGCCGTAAAACCACAAGAGGTGAATGATAGTTAAAAATGAAGATGTGTCAAGAAATGAAGGAGGATCTAAAACCCCTTTATTTGCATTAAATTATGGTTCAATACATGCAATAACATGAATATTTATTCAAAGTATGTGATTTGGAAAGGAAATATTCACTTTTGAACAAAAGAAAATGAGGGTCAAAATTGAACATTGAAACTGCTTGTTGAACAAATCCATAGTGACTATTGAAACAAATAGTCATTGAAAATATCGAATCTGAGCATAAGATGATGAGCAAATACTTGATTTTGTGGTAGATGAAACAAATGTAGTTGTTTTGCAATTTGGAGTCATTATGGCATATGCTATTGTTCCAAAATCAATTCTACCAAGCAAATGGTCTAATCAAAAGCAAATTTGTCACGCTAAATTCAAACACAAAAAATGAGTGGACCATTACAAGTATGTCACCAACCTGACATGTTTCCAAACTTAAGTTTTTTTTGCATCAAATTTGTTTTATTTCGAGATTGAAAGGTTCCATTAAAAAAATTAGAGTACATGTTTTTCATTTACATCATGTCACGATATCCATATCCACGATATTCTTGTCGAACACATCAAATTTGGATTTCTATCCACTTGTGGGGAAAAAAAAATTAAAGAATGTAAATGTAGAGTTTTAAGCAAAGGTTGGATATTGGGAATTTACTAACCATTTGCAAGATCACAAAATATATGGGACAATGATCAAAATGCTTAAACTAGAGTTTCTAAGCAACTTGCAACAACCCCCTGGAATCAATCCATGGCTAGCAAGCCAAACAAATAGAAATTTCAAAACACGATTTCATTAACAATACGATTACCTACTAAGGTTCAATGCGCCCAAAAAAAAAAGTAATTCAAGCTTAAAGAAGAATTGGCCAAAAAATGATGCAAATGCAAAAGATGACCCATATGAAGCACCAATACTCGTTTACAATAGGGAAATGGATAAGCTAGTGGAGGCTAATATAATTAACGGTGAGGTGGAGGAGGAAGATTAAAGACATGCCTAGATGATGGAATGACGAAATCAAATGACCAAGAAAGCATGGGGCCCAAGATTCCATGCCCAAAAGATGTTTTCATGGATGAGGAAGAAGAAGGCATGGAACTAACGGCACCAAGGACAAAAAAAAAGGGTTGCAATGATGCAAGCAACACGCCCAAAAAAATTGGGTTGGCTTAGTATGTTCGACATAAATACAAACGTATCATTGATATTTAGAAGTAGTAACAACATAATAGTTTATAATTCAAAATGTATAGTTTTGAAAAACTCCATTTAGACGTGAAACTATGTAGATTAGGTTCAGGAATTGGGTTATTTGAGCATTCGACATAGATTAACCTTCTCAAGGTTAGGGCTCGAAACATAATAGAGTTTGTATTCAGTCAGACATAATTTTTGTGCATGTAAATGTTTTTTTAAGGAAACAATGGAAATTTTAATCATTATGTGATAGTAATACATTGACAACAATGAGATGGATATTTGGACTTGGCACAAGATGTGGATGGGCTTGGAACATATGTGGTTTACTAGCACAATATGTGGATGGGCGTTGAACTATATGTAGTTTGTTGTTTGTAAAGCTACCTTCGATAAAAGATGTTTATGAGCATGAATTGAACATAACACAACCAAAATGAGTTGAAACATATGAATTGTTTTTCAACAAATTTTGAAAGAAAGAAAAGGATTCAAGGAGGAAAATTCACCTCTAGTTGGTTGGTTGGTTGGTTGGGAACATTATTGGGTCAAGTGTCAATGACCTAAATCAAGATACTAGAATGCAAGTACCTAAGAAAGGCTATTGATATTAATTTCATGAAGAAAATGGAAGTCATGTTTTGATTGCATTTATGGTTTTTCTCGAATAATGATTGAACATGATAGATTTAATTAATAAATGTGTCACATTGCAGGGGTCTGCCAATGGTTGTGACGTTAGGAAAAGAAATGAAAATAAGTCATGGAACTAACATTTACAATATATTGGTGAGGGAAACATTTGGAGAGGAGCAACTAAATAAGAAGAGTATGAAGAATTTTTCACCACATTGAAAAGCCTAGGAAAAAGTCCGTCCTCCAATTGCGATGCCAATACAATGTTGGATTTGAAAGAAGATTCTATAACAATTTCAACATGTAGTCCTTCTATGAAAATAAAATTGGGAAAAAGAAACATGGGAAGGAGAAATCAATGTTAACAAAAGATGTGGAAATTCTTGTTTTAAGGAATGGAGAAAAAAAGAAAACCCATGAAAATGATAGTCCAACCGTCACAAAAGTCAACATCCAAGAATTCAAAACCAGAGCAACCATGTATTGAAACCAACATATGGGGGAAGCAAGAAACCATGTGCAAAAAACCGATTAGAAGTTGATTATAATGTAGGGTTTTCAATGGATGCTAAGAACTATATGTTAGAAATAAAACAATTTAATCTTATTGTGAGAATAATAATGTGCTAAAGGATATCAATCCTTGTGACCTTTGCAAAAAAAAATTTCCTTGAGAAATTATATTGTACAATCCATTGTGGTGTTTTCATTGATCTAGACGGTTTATATAAAACACCATAACCATACCCAAAATTTACTTTTGAAAAAACTTATTAGCAAACTAGTCCACCAACTTGGATAGAACCATCTTAACCCAACAAAATATTATTTGTAGAAAGACAACGCTAGAAAAGATGTTCTTCAATTTCTCAATTTACATGTATGGCCTATAATTAGTGCAGATTGAAGAACTTATGCATGTCAATAAACAATAAAAGAATGGTGTTAATGAATTATTCTTTTGCTAATGAGCAAACGAGAGGAATAACTTGTTCATGAATTGGATTCTAGAAAACACAATTACATACTGAGGAGTATAGTCTCGACTGGGGAAACTTTTCAAATGCCAAGAAAATATGATTTGTTTAATTTTTATCTCGATAAAGACTATAGTTCATGTTAATTAAAATTTTCATTTTGCTTTAACTAAATAGCCATGAGTAATTTATCTTTAAAAAAATTGATGTGGCCAATAACTTCGTATTAATTATAGGTATCCCATTCCCTCAAGGAAGGGTTTGTTGTAGGATATCTTGTGCAAGATGATATCAAACAGATCTCAATGTATAACTAATGAACTTCATACATACATATGAAGATATAGTCCAAGGACATAACATTTAAAAATTCAAAAAAATTTCAAAAAGAAGGGAACAATGAGAATATTGGTAGCAAGAACATGTCCAATAAACTTCAAATGCTTTTAAGGGTTTAGAGTGTCACAAATAATCAAATATAGATGCAAAGACATTAAAGTTTTTATACATACATTTTTAAAAAAAAATCAAAATACTAGATGCAAGTTTACTATATGGAAATACAAAATGATTTGCAAATGAGAGGAGTACACTAAATTGCAATGTGAATACACACAACACAAGGCCATGAAATTCACCATCAAATGAATTCATCCATGTTCGCAATTTAAATTTTGTGCAAAGACATTGCAATTGTAAGGGGAAATAAAACTTTTACATATTGAAGTTTAACAAGAACCCTCCACCCTTTCCACCCAACTTTAGGATGACACACAAAATGGCATCCACCCCTGAGCTCAACAAAATAATTTAGAAAAGTAACAAACATAATTAAAAATGAAAATGGAAAAATTGTCATGGACTGGAAACCTCGGCCTCTACATCAATAAATGCAAGAACATGGGGATCATAAGACGGTGATGAAACAATAATCAATGGTGAGGATTACATGTCCACCATAACACTAGCCTAGGCTTCAACATAACAAGGCAATACTGGATTGGTCGAAGGACTTTAAAGAAACCTAGGATGTGTAAAGATGGAAGTCTTCAAGGTGGATCTCTATAAGTAAACATGGAATTATTTTTGGCGATAGAACTGGGAATTACAATGAAAGAACTAGAAGAGTTGCAATTGGGAACCTTACTCATAATCCATAATAATTCTGCATTTGTTCTTGATAGGGGACTGGATCTAGGCTAGGAGCAAAAATACTTGTGGGTGGTGATGGAAGAACCGAAGAGAAAATTGTGAGAACCTCTTGCAGAACTCTATAGGCTCATGGGCAAGAATGTTGACGCTAAGCCCTTGACATGCTCGAATGTTATTCCTTACATAACAAAAAAAAAAAGATACGTTAATTTCCACTCAAGTGCAGAATCTATTCAAATATAAAGAGGGAGAATGGTTTGTAATGACATGGTTTGTAGTTGAGGTCAACAACAAGGGCTCTAGGCCCCATGCACGCCTCGATGAGCACTTACATCATTCCAAGATCAAATTATTTTATGGCTTTGAATGGCTTCCCCGAACTTGATCTAGACATAGTTGTGAGGCCTATGAAATTGTATAAGATGTCTTCAAAAGCTACATTGATTCCCTTGGTAATGGAATCAATTGAAGGGGGGCGGAAATGAAACTTTGAGTTGGTCCCCAAATCAGGCTTCAAAACCTTGAACAACAATGTAGACCTACTCACAAGAGTTTGAAGGAGAACCTAGTATTACCATATCTGAGTGAAAAGAAAGAAATGAAACAAAAGTAAGCACATAGAAAAATTAATACCTTCGATAGGTGGTCTTCATCGCTTGTCTATTGAAGACTATTTATCACAATCCACTTCATCCAAATCTTCAAAAAATAGTTTTCCAGGAGAGACCAAATCTCCTTCAACACCCACAAGTCATCAACATGGAAGAACAACGCAACTCCATTCTTGGACATGAATTTGTTAGAAAACATAATGACAATAAAGTTGTCGACATTCTAATTCCAGGACATGATAGAGAATGTCGGGTCAGAGACATAAGGCATTGGGAGATTGTTTGGGATGTCGTCAATCATAAGATCCGCTTTCTTTTATGGGGAAATCTATAAAGACACAATGGACAAAATCAAATAGTGTTTGTGAAACTTTTAAAAATGAAAGCAGAAGAGGATGGAATCCCCACCAAACATTGGCACCAAAGTTTGGTGAAGGCTCCATATGTGGAATCCCCGCCAAATTTCAGCACCAAAGATTGGTCAAGGGTTCCTAGGTGGAATTCTCACCAAACTTTGGCATCGAAGTTTGGTGAAAGGATCCTACATGAAATCCTCACCAAACTTCAACACCAAAGTTTGGTGAGTGGTTCCTTGACATGGAAAAGCCACCAAGCTTTGATGTTGAAGTTTGGTTATGGATGCAATTAATAATAGAAAAAACTTAGTGCTTGATAGTGGCTCCAAAGTGTTGAGGAAAGTTTAGTGCCAAATTTTGGGAATGTTTAGTGTTTTGACCAAAATTTGGCATCAAAGTTTGACGAACCCAACAACTTCCAAAAAGGAATTCTAACACCAATTTTACAAGTTCCACAAATATTCCATGAACTTGGTTCTAGAAAGCTTGGAAAAATGGGGAAATTAACTTGTATAGTGGTAATGAAGTCATCAAGTTGTGCAAACTCCTCAGGTCAACACCCAAGTTCCAACCTAGACACTAGGAAGGAAGGCTAGGACATGTTGAAGATCTTCACATTGCTCTACAAACTCCCTACTAATGGGAGGTGGAGGAGGCTGCTTGCATGATCTATGTGAAACATCAACACCAAGGCTCTGATTATGATATTGCTGAAAAGGAGTGCCTTGGAAACCTTCATATCCAACATCCTCGTTACAAAACATGTCAAGTTGTTTCACTTGAACATCAACTAGTGATTCAAATGGGAGAATGTCCTCTCTCTCCTTATCTTCATAATGTTCTAGGACCCTTGAATCTTCTCCTTCAAAATTGGAGTCTAAAATTCTTCCCTTGCCTTTTTTCTTTGCTCCATCTTGGACTTTCTTCTTGCCACTTGCCCTTGCTTCCAATTTAAATGATGCAAGGTGTTCAACATAACCAGGGTCAAGTTTTTCTTGAAGGTTTCACTCATAAGGAGGTGTGATGTCCTTCGGGCAATCCACATACCATGGACAATCCTAGAGATGGGAGGATGTCCAATCTTTGAGTAAGTCTTTTGATACATAATGTTATTTGACTTGGGATCCCTCCAAATTGTCAAGTGCATTAGAATCTCACGAATAACACCTCCATACAAAATTGAAATACCTCACAAAATTAAGAAGGGGTGTTAGATTTAGATCATGTAATGGAAGAGGTAATAGATCGAGTATGAGTCAAGAGTGCATTCACTTATAAATAATTATTTTTTAGAGCTGCATTCCCACCAATTTGATACTACCAAGCCTTACTTTGTTAAATTCCATCTTTTGACTTGAACTCTTTGAGGAATGCAGTCTCCCAAATTGTAAGCTTCCATTCATTGATGTAATTCAACAAGGAAGATAAATCATTTGTATCTCTGACAGATAAGGCAAGATCTGTGACTATCAATGCATATAGCTTTTGAGCTTTAACCTCAAGTTGCATAGGAGTAGACCTCAATTGTAAGTCCTTGAAATTAAGTTTAAAATATGTAATTGAAGGAGTGTAGGATTTATAAAATGAGTTACCTGAGACCAAAAGATGGCTTCATGGAGCCACATGTCAAACGTAGAGTCAAAAAAACCTTGTTTGGGGAATTTCTTGGCCTCCAATACACTAGACTTGTTCCAATACATGAGCCACGAAACCTTTTGTTCATTGGGGATTGCGGACAAGGCCAACATTTGTAGTTTCTCTATTAACATCTATGGGTTAGAAATTCATATTATAATGAGTTTGAATTTGTTGCAAGAACTCTAGACACAATGATGGGTCATAGATCGGAAGATCTAACCAAGGAAGACATGAAGTTATACTAGAATCAATGCTCACAAAGGCATCAACCCCTTTGTTTGAAGGATCATTTAAAAACATGTTGTTAGCCATGTTACTATTGTTGAATTTGAAGATAGTTCATGGGTTAACCAATGTTTTCATGGATAAACTATTCTCATTATTATGAAAAAAACTACTTTCGAAAGGGAACTAGATGCCAACCACAACTTACAAAGCCTTTAAGTTGATTAAAGAACTTGGTTTAAGTTATGATTCCATTCACATGTGCACCAATGATTGTGTGTTTTTTTGAAGGACCTCGAAGGATTCAAGAGTGTGTCCAAAGTGTAATATTTCCAGGTTTGTGGATGAATCACAATGTGTTCCATGGAAAGTGCTTTGACACTTCCCTTTGATTCCAAGACTATTATGAAATAAAGGTGCAAATCATTGGCGGAATTGTTAATTTGGCACAAACATGGAGCAAGCACAAATGGGTTAATTTGGATTCTAGGAGTTAGAATCACATGTGAAAAATGGCTAGAATTTGGAATAGAACCATGAAACATCATATTAGGGTTGGCATTAGAAAGGGTGAACCCATTTGGAGATTTGATTTTTTGCCATTTTACATGGCGAGTTGTTCTATTCAATTAATTACAATCTTACCCCCTAGTTAGTAATAAAACATTACTTTCTAATGTTGGCCTTAATAATTATTGGTAAGGAATCTATATATAACAAGTGGAAATGTGGATGTGTATTTGGAGCCTTTCATTGAAAAATTTCAAAAGTTGTGGAAAGGTGTTCCAACATTTGGTACACATCAAGGGGTGACATTCAACTTAAAAGCAATGTGCATGTGGAGCATACATGAGTTTATGGCATATGGTTTATTTGTAGGATGTGTGACCAAGGGTTTAGTGGGATGCCCACCTTGTGGCCCAACGACCAAATCTTGGTCTTCTAGAAAACTCACGAAAGTTGTATATTTGTGGGAACCACTACTACTTGCCAAGGAATCATCCTTATCGGCGGGCTTGAGGTGCTTTCAATGGGGAAACATGGAACCAAGTTTAACCCATCCATGTGATTATAACAAATACCATCAATTGTGGAAAGGAACAAAAAAACATGGTGACAAGGTCCAAGAAATAAAGTTAGTGCAAAACAAGACCTGGTACATAAACATGGTATCAAGCAATATAACATCATGTTTAAATTCCCATATTGGGAGGTAAGTCTTGTTAGCCAAAATATTGATTTTGATTAATAAATCATGATGTAACATGGCTCCCATCTAGTTGTGTGATGTGTTGATTTAGATGAAAAAATCATCTATAGATACTAGATATAATCATAGGTTAATGTGGTCCATATTTTTCCAGGGACTATTCATTCGCAACACCTTGGATGTCATGCATTGTGAAAAAAACATATGTGAAAATGTTATAAGAACTATCTTTGGCACCAAGGATATTCTAGCAATGTGAAAACACTTGGAACAATGTGGGAAACAACCACATTTGTGCCTACAAGCTAATGGGGTTGGCTTCATTAAACCTATAGCTTCATATGTTTTAACATATGGATAAAAAAAAAGGTTTGTGCAAATTATTCTAAACTTGAAAACTCTAACTCATTATGTGTCTTCATTAAGGAAATGAGTCCAGAAAGATGGGGATCTTAGAGGAATGAAGTCATACGATTTTCATGTAATGATGCAATACATTTTGCTAGTATGCATGTGCCATTTAATGGCCAAGGGTTGTATAATGGCCATCATTCATTTAAGTCGTGTGTTCAAAAGACTTTGTGCAAAAATTGTGGACCCAAGAACAATGGATGATCTTTAAAATGATGTGGTAATATCATTAGTTTTATTAAAGAAAGAATTTCCTCCTTCCTTCTTTGATACCATGATGTACCTTTTAATCCACTTTGTTGAGGAATTGGAAATTTGTAGTCTAGTTTGTACATGTTGGATGTATCCAATGGAACATTACATGAAAACATTAAAAGGTTATGTCCTCGAACAAAGTAAGGCCCGAAGGCAGCAAGGCTCGAAGGCAGCATGGCAAAAGGTTACACCATAGAGGAGGCATGAGGTTTTTACATAAAATATTTACAAGATTTTATAGCCACAAAATGATGGGTGTGGGATGGCAAAGAAGACATGTCTATGGTTGGTAAAGTGGTTGAAAAAAATGGGCACCCATGGAAATTAAGTGTAGACCTTCAAGACATGGCCCATTCTTTCATCCTTCAAAATATGGAGTTGATGGCTCCAGGCACTTGTAACACATTCTGAACCCTAAACCCTAAATATTCAATATTAAGTTACAAACTTGAACAATAATTACATTGGAAATGAGTTGCAACATTGATTTTGATATCTTGGTTGTTATGTAACTTGTTAAACTTACAATTTGTGATGGCAGGAAGCATAAAACAAAAATTCAAAATCAAGAGAAGCAAGAATTTTCACGTGCTATTGGTCGATCTTGAGGTAGAGCTTTTATATTCCCAAATAACCTAGCAAAAGTTGCCCCTTTTCCAATATGGGTAAGAGTTGCCATATCCTTAGCTATCAAAGATGGTGCGACATTTGACAAAGAAATCATGCATATGTCCATGCCATCAACTTTAGAAGCTACAACATATTGAACAATGTATGCATTTGCAAACCACCTCCGAGTTTCAAGTGGTGAAAATCACTTAACTACAAGTGATTGTGGCATTGTTGCTACATTTTAACAAAAATGTGTATCGGGATTAAATGATCAACAACCTGTTGTTACAAAGTTGGAATATGTGGGCTAGATTGAACAGATTTTTGAACTCAACTACGGAGTACTAAACACCATTGTGTTTTTTGTAATTGGGTGCAAAACAAACTATATTAGGAGTAATATAACAGTCAAAAGAGATGAGTATGGCTTCACATTTGTGATTTTCAACTCCCTTATTCCCATTTCAAACCAATCCTTTGCTTTCCCAATTCACATGGAACAATTTTTTTTTCTAGTGATTCAAAGGAATAGGGGTGGAAGGTAGTTTACGTAAAGGTCCCCACAAGGAAACAAGTGGCAAGAGGTGTTGAATTTGACCCTCAAACCCTACATATGTTTAGCATTGAGATTGATAATAGGTACACTAGTTTACAAGCTCCAAGTTCATTTCCAAAAACAACTCAAATAGCCACAATTGTTGGAGGTGTCCCACTCATGCTTGCAAATTTGGTAGATGCTACCACAAATGAAAGGGATCGAGATAGTGATAGTGATCCACACAATGTGGATGCATTTATTGGGTCAAGTAGCTCTAAAAGCGATGGTGATGTACCTTGATGTGGTCATTGTTGTACATTGGTTTAATGGAACCAATTTATTTTGCAGTTACACACGTGTTCATTTGGTTCACTATAAAATAAAAATTACAAATCATAGTATTTGAGTAGTTCAAGATTAACATCTACTTTTGATGAATTTACATGATTTATAAATTGTGAAATATTAGTAAAAGAATAACATTTCATATTAATATTTATTCCATGATTTCATTGCATTTCCTATTTCTCAATTGTTATCCCTATTAAAATTCTTTTATTAAAAAAATAATTATGAATAATAATATAAAACAAGTTAATTGAACTATATGTTGTCATTTGTTTAAGTTCACATAATAATAAAACAATTTTTTTTCAATTGAATATTGCCACATCATTAAAAAAAATAGCACTATAGTCACATGTGTCCTACTATGATGACTAATATTAGTCATGTTAGTTGTATTAATCAACACAAACACCTCCACATGAGTGCTACCTCTACCATGTGTGAAATTTATTATCGGATATGACTACAATGCTAGTTTTTTTGACATAATGGACATTGCTACTTTTAATGTTAGTCATAATGGGTAAAATTAGTCATTTTAAACTAGTGGTCTACTCCAAATCTTGACTCTATAATTAGCATAATCATGACCGGTGCTAGTGTGTAAAAACCATACTTTTGTAGTAGTGATGGAAAAAAATGCTAGGAATGGATAGATATGTATTTTGGTGGGATTGGTAATCCTCAGGTCTTTAGTGAAAAGCCACACAACTACATGACATCATTTGAGAGGGAACTTTTAGACTTTAAATTGGGGGTAGCTATTTGAGAGGGAATTTTTAGGGTTTAAACAGGGGGGGAATTATTAAGGTTTAGGTTTTCGAAGTTGAAACGAACTTGGTAGTTCAAACTTCATTGCTCAATCGTCAACATTTTTTAGGGTTTTGTAAGGTTTTGTCATCTTTTAAAGTTTGTGTTTTTTGCTTCATTTTCATATAGCTTTTTCTCAAGTCAAACGATATGCCTTTGCTTTCAATTCGAATGTTGGTGGTTTAAATAAGTGTTAATGCATTTGAAAGGTGAAAGACTGAAAGGTTGATGATCAATGTCAATTCATGTCCAAGAAAAGGAAGGACATACACAAGGTAATTTGGTTCACTGTAAAATTTGCTTCACAACTTCGTATTTATTTTTAAGATTAACAAAAGTTGTTGACCTTCTTTGACTAGCAACTTTTGTTATGAAAAAGGTCTAGATTCCTTTTCTTGCTAGTATTTTATGTTGGATCGTCATAACCTTTGGTTTCTATGATGAGATGGGTGTCTTTTTGCAAGTGTCTTTTCTAGTAAAGTCTAACATGTCAAGTTTGTATTCCTTGTTTGGCTTCAACTTCCAAGTAGTTTTGTAAGTTATAAAACTTCAATTTGACTTTTTTAATCCCCTACCCACATGGGGTAAGCTTGGCTAACATGTGTGTACTAAATAATGCTTTCTAGATCTCTCATTTAGAAGCAAAAGATTTTTAGTTGCCCATTATATGGCCATCTCTTTAGCTATTGTTAAGAAACTGAAGCATTTGGAAGTTGGATTTTTTTCCTTTAGACATTCATTTCATTTAAAAATGATTACATTGCCATAAAGGAATGAAAGAAATTTTATTAATGTTACATTATTGTCTATGTGATTTGTTAGGAAAGGGGCCATATAAGAGGTCAACCTTGCCTTTTGGAGGTGCAAGCCATGCTAGAAATTACACTATAGTCTTCTTCATGTGAGGGGGATAAGTATGTAATGAGACTTTATGTGGTTATCCACGATGCATTTGAAACTAATCTAGTATGCTTACAAAAGTCACATCCCCAATTCAACCACATATCACAAGTTCTTGGCCCAAGAATCATGGCTCACTTTTTGACTTTGTTTGCCATTTTTTCAAGTTTGGCCTCATGACATTGTATCACTTTAAATGGTATAAAGAGCTATATGTTTGATGTGGAAATTCAAGGGCACCATAAGGAATTGTCATTTGTACCAAGTTCCATTACTGTCATTAATGGAAAATTTGTCTGCTTGAAATGCAAGTAATAGGATACTCCCTTGACAAAAGAAGGCAATCTTTAGGTTATGAACAACAAAAGAAGAGGTTTTGGAGGCTACAACTTTTTAGGTCAATTTTTATTAACACATTTTTTACACTATTAAGTTTTGTTAACACTTCTTTAGCTTACTCTTGGAGAGCAACTTGTTGTATGAAGCATGGCTCTAAGGCTTGTGCAAGGTGGATGCATGTAACACTGTGTCGAGTCCCAACTTTGTCATGTTTGGGAAAGATTTGTTGACCTAATCTAACAATAACTATGCACTAATCATTAAAAAGTAAAATAGTCACATGTTACAAATTTTCTATTTCTTGGGTTGCCATACCCGATGGTTCAAAACAATGTAATTTCTATTTTATTCAAAGGACTCTAAATTGTGAAATTCAATAGACTTCAAAAGTTTGCCAAATATTGCAACACGTCCACAAATGGATATATGAACATATGCTACTACACAACTTAATTTATGTGATCCATGATGCAAATTTTATTAGTGAAAACTAATTTAGAAAGCTTGTTCCAAGTCTTATAGCCTAGGTTCACTATAGATTTGGTCAATTTTGCAAGCATACCATCATAGATTTTTGCAAAGTCAAAAAGTGTGCTACACAAAACCCTTTTGGGTTTGTTAGAAGGACTTGATAACCCTTGTCCATGCCCCTATCCATACTAGTTTTTATGAATTTTTAATGCATTTCCATTTTCCTTGCAACTTGTGTAGTTGAATGGCTCTAATGTAATATATTGTGATAGTGGAATAAGGTCATAGACATTTCTCTTGGAATTTTGCTTCTTGGGTGTTTGTTTGAAGGATTATAACCATGTTAAATGGGATCTACTTTTTCTAGGGGGGTGGGAATGGGGCTTAAAGGGTTTGTGAAACATAGGGATCCAAACAATTATAAATCAATTTACTACAACATGTTTTTCTTAAGCATCAGGAAAAGCTAGATTGGATTGTTGATCCAACATTGGTAGGTTACTATAGACCAATCTACATGCATGATTTCAAAAATATATATTTAAAAGCTTTTGATCTTCTTTGATTGTGACATATGTAGGTTCCCTATTTCTTAAATTGTTAGGGTTACTGTTGTTGGATGTTGAATTGTAAACCATTCACCAATTCATTTTTTCTTCTTTGTAATTCAATAGTTGGAATGTACATGCAGGTCAATGCAATTGAATCTCAAGCATAATGAAGTTTGTCCATATAGAACAAGTAAGAGAATAACAAACAAATTTAGTCCAAGAAGGCTAACACCAATAGAAAGGTTTAGAGATGAATTACAAATACAAGAGCAACAAAAAAATAATGGAAAGACGACACAAAGATGTTGAGAAACAACATAAACATTGAACGCAAATACATGTTATGCAAACAAAAATAGATGCCTTTCATCAATCCTTATAACATGCATGAAGAATTGGTGGGAGAATGAGAAGTGAAGAGGGTGTACACACGACATTGTGCATCCATCAAGAAAGCATTGTATGTTTTTCCTGGACCTATAATAATTCATTGATTGCACAATAAGCTTTTGGATATGGATATGATTATGGTGGGTGCACGCTTTTTGCTTGATCTTCATTCTCTATTTCAATTCCACAACCTACCAACAACTCTTTGTGTCTTGCACATACCCCAATCATTCATTCATTTATTCATTCAAATTTTTAGTCTTAACCTTTTTGAAAGCTAGGTAAATTCCCCATAGAAATTAGACATATGAAGAAGAGTGAAATACTTTTAGAGATAGATGAAATTCACTCAAACTCTTTCATAAGGGGAAGGAATGAACTTGAATGTTGTTGAGCTTGTATTTTGGGATGTTGCAAGTGGGTTCTATGAATGACATTAATAAAAGCAACCACAATTTAGGGCATACATGAAGGCTTCTACGCTAGTGCTTCACTAATGATCATTTGTGGTTTATAACTGTTGAGTATCACCCCATTCCATCATTATTAGTGGATATTCCTCCTAGCACCAAGGTACCTTGCTATCAACTAATTCTTGCATGTTGTTATTTTTATGTCCTATTTTGACTTGAAGATCTTTTGTCATGTTTGAATTTTTTTCAAGATGAAACTCAAGGATTGTAACAACCTTGCATCAATTTACTTATTCAATTGTTGCACAAGCAAATGTGGGCATTTCAACGCACTAGCACATAATGCATGCAAATCAGTTGAAACATCAATGCTTCCCGTTTCTTGAAGTGTTTCATCATTTTAGCATTTTCACTCAAGACATGAATTTACTTGTTGACAAACATTATAAGTGGGGGAGCCGGGGGATGGGTTGGTGGGGTGGGGTGTGGAATGTAGGTTGTGCTCCAAGGTGTAATGGTTATACATAATGGGGTTGCACTTTTTGAACCAAATTCAATCCGTGTGGAAGGGGGTCATGTGGCCCAACATTGCATGAGGCATGGGTGATGTAGAAAAAATATTTAGGGAGCTTGGTTTGTGCTTCCCTAAATGGTGTGAAAAGACCACCCCCCTTTTGAGCCTTGCCCATTGGACTTAAAGGAGCCCAAACAGCCTCAAATCTAACTAGCCATCTTGGTGAACACACCTATCATGATAAGCATGTTGTTGATCATATAGTTTCCATGATAGCCTAAAACAATAAATTGGAGCCAAATATAGAAGGCACAAATATTTGATTTTAAGGTTTTGGGTAAAATCATGGTCTTTGGAGGATTTAACATCAAGGTAATCAAATAGTTCACTTTGTAGTTTGTTTTTCACAATTTGTAAAGGATGTTACATGAACCTAGAAAGGAAAGAAAATTTGTTTTAGTGATGAAGTTAGGTTAGATCAAGAAAATATTTATTGGTTTTTTTTCTTTCTATTGGTGCAACATTAATTTCCATATCAACATCATTATTGTCAAACCCATTTGATCCTTAAAGGAAAGGTTGAAATTGTAGCCCAAAGTGCAAATATGACAAGAATTGTTGTTGCCAAGCTACCCAACCTTCACATCAAACTAGGAGCAGAACCATACAGACTAATAATAAGGCCACAAGCTGAATCATAAATGTCTATTGTTCAAATCAAATATTAAAAGCCAGTCACCCACAATCCATGGTAATTTATAAGGATCTGATGGATCAACTTCAACCACCAACAATTGCTTCAACATCATTTCATGAACATGGGGCATCATTAGATGCACAATAAGGTATTGATTAATGCACATTACCAATTCAGGCTATTTTTAAAAACTATTTGTGACTATTTTTAGCTCTTCCAAATCAGTAAACATTCTAATTTGTTACTAAAAGGATTTGAGTTTTGAAAGTATGCATTAACAATCACAAATAACCAAAGACAATTAACATGAGATTATGAGCACAAAGTTGCATCTTTTAAGTTTTGGTGATTCTAAAAGTTTGGTCAAAGTTTGTAACCAAAACCTTGTCAAAATTGTACAACATAACTAGGTTGCTTTTATTTATATTTACCACTAGTTTGACCTATTATTGTTTCCCATATTTTTGGTGTTTTCTTTGAACCGCAAGATTTGTGAAATGCATAGTTTCAAAAGGAGGTAGAGTATTAAGACCGAACATATTCAATACACAAGCTTGGGTAGTATTTGAATTATGTTCAAAATTCTCATGTCAATTATAGTTAATACCATCTAGAAAGCAAAGATTCTACTAGCATAAATTAACACAACAAACATTGGTAAAAATATTTGTTTCAAAAGTTGAAATCATAGTATTATGTGAATTACTAAACATTGGTAAAAATGAGCTAGAATATAATTTGGAAGTCTAAAGCTATCAAGCTAGGAAGGAATCAACAACAATGTTGACTTAGGTTTCCAAGTATTATAAAACTATTGTCCCAAGATAGACAATATTGTTTCCAAGTATTGTAAAATTGTTGTATCAAGACATACAATATTATTTCCAAGGTTCGTAAAATTATTTTCCCAAAACATACAATATTGTTTCCAAGTACTATAGAATTCACTACTATAAAACATGGTTTTTCAAATGGTTCAAATTGACCAATTGGTCATTTTCTATTAATGGACATGTTCATTTTGATTAGAGGCCCAAAGCATGTTTTTTTTGACTAATCAAGTTGATTATAGTGACTTATTTGACCAATACATCTAGTCAAGTTAAACAACCTCAGTCAAAATTGCCAATGGGCTTTAATCAAATGGGACATCTAGTCAAATTGAGCATAAAAAATAGACATCATTAGTCAAAATGACCAATGTTTTCTAATCAAATGGGACCTCTTATGCCTAGTACATACCTACCTCTTACTTCCCACTTATAATCTTACAACCTACCTACCTATCTACCTACATATTAATTACCTAACTACCTACCCAACCACCCACCTATGACCTACCTACATATGTATGTTTAGACATATCTAACTACCTACCCACCTACCTACCTAGATGAAATATCTACCAACCAACCCACCCACCTACCCACCCACTTATCTCCTATAACCTACTTACCTTCATACCTCGTAGTCTTATAACAAAAAGTCGAAATGAACATGTGAAATAAAAAAATTCACAAAAGTTGAACACCTTTTGATGGTGTGGTCCATTGATTAAGAAATTAGTTTATCATTGGGGAGGTCAAGGGTTCAATTCCTAACATTATAACCTATGTACATGCTTGAGGGGTTAAGGTAGGTAGGGTAGGTTAAATAGGATATACTAGGTTAGGTTAAGGTAGCTAGGTCAAGTAGGATAGGGTAGGTTAGGGTAGGCTACCGCCTACCTACCTATAACAATTTTTTTTCATACATGCAAAAATTTGACTAATCAAAACGACAAGTCAAATGGTCCATATTATGTTAGCAAAAAAAACCATCGTACTCGCAATGGACATGTCAATATCAACTTGTCCAAAATAATGGAGTGGTCTTTCTGATGCATGTTCAAATTGGGTATTTTTTTACTATATTTGCTAGTAAAAAAATGCCATGTTTTCTAGTAGTGAACTATTGTCCCAAGATAAACAAACAAATAGAATGCCCAAGTGTCTTTAAACATTATGTTGAAATGACACATTGCAATTTAAGTCAAATTAATGAAATTGTAATATCGTTGTCATAGTTAACTACCCAAGGTGTGACTCCAATGTGTTTGCCCATTCCTTCCAAGGTGAAAATAAGGAAGGCATCATTTTTTTCATCAATGAATATAATATAGATTTTGTTATTTTATGCACTCCCATTTTCCAAGTTTAGTAAATGACATTTTTCCACACACAACACATAAAACTCAACTTCAAAGGTTATTTTAGAGATGGGGATTCATTAGTTTTGGTTGAAAATGGTAGAAGTTTTTGCAATTTTACATTTGGCAAAAAGTTGGGGAATATGGGCATATTCGTAATTAGGGTACCCAAAAGGATAGTCTAATAGAAAAAAAAAGACTAAAAAAAACTATTTTGGATTTTTATTACATTTACTATTTCATGATTATAGTGGATTGGTACATGATCATAACTAGAATGATGTCATGTTAATCTAATAAAAAAATCCAATAATATATTGGGTATAATATCAATGTCCTTTTGAGTCTTTTAAACAATTTGAATGCTTGTCTTAATTGTAATTTTCATCTTAAAGGAATCAAAAGGAATGTATTAAACAATTCCATTGTCTTCAATTTTATTTCATGGATAAGTATGTATACATCTATATTTGGCAATGTTCATATAATCCATTTGTTTAAATAATGTAGGATATATATGAATTTTGAAGGTTACAAAATCCATTCTGAAAGGGCTACAAGAAAAATGATTCGTTCTTTTTCCATTTGGTTCATTTTTTCTATTCACTAGGCTTAGAATTTGTGGTCCCAAGTGTTAAAAAAATTTGCAGGAAATTTTCATTTAAGGAAACATGTTAAGTTGTATATAAAAACTTATGTATTCATTTTTTGCATTTTTGGTTTTTTAACAAAATACTTGTGCATATTTACATACACATTTGAAAAATCACCACTACCATGAAAACTATCATAATTTGAATTATCCAATATCTCTAACTTAAATTTATTCCATTAAGAATTTGTATTTAAAAGATAGCAAAAACAAAGTCCTTGAGTCTTGTGGCGAAAAAATGGTACCCTAATTGTGAATATGCCCACATAAACAACATTATATTGTGGAGTTACAAAATTTCATAGTAAACAATATCAATATATCATTGTTGAGTGTGTTTGCAATACCAAAATATGGGGCTGGAAGAGCAATTTTTGATCACACAACATTGGCATACATTGTGCAATGAGCCTATGGTGCAAGTCATTCCCTTTCCTTTCCCAATTTAAAATAGCCCAATAATTCCATTTAGCTTTTTTAGTGCCCAAGTTCATTGGTTATATGCAACATATCCAAATCCAAATGATTTGATGGAGTGATCATTTAGATGAAGTATTGTGTTTGTATTCCCCAACTGATATCCAATCCAAAAGACTCACACAACAAAGCTACATGCTTGGTCCATTTTATTACCTATGTTGTAGTGATGGAAGCACCCATAACACAATGAAACATCATGTGGGAGCTCATGACTATAAAACATCCTACCTCCTCTATGGGAATAATATATATCCCCAAAAGGCATAGACAATTAAACACTTCAAACTATTTTGATGTTATGAAAAAAATAAAGCCTCTACCCACTTGGCAACCTGATTTCATAGACAAATGGAAGCCTAAAACCTAATCATGGCATATTGCTCCATTTGAAAAATTCAAACAATGTATTAACAAAAACATAGAAAATTGGTGAAAGTTACAACTATCATGGGCCAAAAGATAAGAAGTGAAAACATGGGAAATAAGATTTTAAGCATAAGGGGTAAAATACTAGTTAACTCTAGAATCCACATTCTCATTTATGCTTGGGTTGTCCCTTGCTAGCTATAATTGTTACTCTCATGTTTTTAGATGTGGAAAACCTTCTACCAATAGCTACTATTGGCTTCTTAATTTTTTTGGTTGGATAATTAGCAATATTGCATGGCATTGTTACTTCAATGTCAAGACCTTTGCTTGGCCCAAATGTTGTAGCTATATTGTTTTCTTCAAACTTTTCAAATTTAGATTGTGTGACATCTTCCACATTATTTTCCAATTACATGCCCATAACCACTTGAGGCATATCCAATGCCTTCTTGATGTCTCTCTTCCGAGCTTGTGGTGAAGGCAATTGTTTATTTTCTTATACTTGGATTGCTAGTGTTGCATGCATTTTGGCCCTGCAACTAGAGGATGTCACCTCCTGAAGGTCCACATTTTGTCCATGTTCAAAAGCTAGCATGATACTCCCTATAAATGGGCTTACAATATCTCAGGCTTGATTAGTTGGGAAAGGTGGCACTTTTCCTGCTTAATAACAGAGTAAAACATGGAAGTTCAAAGTGGTTCTGCAAGAACCCAACCAAACTTTAATTTTCTCACAAATTTGTTGGTTATAAATATCGAAGACCATGATATTGCCTTTACTACACCTCAAGAAACTTTGAACGTATATTTTTGGAAATCATGAACTAAGAATAAAACAATGAACTATGGACAAATATGAATGAAAATGGACTTTGACTTTAGAGAATCTTGGACACTTGGACTTAGAATCCATAGCATAAATGAATTTTATGGACATAATATCAATGGAGTGGGAACTTTGAAAAGAAAAACCTTGCACTTTATGGATTTATAATAAAACATTGATGGACTCACAATAGAATATGAATGGAGCACGTGGAATTTGAAGAGATAAATTATTTTGGACCTTATGGACTTAAAAGATGACATAGATGGATTGAGAATAGAATATGAATGGAATGGAAGAATTTGAAGGGAGGATTTCAGATTTTATATTGGACTTAGGATAGAACATAAATGGACTCAAGATGGAATATGAATGGAACAGAAGGACTTTGAAGAGACAATTTTGGACCTTATGGATTTATAAGACAATCTAGATGGCATATGAATGGAATGTGGGATTTTGAAAAGACAATTATGGATTCTATGGACTTAGAATATAACATAGATGGATTGTGAAAAGACAATCTTGGACCTTAGAGATTTATAAGACAACATAGATGGATTTAGAATGGAATATGAATGGAATGTAAGATTTTGGAGAGATTATTTTAAATTCTATGGACTTAAAATAGAACATCGATGGACTAAATGGAATATGAAGGGAAAATAGGGAGTGTGAAGGGACAATTTGGATTCTATCTAGATTCAATACAAAACAATATGGATTGAAAACGTTATATGAATGGAATGGGGATTTTGAAATGACAATTTTGGATTACATGGACTTTGAAGAATTCTTCAAAGATGGATTGGCAACATAATTATATGAACACAAACAATTGGAGACTTTGAAAAAAAAACTTTCAACACCACATCTAGATTAACTACAAAAGAACATAATAGGACATTTACATTATTGGACTGTTAACTTTTAGCACGACTTGAATGGATTGAATTTTGTAGGATTTTAACTTGGATACTTACACCATATTTGTAAGAAATTGAACATTTGAAAGACTTGTGTGGGCAAACCCATCTTTTGATGCACCCCCAAGCTTTTTGATGGATTCAACAGGGAGCCCAAAGGTGAAGATAACGGAAGGAAAAAGAGTTGGGGTGCGCTCTTTGGTTTGTAACACTTTAGGGGTAGAAGGGCGTGCTGAAGCTCTAGGATGAGACTAGGAAGATTGACAAGCAATTCAATCACTCACATAGACATGCACAAACCAAATGACAAGTTAGTTAGTGCATAGTTGTAGCACTTTGGTGCACAGATGAACCATGGGCAAACACGAACTCACAAAACTCACCATGGCCCGAACTTGGGGGAAGCCATCACCTTCCCCCTTATATTATACTTTGTGCCCGACCATAAGATTAGCACCCAAATGTCATTTTATCCCGGGACTCCCAAGTGGAGTTTCGAAATTCTCACAATTAGGACTCTCGCGACTTTAGGGGCCCATAACTTTGTGTGCAAACCTCCGATTGAGATGAGGTCTAAAGCAAAGTTGTAGGCCTCGAAAGCTTTCCAACGGTATGTCACACGCCACCTGCACGTAAGGAAATCAAGGCGATTCCTGACTTTTAGTGGTTCGGAGTCCAATTACCAATTTGACTCCTGGCCCTTCTTTTGGCCTTAACTTGTGTTTTAAATGTCCAAATGGGTCATGCAAGCCCATTTTATACATATAAGTTCCAAAAGCTTTCCAATGATATAATGAACTCCTCAATCCAATGGGTTTTGACCCCTACAATCATTCTTCGAAAGTTTGAAAGTCCATCGGAACTCTAATTCCCAAAGTGGGAGCCCATTTGAGAGTGTGAGGGTTCATTCCCTCACACTTTCTTACACTTTCGGGAGCATGAGATGTGACTCCCATGCTTCCTTCTTGGCTCGCACCATTGTAAGCATTTGCCTTGGTCGTGAACCCAAGGTTAGGGTTGCAACATCCTTTGATATTATTGAGATTTTAAAATCTATGAAACTTAATAAATGTATTCAAATTTTTTTTTTATGAAAATGTTCATTTAAATGTTTCCTATGATTTTTCAAAGTTCAATGGGTCTAAGAAAATCAAGGTGTGATATTCTTAATGGTACCACCCAAGGACAAGACTGCCCATGTATCTTGGACACATCCCAATAAAAAGCTTGAATTATTATAAAACACCATAGATTAGGGCAGTGGCTTACTTTTTCCCATGTGAACTCCACCATTTTTTATTGCATCTCCAACTATAGTTTTTTTTATTCCATTTAGTCTCCACCAATCTAGGTGCGGCTATTGGTTGTAACTATTTTCTATGCATTTACAAGAGGAATTGAAATGTGCCATGGTGCACCAAGAATGGTATGCATGGTTGCAAAACAAAACCTTACAATCCTAAGCTGGATCGAAACCTTGACAACAGAATGAATAAATGGAAATTGTGACAGTTTAACCTTTTGCCTCAAAATTATTATTGGTATTATAACATATTGGGAAGGGCTTTATGGTTGGTTCTTCCCCTCCACTCTGCATCACACCAACTTGACGACCAAAAACAACTAATTACTGCTTGCATTTGTTGCTCCTTTCAATTACTGCGAGCCATGCCTTTTTGGTAATAACAAACTTCTTCAACATTGCATTTTCCTTTGCATCCTGTTTCATTGGTAAACCTCTAAAGGCTTCCACCATACTAACTTGAGAATCACACTTACACTACAATGCCCTTACACATTTGACCACTTCATCCATCTACATAGACTTAGTTTTAGTTTCTACAAATGTTTCCAAGTTCTTCATAACCAAATTTTGAGCATCTAATGTGAGTTGTAATTCAAGAACTTAACCTTTCATTATCAACAAACTTTTGACAATCTTTAACATGTCCATTGTGTACCAACAAATCTACTCTATATTCATCTTTGCATTTCAAAAAAGAAAAAAAAGATGTCTCCACTTTAGAAAAGTCCTCCCTTCAAACTAAAAGCATTTTTTCACCATCGGACAAAACCCTCAATTTTTTGCCCCTTTGCGCCTCATGAAACACCTTTGTGCATCAAGACTTGTTATGTGACCTTTTGTTGAAGATTGTGATGTAGATGAAACATAGATATTAGAAACATAGTGTGATAGATATTAGAAACTATGTGGTAGATAAGTGTTGCAAGTAATCAAAGACATAGGTAGAATTGAGATATGTTAGTACCACCAACATGTTAGAATAAGGAGGGAGAGAAATAGTTATCC